>Ga0070741_10017398_pt1 | contig 11818 bp, 9 predicted proteins | sample Coa_R1_4_FD_66440 | JGI IMG/M metagenome (GOLD analysis project Ga0070741, IMG submission 66440) | Surface soil microbial communities from Centralia Pennsylvania, which are recovering from an underground coalmine fire - Coalmine... | ecosystem: Environmental > Terrestrial > Soil > Unclassified ...
TGGCTGTGGGCTTCCGCATTCCGGAGCGCGAGCGCGACGGAGCCCGCGACGATCTTCAGGAGCTCGATCTCATGCTCGCTGAACGGCGCCCGATTGTGGCGCTCGAGCCGCATCAGGCCCACCTGGGCGACGCCCACCATCATGGGGACGATCTGCTCGTCGCACAGCGGGCTGGGCCGCTCTTCATCGAGCAGGTCCAATTCGCGCGGCGCCCGATCGGCATAGCGGCCGGAGAGCGGCAGGCCTTGGACTTTGGCCAGCATCGCGCGCTTGGCATCCTCGAGTTCGCGGTCCGGCAGCGGCTGTGCACTGTGAATCCAGACCCGTTCCGGCTTCAGCCAACCGAGACCGAGCAGATCGAACGGCACGATCTGGCCGAGCCGGCTCTGGACCATGCGGACGATCTCATCCGCCTTCAGCGTCTCGCTCATGGCCTGCGCGAGTTGATTGAGCAGGACAAGATTCCGGTTCCAGTGCTGAAGGTTGTCCCGCTCGCGGGCCAAGGCGGCATTGGTCTCCTGCAGCTTGCCGGAGAGCTGCCGCACCTCGATGAACGAGCGCCGCGTCTCCAAGCCATGCTCGAGGGCCTCCTCCAACCGGCCGGGCTTGATCGGCGTGGTGAGGTAATCGTAGGCGCCGGCGCGCAACAGCAGCGCGACATCATCGGCTCCCGGATCCGGGCCGGCGACGATCACACAGGCATCGCTCTGGTGCTCACGGAGCTTCTCGAGCACCTGCAACGCGTGCCCGTCCGTGCGTGATGCCAGCACGACGAGTGCATCGCATCCGCCGGACAGCGCCTCGCTCCTCTGGCGCTCCACGCGCCCCGCCGAGACCGCATAGCCCGCGGCCGCCACGCGGGCCGCAATGGCCTCGCGAAGCGTCCGATCGCGGCCGACGACCGCGACGCGGACCCCGTTCGCGGGGGATGGCCGCTCGGCCGTGGCGGTGCGTGCTGCGCCTTTTGCGGATCGTCCGCTCATACGAGTTCGTCTTGCGCCTTCGCCGCTTCTGACGGCTGTGCCTTCTGCTGCTGCATCTCACGCGCCTCCGGAGAGACCGTTACCCGGTCCTCCTTTGCCGCCTCGTTCGCCTGCGTGTGTTTCGCGGGCGGGTTCTTCGCATCCAGGTTCAGGACATGCTGATACGTTCGGACCAGATTGTGGATCTGGCTAAAATGAATACTCACGGCTCGCCTCGACGCAAGCAATCATGCGCTAAGGTCGAACAGCTCCCGGCGGTGCGCGCCGAGGCTGTCGGCATAGCGGCCGATCGCCTCTTGACCGTTCTTCATCGCGCGCAGCGCATCCTGCGTCTGCTGTTTCCACTCTTCCACGTGTTGCTGCGTCCGCTCGACCCGCCCGAGGGCGGACCGTAGGAGATCCGACAGACGCACGACCATCGCGCGCTCCTCACTCGACGCGAGATCGGTCACCGCAGTCCACGTCCGTGTCATGTCCTCCATGAGCGCGTTCACCGCTTCCGTGCAGTGAACCACGGCGGGCACATCCTGCGCCGCCACAGCCCGTTCTCCCTCCTCCATGAGGGTGAGCAGGCGTTGTACATCGTGCTCAAACGACGTGCCGATCATCGTGGTCAGGCCTTCACCAGCACCCGCGAAACACCGGGCGCCGCGAGGCCGGCCGCTGCTGGCTCCGCGGTCTGCGCCTTCAGCTGACTGATCGCCTGCGACCACGCTTCGCGGAGATCCACCAGCATCGTGCACACCGCCTCGACGCGATCGGACCGTCGCTCGTGGTGCGCTTTCACGAGTTCGTCATGCATGTAGCCGTACAAGGCATCGAGCCGCTCCGCGAACTCGCCACCGATCTCCAGGTTCAAGGAGCGGCGCAGCTCCCCGAGGATGGCCAGCACGCGAAAGACCGCGATGCCGGACACCAGCGCATTATTCTTCACGAGTCCCTCACTCGCCTGCCGAACCCAGTGGATGGCGCCGTCGTACAGCAGCACAATCAAGTCCGCCGGCTCGGCATGCGAGACCTGACCATGCTGGTACGCGCGCGCGGCCGCCGGGCTTCCATATCCATTCACCATGGCGACTCCCTTCGCCTATCCGTTCTTACTCGTCGAGAAGCTGGGCAGCTTGCTGAGCTGCGTGCTCAGGTAGCTGCTGGTCGACTGCAGCTGAGCGAGCGTGGATTCCAGTTGGACTAATTGCGCCCGCAGCCGGTCGCCCTCCTGGTTCGCACGATCATTGATCTTCGAGATCGTATCTTCAATGGTCGCGATGTTCTTTTGCCATTGATTCGTCTTGGAGACGAAGATGCCGGTCGTCGAATTCGTGAAGGCGTCCAGCGAAGCATTCAGCCGATCGCCGATGCCGCGCGATACGCTGACCGTGCCGAACAATCCCGTAGTCACCGCCGTGGTATTGATGCTCAGTCCGTCTTCCGCAAAGCCGGAGCTGCTGGTCAGCACATTGCCTTTACCGGTGGCGGTATGGCCATTGATCGTCCCGCTGACATCGACCCCCGATGCCAGCCGCACCGTCGTACCGATGCCGGTTTGGGTCGCGCCGGCAAGATTCGAGATGACCGTGAACGCGATATCCTTGCCGTAGTCGGCGGACGTGATCTTCAGCTTGCCTGCGTCGTTCGAGGCCGAGAGTCCCACCTTGTTCGTGGCGAACGCGCTGTTCAGCGCATTGACGATGTCGTTGATGCGCGACCCGGCAGTCAGCGTCGTGCTGAACGACGTAATGCTCGGCGTCGTCGCCGTGTTGTCGGTGCTGTAGGTAAAAGACAGCGTCTCATCGCTCGTCAGGCCGTCGCTGGAGAGATCCTGCAGCGTGGCGTCCGCGGACCCGCCGACCGTCGCCTTCTGCGGCGCCACGTTGATCGCGACGCCATATGTCCCAGGCGACGTCTTGGCGCTCAGCCCCACGAATCCGATGGCCGCGCTAGTCGGCGTGCCGATGCCCAGGAACAGACGGCGAATGCCGTTCGGATCGTTGGAAATCGCCGCAGAGAGCTTGCTGCTGTCGACCGCGAGTTGCCCCGTATGCGCATCGGACGTGACGCCGATCTGCGCGAGATTGCGCGTACTCCCCGTTAACCCCGGAATGGTCCCGGTTACCACGGAGCGCAGAAGCGTCTGAACCGACCGCAGCGACGCATCGGCGAACAGCGCCGGCTTTTGCGCTTTGGGATCATAGGACAATTGGTCATTCAACGCTTTCATGACGTCGTTGTAGGCGTTGACGAAGTTCTTGATCTTTGCGACGAGCGAGGTCGAATCGGCCGAGACGCGCAAGGTCACGGGATTGGACGTGTCGGCCTGCGTCAGATTCAGCATGACGCCTTGGATGACGTTGCCGATCGTGTTCGAGGTGCTGGTATACGTGGTGTTGTCGATCTTGATGACCGCATCCTGTGCCTGCTGCAGCTGCGGGTTGTAGACGTCCACGTAAAACTTGTCGCCGATCGCGATCGTGCCGGTCGCGCCGAAGCCGATTTGCACGCCTTCGTTGGCGGTGCCGGCGCCGTCGATCGCCGTCAATCCTGACGATGCCACGATGCCCGCGCCGGCCGTCGTCGCGAGCGCGGAGGCATTGAAGGCCGCGCCGCCGTAGCCGAGCCACGTGATCCCGCCGTCGACGGAATATTTATACGTCGCGGTGTCGGGCGCTCCGCCGGAGACGGCTTGCACGAGATAGGTTTTGTTCGTCGTACCCGTATACGCCGGGCCCGCGTTCGACGTCACCGTGCCGGAAAAGCTATTGATCGTGGACGCGTACGCCGCGCCGATGCGTTTGTTGGTGAAGTCCAAGGTCGTGTCGTTGTGCGTAACCGTAATGGTGTTGTCGGCACCTTTCACGTTGCCGGTCAGGACCAGACGATACGGGTTGGACGCCGAGCCGTTATTGATGATCGTCGCGGTCGCGCTGCCGGCGGCCGCGTTGATCGCGTCGCGAAGCCCTTGCAGCGTCGTCGTGCTGTTGACCGTTACGCTGTACTCCGTGCCGGAATTCCCGACTTTCCATTTGAAGGTTCCATCGCCCGAAGCCACCGCGGTGGTATTGGAATCGACGAAGCCGGCCGACGCCAGCTTGTCGGCCTGCGCGAGCTGCTGAACCGTGATCGCATAGGAGCCGGCGGTCGCGGTGGCGTCGGCGGACGCCGTGAGCAGCGAGTTCCCGGCCGGCGTCTTCGTGACGTCGGTCGTCAGGACGTTGAAGTTCGCCGGATTGTTGACGGAGCTTGAGACCGCGAATAGCGTTCCGACCTTCGAGCTGAAATCGGACAGGGTCGCGATCTGCTGCTGGTAGACCGCTTCCCGGCTTTGCCATGTGAGGACCGGCTGCTTGGCGGCGTTGACGACCTGGCTGACGAGCGAATTGACGTCGATGCCCGACACTAGGCCGGTGGAACTGATCGCCATGGGGGCTCCTGTACTTCGCCGTTATCGGCGGAACGGGTCGGAACTTGACCGCTTAGGCGATCTTATCAATAAGCGGGCCAATCAAATTGCGGATGACGTTGGAGGCGGTTTGCATCTCCTCCGGGGGGATTTCGCGGATGGCCGCATGGGTGACCGGATCGGTGATCACCGCGATAACTTCATGAGTTTTTGGATCGACACGCAACGCGAACCCGTAGCTCGGCGGAGCGGCAGAGACAACCGGCTCGTGCGACGACTCGGTAGTTTTTGCCGGCTTCGACGGTGCCTCCTGCCGGGCCGGAGTTCCGGCCGGCGCAGGCGGCAATCCGGCGACGGCATCAATGTTGTCGATCATGACGGCTCACCTCGAGTGGCGGCGCGGGCCTGCGCCCGCGCCGCTCTCTTTGTGCTTACTTCTGCAGCAGCTGCAGTGCGATCTGCGAGGACGAATTCGCCTGCGCAAGAATCGCCGTACCGGCCTGCACCAGGATCTGGTTCCGGGTGTAGACCGACGTCTCGAACGCGAAGTCGGCATCCCGAATCCGCGATTCGGCCGCCGTCTGGTTCTCCGCCGCGGTCTGCAAGGACTGCGTCGTGAAGTCCAGGCGGTTCTGCACCGCGCCCACACCGGCTCGCGAGGAGCTGATCTGGGAGAGCGCCGCATCGATCGACGTGATCGCCGTCGTCGCGCCAGCCTGCGTGCTGATGTCGATCAGGCTGAGCGAGTTCGACAGATCGGTGTTATACGCGGAGTTCGTCGTCAGCGACCCAACATCGGTCGTGGTGCCGGCAAACGTCACCGCGGTGTTCGAGGTGAACTTCACGGCCGCGCGGTACAGAGACGATCCGCTGCCGCTCAGGTTCGTGACGGCGTAGGTGCCGCTCTCCTGATACACGCTGATGTTGCGACCATCAGCCGCTGACAGGATGAGGTAGCCGTTGCCGTCGACAGACGCCGTGACGCCGGTCTGTGACGTCACCGCGTTGACCGCCGCGCGCAGCGCGCCCGTGCCGTCGCCCGCCGTGATGCCGGTCGTCGCAGCCACCGCGACCCCGTTGATGTAAAACTGGTTCGCGCTGATGCTGCCGGCCGCCACTGCGGCGCCGCCCGTGGCCGTCGTCGCAGTAACCACCGCCGTAACGCCCGACTTGCCCTGCACCGAGTTGATCGCGGCCACCTTCGCGATCGCGCTGGACTGGCCGTTGTAGTTGCTGACCTCGCTGGCCGCGGTCCCGGAGCCGACTGCCTGGCTCAGCAGACCGATCTGGCTCAGCTGGGACGTTTCCGACACGCTGTCGCCAAGGGCGAGGCGGATGTCGGTGCCCTTCGTCGCGACGAGTGCCCATCCCTGATTGGTCGATGTGGCCCGCGCCGTCACGTTGGTGATACCGGCCGCGTTGATCTTCGCGATCAACGAGGAGATGAACTCCGAGTTCTGTGCAAATGCCGCGCTCGCGCCGGAGAAGATGGACGCGCCGCTGTCGTTCGCCAGGCTCGTGATCGCCGTCCCGTTGATGTACAGCGTCGCGGTGCCGGCCGCGAGCCGGTACCCGAGCTGCGAGGTGTTGCTGAAGCTGCTGGTGCCGGACAGGACATCCGCGCCCTTCAGCTCCAGAACCGACACCTGATCGTCGGTCGTGGCGGTCGCACCGACCAACTGCCCATTGATCGTGAACTCGCCCGCGGTCAGATTGCCGATGCCCGTCGTCGTCGAGAGGATGGTGCCGCTCGCCAACGCCGCCGAGAACTGCGCGAACTTGCCGAGCTGTGACGCCCGGACGTCGCCCAGCGAGAACGAGATCGTCTGATTGGCATTCGCGCCGACCTGAATGTTGCCGGACGCAAAGGAGCCGTCCACCAGGTTCGCGCCGTTGAACTGCGTGGTGTTCGCCAACCGGGTCAGCTCGGAGACGAGCTGATCGGACTCCGACTTCAGAGTCAGGCGATCGGCCGAGGTGTTCGTGTCGCTCGCCGCCTGGACCGCCAACTCACGGAGACGGCCGAGGATGTTGGTGGCGACGTTGAACGCGCCCTCAGCGGTCTGCACGAGAGATGTCGCATCTCCCGCATTCCGGACCGCCTGGTTCAGGCCGCGCGCCTGGAAGTTCAACTTGTTCGCAATGGCCAGACCGGCTGCGTCATCGGCCGCGCGGTTCACGCGAAGACCGGATGAGAGCCGCTCCAACGATTTCGACAACTGGCTGTTGTTGAGGCCCAAGTTCCGTTGGGCCGTTATGCTCGGGATGTTGGTATTGACTGTAAGAGACATCTGACGATCCTCCTTGAGATCGATCCGCTACTGTTGATGAAGCCCGCAGCGTCCCTGCCGCAAGCGATGAGTCAATGTTGGTTGAACCTGCGTCCTCTGCGGATCCATCCGCAACCGCACCTCCTTTCGACCCATGTCGCGGAGGGCGCCGATTCACGACCTCTATCGGTGCGGCGCGGAAGGGACTTAAGACGGCCGGCTTGACAAACCGAGCGGTTGGATTTTGTATCGGTTGATGGCGGTTCGTGCACCGCCGGAGGCCGTTGCGGAGATCAGTGGAGCCTGAGAATGTTGGCGGCGAGATAGCGCTCCGCCGGCAGGCCCGGATCGTAGCTATAGAACAGCACGAGGATGCTGAAGTCCGGCAGATCCAGAAACGCCGGGTACCCGACCTCGAATTCGTGCTCGTACACGCGGCCACGCGGGTCCCGTAGCTGCAGATGCTCGGACCAGGTCCGTCCGGCATCGTGGCTCACACTGATTCCCAGCCCGGCCGCCGGAAGGGATTGCGGGTTGCCACGATGGCACCGATACCCCAGCAGAACCGTGCCGTTCGGCGTCACATGGGCCGACGGCGATGTGCCCCAGAGCGGCATGCGCACGGGCTTGCTCCAGGTCCGACCATTGTCGGCGGAGTACGCCCGATAGAGCTCACGGGTCCCGCCTTCCACCCCTTGCTGCCGTAGGACCGCCAGCAGTACGCCATCGGGCTGCTCAGCCAGCGTCGTCTCGTTGAAGCCGGCGCAATGCACCGCATCGTCGCCAGGCCGTTGTGGCAGCGTCGCGGCCGGATCGTAGCCGATCGTGACATGCTCGCCCCACGTCCGGCCGCCGTCGCGCGAGCGCAGCACTCCGCTACGCCACCGTTCCTCGGCCATCGCCTTTCCCCAGATCGGACAGAGAAGATCCCCGTTTCGCAGTTCGAGAATCTTGCCATAGGCGAATGGCTCGAGCACGTCGGTCGACACGCGCGCGGTCGCCCACGTTGCACCATGGTCGGTGGAGCGGAGCATGAGCAGTTCGGCATCATGCTGGTCCCATTTCCTCGTGAGACGCGCGTCGCAGCAGGGATAGAGCACGGTGCCGTCGCGCAGTACCGTCATCCCGACCGACAGATTGATGCAGCCGCCCGGTTTGCGCGACCTGGCGAGCCGCGTCGGCGGCTCCCACGTCTGTCCACCGTCCCGGCTCCGCAACACAAACGCTTCGCCGCCCGGCAGACAATCGAACCGCGTGCAGAAGCTCGCCAGGATATCGCCATTGGCGGCGCGCGTCAGCCCGGGAAAGAGCGCCGGCTCATCGCCCTGATACACGACGGATGTCTGTTCAATCGTGACGGACCGGACATCGGCTCCGACAAGCGTCATGTCATCCGTCTCATTGCGTCGAGGCCGCGAGCTCGATCTGCCGCTGATACAGTGCGACGATCTGCGGGATGAGCTCCTGTCGATTCGGATTCAATCGCAGCACGTTCTCATAGCAGAAGCCGGCTTCGGCGTAGGCACCTCGCGCGCACAGCATCCGCGCCAGCGCTTCCTGCACTTCATGATCGTCCGGCTCGAGACGGCACGCTTCGGCAAGGAAATCTTCGGCTTGTTCGGACAGTCCCTGATCGAGGGCGATCGCGCCGAGCTGCTTGTACACATCGGCCCGTGACGGATCGAGGGCCAGAGCTTTCGCCCAGGCTTCCATGGCCGCCTCACGCTCGCCCACGGCCATGCGCGCATGCCCGAGTCGCGCATACGTCTCCGCGGATGGCCGCACCTCGGCCGCCGCGTCCCACTTTTCCACCGCCCGGTCATAGCTCTTCGTCCGGTAATAGAACCAGCCGGCTTCCTCCAGCGTATCCGGCCGCTCGCGCTCGCGAAACTGCGTCTTCAGGCTGCGTGCCCGCGTTGTCCAAGCCGTGTGCCGCTTACGCGCGTCCGCGATGAGGCGGGCCGCGGTCCGCGTGCCCGGTCGTCGCGCCTCAATGGCGCGAGCCGTCGCCATCGCGTCGGCCAGGCGATTCGTCGCGAGTGCCAAACGCAATCGAAGCATTAACGCCGGGAGATGCCCCGGCTGGCGCACGAGCGCGGCGGCACAGGCGCGATAGGCCTCCTCGCGGCATTCGATCTTCGAGTACGCGAGCGCGCGGCGATACCAGTCGCCCGCCGGCGCCGTGTCCGTCAGTGGGTCCGCATCCAGCTGGCGCGCGGTCTTGAGCCGACGGATCAGCCGGTCGAGCGGTTTCTGGAAGATGTCCGCCGCGCGTTGGATGCTCGGATAGTAAATGGCGGCTCGATCGAGCTGCTCCGCGATCCGTTCGTACGGGTCCTCCATGTCGTCGATCTGCGCGACCTTGTGATGCACCATGTACAGTTCGAGCCCGAAATTGTGCTCGCCGATCAGGTGCAGCACTCGCCCGTGGCGATTCATCGCCTCGGTCATCTCCTCGGCCGCCTGACTCATCTCGGCAAACTGTGAGTCATGGGTCTCCCCGTTGGCAATCTTGCGTTTCAGCTTTTTGGCGAGAGCCAGCACCGCTTTGGCCTCGCTCTTGATCGTGCGGAGCTCGCGGCTGACTGACGCCATTTCCTCGAGCATGGCGTCCATTCGCACCGCTTCGACATGCGTGGAGGCCATGCGGAGCCGCTCGGTGACATCGACGGAATCGCCCCGGCAATACTCCTCCAGAACGTCGCGAAGCCGCATGACGTGGGCGCCCTGCTTTTTCGCGCCCCCCTCCGTGGCGTCGATGATGGTCGCGGCGGTCTCCTTGAAGGCCTTCTCGAAGTGGTAGATCGCATGCTTGAACGACGTCATGGAACCGACCGGCTCTCCAAAGATGTCCTCGATCGTTTCCATCTCGTCGCCGCGAATGCTCCAGAGCGACAGATCCGACGCGTGCACCCGCTTGTCCGGAAACGCGAGGTCCTGACCGACCATCACGATCGGATCGCAACCCATATGCCGGGCCAAGAAGAACGAGAGGTGGGCCACCGTCGTCCCGCCCTGGAGCGCGCCTTTGTCCTCGACGAAGTCCAACAGCCAGGCCGGAATGCGATTGGACACCCGTGTCGACGTGAATCGCGGGCCATGGAAGGATTGAATCGCTTCGTGGTAGCAGCCCGGATGATAGACGAGCGCGATGTCGTCATCGACCGGAACGTCCCGGAACTTCTCAAAATTGACGGCATTGAAATCGATCGTCGTGATGATATCCGGCTTGATGCCGAGCGGGAGCAGCAACCGCACCGCCGTGTCGACCGCAATGATGACGGCACGGCCTTTCGCCTCGCGGAGAAGATGCACGTTCTTCTCGAGAGAGGGCCCCGCCGAGACGAGAATGGCCGGACGTCCCTTGAAGAGATTCTCCAACTGCTTGATGCCGGCGGACTGCAGCACGTCCGGCATGTTGATCAAGAGATTCTCCATCATCTGCCGGCCGGCCTTCAGCACGGTGTTGCGGTTCAGGATGATCGCGCGGGACTCGTTCTGCGCCACGCGCGCGAGCCGATCGTATTCGGCCGGCGCCAGCGACGCCGATGGGCCGTATGAGATCACATCGACCCTGGCGGTCATGAACTTCGTGGACAGCGTGTGAACCCATGGCTCCAGCGCAATGTCCGACCCGGTCAGAATCCGAATGTAATCCGAATCCAGGACCTCCGTGAGATCCACATGCGTCATCGCGGTCTTCAGAAGGGCGGGATCGAGCTCACAGATGATGATCGAGTGCTTCGGCTGCGCGTGTCGGACGATCTCACGCGCGAGGTAGCCCAAGCCCAAGCCAAGCACGATGGAGCCGTTCTCGGAAAGAAATTGCCGTCCGGAGGTCCACCGCACGGCGCTGCCGATCGGATCTTCACTGTTATGCAGCAGGATCGCCTCGCCGGATGGCCGCTGCACGCGGACGGTCGGGACTCCTGGCTGATGGGACGGCAGAACCTCGATGTGGCGGCAATCCAGATCGGAACGCATCAGCGCGGCCAGCTCCGGATCGCGCTTCGTCATGATCGCGAGATTCTGTTCAAAGTAGCTCATGGTTCCTCCGGGCGTCCGTGCCCTTATCGCAGCGCCAATGCATTCAACCCGTCGTGCTCCGTCGCCGGCAGCGCCGTCACGTCGTCCAGCATCGCGCGGATCGCGCGTTTGCCCATCGGGAGATCGCGGCGCGAGTCGTAGCCGGCCTTCGGCGCCTGCACCGCGCCGTCATAGGCGCGCCGCACCATCCCGCGGTTCGGAATCTCGATGTGCGGCGGAATGATGAACATGTCGTCCGCCTCCAACGCGATCGCCGCCTCATCTTCCGACATCAGCAGCTCATACATCTTCTCGCCGGGCCGGATGCCGATGACCTTGCGCTCGATCGCCTCGGCGGCCAGGCCTCGCTCGGCCGCGAACCGCTCGACGACGACCTCGGCCAGATCGCCCATGCGGACCACCGGCATTTTCAGAATGAAAATCTCTCCGCCGACCATCCGGCGCATCGCCTTGAAGACCAGGCTCACGGCCTGCGGAATCGACAGAAAGAAGCGCGTCATGTCCGGATCGGTCAGCGTGATCGCCTGCCCCTTGCGAAGCTGATCGGTCCAAGCCGGGATCACCGAGCCGCGCGAGCCGAGCACGTTGCCGAACCGCACGCACGCGAACTTCGTCTGGCTCACGCCGGCATAATGGTGCGCGCTCGTGAACAGCTTTTCGGCGAGCAGCTTGGTCCCGCCCATCACGTTCATGGGATTGACCGCCTTGTCGGTGCTGATCGCGATCACCTGCCGTACGCCGTTGTTGATCGCCGCGTTGACGACGTTCTGCGCCCCGAGGACATTCGTCTCGACCGCCTCGAACGGGTTGAACTCGCACACCGGCACGTGCTTCATCGCGGCGGCGTGGAAGATGATGTCCGCCTCCACCGCGGCACGATTGAGCCGGTCCATGTTGCGCACGTCGCCGATGAAGCAGACGAGATTCGGCAGTCGGCCCAACTCCTGCGTCAGCGTGTACTGCATGTGCTCACTCCGCGAGAGCACGCGGACCATCTTCGGATCGTAGCGGAGCACCTGCCGGACGATCTCCGAGCCGATCGAGCCTGTGCCGCCGGTGATGAGGACCGTCTTGCCTTCGATGAACTGTCTCATTGGGTCTCCTTAGCGCGCCGCGGCGGT
>Ga0070741_10017400_pt1 | contig 11816 bp, 9 predicted proteins | sample Coa_R1_4_FD_66440 | JGI IMG/M metagenome (GOLD analysis project Ga0070741, IMG submission 66440) | Surface soil microbial communities from Centralia Pennsylvania, which are recovering from an underground coalmine fire - Coalmine... | ecosystem: Environmental > Terrestrial > Soil > Unclassified ...
ACAGCCGCGACAATGGCAAAAAATAAGATGCTGAAGGTTTGCACCTTGATCCCACCCGCAGTGGAGCCCGCTGAACCCCCAATGAACATCAGGGCAATAAGCGTAAGGAGGCCGTCGTCCGTCAGCTTCCCGATGTCGACAGTACTAAAACCAGCCGTTCGCGTGGCCGCGAGAAAGAAGGCGTTGAGCAGTCGCGGCGCACCATCCATGCCTCCTAGCGTATCGGTGTTCGCACGCTCCGTGAACAACAGCAGAACGGTTCCCGCGACTAACAATGCCAGGGTGGTTGTGAGAACGAGCTTGCTGTCCAGTGCCAGACGAGCGAATCGCCTCCGTCTGACCGCATCCTCGATCGTCGTGTACGAGAGCGCTCCGAGGATGAACAGGGCTGCGATGGTCAGTAGAATGAGTGGGCTGTGGTTGTACGGAATCAAACTCCGGTAATCGCCGGTCAGGTCGAACCCAGCGTTGTTGAAGGCAGAGACGGCATGGAACAACCCCCACCAGACTGCTCTTGGCGCTTCGACCGTGGCCAGGAAACAGGTCGTGAGCAATAGTAGTCCAATGCCTTCTGCGATGACCGTGAAGACAAAGATCCGCCGGGCCAGCGTGAGCACCGAGCCGAGCCCGCCACCGCCGAGCGCTTCCCGCAGGAGCAAGCGCTCGCGCAAGGAGACGCGCTGCCCGATCAGTAGCAGGAGCAAGGTTGAGCTCGTCATGAAACCGAAGCCACCGATCTGGATCAGCGCCAGGATGATCACCTGTCCCAACCCACTCCAGTACGTCCCTGTATCGACGACGACCAGTCCGGTAAGGCATACCGCCGAAGTCGCCGTGAAGAGCGCATCGAGGAACGGAGTCCACTGGCCTGTTGCGCTGGCCATCGGGAGCGCCAGCAGGATAGCACCGATCACGATCAGGATGACGAAGCCGTGTACGAACACGACAGCCGGGTGCCAGGTGGTGGGCGGGGCACCCGGCCTCGGGAGATGGACCCGCTCACGTCTGGTCGGGCGAGCAAGCCGCACCTAGCGGCCCCCCGGTCGGCCACCCGCCCCCAGCTCCGCGCACGCTCGGACACCAGGCGCCGCGGTCTGGGCTACAGTCGCTCGCGCGCGGGTCTGCTCTGGCACCCTCTCGAGCCGGGGCGAGGGGGGAGGGATCAGCACCAATTCACGGCTTCGTGGGGTGGAACAGCCAGATGCCCTCGTCGGCGCGCAGCGTGTACCAGTCGGCCGCCTTCGACGAGACGCCGCGGATCTGGCCCATCTGGAACAGTCCGACGTTTAGCTCCTCGTCATACATGATCTCTTGCGCCCGTCGCAGCAGCGCCTCGCGCTTCTGGGGGTCGATCTCGAACTGCTGCGCCTTGACGATCCCGTCCAGCTCCGGCAGGCAGTTCAGCGACCAGGGCGAGCCCATATCCTGGCAAGTGAACAGACGCAGGAGCATCGTGTTCGGGTCGGACTCGGTGTCGCTCCAGCCCCACAGCGCCATCGGGCGCTGCTTGCTGTGGACTTGCTGGGTGAAGTTCGTGTACTCCAGCACTTCCAGGTCGACCGTGATCCCCACCGCGCCGAGCTGGCTGGCAATCGCCTGCGCCACCTCGCGGTCCTTGGGCCAGCGGCCCTGCGACGCCACCATGTTGATCCGGAAGCCGTCCGGGTAGCCGGCCTGCGCCAGCAGCTCGCGCGCCTTCGCCTGGTCCTGCGTCTTCGGCCGCAGATCCGGATTGCGACCGAACGAATTGGCATGGAACAGCGTCGCCAGCGGGGCGCCGAGCCCGCCCATGATCGTCCGGATCAGGCCCTCGCGGTCGACGGCGTAGCTGATAGCCTGGCGCACCTCCTTCTTCGCCGTCGGCCAGTCCGGGTACAGGGTGTTCAGCCCGAGCAGGTACACCGTGCTGGTGAGCACCGACTTGGTCGAGGCGCGGCGGCTGCTGTCGATCTGCCGCGCCATCTCGAACGGCACGTTGTAGGCGAGGTCGACCTCGCCGGCCTGGAGCGCCGCCACGCGGGCGCCGTCCTCGACGATCGGGCGGAACACCAGGCGCTTGATGGCGGGGACGCCACCCCAGTAGTCGGGGTTGGCCTCCATCGTCAGGTGGTCGCCCTTGATCCACTCCACGAACTTGTAGGGGCCGGCGCCGATCGGGTGCGCGCCCGCATACTCGAAGCCGCGCTCGCGCAGGTAGTTCGGGGCGAGGATGTGCAGGTCGCTGAGCGTCTTCGGCAGCAGCGGCGCGGGCTGGTGGGTGACGACGTTCAGCGTGTGGTCGTCGACGATCTGGATCTCTTTGATCACGCGGAAGCTCGACGTCTGCGACGCCTTGGTCTCGGGAGCGAACATCACGTCATAGGTTGTCTTGATCGCGTCGGCGGTGAGCGGCTCGCCGTTGTGGAACTTGACGTTGCGCCGCAGGTGGAACTGCCAGGTATCCGGCGCGATCAGCTCCCAACGCTCGGCGAGGGCCGGCGCGGGCTGGCCGTTCTCGTCGATGCGCGTCAGCCCCACGAGCATGTGCTTGATGATGTTCTTGTCCGTCACGGGAAAAGCGAAGAAGGGGCTCGTGGTCACGAGGTCGGCGCCGAGCGCGATCTTCAGCTCCGGAATCGCCGCCAGGGGAGCCTCTTCGGGCAGCCCCTTGGGCGCGCTGCCCGAGCCGCCGGGCGCGCTGGCCGTGCTGCCGCTCGACGCCCCGGCAGCCGGCGCAGGGGCGTCGCCCGCCGGCGGCTGAGCCGACCCCCCCGCGGAATTGCTCGCCGGCGCCGACGGCCGTGCCGCCGGGGCGCAAGCGGCCAGCGCCACGACGAGCGCCAGCGTCACGGATGCAGATAGCCATCCCCACTGCATGGTCGTCCTGCCTCCTCCCATCCCAACCGCCCAGGCGGCCACCAGATTGGGCTCATTGTCCCCGGCCCGCCGTAGGGCCGTCAACCATAGCGGGGCTCCCCCTCACCCCCTACCCGGCGACGCTTGCAGTATTCCGCGTCGCCCCCACCAGGGGCGAGGGGAGTAGGACGGCGCCTCGTATCCTCCTCGTGCCTCGTCCTCCCCCTCGCCCCTTGTGGGAGAGGGGGGAGGGGGGGTGAGGGGTCAAAACGTCCCCGAGTACACCGAGCAGGAGCGGCAGACCTCGGGCGGCGTGTCGGAGGCGAGCTGGGCGCGGAACGCCTCGTAGGCCGCGCCGTTCCACACCGCCTCCACGCCCTGCTCGACCACGTTGCCGAGCTGGGCGCGGTCCGGGGTGGCGACCATGCAGCAGGGCATGGCCTGGCCGTCATAGCTGACGTAGGCGCCGCGCCACGGCCAGTCGCAGCGCTGGGGGCCGGGCGTGCCTGGCGGGTGGAAGCGCGGGCGGGTGCGGGGCAGGCGCAGCTCGATCCCCAGCTCATCCGCTACGGCACGCGCTTCGCCGAAGTAGTGGGCGATGCGCGCCGGGTCCTCGTCGAGCAGCGTCTGGGCCTGGACGAACTCGCGCATCGGTCGGTAGTGCGCCGGCAGCGTCGACTCGCCGAAATCGTGGCAGAGGTGCTGGACCGACACGGCTTCCATCGACCAGCCGTGGGCGAGCCGAACCAGCGCTGGCAGCTCGGACAGGGTCTGGCGCATGGCGACGGCGACCAGGCGCAGCCGCGGCCGGTCGCTGCCCTGCCGCGCGCGCGCCACCAGGAGCCCCTCCACGTTGCGCACCAGGCGGTCCCAGTGCGCCCGCACCCGCACGCGCTCGTAGGTGGCGGGCGTGGCGGCGTCGATCGAGACGTGGAGGGTGTCCAGGCCGCTCGCCACCAGCCGCTCGGCCCGGCTGGCGTTGAGCAGAGTCAGGTTGGAGTTGGTGCTGACGCGGACGCCGCGCGCCGTCGCGTAGGCCACCATGTCGAAGAAGCGCGGGTGCATCAGCGGCTCGCCGAGTCCCTGCAGGTGCAGCTCCGCCACGCCATGGAAGCCGTCGACGAGGCGAGTGAAGGTCTCGAAGGGCATGAAAGCGAGGGGACCGTGCGGCGGGCCGTCGCGCCGGAACTGGATCGGACACATCTGGCAGCGCAGGTTGCACTGCCCGACCGGCTCGATCTGCACGAAGGCTGGCAGCGGCACCGACGCCATGCGCTCCTCCTCGGCCGCCGCGGCGGCTGGTCGGCCCGCCGCAAGCCGCGTGCCAGGGAAGGGCGCCGCGCGAGCCGCCTGGCACACGGCTTGCGCTGGTGGAATACTCCGATGAGGACGAGAGCCGAGCGCGATCAACCCGCCGAGCCCGGCTCGGCGCCCGCGCCGCGGGAGAAACCCGCCGCGCCGCTGGCCGGCGCCATCGGCCAGACCCGCTACGTCGTGCTACTCGCCGTCGCCGCGGTGCTGCTCGTGGCCGTCGTCCTGTTCGCGCTCGGGGCGGTGATGGCGGTCAGCGGGTTCTGGCGCGCCCTCCAGGCCGTGTTGCACGGGGATCTCGCCTCGCTGGCCGTCACGGTCGAGTTCCTCGAGATCGTCAGCGTGATGCTCAAGGCCGTGATCTTCTACATCGTGGGCGTCGGACTGTACAGCCTGTTCATCGCGCCGCTGAACCTGCCGCTCGCCCTCGGCGTGGAGACGCTCAACGACCTCGAGGCGAAGGTGGTCAGCGCGATCGTGGTCATCATGGCCGTGACCTTCCTGGAGCACTTCATCCTCTGGGAGCAGCCGAACGACCTGTTTGCGATGGGCGTTACCCTCGCACTCGTCGTCCTGGCGCTGGTGGCCTTCCAGGTCTTCACGCACTGGGCCAAGACCCAGCAGATGCGGGATCACGCCGGGCCGCAAGAGGCCGCTCGGCAGGAGCTGTTCCGCCAGGGCAAGACACGTCAGGACGCTACGGCGAGGCGCGGACAGCCCCGCAAGCGGTCAGCCGTCAGCCGTCAGCCGGGCGGCCCTCAGCCGGGCGACCGTCAGCCGAAAGCTGATAGCTGACGGCTGAAAGCTGATAGCTGACGGGGATGCCCTAACGAGTCTTCTCGGCCGGCAGCGCCTCGTGGTCCGCGGCCGGCAAGGCGCCCGGGGCGAGGTGGACGTTCACGGCACGCGGGTGCTCCCCGGGCTGGTCGCCCGGCTCGTGGCGCTGCACCTCGAACTCCACCCTGGTCCCCGGCGCGAGTTCCCCGAATTCGATGCCGTTCAGGGCGCTGCGGTGGAAGAAGAACTCCTCGCCGTCGTCGTCGCGGATGAAGCCGAAGCCCTCGGCCGGCACTATGCGGTCTACCGTTCCCAGCATCGTCGCACCTACCTTACAAGCGGTCAGCCGTCAGCAATCAGCTTTCGGCTGGCGGCTGAAAGCTGATTGCTGATAGCGGATGTGACGTCTCTAACCACCGGGTTTGCAGGGCACGTGCCGGCGGCCGAGGCTCAGGCGGCGCGCGGCCCGCGGCGCCCCGGGGCGGCGGCCAGGTCGGCGTAGGCAGCGGCGCAGCGCTCGGCGCAGGCCCGCCAGGTGAACCGCTCGAGGACGCGCGCGCGGGCGGCGGCGCCCAGCGCTGCGGCCTGACGCGGGCGAGCGAGGAGGTAGGCCAGGCGGTCGCGCAGCGCCGCGACGTCGCCCGGCGGCACGAGGTAGCCGGTCACGCCGTCCTCGACGATCTCCGGGATGCCGCCCAGACGGCTGGCGACGACGGGCGTGCCGCTGGCCATAGCCTCGAGCAGCGTGAGCCCGAGCAGCTCGGAGATCGGAACTTCCCGTCCGTAGACGGTGCGCTCGACCGACGGCAGCACGAACACCCTCGCGCGGCGGTAGAGCAGCGGTAGCTCGGCGTCCGGCGCGGGGATCAGGAACCGCACGGCGCGGTCGGCGGCCAGTCGGCGTAGCAGCGACGGATAGTCGCTCTCCGGCGGGCACGCATCGTGGCCGGTCGAGCCGGCGATAGTCAGACGCGCGCCCGGCGGCAGCGCGGCCAGGAGCCGGTCGACGCCCTTGTGCGGCGTCAGGCGGCCGACGAACAGCGCGCCGTCGCGCGCCTCGTCGGGGCGGGGGGCGAAGCGCCGCACGTCGACGCCGCCGTAGAGCAGCGTGGTGCGCTCGGGCGGCGCGTCCAGCACGCCGGCCGAGAAGCCCGAGACCAGCAGGAAGCGGTCGAACAGGGCCTGGCGCCGCCCGCCCCAGTCGCTGCCGAGCAGCCCGTGGTCGGTCACGGCGGTGCGCTGGCCGCGCGCCCGGGCGCTCAGGGCCGCGACCAGCGCGGGCAGACTACAGAACTGGTGAGCGTGCACCACGTCGGCGCCGGCGAGGGCGGTGATGAGCCCCGGCCCCAGGGGGTGGGCGACGTGTCCGCGCCAGTACGCCGCCGCGCGCACCTGGCGGATGCGCAGGCCGCTCGGCTCGTCCCAGCGGCCGGGCGCGGCGCCGAAGGTCACCAGCTCGCAGTCGACGCCCTGGGCCAGCGCGCGCGCCAACTCCAGCGGGTAGCGCTCGCCGCCGCCGAAGAGGCCGCCAGCGCCGAAGGGCGTGGGCGAGACGTGTACGACCTGCATGAGGGTTCCCTGGCTGCCGAACAGCGCCGAACGATCGGGGGCCAGCGCGGCCCGGGACGGGTGGGGCAAGGACCGTGCCGGCGCGAGGCTGCGCGGTGGCCCGCGGCTTGCGAAGCGTTCGGCCGAGGGCGGTTGGGTGGCGCTAGCGGCGTGCCGTCTCTCACCGAGCGCGAGCGGCGCGGGTCGATCGAGACGCGGGGACGCGCATGCTGAAGATGTACCTGTCGCGCGAGCGGACCGGCGACGAAGCGGGCTTCTGGGAGGAGAGCTGGACGCGCCAGGCGCTCGCCGAGATGGTCGCCTGCTGCGGCCTGCACCCCCTGCGCGACCCGCTGGCCCGCCTGCTGCCGCGCGACGGGCTGACCCTGGACGGCGGCTGCGGCCCGGGCGCCTGGTCCATCTACTACGGCCGCCGCGGCCACCGCCTGGTCGGCGTGGACTTCGCGCACGGGGCGCTGGCCAGCCTGCGCGCTGCCGCGCCGACGATCCCCGCCTGCGCCGGGCGGGTGGACGCCCTGCCCCTCGCCGCCGCCTCCGTCGACGCCTACTACTCGGGCGGTGTGATCGAGCACTTCGAGGACGGTCCGCAGCGCGCGCTGGCCGAGGCGCGGCGCGTGCTGCGCCCCGGCGGGCTGTTCCTGGTGGTGGTGCCGGACCTCAGCCCGCTGCGCGACGCGCTCTGCGCGAACGGCCAGCGCCTGCTCTGCGACGACGGCCGCTCCCTGGTCGGCTTCCAGCGCGTCGACGGCCCCGCCGCCGGACCGGCACCCTGGCCCGACCTGCAGTTCTTCCAGTACCTGTACGCGGCGCGCGAGCTGCGCCCGCGCCTGGCCGCGGCCGGCTTCGACGTCCTCTGGGACCGCGGCTACGGCGTCCAGTGGGCGCTGATGGAGTTGCCGGCTGTGCAGCGGCTCAGCGCTCGCCTGCGCGGCCCCATCCTGCAGGCCGCGGTAGACTACTGGGACCGCGTTCCGCAGGCCCCCTGGGCCCAGGAGCCGCTGATCCCTCCCGGCTTACCTCCCGCCCTCCACCGCCTGCTCCGCCGCGTCCTCACGCTCGAGGACGACCGCACGCCCCTCCTCGGTGCGCCGCTGCGCCTTCTCGCCGCCCTCGCGAGCAACCTGCGCCTGTACGTCTGCCGTCGGCGCTCTTGACACTCCGCGCGCTGCAACTCCAGCAATCTGCTCGCGGTCGGACGGGCGGCGGCCTGAGCCACCGCGCGCCACAGGCACTCCGGTCATGTCGGCCGGCTGTTGCGCGCCGCGGCGTGGAACGCCCGCAAGGTGCTTGACTTAGATATCATCTGATTAGTAATATCATGACTATGAAGGGCTTGGCGCGCTACTCGCCATTGGCGCTCGCGGTTCTGGCGCTCCTCTCCGAGGCGCCGATGCACCCGTACCGGATGCAGCAGCTCATCAAGCAGCGCGGAAAAGACGAAGTCATCAACGTCCGGCAGCGGGCTAGCCTGTACCAGACTATCGAGCGGCTGCTGCGAGACGGACTGATCGTCGCCCAGGAAACGACCCGGGCGGAGCGCCGCCCAGAGCGGACGATCTATGCGCTGACTGACCGGGGTCGCGAGACGGTCGGCGCCTGGCTGCGCGCGATGCTCTCCAGGCCGGCGCACGAGTTTCCTGCCTTCCCCGCGGCAATCGCATACCTGCCGTTGCTCACGCCTGAGGACGCGCTGCGCCAGCTCGAAACACGGCTGGGCGCCCTCGAGGAGGAGCAAGCCCGGCTCGACTCCCAGCTCGACAGCGTCGGGCCGGTGCTTCCTCGGCTCTTCCTGCTCGAGACCGAGTACCTGCGCGCCATGCTAAATGCCGAGCTGGCGTGGGTGCGATGCCTCGTCGACGACCTGCGCGCGGGCCGTCTCACGTGGAGCGAAGAGTGGCTGCGCCGGTTCACGGAAGCGGTCGCACCACCCGAGACGACCGAAGAGGAGCGGATCATGACGCGGGAGCAATAATGCGTCGGCCCCTGGCGGGTGCGTCACCACCGGCCAGGGGCCAGGAACCATGAGTCGGTCTCGCGGAGCGAGCCCTGAGTCTCACGGCCGCACGTTCAGTGTACCAGGGAATGCTCCGACCGAACCGGCCGCAGTCCGAATGCTCGACCGTGCAACCGGATCGGAGGAGACTTCCCATGTCCACCACACCGTTCCACGTCCTGATCATCGGCGCCGGGACCGGCGGGCTGTGCCTGGCACACGGCCTGAAGCGGGCCGGGATCCCCGTCTCGGTCTACGAACGCGACCGCACGCGCAGCGACGGGCTGCAAGGCTACCGGGTCGGGATCGACCCCGATGGGAGCCGGGCCCTGCACGCCTGCCTGCCCCCGGACCTGTTCGACACCTTCGTGGCTACCTGCGCGCGGGCCCCACGATACTTCAACATGGTCACTGAACACCTGTCGGAGCTGCTCTCGCTGGAGCTTCCCCCGGCCAGCGACCCGATCAACAGCGAGAAGTCGGTCAGCCGCATGACGCTGCGTCAGGTGCTGCTCACCGGTGTCGAAGACGTCGTACACTTCGACAAGACCTTTACTCGCTACGAGCAGCATCCTGACGGCAGGGTGACCGCCTTCTTCGAGGACGGGTCGTCGGCCACCGGCGACGTGCTGGTAGCCGCAGACGGCACGGGCTCGCGGGTCCGCAAGCAATACCTGCCTCATGCCCGACTCGAAGATTCCGGTCTCCTGGCCATCGGCGCCAAACTGCCGCTGACACCCGAGACCAAGGCGCTACTGCCCCCGAAGGTGTTCTACGGCATCTCGATGGTCCTGGCCCCGAAGGGGTATAGCTGCATCCTGCACGTGATGGAGTTCAAGTGGGACCGCAACGGCGTCAAGGCCGGCATCGGCGGCAACGACGCCGACCTGATCGAGCGTTGGCCAGGGCTGCTGTTCGACAACACCCGTGACTACATCAACTGGGGGTTCAGCGCCGCCGCCCACCACTTCCCCGCCGACCTGATGAGCCTGCGCGGTGCGGACCTCGTGGAGTTGGTCCTGGCCCTGACCAGGGATTGGCATCCGAACCTCCGCAAGCTGTTCACTCTGAGCGATCCCAGCACCTGCTTCCCGATCAACATTCGCACCTCGGTGCCCATCCCCCCGTGGCGGAGTACGAACGTGACGCTGCTCGGCGACGCCATCCACACGATGACCCCCGGCCGCGGCGTAGGCGCCAACACGGCCCTGCGCGACGCCGCGCTGCTGTGTCGCATGCTCAGCGCCGCCCGCGACGGGCGCCTGTCGCTCACCGCGGCGATCCACGAGTACGAGCGCCGGATGATCGATTACGGGTTCGATGCGGTGCTGAAGTCCCGCCAGCAGATGGACGGCAACGCTCTGCTACACAAGCCGGTGGTGGGCCGCGTCGTCCTGGCCGGCATGCGCACGAGCATGCGGCTGGTCAACCACCTGCCGCCGCTCAAGCAGCGCGCGACCGACTCTCTGTTGCGCTATCGAGGCGCCGACCGGGACCCCCTCTAATGCGAGGAATCCATTCACCGGCGGGGCGGGGGCGACGCTAGGCGTCCTCGCCCCGCTCGCAAGGCAGCCAGATGGAGACGGTGGTGCCCTGCCCTTCGCCGGGGCTGGTCGCCCAGATGCGCCCGCCATGCTGCTCGACGATCTGGCGTGAGATGTACAGGCCCAGGCCCATGCCCGGCACCTGGCGCTCGGCCGCGTTGCGCGCCCGGCCGAAGGGCTGGAAGATCGACTCGGCCGCGCCCTCGGGCAGGCCGATCCCCTCGTCCTGCACCTGCAGCAAGGCGCCGTCGCCGTCCGGACGCACGCAGACGCGGATGATGCTTCCCTCAGTGGAGTACTTGGCGGCGTTGCTCACCAGGTTGGCCAGCACCTGCCCGATGCGGTCGCGGTCCACCACCACGGGGCAGGTGGCATCGTTCGCCTCCACCACCAGATCGTGCGGGCTCTCGAGCTGCTCGCGGTACAGGGCCGCGGCATCGCGGGCGAAGGCGGCCAGATCGAGCGGCTCGGGGTGCAGCGGCAGCCGGCCGGTGCGCAGCCGCGACACGTCGAGGAGGTCGCGAGTGAGGGCGGTCAGGCGGTCGCAGCCGTCGCTCAGGTGTCCGAGCACGCGGGCTAGGCGCTCGGGCTCGATAGGCCCACGCGCCTGGGCGCGCTGGAGCATCTGGGTGTGGCCCTTGAGCGCCGTCACCGGCGTCAGCAGCTCATGGGCAGCGATGGACAGGAACTCGTCTCTCGCGCGGACCGCGGCCTCGGCCTCCTCGCGCGCCGCTCGCTCCTGCTCGATCAGCCGCATCCGCTCGGCTTCCGCCTGCCGGCGCGCCGTGACGTCGGTGAACAGGCCCAGCGCGCCGGCGACCTCGCCCTGCGCGCCCCGCACTGGACTGGTGCAGGCCAGGACCAGCAGCTCGCTGCCGTCGCGGCGGCGGAAACGAGCGTTGAATTGCTCGGCCTCGCCGCGCAGATTGCGCAGGACGCGCTCCTCGGTCCAAACGCGATCCTCGGGGAAGCAGAAGTCGAGCACGGGCCGCTCGAGGATCTCCGTTGCCGGGTAGCCGAGCATGTCGGCCATCCGATCGTTGACGTAGAGCGATTTGGCCGCGGCGTCGATGAGCCAGATGCCCTCGTTCGCGGTCTGGACCATCGTCCGGTAGCGCTCCTCGCTGTGGCGGAGGGCCTCTTCGGTGTGCTTGCGCTCGGTGATCTCCTGGGCGATGCCGAGCATCCGAACGGGCTGGCCCGTCAGGTCGCGCGCGATCCGGGCCCGCGCGTCGATCCAGTGTACGCTGCCGTCGGGCCAGACCACGCGGAACTCGGCCTGGTAGTCCGCGCCGCTGGCGACGGCCTCAGCCGCCGCCTGCTGGATCCGCGCCCGGTCATCGGGGTGGACGTGCTCGAGGAAGGAGTCGTAAGTGCCGGCGAACGTGCCCGGCAGGAAGCCGTAGAGCTCCTCGCCGTAGGGGGACCAGCTCAAGCGACCGGTTTGCAGGTCGCGTTCCCAGGTGGCGATCCGCGCCACCTCGAGGACGAGCCGCAAGTGCTCGTAGCGCTGCTCGAGCTCCTCAGGGCGAGGCGATGCGGCGGCCTCGGACATGGCCCTCTCCTGCAGTTGGGTCGGCCGCCGCACGGGTCGGGATGCCCCGGACTTCCCCTTTCCGGCGAACGCTGGCCCTCAATTAGGCAAGATACATGCCAGGTCCCGGCCGCACCCGGTGGTCACTGCCCCGGCCTCACCGACGCGCGATGATCGCTCCAGCTCGATGCCGATCGGCCGATCGACGCCTTGATCGTGTGCCTGCCGAGGACACGTCCTGGATCGGGAGCAC
>Ga0070741_10017401_pt1 | contig 11816 bp, 16 predicted proteins | sample Coa_R1_4_FD_66440 | JGI IMG/M metagenome (GOLD analysis project Ga0070741, IMG submission 66440) | Surface soil microbial communities from Centralia Pennsylvania, which are recovering from an underground coalmine fire - Coalmine... | ecosystem: Environmental > Terrestrial > Soil > Unclassified ...
CACAAGGGCATCCTCGACCGCTTCGGCGCGGAGATGGTCAAGACCACCATCGAGAACACGAAGTATGCGGCATCTCTGCTCCTGATCGAGGGCAACTACGAGTACTTCAAGGTCCTCGACAACAACCTCGCCGACGTGATGAACAAGAACATCACGGCAGAGGAGGCGGCCAAGCGTATCGAAACGAGCTGGAACAAGATCACCGACGAGATCGGCCGCCAGCATCAGATCGAGGTCTGGCGCAAGGGCGTGGAGAGCGGCATCTACCTCGACAAGTTCTGAGCCCGACCGGAACAGGCGGACTCCGCTCGAGCGCGTATGGCCGGGGATCACAGCTGGCGATGGCTCGGATCAGCACAGGTGTCGCAGTGCCATTGGCCGGTCCGAGCCGGCGATCAGCGCACCGTTTGATGCGATGGCTCGCTTCGGAGCGCGTGTTTCGCCTCATCCCCTTCGTGCTCGTTGAAGCGCTGTTCGTCGTCGCCATCCTGGTCCCGTTCGCGCTGACGATCTGGATCAGCCTGCTCAAATGGCGCGCCAATCGCCCGTTCGAGACGGCGCGCTTCTCGGGCCTGGAGAACTACGAGGCCGTGCTCTCGAGCGACCAGTTCTGGCTGGCGCTCGGGCGCACCTTCTACTTCGCCGGCGTCGCGGTCGCGATCGAGCTCGTCGTCGGCTTCATGCTGGCGATGCTCGTGTCAAGGTGCACGCGCTCGCGCAAGCTCTACACCACGGTCTTTCTGATACCCATGATGATCGTGCCGATCGTCGTGGGCTACAACTTCTCCATGATCTATGTGGACAGCGGGCCCCTCAATCAGCTCCTCGCCCCCTTCCTCGACCGGCTCGGCATCGATCCCCGCATCCGCTGGCTGTCGCATCCCGTCGCCGCCCAATGGGCGATCATCATCGCCGACGTCTGGCAGTGGACATCGCTGACCTTCCTGATCTTTCTCTCCGGTTTCGCGGCGCTCCCGCCTCAGCTGATCAATGCCGCCCGCGTGATGGGGGCAACACCCTGGCAGATATTCTGGCGGATCGAGTTGCCCCTGCTCAAACCGGCCATCGTGATCGCAATCATCATCCGTTCGATGGAGGCGCTGAAACTGTTCGATCCGGTCGTCCTGCTCACCTTCGGCGGTCCCGGGACCTCGACCCAGACGGTGGCCTATTTCCTCTGGGAGCAGGTCTGGGTGTTCAACAAGTTCAGCTTCGGGGCCGCTGCCTCCATCCTGCTGCTCATCATCTTCTCGCTCCTGATCTTCATGGGAGTCTACATGCTGGTCAGTCACCGCCGAGCGGTCGAGGGGGCGACCTCATGAGCCGTCCGCCGGATACCGGGACGAGCCTGGCGGCCGAAGCCGCCCGCGCACGCAAGCGGCGACGCGAGCGCTCGAGGCGGGTGACGAGACACGCCCTTCTGATCGCCTGGACGGGGTTCATCGCCTTCCCGATCTTCTGGATGATCTCGACCTCCTTCAAGGACGCCGGCGAGTGGGTCGCCTGGCCGCCGCACTGGCTGCCGCATGCGCCGACGCTCCACAACTATGCGCAGATCTTCGCCTTCGGTGCGCTCGACCCGACGCTGAGCCGCCAGGCGACCGAGCAGGCCTTCACCATCTGGAAGGGCCTCGGCGACGCCGTGCTGGTATGCACGTCGGCCTCGCTGTTCGCGCTGCTGCTCGGCACCTTCCTGGCCTACGCGATCTCGCGCTTCAATGTCGGCGGCAAGTACTTCCGCCACACGATTCTGATGATCCGCATGATCCCGCCGATCGTCGTCGCCATCTCGATCCTGATCTACTACGCGATCATCGTCCCATACGTGACGTCGGCGCTGTTCGGCGTGCGCATCAGCCTGTTCGACACCTATGTCGGGCTCGTGCTCATCTACACGGTGACGACGCTGCCTTTCGTCATCTGGATGATGCTGACGTTCATCGACGAGGTGCCTTACACGCTGGAGCACGCCGCCCGCCTCATGGGCGCCGGGCGCGTCACGGTGATCCGGCGCGTGGTCCTGCCGCTCGTCGCGTCGGGCATGGTGGTGACGTTCCTGTTCGTGTTCATTCTGAACTGGGCCGAGTTCCTGCTCGCCCTGACGCTGACGCACCCGGAGGTCACGACGCTCACCGTTTTGCTCAACAAGTTCCAGAGCGCGTCGGAGGGGCGCCTCTATGGACCGCAGGCTGCAATCGGCACCGTGGTCACGATACCCGTGGTGATCCTGGGCCTTCTGATCCAGAAGCATCTCGTCAAGGGCTTCAGCTTCGGGACCATCCGAAAATAGGTTCGGGAACGAACGTGGCAGGCATTGCGATCAAGAGTCTCGTCAAGACTTTCGGCAGCTATACCGCCGTCGACGGCATCAGCCTCGACGTGCGCGACGGCGAGTTCCTGATCATGGTCGGCCCGTCAGGGTGCGGCAAGACCACCACGCTCAACATGATTTCGGGTCTCGAGACGCCGACCAGCGGCGAGATCGTGATCGGCGGCAGGGTGGTCAACGACCTGGAGCCAGGCGAGCGCGGGCTCGGCATGGTGTTCCAGGACCTGGCGCTGTTCCCGCACATGACGGTGTTCGAGAACATCGCCTTCGGCTTGCGCGTGCGCAAGATGCCGGCCGCTGCCATCGCCGAGCGCGTGATGGAGGCGGCGGAAGCGATGCACATCAAGCCGTTGCTCACGAAGCTGCCGAAGCAATGCTCCGGCGGCGAAAGCCAGCGCGTTGCCCTCGCGCGCACGATCGTGACCAACCCGGCGGTGTTCTTGATGGACGAGCCGCTGTCGAGCCTCGATGCCAAGCTCAGGGTCGACATGCGCACAGAGCTCAAGCGCCTGCACGAGCGGCTGCGGGCAACCTTCATCTACGTAACGCACGATCAGGCCGAGGCGATGACGATGGCCGACCGCATCGTCGTCATGAGCAAGGGCCGGATCGAGCAGCTCGGCACGCCCCTCGAGATCTACAACCGTCCGGCCACGCAGTTCGTGGCGGGGTTCTTCGGCACGCCGACGATGAACTTCCTAGAGGGCAGCGTGATCGCAGGTCCGGACGGCCCGCGCTTCCGGGGTGCAGGCTTGGAGCAGCCGCTGCCCGCGTCCTTATCCCGCAATAGCGAGGGTCGTCCCGTCGTCCTCGGCGTGCGCTCGGAGCACGTCGTCATTTCCGAAGCAGCCGCGCTTCCCGGCACCGCCCGGCTGCTGGAGCCGCTCGGCGACGCGACGCTCGTGCATTTCGATGCCGGGGAGGGCAAGTCGCTGGTGGCCAAGGTTGCGCCCAGCACGGCGCTCGCTCCCGGCGCCCCCCTGAAATTCGGCTTCGCTGCCGAGCACTGCCATCTGTTCGATGCGGCCACGGGCCTGCGCCATTCCTGACTGCGGCTATTGCGGCCCGAGTGCGAGGTAGCAACAGGTGCGACAACAAGTTGCGGCGTGATCGCTCGGTTCGGCGGACGTCCATTTCCCTCGCAGCGGTGCCTCGCCGACCCGAGACCGTCGAGCGCGACCGGCGCCGGACACCGAAGGCAACGCGCCGGTGCCACGACACATCGGAGTCCCGGTCCGCCGCGGGACGCTGTAGAGTTCCTGCGCAACCGCCGGAACGGAATGACCATGACGGAATTGAAGAGGACCCCCGACCGGGACGGTGAGCAGTCGATGAGCGCCACGGCACGCCTGCCCGGCCTGGAGATAAGCCTGCGGCACTGCCGCTTGCCGGGACAGACGGGCGAGGAGCTCACGATCAGGCTCCGCGCCATACCGTCGTTCGAGAGCCTCGGTCGCGCCATCGAAGCTGCCAACCCGTTCGCCGCGTGGGTGGCAATGCTGCAGCTCGCCTGGGCGCCGTGGTTGATGGCATCGCAGATGATGCAAGCCGACAGCCCGGCGCCGCGACTAGCGGATCCGCGACGCCCGCCGCTCGGTGAGTGACAGATGGAGAGGAGACGGCCACACCGCGTGCAACTCAGCCGCGCCAAGGGTTGGCGCATGCCCGCCAACACGGTGAAGGTCGACCGCACCACCCTTTTCGGCAACCCGTTCTCGATAAAGGACTACGGCCACGACAAAGCGGTCGCGCTCCACCGCGCATGGATCGAGGGCAATCTCGACGATCCCGCCATCCCGGCCAAGACGCGGCGGGAGCTCGAGCGCAGGCGACAGGAGGTCCTTGCGGCCCTGCCCCGCCTCAAAGGCAAGAACCTCGCCTGCTGGTGCCCGCTGCCGGAGGCGGGCCGGCCCGACAATTGCCACGCCGCGGTGCTGCTGGAATTGGCGAACCCATGAGGCCCGCAGAGCACCGGACGGCAAGGACCATCCTCATCACCGGGGCTACCGGCGGCATCGGCCTCGCCGCGGCGAAGGCGCTGGCGGCGCTCGGTGAGAACGTGGCGATCGTTGGCCGCGACGCGATGCGCACCAGGATCGCGGCGGCCGAGACGCGAGCAGCAGCCAGGAAGGGTGCGATGGTGAGCACGCACGTCGCCGACCTTTCATCGCAGGCGGCTGTGCGGAAGCTGGCGGCCGAAATCCGCGACAACCATCCGAGGCTGGACGTGCTCGTGAACAACGCCGGCGCCATGTACACGCGGCGCCGGACCAGCGCGGACGGCATCGAGCTCACCTGGGCGCTGAACCACCTGGCGCCGTTCCTGCTCTCCGCGCTGCTGCTCGACCGGCTCGAGGCGAGTGCGCCGGCCCGCATCGTCACCACCGCATCGGCGGCGCACCAGGGCGCGCGGATTCCGTTCGACGACCTCGATGCCGAGCAGTCGTATGGCGGGTTCGTGCGCTACAAGCAGAGCAAGCTCGCCAACATCCTGTTCACGGGCGAACTGGCACGGCGCCTGCAGGGACGCGGCGTGTCCGCCTACTGCTTCCATCCGGGTCTGGTCGACAGCGGCTTCAACCGCAACAACGGCTTGCTGATGAGCGTTGCCATGACTTTGCTGGGCCCGGTGGCGCGCAGTGCGGACAAGGGGGCCCAGACGCTGGTATGGCTTGCCGGCGCGCCCGAGGCCGAGCTGACCAACGGCGGCTACTACGTCGACATGGCGCTGCGGTCCCCGAGCCCGGAAGGCCGCAACATCGAGTCGGCACGCCGGCTGTGGGAGATCAGCGAAGCCCAATGCGCGGGGCAGCGCGAGGTCGAGGGCGGGTGAAGGGGCCGCCGCCTCTGCGGTGTGATACCTGGTTGTCATCCGATCTTCTCTGCGCCAAGACAGGCTGTGGAGGTGTCATGCCGATTGCCAAACCTGGCGCGCGACCGTTTGCCGGTTTGCCCTCGGTCGCCCGACTGGTCGTGCGCGGCTGGGCCATAGGCGCCGTCCTGGGCGCAGCATTCGCAGGGCTGCTGATCCTGACAAATGCCACAGGTCTGCATGACCTCATCCGGCAATCACCCGACGCGGTAACCGCGGTGGCGCTGCTCGTCTTCGGATTTGCCACTCTGTTCGCCGGCCTCTACAGCGCCGCTGCGGTGATGCTCGTGCCTGCGGGGGGCGAATAGCCTGCCGGCTGTGGCCAGCGAACGCGCCGCGCCGACAACATAGTGTCGGGGAACCGCACGACGTAATGTGGTGCGCGGAATGTGCGCGGAAAACAGAGCTCGGGAGGCGGATGTGTTGGGGTCACGAAATGTGGACGTCGAAGCGGTGAGGGTGAGCGCGGTGGAGGGCCAGCCCACCTACGGCGGCGATCTCTTGGTGAAGCCGCTCATGAAGGGCGAGGAGATGACCTTCCTCGAGATCCGCTACGCGCCCGGCGTCGGCGCGCCGCTGCACACCCACAGCCACGAGTCGATCGCCTACGTGGTCAGCGGCAGGGTGAAGTCCACCGTCGGCACGGAGGAGTTCATCATGGGCCCCGGCGACGTCTGCCGCCACCCCAGGGGCGTGCTGCACGGCCTCGAGGCGCTCGAGGAGTCGGTGGTGGTCGAGATCAAATCCCCGGCGCCCGACATCGGCGCCTTCCTTGCCCTCCGGCGGTAGCCGATGGACGAGGATGGCGCCGGGGCGGTTGCTGCGCGGCTCGCACCGCTGCTGCGGGCGCTGGAGATGCTGAGCTTCATCGCGCGGCATCTGCATCCGCCGGACCTCGAGGACCTGCTGGCAAGCGTCGGGGCACCGGACGAGGGCCTGAGGGAGGCCCGGGTCAGGCAAGGTGAATGGCCCGAGCGACTGTCGCCGATCGGCACCGCCCTCGACGCAGCGAGCGACGCCACGCTGGAAGCCTACGCGGAACTGCGGCGGACACTGGGGTCGTCGGGCGATGTGCGCGCCGCCTATCGCGCCTTGCGGCTGGCAACGGTGGCGCTGGAGGCGCTCTATCCGCTGGCCGGCGTCCTGCCGCCGGTCAGCAGCTTTTTCATCGATCCGGCCCTGCAGTCCGACGAGACGCTGCAGCACCGGCTCCTGGAGGCGCCTGCGCGCAGCGATACGGGCGTCCTGCGCTTCGACGCCGACAGCGGCGAGCGTGGCGGTTTCTGGGTCTACGTGCCGGAGCACTACACGCCCGATCGCGCCTGGCCGCTGGTCATGGCGCTGCACGGGGGCAGCGGGACCGGACGCACATTCCTCTGGAGCTGGCTGCGCGACGTGCGCAGCCGAGGCGCCATATTGGTGGCGCCGACATCGATCGGCAGCACGTGGGCGCTGCTGGGCGACGATCCGGACACCGACAACCTCGCGCGCATTCTCGAGCGCGTCCGAGCAAGCTGGACTATCGACCCGGCGCGCCTCCTGCTGACGGGCATGAGCGACGGCGGCACCTTCACCTACGTGTCCGGGCTGGAGGCGGGGTCGCCCTTCACGCATTTGGCGCCGGTCGCGGCGGCGTTTCACCCGATGCTGGTGCAGATGGCGGATGCCGGGCGTGTGCGTGGCTTGCCCATCCACATCGTCCACGGCGTGCTCGACTGGATGTTCCCCATCGCGCTGGCGCGGCAGGCGCACGCGGCGTTCAGGCGAGCCGGCGCCGACGTGACCTATCGCGAGGTGCCAGACCTCAGCCACACCTACCCGCGCGAGATGAACGCGACGCTGCTGAGCTGGCTCGAGACGACGCCGTCGCCGCGACGCTGAAGGCTGCCGGCCGGGCCGGCCGCGCCGCCGACGCTGTGCTCATCACCGTCATCACGGTTGAACACGAGCGCGTCATAGTCACCGTCGGAACAGGGTTGCATGGGGGCGGTCGCGATACTGGCGGCACAGACGCCGACCCACGGAGACCACCATGCAGACCATGAAGACCGTCACCCTCGCGTTCGCCCTCGGCCTCGCCGCGGCAGCCGCCACCCCGGCGCTGGCGCACTGCGGCGGCGCCCACGGCAAGAGCTACCGTGCCGCCAAGGCCGCAAAGGCGCCGACGGTGGCAAAGTCGACCCAGCCCAAGGAGCAGGCCCCCGCCGCCGCCGCCACCACCTCCGGGCTCGACACCAGGAATGGCGTCGCCGAGATGGCGAGCTCCGCACCCAATGTCTGACGCCACGGCCGATTGGGCGGCCGGCTCCGGCAGAGCCGGCCGCCCCCGGCGCTCTTCGGGCCCCCCGCCTTCCCCCGCTCGCCGTCCCGCCGACGGCCCCATTCCCCCGCACGCTTTCGTTGACTTTGCCGGCGCGCTCGATGATATTGCGCCGCGATCAGGCCCTGAGCGCGCCTTCCCAACCGCAACGGCGCGTGGGACGACCTCACCAACGGCCGGCGTTATTAAGGGAAATCAAGGATGTACGCTGTCATCAAGACCGGCGGCAAGCAGTATCGCGTGGCGGCCGACGAGGTATTGACCATCGAGAAGGTGGCGGGCGAGGCGGGCCAGCTCGTGGAGTTCACCGAAGTGCTGATGGTGGGAGGCTCGGGCGAGCCCAGGATCGGGACTCCGGCGCTCACCGGTGCCAGGGTCACGGCCGAGGTGGTGGAGCAGGGGCGGGCGCCGAAGGTCATCGCCTTCAAGAAGCGCCGGCGCAAGAACTCGCGGCGCAAGCGCGGGCACCGGCAGCACCAGACGACGGTGCGCATCAAGGAAATCATCGGCGGCTGACGCCGGCATCGGGCAGACCAGCCGAGCAAGGCAAGAGCGACGACATGGCACACAAGAAAGCAGGCGGCTCCTCGCGCAACGGCCGCGACACGGCCGGGCGGCGGCTCGGCATCAAGCGCTACGGCGGTGAGCGCGTGCTGGCGGGCAATATTCTGGTGCGCCAGCGCGGCACCAAGTGGCACCCCGGCGCCAACGTCGGCATGGGTACCGACCACACGCTGTTCGCGCTGACGGAGGGCAGCGTCGAGTTCGCCACCAAGCGCAACGGGCGCGTCTATGTCTCCGTGCGGCCGGGCGAGGCTGCCGAGGAGGCAACGGGCGGCGCCCCGCGGGCAGCGCCGCCGGCCGCGGAGTAGAGACTGGAATTTGCCGGAGCGGCCGGCCGCGGCGTGAGTTCGAGCCCGGTCCCCGGCCGCGACGGCGCCGCGATGACGAAGCTCGAGACAGAACGGCTCGTCCTGCGCCCGTTTCGCACCGCCGACGCCGAGGAGTTCGCGCGTCTGTCCGGCGACTGGGCGGTGGCGTCGATGACGAGCGATATTCCCTACCCGTTCACGGCCACGCAGGCGCTGGGCTGGCTCAGGCCCGTGCGCGGCGAGGCCCGCTTCGCCATCGAACTCCACGGCCAGCTGATCGGCGGCGCCGGCTACTACCGCCGCCCGTCGGGTGCCGCCGAGCTCGGCTTCTGGCTCGGGCGCCAATGGTGGGGCCTGGGCTATGCCACCGAGGCGACCAGGGCCGTCGTGCGCTACGGTCTCTCCAACCCGCGGCTGCCGGGTTATTCCTCGGCGCATTTCATCGACAACCCTGCGTCGGCCCGCGTGCTGCAGAAGCTCGGCTTCGAGCCGGTGGGCCGCGGACAGATCGCCTGCGCCGCCCGCGGCCACGACGTCGAAGTGATTACCTACTGGCTCGGCCGCCAGAAGGCCGACGCCGCCGTGCCGCAATTGGCACGGGAGGTCCCCCGGCCCGCCCGCTGGCGCGCCTGGCTCGACCGTTTCGGCTGGGCTTGAGGGCCCGCGAGATCCCACGACGATGAAATTCCTCGATCAGGCCAAGATCTACGTGAAGTCCGGCGCCGGCGGCGCCGGCTGCGTTTCGTTCCGGCGCGAGAAGTTCATCGAGTTCGGCGGGCCCGACGGCGGCGACGGCGGCAAGGGCGGCGACGTTTGGGTCGAGTGCGTCGCCAACCTCAACACCCTCATCGACTACCGCTACCGCCAGCACTTCAAGGCCAAGGACGGCCAGGCCGGCATGGGCAGAAACCGCACCGGCGCCTCGGCCGAGGACGTGGTGATCAAGGTGCCGCCGGGAACGGAGGTGTACGCGGAGGACCAGGTGACGCGGCTAGCCGAGCTGATCAACCCCGGCGACCGCGCCCGTATCGCCAGGGGCGGCAACGGCGGCTTCGGCAACGCGCACTTCAAATCGGCGACCAACCAGGCCCCGCGTCGTGCCAACCCCGGCGAGCCGGGCGAGGAGCTGACGATCTGGCTGCGGCTCAAGCTGATCGCCGACGCCGGCATCATCGGCCTGCCCAACGCCGGCAAGTCGACGCTCCTGGCGGCGGTCAGCGCGGCCAAGCCCAAGATCGCCGACTACCCCTTCACCACCCTGCATCCCAACCTCGGCGTGGTCGTCGCACCCGGCCGGGATTTCGTGCTGGCCGACATCCCCGGCCTGATCGAAGGCGCGCACGAGGGCGCCGGCCTCGGCACGCGGTTCCTCGGCCACGTCGAGCGCTGCCGCGTGCTGTTGCACCTCGTCGATGCGACGGCCGAGGATATCGCCGGAGCCTATCGCGTGGTGCGCGCCGAGCTCGCGGCCTATGGCGCGGGGCTCGAGAGGAAGAAGGAGATCGTCGCGCTCTCCAAGTGCGACGCCCTCACCGAGGCGGCGCTTGCCGACAAGGTGGCGGCCCTGAGGGCCGCGGCGCGCAAGAAGCCACTCACCGTCTCCGCCGTCTCGGGCCGTGGCGTGAAGGAGGTCGTGGCGGCGCTGGCGCGCGAAATCGAGAGGTCGGCCGGAAGAGAGCGCGCCAAGGACCCGGCCGCGGCCGCGCCGCGCCCGTGGCAACCCTGAGGGGGCCGCCGGCCCGTTTGCCGCTCGCCAGCGTGGACGTGTCCTGACCTTGCGGACACCGTTCAGCGAATTTCGTGTGTTGTCGGCGCGGTTTGAACCGGCCGGAAAGGAAGTCTTCATCATTTAAGCATCGAATGCATTGGTAAACCGAGATTTTTACCTGCGCCGCCTGCGCACCACACCGATCCGCCTGGAACGCGCCATGTACGCCGACGCCGATCCGAGAGGAACCATCGTTCCCACGTTGCGCTGCCGAGACGTGCCGGCCGCGATGGATTGGCTGTGCAAGGCATTCGCCTTCGAGCCGCATTTCACGGTGACAGGCGAGGACGGCGCCGTGCGCTATGCCGAGCTCACTTACGGGGACGGCATGGTCATGCTGGGCCCCGCCGAGGAGGCGCCCGGCAGCGTCATGACGCAGCCGACCGCCACCGGCGGGGCGGAAACCCAAATCTGCTACCTGTTCGTTGCTGATCCCCGTGCCCATTGCGACCGCGCCAGGGCCGCCGGCGCCGAGATCATCCTCGGCATCGATGACGAGGCGAGCGGCGGGCGCGGCTATTCGTGCCGCGACCCCGAGGGGCACGTCTGGAGCTTCGGAACCTACGATCCGTGGAAGCGCTCCGCCCCACGCGGTAACAAGGGGCTCGCCGTCGCGCGTGCCGTCGGGACACCACTCAGGCTCGCGTTCGTCGCCAGCCTCATGGCGGCGATGCTCGCTTCCGCCGGGCTCGCCGGATGGGCGCTCGGCGTCACGCACCCGCAATCCGACCCGGAGCACGTCGCGGCGCCGGCTTCGCCGCGGGAGCGGTCGGCGAACGTGCAGTCGCAGAACGCCGTCATGGAGGCCAAGCAGAGCCTGGCGGCGGAGCGGCGCGCCCGGGAAGCCGCAGAGCGCGCCGCGCGCGAGATGGCCGCCCAGCTCGCTCAGGAGCGCAGCGCCAGGGAAGCGGCCGAGCGCGCTGCCGCCGTCGACAACGGCCGGGCCCTCGACGAGGCGCGCGAGCAGCTCGCGCGCGAGAAGACGGCCATCGAATCTCTGCGGCGCGCCGCCCAGGAGATACGCGAGCGGCTGGCGCTGGCCGAACGCTCGGCCGAGGCGGTACGCGAGCAGCTGGCCGCCGAGCGGAGCGCACGCGCGGCCGCCGAGCAGGCGAGCCTCAAGATCAAGGAGCAGCTCGACAAGGAGCGCCAGGCCCGGGAAGCACGCGAGCGCGAGGTCAAGGAAGCCGAGGAGCGTGCCGCCAGGGCGGAACGTGCCAAGCACGTCAGAGCGGCCGGCGCCAAGCGGACGTATTATCGCTACCGCATAGTACCGGTGGCGTCGCGGACCAGGTGGTCCGTCAACTGGGACGAGATCATCCGCTGAGGCCGTGGCGCGCCGGTCCGGGACGCCACATCCTTCGGCGCAATTCCAGGTCCCCGCCTACCGCGCACAAGCGGAAGTCTGCTAGGGATTGGTACCCCGAGAAGCAGGAATGGAACGGGAGCGGTATCGCCCCATGGCAGCCTCCGCCAAACCGCGCGCCCGCCCGGAATGGAGCCGGGCGCGCCGCATCGTCGTCAAGATCGGCTCCAGTCTGCTCGTCGACCGTGCGAGCGGGGAGCTGAGGGCCCAGTGGCTCGCGACGCTGGCCGACGACATCGCCGGGCTGGTGAAGGCCGGGCGGCAGGTGATCATCGTCTCGTCCGGAGCC
>Ga0070741_10017402_pt1 | contig 11815 bp, 9 predicted proteins | sample Coa_R1_4_FD_66440 | JGI IMG/M metagenome (GOLD analysis project Ga0070741, IMG submission 66440) | Surface soil microbial communities from Centralia Pennsylvania, which are recovering from an underground coalmine fire - Coalmine... | ecosystem: Environmental > Terrestrial > Soil > Unclassified ...
CAGGGACAGCAATGGCGGCTGACGGAATCGACGCGGCAAGATAAGCCTTTCGTTCGCGCGGCTAAGGCGGACACTTGGCAAGGAATTCTCCCAGCGTCCTCCGTCGCGGCCATCGAGTCCGCCTGGGGCGATACGATGCAGCAGCTTGGCTACACCCTAAGCACCGCCCTGGCTAAGGCTTAGGAGGTCCCGAAAATTCATCCAGGCTGCAGATAATATGGGAGCTTAAGCGGCACGCTTTTTCGGCGAGCGATCTAGAGCTAATGAAGCAGGTTTTTGAGCGGTCACAATCCACCGTTTTGCGTCGCGCGAAAATTCCACATTTTCAAAGTGGCGCAATGCCAGGCGCAGTCCACGACGAGTCTGGAACGACTCGCCGAAACTTCGGCCTGTCATGTGGAATAACATGCCCCGAAGAAACACCGGGATTCGACCCACGAATCCGCTCCTCATCTCCGATAAGGTTGCGCTGGGAGGATGATAAGAAATCCAAAGTGTTCCTTGTGGCCTGAGCACGCGATGAATCTCCCGAATCGTATCGTGGATTCGCATATAGGGCAGAGACACATTAGCGATGACCCGGTCAAAACTGCTGGCCGCATACGGGAGCGATTCACCGCGCGCAAGGTGGAATTGGCGAGAAGGATAACTACGGCGTGCAGCTTTCAGCAGTTCCGCATTTATGTCACAGCCTATGAAGTCCCACTCATCCGGCAGCCCCAGCTTGGACGGAGTTTTCCCGCTGCCGCATCCCAAATCGAGTACCCGCATGGGCGCATGCTAGCAATAGTGTCTGTGGATAAACAATCAGGTGAGCAACCTTCTAGTTGGTTCCTGGCTGCAGCTCGTCTCTAACATCGCTATAGATTTTCCGGCCGCCGCTTTGACTTCTGGTTTCGCATTGCCAGATTAAGCTGATGCAAGACGCTCCAGGCCCGCACAGGCAGGCGCCTGCGCAAGCTGTGCTTCAACTGCGACCAGCTGTGCGTGGACCATAGAACTGCTCCTCCCACACTAAATCGCCGCGCGAAATGGATATTTTGGTAGTAAGTCTCTTTGGCTCCCCAGCGTGCTTTGTATCCCGGCGCCCCGCCTAAGAAGTCGTAGACCCGCACACCTTCACCTATTAAGTGCCTTATGACGTGGCCTCGCAAGATGAATCCCACGCGATCAGAGGAGCGGGCAGGATCGTTGCCTTCTTGCAGCTGGAAGACAGCGTCGCCATGCCGAAACGCGTACTGGGCGGATGCGACGTTGTCGTCCAGTTCCAAGACCCAGAGTTCCAGGCGGCCCCGCGTGAGCAGCGCCCGGCTCAGATGATAGTAAAAGTTTCGCCGTGCCGGATCTTTAAAGCTGCCGCTCTCGCCTTCATCTTCCCAGCGTGCCTGGTGTAACTTGAACATCGCCTCCAGCACGCGCGGGAGATCGTCCGCTTCGGTGCACCGATAAATGCGAACGCGATAACGTTTTGCCAGGCGGCGGTCGTAACGGACCAGATTCTTCTGATCCTCGCTAGACAACTGAGCCAGGTACTCTTCCCAGGTTGCGGGCAAGGTGATGGCGGAAGCAGTTCGGCGATATTCAAAGGTGAGGCAACCTCGCCGCGCCGCCTCTTCCGAGAGAAGGGATGCCAAGGCGGAGTCCGGCGGCAGTGTATTGAGCTGGCAAACATCCCAGGAGCGCCGCTCGCTCATCAGGTAGTCGACCACGCTGCGGGCGAATATTTCTTCATTCCCCGGCTTGACCGGCAGATCAAGATTGTCCGAATCGCCGCTTCCATCTCCCATAAGCTTTAGGATCCGAAGCGAGATACCGGGGGAGAAGTTCTGTCGCGCAAGCGAAAAAGGAGCCAGCCCGATCAGCTCGGAGTCCTTGAAGCCCCCCAGTACTAGCAGCTGCTGAGCGTTGCCAAAGCTTCGCCACCACGATGAGAGCCATTCCCAGGTAGAGAACGTGGTCGCCTTTGGGTATTCAGTCAGCAAACGCTCCCAGGCAGGCAGGAGGCTGTGCAGGTCCTCCAAAGTGCGGTAGGACTGGAGCCTGAGAGTATTGGCCGGAGGTAAGGATGTCACTAGGAAGCCGCCGAGGCGGAAGGGCAATTCGAACCACTGACACCGTTTAACCTGCGACGGCGAGGTGGTAGTATACCACCTGAGTAGCTGGCGTTCGCATGCCCAGAGTACCCAAAGTCACTGCTGTGCAAGGAGTTGCACACCAGTGCGCCGTTCGAGTGCGGGTTGTGTGAAATGCCTCTCAGCCGAAGGTGCCCTCTCCTAAACGGTTTTCAAATACAGCAATTTGGATCATATATCGGTCACGTCAGAACAGCCGTTTGGCAGCTCTGATGCTGTTCTGAAAGGTGAGCCTGAACCATGCGATCGCAGCAAAGCCCGTGCCAAGCGGCAACCATAAACCTTTGAGGAATTCAGCAATCATTTACGTGGCGGTGTGTGGGCTCCTGTGGCTTGCTCCGGAACGGGCCCGCTCCTGCGGGCCTCCCGACTATTGTGCGCGGACGGACCGGAAAATTGAGCGTTACGCGAAAACACCCCCCGCGCTGGGAGCTGCCGGATCGATCATTACCGATCCGAGTTTTGGCTCGCGCATTCTTCGCGTGACCGACGCGAAATCGGACCCGATGGACCGCGGCCGGGCGTTCAAGACGACCTCTTCGGCGGAGCAGAATATCTGGAACCGCGACAGCACGGCTTTCTATGTGCTGGCCGGGGGCGGGCAGGATCTGTTGTATGAGTTCGATCCCTCGACGATGAAAGCGCGGCAGGGTGAAGTGTTGAAGCTGGGCTGGCAGGGAGAACCGCAGTTCAGCTATTCGCAGCCAGACATTTTGTATGGCATCAACAAGGACAAAGCAGCGTTCGAGGAATATGACATCCGCAAACGCCGGGTGAGGACGATTTATAAGGTATCGGATTGCTTGAAACTGAGCGGGGATGATTCGGCCCACGACATAACAGTCAGCGCGGATGACAATCGTCTCACTGCGGCGGTAGGGCCAGGGCAGGATCGCTACACACACATTGTGGTTTACGACCGCAAACTGGGCTGCCGCTGGTATAACGCGGAGACGGGAGAGGTAGGCGGACAATGGGGGCCCAAAGGATCGATCCCCATACCGGACCGGGCACTGTTGCATAACTCGCGCATGTCGAAATCAGGCAAGTATGTGTACATGACGCGGGGAGCAGGATTGAAGGTCGGCAAAGGCTACCTGGTCTGGGAAGTGGACAGCACAAACGTGAGGGCCTGTCCGAAGCAGTGCCATTCCCATCATGCGCTGGGGTATTCCCACATATTGGGGCTGTCCGGAGGCAGCCATCCGATGGACGTGATTTCGGTGCCGCTGGACCGGTTGGACGAATCCCGCCATTTGCTACCTGGGCTGGAGCCCGTTCGGGAACTGGCCGGGTGGTATGACAAACATCTATCTTGGAACAATACAGGTCCGGAGGATGACGCGCCGGTGTGCCTGTCGACCTACAACGCGAATAACCCGGATGAGCGCGGGGCCCCGCTGAATACCAGCGGTCCGTGGGAGAACGAAATACTGTGCGTCTCCACGGATGGAAAAGGTACGGTGTGGAGATTTGCGCACACCTACAGCACCGCGCAGAATGGTTTCTGGTCCACCCCACGGGGCAATGTCTCACAGGACGGACGCTTTTTTGCTTTTACTTCCGATTGGCAAGATCAACTCGGAGAAGCTCCGGGCGGCGGAGGTAATGCCCGGTTTCGCACGGATGTGTTTATCGTCGAGCTGAAGTAAGCACAGGGGAGCACTGAGCAGAGTGGCATTGGAAGTCGAATCTAAAAGCCCGCGGGCGGAAATTGACGGGCTGATTTCGTCTGGCCGAGCCGAAATTGCCGCGTTGAGGCTCCGCGAACTCTGGCGAAACGAATCGGGGCCGGCAGCGGCGGCTTTTGTGGTGTCGCGTTTCGAAAAGCTGCGCGGCCAGGTTCCTCTTACTACCACCCGACTCGCCTTGCTCCGCTCCTTCACTGTCGAACCCGCTGTGCCCCTGCTGCGCGCGTCCGCTTTCTGCGCCGGAATAGATTTAACCGTGCGCATCGGCGACTTCAACACGTATGTTCAGGAATTAGTCGACAAGGAGAGCTGGCTTTACAGCTTTGCTCCGGCTGCCGTCATACTGGCCGTAAGAACAGCCGACATTGCACCCGATTTGTGGGGCAGCAGCGGCGACATGAGCGAGGCAACCATTCGTGATGCAGTCTCTCGAGTGGCGGGTAGCCTGCAACAATGGGTACGCCTGTTCCGGCAAAACAGCCAGGCAAGCCTGATCATCCATAATCTGGAGCAGCCGATCCAGCCCAGCATGGGACTTCTTGACGCGCAGGCAGCGGTGAGCCAATCGGAAGCCATTCGTAAAGTTAACTGCGACCTGCGGAACCTGGCCAGCCCCGCCAGCGGTATCTACGTGCTCGACTATGACGCGCTGGTTGCCCGCTATGGCCGCCTGCGGTGGCACGACGAACGCAAATGGCTGACGGCCCGAATGCCCATCGCCGCCGATCAACTGATTCATCTCTCAGACGAATGGCTGCGCTTCCTGGCTCCTTTGACTGGCAAAGTCGCCAAAGCGCTGGTGGCCGATCTCGACAACACCCTGTGGGGCGGAATTATTGGCGAAGACGGAATGACCGGCATCAAGCTGGGTGCCGAATATCCGGGCGCCGCTTACCAGGCACTCCAGCGAGCCATGCTAGATCTGAGTCGTAAAGGAATTTTGCTGGCCATCTGCAGCAAGAATAATCCGGCCGACGCCATGGAGGCGCTGCAGAAGCATCCCGGCATGCTGTTGCGGCCGAAAGATTTTGCTTGCATGCGAATCAGTTGGAACGACAAGGCCCAGGGATTACGCGAGATCGCCGCCGAACTGAACATCGGTATCGACGCTCTCGCTTTTCTCGATGACAATCCTTTTGAACGGGAACAGATTCGCGCGGCGTTGCCGGAAGTAACGGTTATCGATCTGCCGGATGAGCCGATGGAGTACGCGGCTGCTTTGCGTAACTGTCCGGCCTTCGAGCGTTTGACCCTATCGGCAGAAGATCAGCAGCGGACCGCGATGTATGCCGAGCAGAGAGAGCGCACCCAGGCGGAGCAAAGCTTTCAATCGAAGGAAGACTTCTACCATTTTCTGCAGCAGGAAGTGGAGATCGCGCCGGTCGGTCCGGCTACGCTTGCCCGGATTGCACAACTGACGCAAAAGACAAATCAGTTCAATCTCACGACCCGGCGTTACTCAGAACAACAGGTTTCCGAGATGGCAGCCCGCGGCTGCCAGATCCTGGCGATGCGGGTGCGCGACCGATTTGGGGACCACGGAGTAGTCGGTGTGGCCATCACGAGCGACGTGGGTGAGGTGTGCGAAATAGACACGTTTCTCCTGAGCTGCAGGGTCATCGGACGGACGGTCGAGACCGCGCTGCTATCCTATATCGCAGCTGAAGCAGCGGCCCGTGGCCGCTGCCGCCTCGTGGGGCGTTTTATCCCTACGAAGAAAAATGCGCCGGCCCGCGATTTCTATTCTGAGCACGGCTTTCGGCTCGAAACTCAGAATGGAGACGGCACGGTCTGGTCGTTCGATTTACGAGAGCAGAAGATTGCCTCTCCTGACTGCATAAGAGTGTCGGTGGTTAACGGAGGAGGAAATTGAGTTCTATGATATTCGATCAGGTTCGAGGTATAGCTTCGGACCTGTTTTCCGTGCCGGCGGACCATATTACCGCTGGTTCTTCACCGCACAATATCGAGAGTTGGGATTCGATCCAGCACTTGAATCTGGTCCTCGCCCTGGAAGAGACGTTCAGCGTGCAGCTTTCCCCCGCAGAGATCGAACAAATGAAGAGCATCGGCGAGACTGCCAAGTTAATTGAAACCAAACTACAAGCCAACCTGAGGTAGTTTTGGCGATCGTCATCCAGCCGTACCGCCAGGAACACGAATCAGCTGTCGGAGAATTCAACGACCGGTTGCAACGATGGTCAGGCGATCCTAACCTGGTCTTTTCGGAGACGGCCGTCCCGCGCTGGCTTCCGCCCAGGACGAATAGCGCGGTGTGGAACGAATACTTCGTCGCGGTTGAGGGATCCACAGTCCGAGGCGCCTACGCGCTCAAGCACGAGCAGGTCTTCGTCCGCGGAAAAGGCATTCTCCGGGTGGCTTGCTACCATCACCCGCTTTCCGAAGGGATCATCGACCCATCGTATGCAAGTATTGGCGGACTGCTCATCCGAGACGCGCTGGCGCGGCAGCCGCTTCTGTATGCACTCGGCATGGGAGGATATGAACGGCCGCTGGCGAAGATGCTCAAGGTGCTCGGGTTCAGCTTGACGCTGATCCCGTTTTATTTCCGGATCGTTCATCCGGCCAGATTTCTACGGCACATGCAGGCTCTGCGCCAGGCGCGCTGGCGTGCCATTCTGATGGATATCGCCGCGGCGACGGGTACGGGATGGTTGGCCATCAGGGCTCGGCAAGCCGCCTGGGCCCTGCATGGCCGGTCGCACAGTTTCGACGCGCAAGAAATAAGTGAGTTTCCCGGGTGGGCAGACGACCTGTGGAATGAGGGAACAGAATACGTGAGTATGGCAGCGCTGCGGGACGCCAACACGTTGCGGGTTTTGTATCCGCCGGATCTGCATAAGACCAGGTGCATGCTGGTGAGCCGAGGAGATGCGCCCATGGGTTGGGCAGTTGTCGGGCAACGGCGCGGCGATCCTAAGTTCGGCGAGCTGCGGGTAGGCTCCATCGTGGATTGCTGGGCAAGACCTCAGGAAGCAGTATCTGTGGCCAAGGCAGCGGCCGAAGCGCTGGAGCAAGAGAGCGTTGACTTGATCGTTTCCAACCAGAGCCACCAGGTCTGGTGCCGCGCTCTCGAAAAACTGGGTTTCCTCAAAGGTCCTTCGAACTTTATTTTTGCGGCGTCGAAGAAACTCACGCAATTGCTGCAGCCGCTGGAGCAAAACCGCGCATCATTTCACATCACTCGAGCCGATGGCGACGGCTTGCCTTCAAACTTCTAGTTGCGCTGGTGCGCAACAGTCGCATCGCTTCGGGCAGCAGCCTCAGAGCTCAGGGGATAGCCAAGGCCAACCATCACATGCCCCCACGCTGCTTCAATCTGTGCGACCGATTGCGGAGGAAGGACCGACTTCCAACCTCCTGACGAAGCTTGCCGGACAAACGGTTTATCCTGGCGAGTGTAGCGGGTTTGCACCCACTTCTTTCCTTGCTTCCCTTCTAACTGACGCATCCGTTCCGCAGAACTCAACTCGGCAGCCCGAGCCAGGCGCTCGCTGCTGGGCTCAATGCCAAGCAGGTTGGCGACCTTCACCAGCGCACGCGCCGCATTCTCAATGAGGTCCTCATATCGCAGCATGACGAAGCCGGGACTGCCCGACCGCGTGCTCAGCCAGCTGGTAACGTGGTCCCCCCAATTTCCCAGGCGGTCCCACACTTTCCCTTCGATCCACTGCGGCAGGAAATCTTCAATTGGACACACATCGCTGAAGGCGCGCTGTTTCATCTCCCAGTGATAGTTGGAGACGGCGACGTCCCTGGGATCACGAACAATGTAAATGACTTTCTTGTATCGTGGATCGAAAACCTCGTGGCTTTTGAGGATGCGTGGCCTTGGCAACCGCCGGAGATACCGGTCACCGTGCTTATACATGTCGGGCACCAACCGTTCCACGTTCAAGAAGGTGACTCCCTCTTCCGTGTGGACAAGGTTTCCGACCAGGAAGCGGGTCCAGGTATTTCCGGAACGCGGGTAGGAGGTCAGGAAGACGTCATCAGGGAAAATAGTGATGTCGCGCTCGATACGGAGCCGCCGAAACAAGACATCATTTACCCGCGACAGGTGCTTCATACCCCTCTTAATCAACATGTAACATTCTCCTCATGCGGAAACCGGACGTCGCTCGCCGCATCCGCCGCCTCAACCCGGCCGCAAGCAACACTACACCGTATACGGGTAATCATAAGTGCTTTCGCCACATCACAGTAGTAGCACGTCGCGTTCCAAAAATGGCTGTTATCCAAAGGCAAATCTACCAGTCGTGCCCGAGGATCGCATTCCCAACATCCGCAATTTCGTTCATCAGGGCGCGAAAATACTCGCACAAAACAGCCGCTGAGCGCTCATGATTTGCACCCCCGGCCAGAGCAACTGCTACTCACCTCATCTCATCTGAATGGACCAAGCGCCGTAGGAGAATCTTCCATGAAGTACGCTCAACTCAACAAACTTTGCGCTCTAAAAAACCGCCTGTGGAAGACAACCGCGTTCCTGGCAATCGCCGCTGCCGTACTGGTGACACCCGGAGTAGCTTCCGGCACGGTCTCAACAATCATCGACCCGCCTTGTAACCTGAAAGGAGGAACGCCGTCGGTTACGATCTGCACTCCCGGAGCGGCGGCTGTGTTGAGCCTGCCTGTCCATATCGTCGCCGGGGTAAAGGATTCGCAACCCGTGTCATCAATGACGCTGACAATCGATGGAGTCCAGATTACCAAGAGCACCACCTACCCGTTGGACATCTACGTCAGTTCCCTGGCAGCCGGACCGCATTCTGCGACCGTGAAGGTCGTGGATGCGGCGGGAGTGTCATTCGGCAAATCATTCAAGTTTACGGTTACCAACAACGCCGGCCTCAATAACATTCGGCACATCATCTTCTTCATGCAGGAGAACCACTCTTTCGACAATTACTTCGGGATGCTCGGCTATTACCGTGCTTCCAAAGGATTGCCCAACAACATTGATGGAGTTACCCCCTCGCTGGTGCAGTACACGAACACGGGTCAGCCGGTTCATCCCTTCCATTTCCAAACATTGTGCATTGACGGAGTAGTTCCGTATTGGACGCAAAGCTGGCAAGACGTGGACGGCGGAATGATGGACAGGTTCATACGGGCCGCGCCCGGTAATCCCAATGATCCGCAGGGCACTAGGACGATGGGCTACTACGACCAGACCGATCTGCCTTACTACTACGAACTGGCCACGCAGTTCGCAACCAGCGACCGGTTCTTTTCCTCGGTACTGTCGAGAACTATTCCCAACCGCATGTATCTTTTCGCGGGCACGTCGTTCGGGCACGTAGATCCAGATCCGCCGCCCAGCGGGGGCTGGCCACAGCCTACGATTTTCGATCACCTGGATGCCGCCGGAGTCTCGTGGACGTACTACTACCAGGACAACGGCATTTATTTGCCGGAGTGGACTACCTATCAGCGCGATGCGGGCAAGCTCAGGCCGATTTCAAGTTGGTACACAGATATGCAGAACGAAGCCACCTGGCCGAGCGTCATCTTCATTGAGCGCGGCGGCCCCAGCGGCCTGGATGAACATCCCAACACCTTCATTCAGAAAGGTGCAGCCAATACTACCAAGATATTGAACGCGCTATTAGCCAGCCCGGCGTGGGCCAGCTCCGTATTCATCGAAACCTTCGATGAGTTCGGAGGTCAATATGACCACGTCATTCCCGCGAGAATGGTCCCGCCGGATAACATTGCTCCGATACTGGCGCCCAGCGAACCACCTGGAGACTTTGCCCATTCGGGCTTCCGTGTACCGTTTGTAATAGTCTCGCCGTGGGTGAAACCTCATTTTGTCTCGCATACGACGCGTGACTTTGGTTCGATTCTGCGCCTGATCGAGGACCGATTTGGTGTCGCACCGCTGACCGCTCGGGACGCCACAGCCGACAACATGATGGAGTTTTTCAACTTCTCCACACCGTACTGGCTAACCCCGCCGCCGTTGCCGGTTCAACCAACCAATGGCGTGTGCAATCCAAGCTTGGAAAAGGCACCCGGTTTTTGACGGCTACGGGCTTTGAGGCGCGCGATCAGGATGTGGCCCGCGCGCCTTGAAGCCAGCCAAGGAACTTCTGCTTGCGCGCGAACATCTGCCTGGCTTCATCCCGCAGCCTGGAGACAATCTGGTAGCGTGATTTCGTGAACCACGGGACCCGGTGCAGCTTGCATCCGTATTTTTCTTTGTATGTCCCCTCCCCGCCCCAGTCGTAAACCTCCAGACCCCGGTTCTTCCAGCAGCGCATGACATGCCAATGCATGGCTTCGTTGGGGCGGAAGGTCTGGCCCGAGCGGTAGCTGGCGTTTCCCCAAAATTCTGCAATCTTGTTGAAGCCCGGAAAGATTCCGGTGGCGATGCATTTACCTTCGGGATCGCGTGCACGCAGCAGCAGAATGCGGCCAGTGGGCGCCAGATGCTGGACAAGCGCACGGACGCGGTCTATCCCATAAGTCGGGACCAGGCCCTGTTTGGCGAAAACGTCTTTCAATTGCGCGTAGTACTCGTCCGCGAATGCCTCATCATGAGCTTCCTCGATGACCACACCGCTTTTCTCCGCCTTGCGGACGCAACGGCGGCACGCACTGTCCATGCTGTTGAACAGCTCTTCCTCAGATCTGGTCAAGTCGGTGCGATACGAGGTATAGAACTGGCAGTCGAATCCTAGCTCTTCGCCGTCTGCCGGGGTGAAGTACGGATCGGAAACCTCCATGTGGAGGCACTTGAGCGTATTCCAGGCCAGGTCCTCCACCGCGCGCAGCGCGGCCGCGCGCGATACTTCCGGCAGCAGGTTGAAACCGATGTAGGGAGTAGTCCACCCCGGAAACGAGCTCCCCAGTATCCTCACGCCCAGCTTGGTGACGGTTAACCCGGAAAAGTATCCCGCCAGCCTGCCGCTTTCGCGAATTTCCGCCAATATCGGGGTGGCATTCTGAGTCTGCGCGATGAAGTTCAACCATTCGCGTGTTTGAAAGACGGTCCGATCGGCGAACGCATCCAGCGCCCGCCAATCCGCCGTCTTGGGATCAATAAGCGTGCACTTCATCTTTCAGCCGCTCCCTGGTTACCAGCAGATTCCTTCATAAGCGCCAACTCCATCCGGACGGGCAGCCTTGTCGAGATTGACGAGGTCGAGAATGATGTGTTCTGGGCGCAGATACTTGGCCAGTTCACTCTTGTTCACTGATTTGTTGCCAATGATGACTACCTCGGCGCCGCTGAGGACCTGCTGCAGGTCAGCTGAGAGGAGCGATCCGATATGGGGGATCACTTCTTCGATGTACTGCCGGTTGGAACCGGCCAGGCGGCCCAGAGAAACGTCGCGGTCCCAGACCCGCACGTCAAAGCCTTCCCCGAGCAAACGCTTGATCAGTTGCACCTGCGGACTCTCCCGCAGATCATCGGTCCCGGCTTTGAAACTCAATCCAAGCTGAGCGATCTTCCGTTTGCCGGTGCGGATAACGGCTTCGAGCGCGCGCTCAACGTGCTCTGCGTTGCTCGGCAACAGCGATTCCAACAGAGGCAGCTTCAGGTCCAACTCCTTCGCCCGATAAGTCAGCGCGCGAACGTCCTTGGGCAGGCATGAGCCGCCAAAAGCAAATCCGGGAGACAGGTATGCGGGAGAGATATTCAGACGCGTATCAGCCGTGAATATTTCCGTTACCCGTTGTGCATCCACGCCAAGATGCTTACATAGCGTGCCGACCTCATTCGCAAAGCCCACTTTCACGGCGTGGAACGCGTTAGAGAGGTATTTCACCATTTCGGCAACGGAGATTGTCGTCTCGAATAGACGGCCGGGAATGTCCTTGTACAGTTCCCGCAGCGGGGCAAGATGCGAGGCGTCGCGCGAGCCAACAATCGTGTAGGGCGGCTGCAGGAAGTCCGCTACGGCGCTGCCCTCGCGCATGAATTCGGGGTTATAGCAAACGGCAAAGTCGGATCCGGCC
>Ga0070741_10017403_pt1 | contig 11815 bp, 11 predicted proteins | sample Coa_R1_4_FD_66440 | JGI IMG/M metagenome (GOLD analysis project Ga0070741, IMG submission 66440) | Surface soil microbial communities from Centralia Pennsylvania, which are recovering from an underground coalmine fire - Coalmine... | ecosystem: Environmental > Terrestrial > Soil > Unclassified ...
GTGACCTCGCTCGGATGCGCCTTCGCGCCAAGCTTCTCGGCGTTGGTGATCGCGCGCATGCTCGCGGGCGCCACCGCCGGCGCGCTGATTCCTCTATCGGTGGCATGGATCGGCGACGCCGTGCCCTACGCGCGCCGTCAGCCGGTGCTCGCGCGCTTCCTGGTGGGACAGATGTTCGGCATCGCGCTGGGCCAGGTCCTGGGTGGCCTCGGCGCGGATTACCTGGGCGCGACGGTCGTGTTCATCGTGCTCGGGGCGTGGTTCGCGGCGAGCGCGTGGCTCATGTGGCGGGTCGGTCCGGCACGAACCGATGTGGCGGCATCGACGGCGAGCATCGGCACGATCGTCGCGCGCTTCGCGTCGGTGCTGAAGGTGCCGTGGGCGCGCGTGGTCCTCGTGTCGATCTTTCTGGACGGCGTGCTGCTGTTCGGGGCGCTCGCGTTCATCCCAACACACCTGAATCGTTCCTATGGCCTGGCGCTCACTGCTGCCGGAGCGATCGTGATGTTGTACGGCGTCGGGGGTCTCGTGTTCGCGGCGTCGTCGCACGTGCTGCTGCGTAGGCTCGGGGAACCGGGTCTTGCCGCCGTCGGCGCGGTGCTGCTCGTGGTGTGTCTCGCAACCGTCGCGCTGGGTCACGTCATCGCGCTGGCCGCGCTTGCATGCCTCGTTGCCGGCCTCGGGTTCTACATGCTGCACAACACCTTGCAAGTCAACGCCACTCAAATGGCGCCGTCGCAGCGCGGCAGCAGTCTGGGTCTGTTCGCTGCGTGCCTCTTCATCGGGCAATCGATCGGGGTGACCCTTGCCGGCCAGGCCGCCGAGCGGTTCGGCACCGGGCCGGTGATCGCGGGCGCGGGAGTGCTGCTGCTCGTGCTGGGTCTCGCGTTCGCGGCGGCGCGCCATCGCCACATCCCGACGGCGGCGTGAGTCGCGCCGGGCGCGACCTGCCGCCGCAACTTCCGGGTCGCTCCAGTGTCGTATCCGCCTGCCCGCGCGCCGATTCGGCGATGCGGGCGCGCCAGCGGAGGAGACCAGCATGTCATTCATGGATATTCTCGAGCAGTACGCCAACAACGCCGGAACGCCGGCGTCCACTCCCGAGACCGAGCGGCATTTCGACCAGGTCGCGCAACAGGCCCCGCGCGATGTGCTTGCGCATGGCATCACGCAAGCACTGGCTTCCGACCAGACGCCGCCGTTCCAGCAGATGGTGGCGCAACTCTTTGAGCATTCCGATCCGCAACAACGGGCGGGATTGCTGAATCAGCTCCTGGCCGCGATCGGACCTGCGGCCATGTCCAGCATCGCCAGTGGCGCATTCGGCTCGGCGCTCGCGAACGCCGTGCGCGGCGCGTCGACAGGCGCACCCCAGGTCACGCCTGCGCAGGCTTCGCAGGTCACGCCGGAGCAGGTGCAGACGGTGGCCGAGCACGCGCAGCAGAAGGATCCCGGCATCATCGATCGCGTCGGCAGCTTCTATGCCCAGCATCCGCAGGTGGTGAAGGCGTTGGGCGGCATTGCGCTCGCCATCGCGCTCGGCAGGATGCATCGCGGGTGAATGCGATCGGCCAGGTGCGCGAGTGGATCGATCACGCGAAGCACGTGGTCGCGCTGACGGGCGCAGGCATCTCGACCGATTCCGGCATTCCCGATTTCCGAGGTCCGCAGGGCGTGTGGACGAAGAATCCAGTGGCCGAGAAGCTCTCGGACATCCGTTACTACCTGTCGGACCCGGAGGTGCGCAAGGCTTCGTGGCGATCGCGCCTCGAGCACCCCGCGTGGACGGCGCAGCCGAATGCAGGACACCGGGCTCTCGCCGCGCTCGAGCAACGCGGCAAGCTGCACGCGCTCATCACCCAGAACATCGACGGCCTGCATCAGCTGGCCGGCAATTCACCGGACAAGATCATCGAGGTACATGGCACGCTGCGCGACGTGGTATGCATGAGCTGCGGCGTGCTGCGGCCGATGCACGAAGCCCTCGACCGGGTTCGCGCCGGCGAAGAAGACCCGGCGTGCCGTGAGTGCGGCGGCATTCTCAAGAGCGCGACGATTTCGTTCGGCCAGCAGCTCGTGCCTCAGGTGATCGATCGCGCGATGCGCTGCGCGCGCGAAGCCGATGCCTTCCTCGCGATCGGCACGAGCCTCCAAGTCTACCCGATTGCCAGTGCCGTCGAGATCGCGCACGCCGCGCACGCCCGCGTCGTGATCGTCAATGCGCAGGAGACACCGTTCGACTCCATCGCGGCCGCGGTGATCCGCGATCCGATCGCGGCGGTGCTGCCGAGGCTGGCGGTCAGCGCATCCTCGGGCGGGCCATGACCGGGCGCTCGCATGGCAGGAACCGGCCACGTCCCGGCCTGCCTTGTGGCTGCATCCCGTCCCACACCGTCTCGCCTCGCGACAACGTGAGCACTGGCCAGCCGCGCACGCGCATGCCCTCGTAGGGCGTGTAATCGACGGCGTGATGGAGTCGCGCGTTGGCGATGACCTCCTCGCGTGACGGATCCCACACCACGAGATCGGCGTCGCTGCCGACGGCAATCGTTCCCTTGCGCGGATAGAGGCCGTAGATCTTGGCCGCATTGGTCGCCGTCAACTCGACGAAACGGTTGAGGGAGATGCGGCCGGTCTGCACGCCCGCCGAAAACAGGAGGGGCAGGCGCGTCTCGAGACCGGGAATGCCATTCGGAATGTGGCGGAAGGGCACTTCGCGGCCGCCGAGCTTCTTGCCCTGAGGATCGTCGTAATTGAACGGCGCGTGATCCGACGAGAAGACGGTGAAGAGGCCATCGACGATGCCGTCCCAGATCACCTCCTGATTCGCCTTGTCCCGTGGCGGCGGGCTGCACACGCACTTGGCGCCGTGATAACCCTCGGCCGCGAGCGCATCGCCGGTGAGAAATAGATATTGCGGACACGTCTCGGCGTAAATGCGCAGGCCGTGCGCATGGGCCCAGCGGATTTGCTCCACCGCTTCGCGCCCGGACACGTGCACGATCAGGATCGGCACGTCGATCAACTCGGCGAGCGCGATGGCGCGGTGCGTCGCTTCGCGCTCGACGAGCATCGGCCGCGAGTCGGCGTGGAATCGCGGCGCCGTGCGGCCGGCGGCTTCCAGACGCGCGGTGAGCCATGCGATGCAATCCGCGTTCTCGGCATGCACCATCGGCATCGCGCCATGGCGACGCGCAAGCGCCAGCACGTCGAGGATCTCGCCATCGCGCAGCTTGAGATCGTCATACGTCATGTAGATCTTGAACGACGTGTATCCGGATTCGATGAGCTGCGGCAGCTCCTCGTTGAGAACGCGCTCCGTTGGATCGGTGACGATCAGATGGAACGCATGATCGACCAACGCCCGGCCTTGCGCGCGACGATGGTAGTCGTCGACGGCGGCCTTGAGGGACCGGCCCTTTTCCTGCGCGGCGAAAGGAATGACCGTCGTCGTGCCGCCACACGCGGCCGAGCGGGTGCCGGTTTCGAAGTCGTCCGCCATCTTCATCGGCGGCAGCATCGGCTGATCGAGATGGCAATGGCCATCGACGCCACCGGGCAGCACCAGCTTGTCAGTCGCGTCGATGTCGCGCGCACCCGGCGGCAGCGCTTCCGCGAGCGCGACGATCTTGCCATTGGCAATGCCGATGTCGCAACGCATGGTGTCCGCCGCGGTGGCGACGGTGCCGTTGCGAATCACGAGGTCGAAAGTGTTCGTCACGTGGCTTCCTTGGCGGCGGCCGTGCCCTGCGCGCGGCGCTGGCCCACGATCCAGTCGAGATAGGCGGCAATCCCCTGCTCGATCGAGAAGCGCGGCACCCAATCGAGGTCGCGTGCGGCGGCCGAAATGTCGAGCGCCTCGCGCCGATAGCCGAGCCCGTCCACCCCGGGCTGCATCGTGATCCGCGCCCCCGGCACGAGCTCGCGCACGATGGCCGCGATCTCCTCCATCATCGCGAACTGCGCGCCCGCGATGTTGTAGGCCCATTGCGGCAGGCGCTCGGCACAGGCCGCGGCGATGATGGCCGCCACCGCGTCGTCGATGTAGAGATAGGCGCGCCCATAGCCGAGGCCCCAGGTCATGTCGGTCGGTACGCCGTCGAGCGCATTCTCGATCATGGTCTTGATCGCACAGCGCGTGCGGCGGCGCGGGCCGTAGGCATTGGAGATGCGCAGCGACACGGCGTCGAGGCCATATTGCGCACGGTAGGCGCGCAGCAGCAGGTCGCTCGCGCCCTTGCTCGCGCCGTAGAGATCGTGCGCCTCGAGCGGCGCGTTGTCGGGCACCGGCGCGGGCGGCGTGTTGCCGAATGCCATCGCCGAGGAGCAATACACGAAGCGTTGCACCTTTCCCGCGCGTGCGGCTTCCAGCAGGCGGATGGTGCCGATCACGTTCGCTTCGCACACGAGCATCGGTGTGTCGCGCGCGAGCATCGGGCCCGAGATGCCGCCCGCGTGCACGATCGTGTCGATGCGGTGCTTTTCGATCAGCGTCTTCAGGCCCGATGCATCGCGGTAATCGCCAGTGATCGTTTCGACCCCGTCGACGGTGCGCTCCGGCGCAACGAGATCGAGGGCGACGACCTGCGCGCCGCGTTGCGAAAATTGCTCCACCACGGGCAAGCCGATGAACCCTGCGCTGCCGGTGACGAGCACGTTGGAAGCGATGCGCTGCATGGCTCGATGATATCGCCGATGGCATTGACGAGGGAGCGTTCGGCGCGGTAAACAAGCCTCTCGATGTCCATCGACCCGGGAGTTCCGCCTTGCCGATTGTCCTCAAGGAAACGCAGCGGGCGCTGTTTTATGCCCCGTTCTACGCGGCGCTCGCGCGCGATGCCTATGCGGCGGCGGGCGTGGACGTCGCGCTCGAGCCGGGCGGCGTTGCTGCGGATGCGGTGCAAGGGGTTGCATCCGGCAGTGCCGATGTCGCGTGGGGCGGACCGATGCGCGTGATGGTGAGCCACGACCGCGATGCGGCGAGCGATCTCGTCTGCTTTTGCGAAGGCGTGGCACGCGATCCGTTCCTGCTGGTGGGACGCGAGCGCAAGGATGCGTTCGAGCTGCGCGATCTCGTCGGCTTGCGGCTGGGTGCCGTGCGCGAGGCGCCCACGCCCTGGATGTGCCTGCAGGACGACCTCCGGCGCGCCGGCGTGGACCCTGCCCGCGTGCACGCGAGCTTCGATCGCAGCATCGCCGACAATGCCACCGCCCTGCAACGCAACGAACTCGACGTGATCCAGACCATTGAGCCTATAGCGCGGGCGCTCGTCAATGCCGGCGAAGGCTTTCTGTGGCACGTGGCGGCGCATCGCGGGCCCACGTCCTACACGTGCTTCTATGCGCGGCGTCAGGTATTGCAGGCGCGCCGTCCCGAATTGCTGATGATGACCCGCGCCGTGCACCAAACGCAGCAATGGCTGCATCGCTCCAGTGCGGAGGAGATTGCCGCGACCATCGGCTCGTTCTTTGCGGATGTCGGTCCCGCGTTGCTGGCCCAGGCGATCACGCATTACCGCAGCCTCGGCATCTGGGGCCGCGATCCGCGCCTGGCACGGTCGGGGTACGAGCGCTTGCAGCAGGCGCTCTTGTCCGGCGGGCTCATACGTAGCGCTTTGCCCTACGAGCGTGGCGTGGACAATTCGCTGGCCGAAGAGGGGATGGCGCACCATGGCTGAGATCGAGGCGTATACCGAGCAACTCGCCGGTTTCCTGGAGCGCGCGCGCTTCGATACATTGCCCGCATCCGCCATCGCGCGGGGCAAGGCCTTCCTGCTCGACTATATCGGCTATGCCGCGAGCGCGACGGACTCGAGCTGTGCGCGCATCCTGCAGGAGGTCGTGCAGGACGTCGGCGGCCGAGAGGCGGCGACGGTGATCGGCAGGAGCGAACGGACCGCGGCACCGTGGGCGGCGCTGCTCAATGGCGCACTCGGCCATGTCAACGAGCTCGACGATACGCACGGGCCCACCCAGTCGCATCCGGGGTGCAGCGTCATTCCGGCATGTCTCGCGATCGGCGAGCGTGTGGATTGCGACGGTCGCCAATTCCTCGCCGCGATGATCGCCGGCTACGACATGAATCTGCGCGTCGGCTATTCGGTCATGCCCACCCACTACACCATGGGCTGGCATCCGAGCGGCACGATCCAGACGTTTGGCGCGGCCGTCGCCGCCGGCAAGCTGCTGGGCTTGTCCGGACTCGCACTGCGGCACGCGATCGGTCTCGCCGGCACGCAGGCGGCCGGCAACTTCGCGCATACGAGCGTGCGCGGCATGGCCAAGGACCTGAATCCTGCGAAAGCGGCCTTCAATGGCGTGTTCGCGGCGCTGCTGGCGCAGGCGGGGTTCACCGGATCGACCGACGTGCTCGAGAACAGGAAGGGCTTCATCAAGCTCTACTCGCAGTCGCCGCATCCCCAAGCGCTGGTCGAGCGCCTCGGCGAGCCGTGGCTGATCGAGCGCGTGGCGCACAAGCTGTTCCCGGGCTGCCGGCACCTGCATCCGGCGCGCGACGCCATGCTGGAGCTCATGCAGCGCCACGACCTGCGTGCGGACGACGTGCGCCATGTCACGGCGCGGATCTTCGCCATCGGGGCGCAATACGTGGACGATCCGCAGCCGTGGGCGTCCGGCAAGGGCATCATCGGGCCGCATTACAGCGCGCAATTCCAGCTGGCGCTCACGCTCTGTCGCGGCGAAGCGGGGCTCTGGCGGTCATTCGACGATGCCGAGGTCATGCGCGAGCTCGATGCACCCGACATTCGGCGGGTGATGCAGCGGATCACGATCGTGCACGACGATTCGCTCAACAGCTCGTGGCCGGTCGGCTGGGGCACCGTGCTCGACGTCGAGTGCGTCGATGGCCGCACCCTGTCGCTGCGCATCGATCTGCCGCGCGGCGAGCCGGAGAACCCCCTCTCGGTGGAAGAGATCCGGCGCAAGTTCGATCTTCTGGCCGCCCGCGTGTTCGACCCCGCGCGCCGGCGTGCGATCGAGGATGCCGTGGAGGCGTTCGAGCATGTCGAGAGCGTGCGCGAATTCGCGGCATTGCTGCGGCCATGAGCTTGATCGACGAGATTCTCACGATCGATGCGGCGGCATCGCTGCTCCGGGCGCGCAAGATCTCGGCCAGCGAGCTTGTGCGCGATTGCCTCGCCCGCATCGAGCGTTACGATGACGCGATCCACGCCTTCATCACCCTCGCTCCCGAGCAGGCGCTCGCGGCCGCTGCGCAGGCCGACCGTGAAATCGGGCAGGGGGGCTATCGAGGGGCGCTGCATGGGATTCCCTACGCGGCAAAAGACGTCATCGACGTGCAAGGCCTGCCGACGACCGCCGGCTCGCGAGCATTCGGGTCGAGTCGTGCCGCAGCCAGTGCAGGCGTGGTCGAGCGCCTCGCGAGCGCGGGTGCGATCGTGCTGGGCAAGACCAACACTCACGAGCTCACGTACGGCGGTGTGGACTCGAGCGCGCCGTATCCTCCGGCGCGCAATCCGTGGAACACGGCGCGCGACCCGGGCGGCTCGAGCTCGGGCTCGGCCGCGGCGGTGGCGGCGGGCTTCTGTCTCGCTGCGCTCGGTACCGACACCGGCGGGTCGGTGCGCCTGCCCGCCGGCCTGTGCGGCATCGCGGGGCTCAAGCCGACCTTCGGGCGGGTCAGCCGGCGCGGCGTGATGGTCAATTCGTATTCACTGGATCACTGCGGACCATTGGCGTGGAGCGTCGCCGATTGCGCGCTGCTGCTGCAGGCGATCGCCGGTCATGACCCGCGCGATCCGGCGAGCATCGATGTTCCGGTCGACGATTTCCCGACCGCGATCGGCCAGGACATTCGCGGCCTGCGCATCGGGCTCGTGCGTCACTTCTACGAGCAGGACCTTCCCGCGAGCGAGCACGCGCGCGCGGCCATGCACGCCGCCATCACCCGCTTGCACGATCTCGGCGCCGAGATCGAAGAGGTCCGCTTGCGTCCGTTGCAGGAGTACGCAACGCACAAGGCCACCCTCCAGCTGCCGGAGATCTTCGCCGAATATGGCGACAACGTGCGCCAGCACCCGGAGCTCTTCGGAGCCAAGTTTCGCGACCGGATCGATCGCGGTGATCGCGTGAGCGCCGTCGACTATGTGCGCGCCCAGGCGCAGCGGCGCCACATGATCCGGGAGATGCACGAGGCCATGACCCGTCTGGATGCGCTCGTCACCTGCGGCGCGTACGGGCCGGCTCCAGTGCTGGACGATGTTGCCACGCAACCGATGCGCAACCAGCCCGAGATCACCGTGCCCTTCAGCATGACCGGATTTCCTGCGCTGTCGGCCTGCATCGGCTTCGCGCCGGACGGCCTGCCGCTTGCAATGCAGATCGTGGGCAGGCCCTTCGACGAAGCGATGGTGCTGCGCATCGGCGATGCCTACGAGCGCGCGACGTGCTGGCGTGCGCGGCGGCCCTCGCTCGAACTTTCCACGTCTAGCGCACTCGAGGCGAACGCATGAGCGACCATCTTTCCGGCAAGGGCGTGCTGATCACGGGCGGATCGCGCGGCATCGGCGCCGCCACCGCGGCACGACTGGCGGCGCGCGGCGCATCGATCTATCTCGCTGCCAATGACAGCGCAGAACGGTTCGATGCAGTCATCGATGAATGCCGGCGCTGCGCGCGAGACGGCTCGGCGATTTTCGCTTATGGCGAGCACGATCTTGCACGGCAAGGCGCGCCCGAAGCGATGGTCGAGGCCGCGGCGCAGGCGCTGGGCCGCATCGATGCACTGGTCAACAACGCCGCGATTCGCATTCGCCATCCGTTCGGCGAGTTCTCATACGACGATTTCGAGCAGATGATCGGGATCAATCTGCGCGCGGCGCTGTTCGCGAGCCAGGCCGTGCTGCCATACATGCGCCGTGCCGGCGGCGGCAGGATCGTGCACGTCGCGAGCCAGATGGGGCAGATCGCCGAAACCGGCTCGACGCTCTACGGCCTCACCAAGGCGGCGCTCATCCATCTCACCAAATCCATGGCCTTCGAGCTCGCGCCGGAGAACATCATCGTCAATGCGGTGAGCCCCGGACCGACCATGACGGAATACAACGAGGCGCGCACCCGGGCCGATCCGTCATTGCTCGCGCGCAAGCTCTCGTACGTTCCGGCGCGGCGCTACGCCCGGCCGGACGAGATCGCCGAAGTCATCGAGTTCCTGCTCACGACCCGAGCGACGATCCTGCAGGGACACGATCTCGTCGTGGACGGCGGCTACACCATTCACTGAGCCGGACGGCGGATGCCGGCCAGGCTTTCCAGCACCATGCACACCGCGGCGGTGTCGAGCTTCGCGAGATCGTTCGCCATCGCGGCACTGTAGAGCTGCGCGCACACCGAGAACAGCGGGACCGGACAATCGAGCTCGCGCGCGTAGCGGCCGATCACCTGCATGTCCTTCTGCCAGAGATCGATCCGCGAGGTGACGTCCTGGTCGTAGCGTCCTGCGACCATCATCGGGCCACGCACCTCGAACATGCGCGAAGTGCCGGCGCCAATGCGGATCATCTCGTACACGAGCGCGGGATCGAGCCCGGCGCGTCGTGCGAGCACGAGCGCTTCCGCCGCGGCGACGTTGTGGATGGCGACCAGCAGATTGGCGACATATTTCATCTTGCTGCCGTTGCCGAACGCGCCGACGTAATGGCTCGCGCGCGCGAATCCCGCGAAGATGGACGTGCAGCGATCGAACGCCGCGGGCTCGCCGCTCGCATACACGACGACGTCCTTCTGCCGCGCCTGCGAGCCCGTGCCGCTGATCGTGCAATCCAGCATTTGCATCCGCGCCGCGACGAGCGTTGCGCGCGTGCGCTCCTTGTCGGCGAGATCGAATGTTCCGCAGTCGGCGAGAAGAAGGTCGTGGTTGCCGGCGCCGACGAGGCCATTCTCGCCTGCGACGACCTCCTGCAGGATGGTTCCGCTCGGCAAAACGGTGAGCACGACATTTGCGCGCTGCGCAACTTCACGCGGCGAGTGCGCCGGATCGCCGCCCGCGGCTGCGAACGCCTGCAGCTTCCCTGCGTCGATGTCATAACCGACGACCGACAGGCCCGCGGCGATCATGTGCGACGTCATGGCCGATCCCATGATGCCGAGCCCGATCAACCCGACGCTTTCGCTCACGCTCGCTCCTTGAACTTTTCGCGCAGAACACATAAGGTAACGCGTTCGTCGCAAGCGGGGGGAGTCATGGCCAAGGAAATTCTGTGCTCGTTCGGCGTCGACGTCGACGCGGTCGCCGGTTGGCTCGGTTCTTATGGGGGCGAGGATTCGACCCTCGACATCTCGCGCGGCCTTTTCGCCGGCGAGGTCGGCTCGCCGCGCCTGGTGAAGCTGTTCGACAAGTACGGCATGAAGGTGACCTGGTTCATACCTGGGCATTCCATCGAGACCTTCCCCGACCAGATGAAGAGGGTGGTCGACGCCGGACACGAGGTCGGCCTGCACGGCTACAGCCACGAGAATCCCGTGCACATGACGCCGCAGCAGGAAGAGGACGTGCTCGACAAGTCCATCGAGCTCGTCGAGAAGCTCTCCGGGAAGTATCCGCGCGGCTACGTTGCGCCGTGGTGGGAGTTGAGCCCGGTCACGGTCGATTTGCTGGTGAAAAAAGGCATCAAGTACGACCACAGCCTGATGCACAACGACTTCGAGCCCTATTACGTGCGCACCGGCGACACGTGGACCAAGATCGACTACTCGAAGCCTGCATCGCACTGGATGAAACCGCTCAAGCGCGGCAAGCTCACCGGCCTGGTGGAGATTTCGGGCAGCTGGTACCTCGACGACCTGCCGCCCATGATGTTCATCAAGGCCGCGCCGAACAGCCATGGTTTCGTGAGCCCGCGGCATCTCGAGCAAACCTGGCGCGACCAGTTCGACTGGGTGTATCGCGAGATGGACTACGCCGCGTTCACCATGGCCATCCATCCCGACGTGTCGGGCCGTCCGCAAGTGCTGCTCATGCTCGAGCGCATCATCGAGCACATCTCGTCGCACTCGGGCGTGAAATGGGTCACGTTCGAGCACATCGCGGACGACTTCATCCGCCGAACTCCGAAACCCGCGTGATGTGCAGCTTGTGCGGGGCCCTCGGTCAGGGTCCGGCGTGGGAGCAGGAGGGCGTCTCGAGTGGCGACGCGCGCTGGCTGCTGCGGCGCGAAGCCGTCGCCACGGCCGAGGAAGTCACGCGCCTGCTGCGCGATCGGCGCATCAAGGTGACCGCGAGCCCCGGCTTCGGCTTCGTGATCGCGTTTGCGACCGGAGGCGCCGCGATGGCGGCGAGCCTGGGCGAAGTGTGGCATCTGCTGGCCCGGCGCGGCATTCCCATTTCCGATCCGCTGGCCTGATGCAGCCTTCGGGCCTCATTCCCGTCCATGTGCTGACCGGCGCGCTGGGCAGCGGCAAGACGACGTTGCTCAATCGGCTGCTGCAAGGCGGTTTCGGCGCCGACACGGCGGTCGTGGTGAACGAGTTCGGCGACATTGCGCTCGATCAGCTGTTCATCGCGGCGCGATCCGACGAGACCATCGTGCTCAAAAGTGGCTGCATCTGCTGCACGATGCGCACCGATCTCGTATCGACCCTGCTGGGACTTCTTGCACGTCCCGCGGGCGCGGCAGCGCTGAAGCGCGTGATCATCGAGACATCGGGCATTTCCGATCCCGTGCCGATCCTTCAGACGTTGCGGTCCGACTTCAACCTGGCGACGCGGTTTTGCGTGGCCGGCGTGATATGCACCGCCGATGCGGCGCAGGGTAGCCGGCTGGCCGACGGGCCCGAG
>Ga0070741_10017404_pt1 | contig 11814 bp, 6 predicted proteins | sample Coa_R1_4_FD_66440 | JGI IMG/M metagenome (GOLD analysis project Ga0070741, IMG submission 66440) | Surface soil microbial communities from Centralia Pennsylvania, which are recovering from an underground coalmine fire - Coalmine... | ecosystem: Environmental > Terrestrial > Soil > Unclassified ...
TGGCATCGACTCGGCGACGTGCGGCCCGATGAGACCACGTTGGCCCAGCTGCTCGAGGATTCGACGAGCGTATGGTGGGACGCGCCGCGTGACAGCGTGCTCGCGGCGAGCCTCAGCGCCGGACTCGACTCGTTGCGGCGGCGATATGGACGCGCCGAGGACGGCGGATGGCGGTGGGATCGCGTGCGGACCGCGAACATCTACCATCTGCTCGGCATCCCGGCATTCTCGCGGCCAAAAATCGCCGTGGCAGGCGGCCCATCCACCATCAGCCCACTCTCGGGCAACGGCGTTCATGGAGCGAGTTGGCGCATGGTCGTGCAACTCGGCCCCACGGTGCAAGCGTGGGCGATCTATCCCGGCGGACAGTCCGGCAATCCGATCAGCGCACGGTACGCGGACCGCTTAGAACGATGGTCGCACGGCGAGCTGGATTCGCTGCTTGTGCCCAAGACTCCACAAGAGATCGCGACCGCGGGCGATGTCGCGATCTTGGAGTTCGAGCCGATCCCGCCGCGGACACACAAGTGATCGACATCATCCTCCTGGCCATCGCGTTCGCGGCCGGAACCTTGTTCGTCGGATGGTGGTCGATCCCCGTCATCGCGCTCGTCTGGGGATGGCTCGTCGGGCCAGTTCGGCGTCCGGCGACGCGCGCCGCCATCGGCGTGGCGCTCGCGTGGGCGGGATTCTTGGCGTTTGACGCCGTGCGTGGACCCATCGGCCGGCTGGCCCGCACGCTCGGTGAGACCATGCATCTGCCAGCGGTGGTCCTCGTTGTCGTGACCGTGCTCTTCGCGGTGATCCTCGCGTGGAGCACCGCTATCGTCGGTGCGTCGCTCCGTCCGGAAAGCGCTCCAGCGACACCAGCTGATCGGCCGTAGCGCGGCTGGCGTAGAGGTGCATCCCACAGGGCGTCAGTCCCGCCTTTTTGATTGTGGCGCGATACCATGATGCGCTTCGGCGCTCCGCGCCTCGCGTGTCGCCCGTCACGGCATCACTGGCGGTGTACATGTCCAAGTACGCTACGCCGTCGAGATGTTGGGCGATTTGAGCGAGACCGCGCGTCAGAACGGCAGGCTCGAGATAGTTGAGCACGCCACAGCAGAGAACCAGGTCGAATTCTCCCTCGACACCGAGATTATCCACGGATCCGAGGTGGATATTCCGCCGTTTGCCCCACCGGCGGACGGCATATTCGCTCGGATCAACTCCAGTGTAGCGAAGTCGTGGCCGAAGCGTCTTGAGGTGCGGCTGCCAATTGCCTTCACCGCAGCCCACGTCCAAAACTGAGCGGAGTTTTCGACCCAAGATGTGCTCGGCGGCGTGCAGCACGAACCGGACCTCCCGCTCGAGCTCGGCCCGCGATTTCACGCGGGATATGGGGTGCCTATACCATCGATCGAAATAGGCGCGATCAAATGTGCGCTTCGGTGTAATATTGGACTCCCGTGTCGTATCGCTTTCGTTCGCTTCTCGTTGTGATGCTCGTGGCGCTCGCCGCCGCGTGCGGCGTCATGCGCCGCGCCGCGCATGCCGTCGCGCCGCAACCCGACCCGCCGGCGGCGACGCGCTGGAACGCGACGCTGTGGGAGCCCTCGGACACGACGGCCGACCGGGGCGACACGAGCGGACCGCACGGCATCGCGTGGATGGCGCCGGGGAGCTCCGACAACCACACGATTCGCGTGCGCATCGCGATGCATCGCGGCGACCCGTCGCAGAAGTATGTGTGGCGCGTGCATTTCGGGAAATGCGACAACGATCAGGGGGTGTTTGGACCCCCCGCGGCCTACCATGATCTGGTCACGGATACGACCGGCGTCGCGTCCAGCTATGCGCTCTTTGCGCTGGGCTTCCCCTCGAGCGGTCAGTACTTCGTGCGGGTCGACAGGGTCGCGGGCGCCGACCCGGACACGTTCATCTGCGGCAATCTGGCCCCACCGAAATAGCTGGTAATCGGGCGGCGCGCTCTCAGGGGTAATCGAGCGCCAATCCCGCCATTCGAAAGCCCGCACGCTGAAATGCCTCGGCGTGCGGGCTTGTCGCGGCGGGGCGGCCATCGATCGTCTCCAGCGTGTGACGGCGTCCGCCACGTCGCTTGGTGATCAACGCCACGGCGACGCTCATCTCGGCGTCCGACAGCTCGCCGAGGATCGTGACACGCCGGCCGTTGGCTTCGACAGTCATGACCGGCTTGCCGCGCCGCGTGATGATGAGCGCGCTCGCGCCGCGCGGGCGAGGCAGCAGATCCGGATACGAAGGATCGGTCGAGGCGATGGCGATAAGCGGCGCATCGGGATCCTCCCGCGCCGCGCGCAGCCGTTCGACCGCTTCGGGTAGCGCGAACTGCGCGCCGGCGAGCCCCTCGACGAAATATCCACGACGCACTTCGCCCCGTAGCTCGAGGCGTTTGAGCTCGCGATAGATCGCGCGCCACGAGACCGGCGGGCGCTCGCGGCGCCACCAGTCGCGGGTGACGACGCCATAGCGCACGAGCCATTTCTGCGCGATGGCCGCGGCTCTTGCGTCTTCGTCGAGAGCGGGGCCGCGGGTGCCTGGGCGATCCAAGAGCGACCATCGGCCGTTGCTCGCACGCTGCGCGCGCGGTCTGTCTGGACGTTGCCAGCGCGGCAACCGGCGCGGATTCGGGCGGCGTGAGGTGACGAACGTATCGGGTAGCCAGCGCGTGGGATCTGGCTCGCTGCGTCTCGATGGTAGTGGCCGCTGATGCATGACCTCGCGCATGGCGTCGATCGAGTCATTCGTCACGATTCCTGCCTGGGCCAGCTCGCGGAGCGCATCCTGAGTCGCAATTGGGCCAAGCCCAGTCGCGACCGTGATGTCGGTCAAGAACGATGCGCCATTATTGACCAGCGCATCGCGAACGCTCTGCGCGGTGTCAGACAGGGTGGCCTCGAGATCCTGTTGCCAAAGCGCGCCTTCCCCCCGCTCAAAAAACCGCACTCGCGTCGGTGGGACGCCGGCCCAGACGCGCGTGCCTGCGCCGGCCGCGCGGGTGAGCCATGTGGGGTCGTAGCGCGTCATTCGCGCTGGGAGATAGTCACGCTCCCAGCTATCGGCTGGGCGAGCGAGGCCGTCCAGCTGCTCCATGATGAGCGCCAACCCGGCTTCCTCGTCCAGCCGATCGCGCGGATCGACGTGCTGCCACCGTTGCAAAAACGCGGCGAACGTCGGCAGATCTGTGGCCTCGATCTGGGCGCGAAGCTTGGCCAGCGCGCGGCGTCGGGCGCGCTCCAGCACGCTGCGCGAAATCCATCGGTCGCCGACGCGGACCAATGTGCCGGCCTTCTCCCATTCGATCAGCCGAAGCTTCGAATTCGGGTAGCGGGCCGCCACATCCTCGGCGGACACGAGTCCCGCCAACGACAGATATCGCGCCAGCATCTCGCGGCGCGGGGCTTGGTTGTACTCGCGTAAGATGTAACGGCCGTTGTCCCGCTTGATCACGCGACCGGAGTCGAGCAGCGCCTGAAGCGCGCCGGACTCTGGCGCCTCTCGCGCCGCGAGCTCCTCGAGTGTCAGCTCGCCCGCGCGCTCGAGGCGCTGTGAGAGCTCGTCGGCGTTGCCCGCTTGGCGGCCGGGCGCCGTGCCGCGACGAATGGCGAGGATTTCTTCGATGGCCTGGGTGGTTGCTTCGTCGAGCGCATCGTCCACGCCGAGCACGTCATCGAGGAGCCCGCGGTCCACCGACAACAGTGTCGCGGCCCGCTCGGCGCGCGGGGTGTCGTCGGCGTAGAGCCACTCCATGACGAAGCCGAGCTGGAGGCCGGCCGCGAATGGCGATGGTCGCTCGGTTTCGACGATGCGGATGGGGAGCTTACCCGACTCCACCTGGCGGAGGATGTCCGTCAGGGCGTCCATGTCGAATGCATCGCGTAGGACTTCGCGATACGTCTCGACGAGGATCGGAAATTCCGGGTATTGCCGCACGGCTTGCAGCAGATCCGTTGCTTTGAGCCGCTGCAGCCAGAGCGGCATGCGACGATTGGGCCGCCCGCGCGGCAGCAGCAGCGCCCGCGCGGCGTTCATCCGGAAGCGTGCGCCGAAGAGCGGCGTATTCCCCACCTCATCCAGTACGGCGCGCTCGACCTCGGCCGGTGCTTGCGCCAGGAGCGATCGGATCGGCGGCGCCGCGGCCAGGGCTGGCAGGCGGAGCATGATGCCATCGTCGCTCGTCTGCACGGCCACGTCGACGGACAGCAGGTCACGCGCGCGGCGGGCGAGTGCCATGCCCCAGGGTGCGTTGACGCGGCCGCCGAATGTCGAGTGGATCACCACGCGAACGCTTTCGACATCGTCCCGGAAATACTCGATCGTGAGCGCGGTATCGTCGGGGACGACACCGAGGATCGCCCGCTCTTCCGCGACGTATTCGCGGGCCGAGCGGGCGCTAGCGATGTCGCAGCCGTGTTCGGCGGCGAACAGGGCATCGAATTTCTCGAACTCAGCGCTCGTGTCAGGCGTCGGAGCAGCGAGTTGACGACGGATCGCGCCTACTCGACTGGAGACCTGGGGGCCGCGCGTCGAGAACTCGCCGTGCCAGAAGGGCATCCGCGCCGGAGCGCCCGGCGCCGGCGTCACGATGACGCGATCGTGCTCGATGGCGTTGATGCGCCAGGTGGCCGAGCCGAGCTGGAAGACGTCGCCGATGCGGGATTCGTGGACGAATTCTTCGTCCAGCTCGCCGAGTCGCGTGCGGTCGGGCAGGTTCACCGTGTACAGCCCGCGATCCGGGATGGTGCCGCCGGAGATCACGGCGGTCATGCGGCTGCCGCGCGAGCCGGTGACCCGTCCCGTTGTTCGATCCCACGTCAGTCGAGGCTCGAGCTCCACGGCAACATCAGACGGATACTTGCCGCTGAGCATCGCGAGCGTTTCGTCGAAGGCCTGGCGTGAGAGACCATGATACGGGTATGCGCGCCGTACGAGATCGTACATCGCCGTATCCGTGGTCCCCTCGATCGGTGTCGAGGCGACCGCGACCAATGTCTGCGCCAGGACGTCGAGCGCGTTCTGCGGAACGACCGTGGTCTCGACCTCACCGGCGCGGGCGCCGTCGACGATCGCCAGCATCTCGATCAGATCATCGCGGAACGTCGGGACGAACGCCGCGCGGCTCACGTCGCCGACCGAGTGCCCCGCGCGCCCGGCGCGCTGTACGGCGGCGGACACGCGCTTCGGGCTCTGGATCTGAACGACCAGATCGACCGACCCGATGTCGATCCCGAGCTCCAGTGCGCTCGTCGTGATCAGCGCGGTCAGCTCCCCGGCCTTGAGCGCGCGCTCGAGCGCGAGTCGGCGCTCCTTCGACAGCGACCCGTGATACGGTCGCGCGATGTCCTCCTTCGCGAGCGCATTCACCTTGTTCGCGATGCGCTCGGCCTGTCCGCGATTGTTCACGAACACGAGCGTGGTGCGGGCCGAGCGAATGAAGCCGACCAGTTGCTCGTGGACCGCGGGCCAGACGGTGCCGCCGACGTTGCCCAGGTCGGGCACGGGCGACTCCACGCGCAGCTCCATCGGCTTCACGAGCCCGCAGTCCACGATCGTGACCGGCCGAAACTCACCCGGCTTCTCGAGGCCGCCGAGGTAGCGGGCGATCTCGGACAGCGGGCGTTGCGTGGCCGAGAGCCCGATGCGTTGCGGCGCATCAAACCCAGCACCAGTCACGAGCGCGTCCAGGCGCTCGAGCGTCAGGGCCAGGTGCGCCCCGCGCTTCCCGCCGGCTACGGCATGGATCTCGTCGACGATGACGGCGCGGACCCCGGGAAAGATCGTCCGTCCTCGCTCAGTCGTGAGCAAGATCGCGAGCGACTCGGGCGTCGTAATGAGAATGTGCGGCGTGCGCCGCAGCATGCGCGCGCGCGCCGAGGCCGGCGTATCCCCAGACCTTACATCAACCCGAATATCCGGAAACGTCTCCCCGGCCGCTTCAAACCGATCCCGCAGCTCCGCCAACGGCCGCGCGAGATTCCGCTGCACATCATTCCCGAGCGCCTTGAGTGGCGACACGTACAGGATCTGTACCGCATTCGGCAGCGGCGCCTCGGCTCCTTGAACGATGAGCGCGTTCAACTCCCACAAAAACGCCGCAAGCGTTTTCCCCGTTCCTGTCGGCGCCAGGATCAGCGTGTGCTTCCCCGACGCAATCGCCGGCCACCCTTCTTTTTGCGGCGCGCTCGGTTGGCCGAGCGTGTCCTCGAACCAGCGCTGGACGATGGGATGGAACGGCGCGAGCGCGGTTCTGGTGGGCATCTCAGAAAAATATCCGATGCGCCACGCAGCGATGATTTACCGTGTGCTCGGGCGTTTTAGGCTGGGCGCATGACAAAATCTCAGCTTCCCGTCCCAGTGCTCGATGTGGCGTCGCTCGAGCAACGCATCTATGTAGTGCGTGGAGTAAAGATCATGCTCGACGCAGATCTGGCTACCCTATACGGCGTCCCCACGAAGGTTTTCAACCAAGCGGTCCGGCGAAACCACGCCGCAAGAGGCTAGCTCTTTGAGGTCACAATTTGCGACCTCAAAGGAGCATTCGGGCCGCGGTGGTCGGCGCTATGCCGTGCTGGCCTTCACCGAGCAAGGTGTCGCCATGCTCTCGAGTGTCCTGAACAGTCCATTCGCTATCCAGGTGAATATTGCTCTCGTGCGTACGTTCGTGCGGTTGCGCCAAGTATTCGCCAATGATGCGGAGATAATGAGGAAGATCGAGGACCTCGAGCTGCGATACGACGGTCAGTTTCAGGTAGTATTCGATGCCCCTGCGGGAGCTGACGTCACCGGACGAATCGGACCGGTCACGCATCGGGTTCGACTGACCGTGAATGTATGCCACCGATGCGCGCAGCGGCCGGGCTCGGCAACTCACTGAAACGGCTCAGCTTGCGGTACGAACACTTGACAACTAGCCCAATAGCTGTAACCGTTTTCAGCCATGCCGTCTACAATCCGCGATGTCGCCCGTGCGGCGGGCGTATCCGTGGCCACTGTCTCCCGCGTATTCAACAACAGCGGCCCCGTACACGAACAGACCCGTAGCCGCGTCCGCGAGGTCGCCTCTGAGCTCCGCTACTCGCCCAATAGCGCCGCTCGCAGTCTCATTACCGCGAAGTCGAACACGCTCGGCGTTCTGCTGCCCGATCTCTATGGTGAGTTCTTTTCGGAAGTGATCCGAGGGATCGACCAGACCGCGCAGGAGCAGGGCTATCACGTGCTCGTGTCCAGCTCACATGAGACGCAAGCGCGGATCGAAGGCGCCATGCGCGCGATGCGTGGGCGGGTCGATGGGTTGATCGTCATGTCCCCCGACATTGACGCACCGACCCTCGCGTCGAATTTGCCCGACACACTCCCCGTGGTGTTGCTGAATTGCGCCGTCGAGGGCACGTCCTACGATGCCATCAGCGTCGACAATTTTGGTGGCGCGTACGCGATGGTGCGCCACTTGCTGTCCACCGGCGAACGCGTCGCGATCATTACCGGATCGTCGCGCAACTTTGACGCGCGCGAACGCTTGCGCGGATATCGAGCGGCACTCCGCGACGCTGGCGCCGAGCAGCAGGAGGGCTGGGAGATTGCGGGTGACTTTACGGAGACCGGCGGTTATCGAGCCGGCCACGAGATCGCGGCGCTGTCACCGCGCCCGACCGCCGTGTTCGCGGCCAATGACGTCATGGCCATTGGCGCGCTCAGCGCGTTTCGTGAGCTCGGGCTGCGCGTGCCCGATGATATCGCGGTCGCCGGGTTCGACGACATTCCCATGGCGCGCTACATGAACCCACCGCTGACCTCGGTGCATGTCGAGATCAGTGAGCTCGGGGCACGGGCGATGAGCGTGCTCCTGGCGGCAGTAAAGGAGAAGAACCGTCACGAGCGGGGACAAGTCGTGTTACCCACGACGGTGGTCGTGCGGAAGTCGTGTCGTGGGGGTAGCCAACCAGTGTGAGGACAGACGTATGGCAGTATCACGTTGGGTTCTGGCGCTCAGCGCCGCGGCGTTCACGATCTACGCACCTCGCGTAACCGCGCAAACGGAAGTCGCAAACCTACGAGGGCTCGTCACCGGCACCGATCGCGTACCACTGCCCAACGCCACCGTCACGGTGCGCGACATGAACGCCGGCAACACACGCACGATCCGCACGGGATCGGATGGCTTCTATTATGTCGGTGGGCTCGCGCCCAGCGTCTACGAAGTTCGCGTGCTCGCGATTGGCTACGCGCCGCAAACCGACAGTCTCCGCCTCCACGTCGCGGGCGAATCCCGACTCGATTTTCAACTGAGCGCGACCACCGCCCAACTGCAGGTCGTCCAGGTGACCGCCCAGCGGAACACGGGCGCCGAGGTCCGCGATCCGCAGCTCTCGACGACGGTGGGGGTCGGTCAGATCAACAATGAGCCACAGAACAACCGCAACTTTCTCGACCTGACGAAGCTCGTGCCGGGCACGCAGCAGCCCATCCCAGGCACGGGCGGCAACTCGAACTTCGGATTCGGCGCTGGGACGCTGGACCAGGTCAACGTCGTGATCGACGGCGCGAGCTACAAGAACAACATTCTGAACGGCGGCGTCGTGGGCCAGACGACGAATCGCGGAAATCTGTTCCCGCAGAACGCGATCTCGGAATTCCGGGTCCTCACCAACAACTTCAACGCCGAATATCAGTACGCGACGAGCGGGTTGGTGCAGGCCGCCACGCAGTCCGGCGGCAATGAATGGCACGGCAGCATCTTCGCGTTTGGCGAGGCACCCTGGATGATCCGGCGCGATTTCCTGACCACGGAACACGGGTCACCGCCGCCGAACACCGCCCGACTGCAGGACGGCGTGAGCCTCGGTGGTCCCATCATCAAGGACAAGCTCCATTTCTTCGCCAGCTACGAAGGCACGTACACGAACTATCAAACGCAGATTTTTCCGGGCAACAGCGCGACCGGCGCCGCTCTGGCGCTCAACCCGAACTCCATCCGGTCGACAGCGTATCAGGATTTCCGCCAGTCCAACTTCTTCGGCAAGCTCACGTTCGATCCGTCGCCGGAGCAGCATCTGGAACTGTCCCAGACGTTCAATCACAGCACGGACCCCACCGGATACGGCAATCTGAACGCGCCTTCGTTTGCCGTTCAAAGCACGGGGGACAATCTCGTCAATGACGTCAATACGACCACGCTACGTCACATCTGGAGTCCGGGACACTGGCTCAATGAAGCCCAGTTGGAAGCGCAGTTCTCGAAGTGGAATCAGTCCCCGATCAACGCCACCCTCCCGCAACTCAACTACAACAACGCGCTGATCCTCGGCGGGGGGACGACGTATCAGAACTTCGAGCAGAACACCTACCGGTTCCACGACGATCTGAGCTACTCGGGATTGCACGCGCTCGGGAATCACGTCATCAAGGGTGGCGTGACGTACGCGTACGACCACTATCACATCTTCAAAGAGTTGAACTACAATCCCCAATTCACGTTCTCGAACCCCGATTCGAGTGTGAATAGCCCCAATTCGGCGCAGATCGGCTTCGGCAATCCGAATCTGAGCGCCGACAATGGCGAAATCGGCCTGTTCCTCCAGGACAACTGGACCGTGAATAACCGATTGACCCTGAACATCGGCATTCGGTGGGATTACGAGTCCAACGAGTTCGCCAACAACTTCGTCTGGCCGAATCGTTCGCTCGAGGACACCATTTTGGCGATCCGCGACTCGAAGGGTCGTCCGATGATTTCGGCCAACGATTTCAACAACGGGGGCCAGCGCCCGCCATTCAAGGGCGCGTTCCAGCCGCGTGCCAGCATGTCGTACGACCTGACCGGGGAGAACCGCTACTTCATCTTCGGGAACTGGGGCATTTTCTACGATCGCGACAACTTCTACTACACGTCGAACGAGCGGTACAACCTGCAGTGGAACAACTACAACTTCACGTTTGGTCCCAACGGCATCCCATGGAATCCCTCCTACCAGAGTAGACAGGGACTCCTCGGCATCATCGCGTCCGGCCAGGCGCCGCCCTCGCAGCTCTACCTGACGCCGAACGATATCCGTCCACCCTGGTCGACGAACTTCAGCGGCGGGCTCCGTGAAGTCGTCGGGACGTTCAACCTCTCCGAGACGTATCTCGGGTCGCGTGGCTTCAACGGGTTCACCTACATCTGGGCCAATCGCGACTTCTCGTTGCCCGGGTTTTCATTCTGTTACGCGGGAGCCTGCGGCACCGGCTCCCGACAGATTCTCGTGGCGTGCGGCTGCGTCGACAGCTGGTACGATGCGATGGTGCTCAAGGTTGAGCGACCGCTCACGCCCCGGACGCGATGGGGCGGTTGGATCTCATATACGTTGAGCTGGGCATACAACACCGGTGGCGACGGCGGCCAGAACGTGTACTCGCTCGACCGGCCGACGGCGAGCAGCTATCCACGCCATCCGTCACCAACGGATCAACGATCCGTGTTGTCCGCGAACGGGGTCGTCAGGTTACCGTTGGACTTCCTGGTGAGCGGCATCGTGACCTTCAGCTCGGGCTCGGCGTACGACCTGACCAACTGTAAGGTGTACAACGATCCGACGTTTGGTTGCTATGTCCAGTACTCCTCGTTCTACGTGCCGAAGCACGACTTCCTCGGCATCTCCAACGCCTGGTCCTACTATCAGGACGATATCCGGATCCAGAAACTGCTTCACATCGTTGGCTCTCAAGAGATTGGATTGACACTCGACGTGTTCAACGTATTCAACCTCGCGAACCGCGCCTGCCCGGACACCTTTATTCCGGCGTCCGGTCCCCCGAGCATCGGGGCCCTCAACTGCGCCGGGTTTAACAACCAAGGGCGCGTCTTTCAAGGCGGCATCAAGTACGACTTCTAGTTTACTGTTCTGGGGTGATTGCGAGACGAGCGTGGACGCTCACGCTACTGATCGTCCTGGCCGCCTGCGGCGGCGCACCGGTACCGCCTGTGCGGGTGGCACCGGTGCCGGTCGCGGGCGGCTTGGCCGGTCAGGCGTTCCTCGACACCGTCGAACACCGGACCTTCGATTTCTTCTGGAAGGTCACCGACTCCACCACGGGCCTCACGCCTGACCACGCACTGTCACCGACGTTCTCGTCGGTGGCGGGCATCGGGTTCGCGCTGACGGCCTACCCGATCGGCGCGAGTCGGGGGTACGTGACCCGCGAGGCCGCGGCGAGGCGGGCGCGCATTACGCTCGAGTATCTGTGGCGAGCGCCACAGGGGCCCGCCGACACCGGCACGATCGGATACAAAGGCTTCTTTTACCATTTCGTCGACATGAAGCACGGGCGGCGATTCGCGCCCGTCGAGCTGTCGACGATGGACACCGCGCTGCTCCTGGCCGGCGTGCTCTTCGCGGGGGAGTACTTCGATGCGCCGACGCCCGACGAGACGGCGATCCGCGCGTACGCCGACTCGCTCTATCGACGCGTCGACTGGCACTGGGCGCAGAATTCCCCGCCCGTGATCACGCTCGGCTGGACGCCGGACAGCGGCTTCATGCCGTACGACTACCGCGGCTACAACGAAGCCATGATCCTGTACCTGCTGGCGCTCGGCTCGCCCACGCATCCGATCGCGTCAGACGCCTGGGCCGAATACCAGCGGACCTACCGGTGGGCCACGTTCTACGGACAGTCGTACTTGGTCTTTCCCCCGCTTTTCGGGCACCAGTTCTCGCACGTCTGGGTCGACTTCCGCGACATTTCCGATGGGTACATGCGCGCCCACGGGAGCGACTACTTCGAGAACTCGCGGCGGGCGACCTATGCGCAGCG
>Ga0070741_10017405_pt1 | contig 11814 bp, 12 predicted proteins | sample Coa_R1_4_FD_66440 | JGI IMG/M metagenome (GOLD analysis project Ga0070741, IMG submission 66440) | Surface soil microbial communities from Centralia Pennsylvania, which are recovering from an underground coalmine fire - Coalmine... | ecosystem: Environmental > Terrestrial > Soil > Unclassified ...
CGATGCCGCCGATGACCTCCGCCTCGCTGTCGGGAAGCGCGTCTGGCTGGCGATGCGCAGCCGCTCCTTCCGCATCGTCGGTTAGAATTTCGTCCCAATGTTGATCAAAGGAATGACCGCCGAGGAAATCCGCGTCCTCCAGGAGTTTCGCCGCATCACCGCCGAGAGCCTGCCGGTGAGCGTCATCAAGGCCATCAAACATCCGGTCAATGGAGGGGAAGCGCCGGCCTTGTCGCTGATCGCAAAGGGGTATCTGACCGCCGACGAGGGGCGTCAAACCTTCACGCTCACCGAGAAAGCGAAAGAATTTCTGGCCTACGAACCGAAGCCGGAGTTCGAAGAGGCAGCGCCGGACGATGCACACGGATCAGTGCAATCGTAACCTGCGCAATATCAGCACTTTACATACTCGAGTGTCGGGCTGCCGATTGGATTTGGCGCGTAACATGCGTTGACTCAGTGACTTAAGCGAGGTACGATCCCCGTTCGAGGGCTGAGATGAAGCATGGCCAAAAAGCAAAAGGCAAAGCAGCCAAAGCAAAGGCCTCAAAAAAAAGCAACACAGCCAAAACGAAAAGCAAAACCAGCCAAAGCGTCCGCCCTAAAGAAAGCGGCGCCACCAGCACGGGCCGCGGCCGCGGCGCGGCCGAGAGCATTGCCTTCAACGACCCGACTGTCGCTGCCGCCTTTAAGCGCGCCGTCCGAAAGTACCCGAACGCTTTTCGCCGCCTCACCGATTGATGGCGGCGTTCGATATCTCACGGTTCAGGATCTGGTCGACCTTCACCGCGCCGTGAGTGTCGAGTTCGGCGGCACACAAGCGCATCCCGGCGTCGTCGAATCGCAGTTCGGTCTGATCAACGCCGTGCAGCGCCCGCAGGTGACGACGCTCGGTCGCGAGGCGTACCCGTCGTTTCCCGACAAGGTCGCGGCGTTCTTGTTCGCGCTCCTGACGCACAGCCCGTTTCGCGGTGGCAACCGTCGCGTGGCCCTGGCGTCGCTGTTCGCCTTTTGCGAATTGAACCGCCGCACGATCGACACGCGGGTCTTCGACGAAAAAACGGCCGAGACTCTCTTCAAGCGCGCCGCGGCGCACCGCGAGCTCGGGATTCCGCCGGAAAACGTCTTTCGCGAGATCCGCGAGATTCTCGGGCGGGCCATCGTGGCGCAGGAATAGCCTCGCCATACCGAGCCGGCACGGCTGTGCCGTGCCCTACCGTATCGCTGTCCGCTTCTCCTCGACCGGCGGCGATGTCTCTTCGCTCTGCCGCAGTGCGGCGTTGATTCTCCCCAGCAGGATGCGCGCGACGCGAAGGTCGTGTCCGGCATCGATCAGGAGAATGGTGATGTCGCCGCCTGCCCACATGAGCCCGGCGATGACCAGCAGTTGCGTCGCCTCGCCAAGCAGCGTCATCAGCGCTGCCCGGCCGCTGGTGACGATCCCGGTGACGACCTCACCGATCAGCATCAGGACCATCAGGATCGCCAGCACCTTGAACAGCCGCGCGATGTAGCGGAGCGTGACGTAGGGCTGGAGATCTTCGTCGCGGACCTCCTCCTCGTGCAACCGATTATCGAGTTCACTTGTCACAAGAGCTTCCTGCCCTCCTCAACCGTTTCCGAATCCGCGCCACCGGGCGCGATACCCACGCACGTCCATGTGCGTGAACGGTCCATGACCACAACATGCGGAATAAACGCCAACTCCGCCCACCAGCGATGGATGCTCCCGTTCCACCCGCTCCACGGCCTGCTGAATGACATCGGCATCGCGAATGTCGACGCGCCCATCGCCATTGAGGTCGTCCATCACGCCGTTTCCGTCGTTGTCGACGAAGATGTCGGCGGCATCGCCATACATGTGCCGGCTCAGGTTCGCCCGCCCCAGCGTGTTGCCGCCGTGTACGTTGTAATTCGGCGTCCGGAAGCCGCTCATCACCGTTATGTGGCGGACCGGATGTCCCATCGCCTGCAGCGCGTCGATCGTCAGTTCGAGTTTGTCCACCAGCCGCGGATTCAGCAGCAGGTATTTCGGCCAGACGTTGGGCTGGTCCTTGGTCAGAAAATCGCGAAGCCGGAAGTGCTGCGAAACCGGCGTGTCCTGATCCCGCGGCGTCACCTCGATGAACCCCGCCGGATTCGCGTAGGCAGGGGCGTTCGGACTCCCTCCGCGTTCGAACGGCCAGTTGCCGAGGAAGTAGAGGCCGATGCGGCCGGACTGCTTGACGGAGAAGGGGACGAGCGTGAAGAGGTTGAAATTGTCGACGAGCCGTGTGGCCTGCTCGATCTGCACCGCGAGCTTGTACATCCCAGGCTGTCCGGGGGCGATGAAGTTCGAGGCCACCTGCGCTCCGCTGCCGCCCACCAGGACGCTTTTCGCTCCGCCGGGCGCGTTGCCGACGATGTTCGCTCCGGGAGTGCGTGTGGCGAACATCAACTTGCCGCTGATTCCATGCAGCGGGCTGAGGAAGGTCATCATCGCGTCGCTGATGTAGGCCGGGGCGGCCGGCTGCAGGAGTGACGAGGTAATAATCCGCGTCGGCGTTGGAGGGGGAGGGAGCGGGGCGCGGACTCCTGCCCGCGCCTGTTGGTGCGCAATCTCGTGCTGCTGGCGCACGGCGTCACCGACCGCGCCGGCCCAGGCGACGAGAAAGAGCGCGACGACCGCGGCCGCGATCCAGTCGAAGAGCCGCTCTTGCCGCTCGCTCAGCCCGCCGAAGATCCGATGGCGCCTCCGCGCGACCGGAAACAGCTCATGCGTGGTCACGCGCGAACACTGTTCAACTTGAGTGCCGGATCAGGGAAAGTACCCCTTGGGGATCCGCAGTTCCTGCCCCGCCGAGGAGCGGATCGACAGCGTATGCCACGCGTCCTGCGCGGAAACGTCGGAATAGAACACCACCCGGTACTGCTGCCGCAGTTCCTCGGCGATTCGCGCGTAGACCTTCGGAAGCTCGCTTTCCTTCTGGATGATGAAGTACGTCGCGCCGGTGTCATGCGCGAGATTGGCCAGCTTGCGCACCGGAAACCATCCGATGTGGAAGCGCATCATCTTCGCCAGCACGCGGTTCTTGATCACCGGATAGAGCGGAACCCCGGCATAGCGCGCGTAGTGGGCGAGGTGTTCGAGCTTGAAAGTGCTCCCCTGATCGACGCCGTCGGTGAAGACCACCAGCGCGTGGCGTCCGGGCTGCTTCTGCAGCTCGAACAGCATCTCGATCACCGAGTCGTAGAGGTGCGTCTCGCCGGAGGGCTTCACGCGATCGATGGCCCGCGCGGCGGCATCGAAATCGTTGGTGAACGGCGTCAGCCAGAAGAGGTACTGGTTGAAGCCGGCCACGGCGATGCGGTCGGTCGGCCGCAGCAGCGCCTGTGCGAACTGCCGCGCCGCCGCTTTCACCACCGGCATCTCCTCGATCATGCTTTCGGAGTAATCGATCAGCAGGATGACGTAGAGGGGTTGATCGGATGCCGGTACCAGCGCCTCGATCTTGCGCGTCTCACCGTTGTCGAGCAGCGTGAGTTCGTCGATACGCGGCGGGCGGTCGCTCCCGATCACCGACAGCGGCACCTGCTGTAGGGTCACGTCAACGCGCGCGCTCGGTGTGGTCCCGAAAAAAAGGACATCGTTCGCGTCCTCGCCCTTCGCGGCATGCGCGACCACGCGCGCGTAGACGGCGTGAGGAAATTTCGCTCGATCGAACGCGACCTCGTACGGCGGCGCGGCAACGGTGCCGATCTTCTCCTCGCCGATGTAGAAGTCGACGCCGGTCAGGTCCATCTCCGGAGGCTTCACGATGGCCGCTGAAAGCGTGCCGTCGCCGCCCTGCAGATGTACACGAAATGGCGGCTTCGGATCGTTGACCACCATCTCGTCTTCGCCCACGAGATTGTTCTGCGCGTCGTAACCCGCGGCGCGAATCCGCAGCCGGCGGATGTACTCGCCGATGCGCACCGGAATGACCACCGACCGCCCCTTCGCCTCCCCCCACTTCACGCCATTGACCGAGAGCTCCACGCGCGCCACCGGTTCGCTCGTGGAGACGGGGACGTACAAAATTCCGTGCACGAGCCCTTCGGGTTTTTGAGTGATTCGGACCGGTTGGGAAAAGGCAGAAGGCAGAAGGCAAAAGGCAGAAGTGAGGGCGAGTAAAACGGCCCATGACCTCTGCCTTCTGCCCTCTGCCTTCTGACCTCGACCGGGGCTCATCGTTTTGCGAACGCCTTGAAGAGATCGAACCGCCTTTTGCCGAGGACCGGCTTCCAGAGATCGCCGATTTTCTTTACGCGTTCGCGGACGTTGTCGATGCGGAAGTCCTCGATGCGGATCCCGCGCTCGACTTCCTCCCATGTCACCGGCGTCGATACCGAGGCGACCGGTGTGGGGCGGACGGAGTAGATGGAGGCCAGCGTGCGTCCCCACGCATTCTGGTTGTAGTCGACGAGCACGCGTCCGTAGGGCCGCTTGACCTTGCGGTACTCGGCGGTGATCAGGCCGGGATGGCGCTTCTCGAGCTCGATGGCGATGGCCTTGGCGAAGGTCCACACCTCCTTCTGCAGCGGGCCGCGAACGATCGGGATGTAGACGTGAATGCCTTTCGATCCCGTTGTTTTCGCGTAGGTGAGCATGTTGATGTGATCGAGGATGTCGCGAACGTGTAGCGCCACCTGGCGGACCTTGTCGAAATCGGCGCCGGGGCCGGGATCGAGGTCGAAGTGCAGGAAGTCGGGGCGGTTCCAGTCGTCGCAGCGCGCGTACCACGGATTGAGGTCGATGCAGCCGAGGTTGATCAGCCACATCAAGGAAGGGAGATCCTGCACCATCGGGAAGTTGACGGTGCCCGCATCGTGCGGAATGGCGCAGATCTCGATCCACTCCGGACGCGGGTCCGGCGCCCGTTTCATGTAGAAAAAATCCCCCTCGGCGCCGTTCGGATAACGCTTCATGACCATGGCCCGGTCGACGAGGTGCGGCAGCAGCCATGGCGAGATGTCGGCGTAGTACTGCAGCAGATCGCGCTTGGTCAGCTTCAGCTTCTTCCAGAATACCTTCCGCAGATTCGTCAGCCGCACGTCGCGGTCGCCGAAACGAAGCGTGACGTCGTTGGTGTCGGTGGGCAGTGTCAGTTTCTTCACCGGCATTGCACGACCACCTTGAGCGCACCCGGTCGCTGTGCGTGCGCGAAGGCCTCGATGGCCCGATCGAGCGGGTATGTGGACTCGATCAGATCGCGGACTTCGATCTTCCCGCTCCCGAGCAGGGCCAGCGCTTTGTCGAATGGTCCGCAGCGCGATCCGACGAGCGTGATTTCATCGACGACCAGAGACGAGGCGTTCAGTTTCAGCTCGCCAGCGTAGGTGCTCTTCATGACAATCGTGCCGCGCGGGCGGACCGCGCGCCGCGCGGTCTCGAACCCCGCGGGGTCGCCGCTGCATTCGACGACGATGTCGAAAGCCCGATCGTACGACACGTCGCGTTGCGCGACGGTGATGCTGCATCCCGTCAGCGCGAGTGTCCGCGCGATCAGCCGCCCGAGCTTTCCGTGTCCGACGACGAGAACGCGATCGTCCGGCGAGATGGCGACCTGCTCCTGAATTTCCAGCGCCGCCGCGAGCGGTTCCGTGAACAGCGCCGCCTGGGCCGGGATCTCGTCCGGCAGCAAGTGGAGATTGACCGCCGGCAGGGTCAGATACTCGGCGAAGGCGCCATTGCGGTCCTTGATGCCCAGCACGGTGCGCCTCTGGCAATGTGTGCGTTGTCCTCTTTTGCACAGTTCGCACGATCCGCACACAACGTTGATTTCGCCAACGACGCGCTGTCCCTCCCATTCGCCGACGAACTCGTGACCGGGGACCCCGGTGAACGGGTAGTAGCCGCGCGTCATCTCGATGTCGGTATTGCAGATCCCGGCCAGCAGCACGCGCACGAGCGCTTCACCTTGCGCAGGAACTGGCATCGGGAGATCGTCTCGGAACGAGAGGCGGCGCTCCTCGAGCCACAACCCGTGCATCAGCTTGCTCGTACCTTGTGGCGCGGCGCGTCGAGCGTGGTGTACTCCAGCTCGCGGTTCTGGCGGACGGCCCGCAGCATCAGACCGCCGCGCGACATGTCGCCGAGGCCGGCGAAGATCGCGGGAAATCGAAGCCGGTCGCCGAAGACTGGCAGAAGGACGTCGATGTATTTTCCGGTGGCCACGCTGCCGAGAAGGATGATCTGGTCATCCCCGTTGAGCCTCCGCGCGATCGACTGCGCATCGCGCTCCAGCGGCTCGCGGTAGTTCCGCTTGCGCACATCGACCGGCGTGCGCTTGAGGATCGTCATCCGCTCCTCGGTAATGGGCCAGGCCGGCGGCACCAGGCCGAACCCCGGGGCGATGACGAAGGTGTTGTCGAAATCGCTGAAATGCATGGCGTAGGCGATTTTCCCGCGGAAATAGAGCGCGCTCATGAAGGCGAAGGCGAGAGCGATCGGAACCCCCTGGGGTGAGCGGTAAAGCTCGGCCGCCTGGAACCGCGACCGCGGCGACATCAGTTGCCGCGCCCGGATTCCGTTCAGGCTTGCGGGCGAAAGGAGAAAGATTTTCGAGGGCATGCGATCGCGTCGAGCTTCAACAGGCGGCCGCGGGCGCCGCTTCCCTCGGCCGCTCCCGCCGCTCGCTCAGAAACGTGCCGAGGTAGGCGATCAGCACCACCAGCGTCAGCGCCCGCAGGCCGATGATCACCGCCAGGATCTCGATCAGCCCGCCCACCACCGCCCCGGCGAGGTTCCAGCCGAAGGCGAGACTGGAGTTCGCCCGCTTCCGGAAACGGAGCGCAAAACAGATCGCGGCGAAGAACACCGGCGCGCCGGCATACAGAATCGAGCTTCCGAGGCGCAGGGCGAGATTCTGCTGCAGCAGCGACGAGGCCGGCGTGGCGTAGACGATCAGGAGCGTGATCACCAGCGCGGTCGCCGCGGCGGCATAGGGGATCGGGCGACGGTCCATGATCAGCGTGGCGATCAGGATCATGAGCAGGATCGCGGCGAAGACCACCGCGTTGGTCAACCATGTCGCTCCCCACACGAGACTCATCTGCGTGACGAGCTTCGTCTCCAGCAGAAGAAAGGCGACGCCGAACAGAAACATCTCCGCGTCGAAGTGGGACCAGGGAGCCTTGCGCATCTCTGGCGCACCCGCGGCCATCATCGACGCCGCGATCACCAGAAAGATGATCACCATCGATGCGTAGAACGGGGAGATCGTCCGGCCGGTCAGATAGAGATACGGCCAGTCATCGGTGGGAACGTCGGTCGCGGCTGCCGCGCGGCGCGCGGCCTCGCCCATGGCGCGCTGTGCGGGCGTTTCGAGGTACCGCCACGCGGGACCGGCCAGAAGAATCTCGTTGAAAAGCTCATGCGATTGGTGAATGACCAGCGGGGGCTCGCCGAAGGCCTCGGTGAGCATGGCGAAGAGTTTGTCGTGGATCGCCTCGTTGCCGACCATGAAGTAGAGCGCCACGCCGCCATCGGGCGTCAGGCGCGCGCGCGCGGCCCGCATGCAGTCGACGGTATAGACGAAGTTGTCCAGCCGCACGTTGGAGAGCGCCGAGAGCCTGGTCATGGAATCGAGGGTGCCGAAGACGATCATGTCGTATCGCGCGGTGGTGTTGCGCAGGAACGCGCGCGCATCATCGTTGATCACATCGACGCGCGGCGAACGGTAGGGGAGGTCGGGATGCAGCGAACGGCCCATGAGGATGATCAGGGGATCGATCTCCACCGCGTCGACGTGATCCGCCCCTGCCTGCAGGGCCACGACGACGTCGTTGCCGGTCCCGGCGCCGAGGACCAGAACGCGGCGCGGGCGGCGTCCGAGCAGGCGGTAGGGGATCGGATAGCCGGCGCGGATCGACTGGTCGTACCGGCTGGGCGCGGTGTCCGTGGCGCGCAGCGGCGCGGCGTACTGATGCAGCGAGCCGTTGGCCAGAATCTCCACTCCTTTCCCATACGCCGTATGCCGCGCGCGCAGGGCGTAGTACGGGCTGTAGACCATCGAATGTTCGGTCCTGGCCACGGCGAAGATCACTCCCGCGGCGACGATGGCGTACGCGGCGAGCGCCCGCCGGCGGCGCCATCCGATCAGCCAGAGTCCGGGAAGAAGAAATACTGCGAACCACGTCGCGGGAAACGTTCGCAGGAACGATGCGAGTGCGAACCCAATCACGCCAAGGAGCGATCCGGTCAGATCGGCCGCGTATCCGCGCAGCGGCGATCCGGCGCGCGCGAAGTCGTTCAGCCGCTCACCGACGATCTGACCGAGTGCGAGAAAGGGAAGTGCCGTGAGGATGAAGACGCCGACGATCGGCGGCCGGACGTCGTGGATGACCGGTGCGTTCGGGATGTCGTAGTACAGCAGCCACAGATGCTCCGTCGCCGAGCGGCTGGTGAAGGCGACCCGGTTCATCACCAGCGTCGCCGCGGCGAGCGCGGCGATGCCCGCGGGCCAGAGCCAGAGCAACGAGCGTTTTCCGGCGCGCATCGAACCGATGCCCAGCCCGAGAAACGCGGCGATCAGGATCACGTTGGGGAAGTAGGCCAGCACGCGGACCTCTCCGGAGATCCAGCGAATGAGGGCCACTTCCTGAAACAGGACGACGAACGACGTGAGGACAAGCTCGAGACCCGCGCGGCGGAGACTCCGAACCGGGGACATGATCAGCGCAGCCGGCGCAGAGTCTCTCGCAGCAAACGATCGCCCTTGTCCTGGTCCTCCTGCTTCTTGCTGCGCAGCAGCTCGTCGGCATGGCGGAGATCACGGACGATGCGCGCCAGAGGAAGCGCGTTCGGATCGAGGCGGGCAATGGCGTCGTCGATCGCCGTGGGATCGTAGGAGTCTCGGAGCCGCCCTAGCATCACGATCGTGTCGTAGTTCGGGTTCGCCGGATCATCCTCGGCGACAGCCTTCAGGATGTGGATCTCCACGAGCGCCTGCCGGACTTTCCGTTCGGATGTCGAGGCATCGAGAGAAACGTCCACGCGGTCGGCAATGGCGCCGAGGTCGATCGTGCGTGACGTGTCAGGATTCATCCACTCATTGATCGGCTCGTCCTTGGCCCGCTCCCTGCCGTTGACCACGGAGCGCACGTGCACCGTTCCGACGTAGACGGGGTTATTGCCGTTGAAGAGCGAGCGTTTCGACGGCACGACGACGCGCACGGAAAAGGCGTGATCGCCCGAGGCCTCGAAATTGTCGCTCCCGCTTCCCTGCACCGCGACGACATTGTGGCCGTGCTTGTCGTACGGCGGGTTTCCGGTCGGACGCATCCAGCGCACCCAGCGGAACCCTCCGCCGGAGACCGGCACGCGCAGCTCGTCGATTCGGGTGTCGATGAATTTGGCGACATCGTAGGAGGAGGCGTCCCGCAGGATGAGCGAGCGCAGTTGATACAGCGCCGCGAGCTGCCGGGCCGTCGAGCAGTCGTCCGCTTCGATCGCCATCAGAGGGGTGATCAGGAGCAACAGAAGAGCGCCAATCGAAATCCTTCGCATGTGGAGATTTTGCGGTCAGAGGTTCGATTCGCACAAGTTTTCCGCGATGGCTGGAACTTTTCTCCTCGCTGTGCAGAATGGTGCAAATCGAAGCTCTGATCCCCGACGCCGATGTGGTTCAACTCGTTCTCGTTCTTGTGGTTTTTTCCCGCGGTTCTCGCCGCCTACTGGGCCGTTCCGGAGTGGCGCTGGCGCAAGCTGTTGCTGCTCGCCGCGAGCTATTTCTTCTATGCCTGCTGGAGTCCGCCGTTCGTCCTGTTGCTGATGCTCTCCACCAGCATCGATTACACGGTTGGGCGGGCCCTGGCAAAAACCGCAAGCCCGTCAAAGCGGAAGCTGCTGGTCAGCGTGAGCTGCCTTTCGAACCTGGGAATTCTGGCCACGTTCAAGTACGCCAGCCTGGCGTTCTCGACGCTACGGATCGCGGCGCCGGAATGGGTGACGCGCGTTGCCCTTCCCGTGGGCATCTCTTTTTACACATTCCACGGCATCAGCTACATCGTCGACGTCTACCGCCGCCGGATCGAAGCGGAGAAGTCGCTCGCCGATTTCATGCTTTTTGTGACCTTCTTCCCGCAGCTCGTGGCCGGACCGATTTTGCGAGCCTGGTATTTTGTGCCGCAGCTTCACACGGCGCGGGTCAATCGAAAGATCGACTGGCTCCGCGGCGGTTTTCTGATCATCCTTGGCCTCTTTCAGAAAGTCGCGCTTGCCGACAACATCGCGCCGGTGGCGAATCTCGTCTTCGACGCGCCAAACCGATTCAATACCGCGGAGCTGTGGCTCGGAACGTACGCGTTCGCCTTTCAGATTTACTTCGATTTCGCCGGCTACTCCAACATCGCCATCGGATGCGCGCGCATGCTGGGGTTCGAGATCCCCGAGAACTTCCGCATGCCGTACATCGCCGTCGGATTCCGCGACTTCTGGCGGCGCTGGCATATTTCCCTGTCCACGTGGCTGCGCGACTACCTCTATATTCCGCTCGGTGGGAGCCGGCGGGGAACGTTGTTCACGCTGCGCAATCTCTTCATGGTGATGGCGCTGGGCGGCCTGTGGCATGGCGCGAGCTGGACGTTCGTCATCTGGGGTGTGCTCCACGGCGCGTACCTGGCCGGTGAGCATCTCGTGCGGCCGTGGCTGGCGCGCGTTCCGCCGGCGATCCGCGAGTCGCGTGCGGCACGGGCATGCGCGGCCATCCTCACCTTTCACCTGGTCTGTATCGCCTGGGTTTTCTTCCGCTCGCGGACGATCTCCGCCGGGATGTCGATGGCCGCGGCGATGCTCCTGCCAAACAGCATGCAGGTGAACGCCGTCGCGCCGGCATTCTTCTACCTGCTGATCGGTGCTCTGGCCATTCTCGTGTCGCTCGCGCTGACCGGGCGGAATCTTGCCGCGCGCGTTCCGGCGTGGGCCTGGGGCGCGAGTGCCGCGGTCATGCTGTTTCTGACGATCGTCACCTGGGGCGACCCGAATGAATTCATCTATTTCCGATTCTGAACGCCGCTTCGTCCGGGTCGCGTTGACGGCGTTCGCCGCCGCATTCGTGACGCTGCTCCTGCCGTACGAAATCGTGGTGCGAGCCTCCGAGCATCGTTACGGAATTCGCCGCGCCAACATCTGCATGCCCCGGTCGCTGACGCCGAAGCTCGACAGCTTTCTCACCGATGTGGCGAACGGCATTCGATATGAGACCTACATCGTCGGCACGTCGCGCGTGGAGGCAAGCCTTCGCCCTGACGTTCTCGATGCGTCGCTCGGCCGAAGCTACAACGCCGGCTTCGGTGGCGTGTCCTCGATTGCCACCATGGAGTTGTTCGAGCACCTCGGCCTTCATCCGGCCCACCTGATCGTCGGTGTGTCCCCCATGGATTTCACCCCGCTGGGGATCCGCCGCGGACTTCCGGGTATCGTCCGCGCGGACCAACTGTTGAAACCGGGCGCGATCGAAGCGAACGGGCTGGCTGCGTGGAGCCGCCGGTTCGTGCGCACCTGCATCCACGCGTCGTCTCCCGAGCGCCGTCGCAACCTCGGGCAGTGGGTGGAGCTGCTGCGCGATCGCGGAAATGTCCTCGCCTTCCTGAACAATGAGGACGCTACAGGCCCGATCGCCGATGTCCCGAGGGGAGGCTACTCGCGCAGCGATCGAATCGCCTCGGCGGAGCAGATCCTGCAGGGAGAGTGGGGAAACATTCCCGATGAGTATCGCGGCGGGCGTACGGCGCTGTTTCCACACATGGCTGCGCTCATCGAACGTTTCCGGCAGCAGGGGACGACCGTCATCC
>Ga0070741_10017406_pt1 | contig 11811 bp, 11 predicted proteins | sample Coa_R1_4_FD_66440 | JGI IMG/M metagenome (GOLD analysis project Ga0070741, IMG submission 66440) | Surface soil microbial communities from Centralia Pennsylvania, which are recovering from an underground coalmine fire - Coalmine... | ecosystem: Environmental > Terrestrial > Soil > Unclassified ...
GCGACGCCGATCCCGCAGGGACTGCGGCTCGAGATCGCGGACGCGTACGAGCGCATCGGCGACGCGGAGGTGGCAGTGCGCTCGTCGGCCACGTCGGAGGACACCGCGGGTACGTCGTTCGCGGGGATGCACCGCACGTACACGAACGTGCGAGGGATCGACGACGTGCTGGCCCGCGTCGTCGACTGCTGGACCTCGGTCTACGGCGATCGTGTCCTCAGCTACCGCGCTTCGCAACACATGACCGAAGAGCCCGCGATCGCCGTCGTCGTGCAGTCCATGGTGCGAGTCACGCGCGCCGGCGTGTTGTTCACCGTCGACCCGTCGACCGGTGATGCTCGGACGATGGTGATCGAGGCAGCCTTCGGGCAGGGCGAGGTCGTCGTGTCGGGCGCGGTGGAACCGGACACGTACGTCGTCGATCGCCACGACATGCGTGTCGTGAGCGTGCGCGTCGGAGCGAAGCAGTTCGAGATCGTCCGCGGGCACGACGGTGGTGACCAGCGCGTGGAGCTCACGCCCGCCATGCGCAACAAGCGGGTGCTCAGCGACATCGACGTGCTCGCGCTCGCCGCGCTCGGCCAGACCGTGGAGGCGCACTACGGCTCGCCCCAGGACGTCGAGTGGGCGATGTCCGGATCAGACGTGTACGTCGTGCAGTCCCGTCCCGTGACGACGCTCGCCTCGGCGCCCGCGACCGCGGCGGCTGCCGACGTGCCGGCGGAGGTGCTCGTCCGCGGCCTCGCCGCCTCCCCGGGCACGGCAGCCGGCGCGGTGCGCATGTTGACGTCGCCCGCGGAGGGCAAGCGGCTCGTCGACGGCGAGGTCCTCGTGACCACGATGACCAACCCGGACTGGGTCCCGACCATCCGCCGGGCGGCCGCGGTCGTGACGGAGAGCGGCGGCATGACCTGCCACGCCGCCATCGTCGCCCGCGAACTGCGGGTGCCGTGCATCGTCGGCGCGCGCGGCGCGATGACGAAGCTGCGCGGCGGCGAGATCGTGACCGTCGACGGGACGAAGGGCGAGGTGCGCGCTGGCGCGCACGCACCGATCGCCACCGTGGCGGCCGTCGCTCCAGCCACGTCGGCGGCCGCCACCGTGGGCACCCCCGAGCCACTCGCCACCCGGCTGTACGTCAACCTCGCTGTGGCGGAACGGGCCGAAGAGGTGGCCGCCATGCCCGTCGACGGCGTCGGTCTGCTGCGGGCCGAGTTCATGATCACCGACGCGCTCGACGGTGTGCACCCGCGCGAGCTGCTCGCGCGCGGTGAACGCGACATGTTCCTCACGAAGATGTCGTCGTCGTTGCTCACGATCACCCGCGCGTTCGCGCCCCGCCCGGTCGTGTACCGGACGATCGACTTCCGCACGAACGAGTTCCGTGGCCTCGAGGGTGGCGACGCCTACGAGCCGGTCGAGGACAACCCGATGATCGGCTACCGCGGCTGCTACCGCTACGTGCGCGAGCCGGAGCTGTTCGCGCTGGAGCTCGAGCTGCTCGCCCGCGTGCGCGAGGAGACACCCAACCTGCACGTGATGATCCCGTTCGTACGCACGAAGTGGGAGCTGGAGGCGTGCCTCGACGCCATCGACGCCAGCCCGCTCGGCCGGCAACGGGGGCTCCTGCGGTGGGTGATGGCCGAGGTGCCGTCGGTCGTGTACCGCATCCCGGAGTACGCCGCGCTCGGCATCGACGGCGTCTCGATCGGCTCCAACGACCTCACGCAGCTGATGCTCGGCGTCGACCGCGACTCCGAGATCTGCGCGGAGCTGTTCGACGAGAGCGACGCCGCCGTGCTCGACGCCATCGCCCGGATCATCCGGGCGGCGCGCGACGCCGGGATCACGTCGTCGCTGTGCGGACAGGCGCCGTCGAACCGTCCCGAGTTCGCGGAGCACCTCGTGCGGCACGGGATCACGTCGATCTCGGTGAACCCGGACGCCGTCGACCGGGCCCGCGCCGCGGTCGCCGCCGCCGAGCGTCGCCTGGTCGTCGAGGCCGCGCGCCACATCGAAGGGGCCGGATCGGCCAAGGGGTGAGGAGGTTGCGTCATGCAGGCCAAGGTCGGTGACCGGATCGTCATCAAGGCCCACAAGGTGGGCAAGCGCATCGAGCGCGACTGCGAGGTGCTCGAGGTGCACGGCGCGGACGGCGGGCCGCCGTTCCTGGTGCGGTGGGGCGACACCGGTCGGGAGTCGCTCTTCTATCCGGGGCCCGATGCCGCCGTCGAGCCGTACGACACCGCGCAGCCTGCTGCCTGACCGCCGAGGAGGAGCAATGCGAATCATCGATGCCACACGTCGGTCCGCCGTCGCCGTCGCCCCCGACCGTCCGATCGCGGAGGTGGCGCAGTTGATGGAGGACGCCACCGTCGGCGCCGTCGTCGTCGTCGACGGCGACGACCTCGTCGGGATCGTCACGGATCGCGATCTCGTGCGTCGCGCGCTCGCCCACCGCCTCGACCCGGATGCACGCGTCGACGCCGTGATGTCGACGCCGGTGGTGACCATCGACGCCGGCGCCGACCTGCGCGACGCGTACCGCCTCTTCGACGCCCACGCCGTGCGCCGGCTGGCGATCACGCAGGACGGCCGCTTCGTCGGCGTCATCGCCATCGACGACCTCCTCATGGACGTCACCGCGGACCTCGTGGCGATCACGCGGCCGGTGACGGCAGAGGTGCTCTTCGGCCACCACGACGTGCCCGTCCCGGCACGCACCTGATGCCATGACCGCGCCGGTGACCTCGTCGTCGTACGCCGTCCTGCACAAGCGGCTCGAGGACATCCGCGGCGCGAACCTCCAGGACTACGACGCGACGCGTGCCGCGTTCTCGTGGGACCGGGCGCGGCGCCTGCTCGACGGGCTCCCGGGAGGCCGCGGCGTGAACATCGCGCACGAGGCGGTCGACCGCCACGCGACCGGTGCACGCGCGTCGCACGTCGCGTTGCGGTTCCTGCGACGGGACGGCACCGTGTCCGAGCGCACGTATGCGGACCTGCGCGACGACACCAACCGGTTCGCCAACTGCTTGGAGCACCTCGGCGTGCAGCCGGGTGACCGTGTGTTCGGCTTGCTGAACCGGACGCCGGACCTCTACGTGGCCGCGCTCGGCACGCTGAAGCACCGCGCCGTCTTCTGCCCGCTGTTCTCGGCGTTCGGCCCCGAGCCGATCCGCCAGCGCATGCACCTCGGGGAGGCGACCGTCCTGGTCACGACGACGTCGCTGTACCGACGGAAGGTGGCCGCCATCCGTGACGCGGTGCCGACACTGCGTCACGTCGTGCTCGTCGACGACGACGAATGGCGCGGGCGCCTCGCGGCGACGTCGGCCGACTACGTCATCGGCGACACCGCGCCCGAGGACCCGGCGCTGCTGCACTTCACCAGCGGCACGACCGGCACGCCGAAGGGCGCGGTGCACGTGCACGACGCCGTCGTCGCCCACCACGTCACCGGCCTCTACGCGCTCGATCTGCATCCGGACGACGTGTTCTGGTGCACCGCCGACCCCGGCTGGGTGACCGGCACGTCGTACGGCATCGTGGCGCCGCTCACCCACGGCATCACCACGGTGGTGGACGAGCTCGACTTCGACGCCCGCCGCTGGTACCAGACCCTGCAGGACCAGCGCATCACCGTCTGGTACACGGCGCCGACGGCGTTGCGCATGCTGCTGCGCGCCGGCGACGACCTCGCGACGGAGTACGACCTGTCCGCCCTGCGCTTCGTCGCCAGCGTCGGCGAGCCCTTGAACCCCGAGGCGGTCGTGTGGGGTGACCGCGTGCTCGGTCACGCCATCCACGACAACTGGTGGCAGACGGAGACCGGCGGGATCATGGTCGCCAACTTCGCGGCGTGCGACGTGCATCCCGGTTCGATGGGACGGCCGCTGCCGGGCATCGACGCCACGATCCTCGCACGCGACGAGGACGGCAACGTCGTGCGCGACGGCGACGGCCATGCCGTCGAGGTCACCGACGAGGGCGCGCACGGCGAGCTGGCCCTGCGAGCGGGATGGCCGTCGATGTTCCGCGACTACCTCCACGAGCCGGAGCGCTACGCACGCTGCTTCGTCGACGGCTGGTACCTGACGGGCGACCTGGCTCGCCGCGACGACGACGGCTGGTTCTGGTTCGTGGGGCGGGGCGACGACGTCATCAAGACCGCGGGTCACCTCGTCGGGCCGTTCGAGGTCGAGAGCGCGCTGATGGAGCATCCCGCCGTCGCCGAAGCCGGCGTCATCGGTGTCCCCGATCCCGTTGCGGGGCAACGCATCAAGGCGTTCGTGCTCCTCGCCGCCGGCGTGGAACGCAACGACGACTTGCGGCGGGAGCTGCTCGGCTTCGGCCGCAGCCGCTTGGGCGCGGCCGTCGCGCCGAAGGAGATCGTGTTCGCGGACGAGTTGCCGCACACGAAGAGCGGCAAGATCCTGCGCCGCCTGCTGCGCGCCCGCGAGCTCGGGCTCGCGGAAGGCGACACGTCCACGCTGGAGGGCCCCCTGTGAGCACGGTGACCGACGCGCCGGTGACGCGCGACCACGCGCTCGCACTGCTGCGCGACATGGTGCGCGTCCGCCGCTTCGAGGAGCGGTGCGTGGAGCTCTACAGCGAGGCCCGCATCCGCGGCTTCATGCACCTCTACATCGGCGAGGAGGCGATCGCCACCGGCGTCATGCGTGCACTCACGCCCGACGACGCCGTCGTGGCGACCTACCGCGAGCACGGCCATGCCCTCCTGCGCGGCGTCGCCGCCCGGGCGGTGATGGCGGAGATGTTCGGTGTCGTCGAAGGGTGCAGCCGCGGTCGTGGTGGGTCGATGCATCTCTTCGACGCCGCGACGCGCTTCTACGGCGGCAACGCCATCGTCGGGGGTGGTCTGCCGATCGCGATCGGCCTCGCGCTCGCCGACCGCCTCGCCGGACGGGCGCGCGTCACCGCCTGCTTCTTCGGCGAAGGTGCTGTCGCGGAGGGCGAGTTCCACGAGTGCATGAACCTCGCCGCGCTGTGGCAGCTGCCGGTGCTGTTCTGCTGCGAGAACAACCTCTACGCGATGGGCACGGCGCTCTCGCGGTCGGAGTCGGAGACGGACGTGGCCCTGAAGGCCACGTCCTACGAGGTGCCGGCGTGGCCCGTCGACGGGATGGACGTGCTCGCCGTCGAGTCGGCGGCGGCGCGCGCCGCCGACGCCGTCCGCAACGGGGGCGGGCCGCACTTCCTGGAGCTGCGCACCTACCGGTTCCGCGCCCACTCCATGTACGACCCGGAGCGCTACCGGTCGAAGGACGAGGTCGAGGAGTGGAAGCGCCGCGATCCGATCGCGCTGTTCCTGGCGCGCTGCGACGGTGTCGTCGACGAGACCGACATGACGACGATCGAGGAGGACGTCGCCGCGGAGATCGACGACGCGATCGCGTTCGCCGATGCCGGCTCACCGGAGCCGATCGAGGACCTCACGCGGTTCGTGTACAGCGAGGGAGCGGCGTGATGACCGCGGTGCGCGAGGAGGCGGGCGCCGTGGACACGACGACGTACCGGGACGCCATGCGCGACGCGCTGCGCGACGCACTGCGCGACGACGAGCGCGTCTTCCTCATGGGTGAAGACGTCGGCCGCTACGGCGGCTGCTTCGCGGTCAGCATGGGGCTGCTCGAGGAGTTCGGGCCGGAACGCGTCCGCGACACACCGTTGTCGGAGTCGGCGTTCGTCGGCGCGGGCATCGGTGCCGCGCTCGGCGGGTTGCGCCCGATCGTCGAGATCATGACGGTGAACTTCAGCCTGCTCGCGCTCGACCAGATCATGAACAACGCGGCGACCTTGCTGCACATGTCGGGTGGTCAGTTCAACGTGCCGCTCGTCATCCGCATGACGACCGGCGCGGGACGCCAGCTCGCGGCGCAGCACTCCCACAGCCTCGAGGGGTGGTACACGCACATCCCCGGCATCAAGGTGCTCGCGCCCGCCACCATCGACGATGCGCGAGGGATGCTGCGCCCCGCGCTCGACGACCCCGACCCCGTGCTGATCTTCGAGCACGGCTCGCTCTACAACGCGAGCGGCCCGTTGACCGGCGAGTGGCGTACGTGCGACATCGCGCACGCCGCCGTTCGCCGCCCGGGCGACGACGTGACGCTGCTCACGTACGGCGGAACGCTCGGGGTCACGCTCGACGCGGCCGAGGCGCTGGCGCAGCACGGCATCGACGCCGAGGTCGTCGATCTGCGCGTGCTGCGCCCGCTCGACGACGCCACGATCATCGACTCGGTCGCGCGGACGCACCGTGCCGTCGTGGTGGACGAAGGCTGGCGCACGCTCAGCCTCGCCGCCGAGGTCAGCGCCCGCATCATGGAGCAGGCCTTCTGGGAGCTCGACGCGCCCGTCGAGCGGGTGTGCAGCGCCGAGGTGCCGATGCCGTACGCCCGCCACCTCGAACAGGCCGCGCTCCCCCAGCCCGCGGCGATCGTCGCCGCCGCCCGCCGGACGGTGGGCCGCGATGGGTGAGTTCCGCATGCCGTCCCTCGGCGCCGACATGGACGCGGGCACGGTCGTGGAGTGGCGGGTGCATCCGGGCGACGCCGTGCACCGGGGCGACGTCGTCGCCGTGATCGACACGGACAAGTCCGACATCGACGCCGAGGTGTTCGAGGACGGCGTGATCGGCGAGTTGCTCGTCGGCGAGGGAGAGAAGGTACCGGTCGGCACGCCGCTGGCGACGATCGTCGCCGCTTCCGCAGCGCCCGCGACGCCGGAGGTCACGGCGCCGCCGCCCGCGGCTGTGCCCGACACCACACCGGAGGCGCCGCCGCGGCGGTCGCGCGCTCGGGGCGCGCGGGGACGGGTCGTGTCGCCGGTCGTACGCCGCCTGGCGCGGGCCCGCGGTGTCGACACGACCGCGCTCGCGGGGACGGGCGCAGGCGAGGTGGTCACCCGCCACGACGTCGAAGTGGCACGTCCTCGCGCGTTGCGTCCGCTGGTCTCACCGCGCGCTCGCGCGCTCGCCGCGCGCGAAGCCGTGGACGCCGCCGCGCTGCACGGAACCGGACCGAACGGCGCGGTCATCGGCGCGGACGTGTTGTCCGCGCGATCCGCAGTCGAGGCGGTGCCGACCGCGCCACGTCCGCCGCGTGGGGACTCGATGCAACAGCGCATCGCGTCGCTGATGGAGCGTGCCAACCGGGAGATCCCGCACTACTGGGTCACACGGGACATCGACTTCTCGCGCGCGTCGTCGTGGCTGTCGGCGTACAACGCGACGCGACCGCCGGCCGAGCGCTGCGTCGCCGCCGCGCTGCTGCTCACCGCGACGGCGCGGGCGGCAGCGGCCGTCGCCGGCTTCAACGGCCACTACGTCGACGGCGCGTACCGCCCCGCTGATTCCGTGGAACTCGGCATCGTCGTGGTCGTGCGTGAAGGCGGCCTGCTCGTCCCGGTGCTGCACGACGCCGCCACACTCACCGTCGCCGAGACGATGGCGCAGATGGGCGATGTCGTGCGCCGGGCGCGTTCGGGCCACCTGCGTTCGTCGGAGGTGGCGCAGCCCACGATCTCGGTGAGCAACCTCGGCGACCAGGGTGCCGACGAGGTGCTCGCCGTCATCTACCCGCCGCAGGTCGCGCTCGTCGGCTTCGGTCGCGTTCGCGAGCGGCCGTGGGCGGAAGGCGGGCTGCTCGGCGTCCGCCCCGTCGTCACGGCATCGCTCGCCGGTGACCACCGCGTGAGCGACGGTCACCAGGCCAGCCGGTTGCTCGCCGCGATCGACGACGCGCTGCAACATCCCGAATCGCTCGAGGAGGTCACACCATGAACCCGGAGCAGGCCGCAGCGGCCGTCCGCGCCGTGCTCGCGTCGATCGCGCCGGAGGCCGATCTCGACGCACTCGGTCCCGACGCGCAATTGCAGGAGGAGCTCGACCTCGACTCGATGAACTTCCTCGATCTCATGGCGGGCATCCACGAGCGCACGGGCATCGACGTGCCCGAGCGGGACTACCCGCTCGTCGCCACGTTGGCGGGCTGCATCTCGTACCTGTGCAGTCACGCCCCCGCAGCGTGACGCTCGGGAACGATCACGACGGGTCGCGACGAGCGCTGCGCCACCTGCGTGCTCGTGCTGCCGAGCAGCAACTCCGGATAGCCACCGAGGCCGCGACTGCCGACGACCACCATGTCGACGTCGTACTCGTCGGCGGTACCGAGAATCACCGTCACCGGGTCGCCGTCGCGCACGATGCACTCGTGCGTCACGACCGCGTCCGATAGCGGCGCGCACCAGTCGGACCGAAGTCGTGCCTCGACCTCCGCCCGTCGCGGCTGCGCCGGGACGACGTCGCCGTGCTCGTCCCGTTCGAGCAGCCCGAGCGCGTGCACGGCGAGCACGCGCGCGCCGGTCAGCGCCGCCAGCCCCGCGCTCCACTCGACGGCAGCGCGCCCGTTCGCCGACCCGTCGACGGCGACCAACAGCCGTTGCACGTGCATGTCACACCTCCAACCGCGATCGGACCCGCACCGCATCCGCGACCGCGTCCCGACCCGGGCCACCACTCGTCGGCGGCTCGGGCCGGCACGACGCGCCCGCGAGTGTCGCGACGGTGGCCTGCACGGAGCGCCGCAACGCGAACAGGTCGTACCCGCCTTCGAGGAACAGCGCGACGCGCCCGCGGGGCACGAGATCGAGCACGCGCGTGGTGAGCAACGCGTAGTCGCCAGCACTCCACGCGAGCCCGGCGAGCGGATCGTCGCGGTGGGCGTCGAAGCCGGCCGACACCAAGAGCCAGTCCGGCGCGAAGTCCACGATGGCAGGAGCGATGACGTCGTCGAACGCGCGCAGCGCGACGTCGCCCGTGGCGCCTTCGGGCAGGGGCACGTTGACCGTGCCACCGGGCGCGCCGGGCCCACCGGTCTCGCAGGCGCGGCCGGTCCCCGGATACGCGGGCCACTCGTGCACGGACGCGTACAGCACTCGCGGGTCGTCCCAGAAGATCGCCTGCGTGCCGTTCCCGTGGTGCACGTCCCAGTCGACGATGGCGACGGTGTCGCCACAAGCCGCCAGCGACGCCGCCGCGACGGCCACGTTGTTGACCAGGCAGAACCCCATCGCGCGATCGCGCACGGCGTGGTGCCCGGGCGGTCGCAACGCGACGAACGCGGCGTCGCCGTTGCCGGCGCGTAGCGCCTCGACGGCGGCGATGCCGAGTCCGGCCGCCTGCAGCGCGGTCGCCCACGATCCCGGCGCCGTCGCGGTGTCCGGGTCGAGCTGCCCACCACCGGCGTCGCACAGCTGCGCGAGCGCGTCGAGGTAGAGCTCGTCGTGCACGCGTGCCAGTTCCGTGATCAGCGCGGGACGGGCCGTGAGCGCGATCGCGTCGTCACCGAGCGCCGCGTCACGCACACCGGCGACGACCGCGAGCAGCCGTTCGTGCCGCTCGGGATGGCCGTGCGGCGCGACGTGGTGATCGACGTCGGCCACCGTGCCGACGAGCACGCTCACGGGCCCGCAGCCGCGGTCTGCCCGCCGTCGACGGCGGCAGCGGGCGCGGTGTCCGCGTCGTCGTCGCCCGCACCACGCCCCTTGGCCACGAGACGGGCGAGGAGGCCGGCGACCGCGTCCTGGCCGGGCCCGCGCCGCACGACGACGGGGATGCCCGAGCCGTGGTGCGCGGCGAGCAGCGCGTCTCGTTCGTGCTCGTCGTGCACATCGACGAGCACGGCGTCGGCACCGGCCACCAACGGGCACGGTTCGCCGTCCATCGCGGGGCACGGCCGTCGTGAGCTGCGCCCGCTCGGACCCGGGCACACGAGCACCTGCAACGCGTCGTGGTCCCGAGCCTCGTCCGCACCCCACCAACCCGTGGCCTCGACGAGCAACCGCGGGCGCGTGTCGTCGGGCGCCCACGCCGGCGTGGTCCTCGTGGTCGAGATCACGAGACGCATGGAGTGGAACCCGTCGCGCCCCGCAACGGCATGTCCCCGTGAGCGCAGCAGCGCCAGCATGCGGCGGTTCGTGGTGAGCACGTCGGCTTCGACGTTCGCCATCCCGATGGCGGCGGCCGCCTCCAACAACGCGTCGAGGAGGTAGCCCCCGAGCCATCCTCGTCGCGCCCGCACGACCGTGATGGCGAGCTCGCCGTTGCCGTTGGGGAGGGGCCACGCCCCGGCTTCGCCGGCCACGTGTTCGACGCCGTCCGCACCGCGCACGAGCGCGATGAGTTGGCACGCGCCGTGCTCGTTGGCGCGGGCGAGCCGCGTGAAGAACCGGTCGTCCGGGCGGTAGCCGGAGAAGAACCGGAGGTACCGGTCCTCGAGGTCGATGGCATCGAAGAGCGCGCCGAGGCGCGGCCCGTCACCTTCGTCGGTACGGCGGATGACCAGCGTCCCGTCGTGACCGATCGGCGCGACGCGCAGCGGCTCCTCAACCATCGAAGCCGCGATCCGCGCGCCAGTGCATGCCGAACCACCCGGCGGCGAGGCGCACGACCTCGTCGAGCGCGCCTGGTTCCTCGAAGAGGTGGGTGGCGCCGATCACCACCTCCAGGCGCGCCTCGCACTTGAAGGCGGCGCGAGCCTCGGCGTTGAGACCGAAGACGATCGGGTCGCGGCTGCCGACGATGAGCATCGTCGGCGACACGACGTCACGGAGGCGGTCGGCAGCGAGGTCGGGGCGGCCCCCGCGGGACACGACCGAGGACACGACCTCGCCGAGCTCCGCGGCGGCGACCAGCGCGGCGGCGCCCCCCGTGCTCGCGCCGAAGAACGCGATGTCGAGCGACGACGTGTCGCTCCGCGCACGGACGACGTTCGTCGCGGCGACGAGGCGCGCACCGAGCAGTTCGATGTCGAAGACGTTGGCCCGATCGACCTCCTCGTCCTCGGTCAGCAGGTCGAACAACAACGTGGCGTACCCGCGCTGCTGCAGACCTGCGGCCACGGCGCGGTTGCGAGGGCTGTGGCGGCTGCTGCCGCTGCCGTGGGCGAACAGGACGATGCCCGGCGCCCCGTCGGGGACGGCGAGGCGGCCGCCGACACGCACGCCGCCGATGTCGAGCGCCAGCTCCTCGTCGACAGGAGGAGGATCGTTCGCCTGGCGGGCGCGCGCCAGGAGGCGGACGACCTCGCCGTCGCTGACGGGAGCGAAGTCCACGTAGAACTGGCCGACCGAGAAGAACGGTTCGGGCGCGTCGAGGTACACGACCTCGTCGGCATCGTGCTTCAACTCGATCACCGTGCGCGGTGCGACCACGGGCGTCGCGACGACGATGTGCGCGGCGCCGGCCGCTCGTGCGACATGACACGCGGCGCGCACGGTGGCGCCCGTCGCGATGCCGTCGTCGACGACGAGCACGGTCCGTCCTTCGAGCGACAACCGTGGACGCCCGCCACGGAGCACGGCCACGCGGCGGTCGAGCTCCTCGCGTTCGCGTCGCGCGACGTCGCGGACCTCGTCCTCGTGCACGATCGCGCCGTGGATGACGTCGTCGTTGCGCACGAGCACGTTGCCCTCGCCGATCGCGCCCATGGCCAACTCGGGCTGGAAGGGGACGCCGAGCTTGCGCACGACGATGACGTCGAGCGGGAGATGCAGCGCGGTGGCCACCTCGTAGGCGACGGGAACACCGCCGCGCGGGAGCCCGACCACGATGGCATCGGTGTCGCGGTAGCGGGCGAGCGACGCCGCCAGCGAGCGGCCTGCGCTCACCCGGTTCTGCAACCTCGTGCTCATGGCCTCGCCTCCCCGCAGTCGTTCAACCGGCCGCTGCCGGCCAGAGGTCGCGCAGGTCCTCGGGCAACGTCGCTGCGACGTCCTCCGCCTCTT
>Ga0070741_10017407_pt1 | contig 11811 bp, 12 predicted proteins | sample Coa_R1_4_FD_66440 | JGI IMG/M metagenome (GOLD analysis project Ga0070741, IMG submission 66440) | Surface soil microbial communities from Centralia Pennsylvania, which are recovering from an underground coalmine fire - Coalmine... | ecosystem: Environmental > Terrestrial > Soil > Unclassified ...
GGTATCGGTGGAAAAATAAGGGCTGCCGGTGCCGGCAGCGAAGATGACCACGCGGTTTTTTTCCAAGTGGCGGATGGCGCGGCGGCGGATGAAGGGCTCGGCCACCTGGTTCATTTCAATGGCGCTCATGACGCGGGTGAAAATTTTCTGCTTCTCCAGCGCGTCCTGCAGGGCCAGCGCGTTGATTACGGTGGCCAGCATGCCCATATGATCGGCGGAGACGCGGTCCATATCCTTCGCCTGTTTGGCGACTCCGCGGAAGAAGTTTCCGCCACCGACCACAATAGCGATTTCCACGCCCAGGCTGTGGACTTCCCTGATCTCAGCGGCTACTTCATGAATACGGTCAACATCAACCCCGAAAGCCTGGGTGCCCGCCAGGGCCTCGCCGGAAATCTTGAGCAGGATGCGTTTGAATGCAATTGTCAGAAAAGATCCTTTGGCTTCGGATTTGCTTCCCCGAAACTGTATTCATTCTATCGCAGGTAGAAGCTTTCAATGGCGGTTTGCGGAGCTGGAATAAGAAAACCCGATGCTTGGCATCGGGTTTTTTGTGCAGTGTTAAATTTTAGTGAATGAGACTTACTTCTCTTCCGCTTCGGGCGCGGGCTTGGTAATAGCCACGGTCTCGCCGGCATCGCCGACCTTGAAACGGGCAAAGCGGCGGACGGAGATGTTTTCGCCCAGCTTGCCGATCACACCGGCAATGAGCTGGCCGACGGAGATAGTCTGGTCCTTGATAAAGGGCTGATCGAGCAGGCAGACCTCTTCGTAAAACTTCGACATCTTGCCTTCGACAATCTTCTCAACCACATTGGCCGGTTTGCCGGTGGCAGAAGCCTGGGCGCGGTAGATTTCTTTTTCGCGCTCGAAATCAGCTGCGGTCACATCTTCCCGGCGAACGAACTTAGGATCGCTGGCGGCAATGTGCATGGCAACATCGTGCACCAGCTCCTGGAATTGTTCGGTGCGGGCAACGAAGTCACTCTCGCAGTTGACCTCAAGCAACACCCCGATCTTGCCGCCAGCATGAATGTAGCTGGTGACCGAGCCTTCGCTAGTCACGCGAGCCGCCTTCTTGGCCGCCGTAGCAATGCCCTTTTTGCGCAGATGCACGATAGCGCCTTCGATATCGCCCTTGGACTCGGAGAGAGCCTGCTTGCAATCCATCATAGGAGCTCCGGTCTTTTCGCGGAGTTCCTTCACCAGGGCGGCGGAGATATTCATGGTACTGGTACCCATTTCTGTAATGCCTTTCTAGAAAATAAAAGCTGTAAAGTTTCGTTGTTTCGCGGGGGCTTCGCCTGACAATAACAAGGCCACGCATGCTCATAGAGCAGCACGGATTCGATTTCAAAGGATCCGTGTTGATCCGTGAAAATCCGTGGCCGTTTTCTATCTAAACCGTGTGCGATTCGACCTTATCGGGCGTAGCTTCAACCGAAGCCGAGGCCGCTGCCGGGCGCGTACGTCCCTTGGCGGCGGTTTGCTCCAGGACTTCTTCCATACTGATTTCATCGGCAGGCGCGGCTACCTCTGCGTCGCTGGGTTCGCCAGGATATTCCTTGCCTTCCTCGTCGTAAGAAGCGGGAGCCATGGCGGCAGCTTCAGCAGCCTGGCCTTCTGCGGCCGCGGCGAGTTCGCCTGATTTCACGCCGGCCTGCACGCCCTCGGCAATGGATTCGGAAATCTTCGAGGTAAACAGCCGGATGGCGCGCAACGCATCGTCGTTGCCGGGAATCACCATATCGACTTCGGTGGGGTCGCAATTGGTGTCAACCACCGCGACTACCGGAATTCCCAGCTTGCGAGCTTCCTTGACCGCAATCTGCTCTTTGTTGGAGTCGATCACGAACAGGATATCGGGCAGCCGATTCATATTCTTGATGCCAGCCAGGTTGGCTTGCAGGTGCTTGCGCTCACGCTCCAGCTTGATGACTTCTTTCTTGGGCAGCAGCTCGTAACGGCCATCGGTGGCCATCTCGTCCAGCTCTTTGAGCCGCTTGACCGACTTCTGCACGGTCACCCAGTTGGTGAGCAGCCCGCCCAACCAGCGGTTGTTCACGTAGAACATGCCGCACTTGGTAGCCTCTTCTGAGATGGCTTCCTGGGCCTGGCGCTTGGTGCCGACAAATAGAATCACCTTGCCTTCGACGGCGGCATCCTGCACATATTTGGACGCATCTTTGAACATCTTCAGCGTCTTCTGCAGGTCAATGATGTAAATGCCATTGCGCTCTCCGAAGATATATTCCTTCATCTTGGGATTCCAGCGCTTGGTTTGATGCCCGAAGTGAACACCAGCTTCGAGCAACTCTTTCATGGTAATTGTGGCCAAACAACCCTCCTTTGAATTGGATTGCATCCCTTGCGGGGCCCATTGCGGCCTGTATCGCTCAGGATTACATTCCCGTCACCCGCACCATGAAGCTGAGTGCGGGAAAATTTTAACTACAGTACTCAGTACTCAGTACTCAGTTGTCAGTTGTCAGTACTCAGTAAATTTTTCGGGGCAATCACGAAGATGACTCCGAAAAAATCTTTATGCTCTCCTCTGCTCCGGATTACTTTCAAGAGCAGGCGGGCGCAATTTAGCGCTTGGAGAACTGGAAGCGCTTGCGGGCGCCCTTCTGCCCGTATTTCTTGCGCTCTTTGCCGCGCGAGTCGCGCGAGAGAAAGCCTTCCGTCTTCAGCTTCTTGCGCAGCTCTGCATTGAACTCGAGCAGGGCGCGGGCAATGCCCATGCGGACTGCGTCGGCCTGTCCGTTGACGCCGCCGCCGGAGACATTGGCTACCACGTTAAAGGTGGCGGCAGTCTCGGAAGAAACCAGCGGCTGCTTGGCTGCGCCGCGCTGCGAATCGGTTACAAAATATTGATCGAAAGCGCGGCCGTTCACGGTGAACTCGCCGCTGCCCGGGCGCAGGAAGACTCGCGCAACACTCGATTTGCGCCGCCCCGTGCCGTAATATTGAACTGTCTCTGCCATTGATAGTCCTTAATCCTCAGTCCTCAGTTTTATGCCAGCTTCAGAGCTTGAGGCTTCTGCGCCGCGTGAGGATGCTTGTCGCCACGATAAACTTTCAGCTTGGAACCCATGGCGCGTCCTAATTTCGATTTGGGCAACATTCCCAAAATGGCCGCTTCCACAACCGCCTCGGGTTTGCGGACAGTGCGCTTGCGAAGCTGCTCTGACCTCAGGCCGCCGGGGTAGCCGGTGTAGCGGTGATAAACTTTCTGTTCTGCCTTCAATCCGGTAACCCGAATCTTTTCGGCGTTAATGACGACCACGTGGTCGCCGGTATCCAGAAAAGGCGTGTAGCTTGTGCTCTCTTTGCCGGTAAGGATGCGCGCCACACGAGCGGCGAGACGGCCGAGGGTTTGCCCATCGGCATCGACCACGTACCACTTGCGCGCGATTTCGCCCTCTCCGGGGAAATACGTAGACATAAACTTTCTCCCACTCAAAATGAAAGAAAAATAAAAAATGAAAGAACCGCAGAAAACCGCTCTCGATTACCGCAACTTAGGCCGGCTCCGGAGACAAATCACGGGGCCACCCCACGGGCGAGCCAACTGCAGACCTACAGAGATTTAAGGATAGCCTACTGCCAAGAGGCGTGTCAATGCAGGAATACGGAACAGCACCTCCAAGAGGCCAAAAAATGAATTCAAGTCCATCTCTCAAAAATGGTAGCCTATTTCGTCATTCTGAGACATACACTGAGACTTCTCATGCAATTCCGTACCTGGCTTTTGGCAATATTTCTTCTGTTTGCAATACCGCTTCACGCCGATGGGGCCAAAGATTTGCAAAGGAACTTACAAAACAGGTTTTTCAAAAAAGTGTTTCTGATCCGCAACTTCTATGGCGGAAATCATTTGACATTCGATTCACAAGGTGCCTTGGTCAAAGGGGAAAAGACCGTGGGCTATCACGGGTGCTGGTGCGCGGCCCAGTTACAGATTGAAAAAGTGGAAGTCAAGAAAGATGAACTTATTCTTCAAGGACCGCGCATCGTTGGCATTTATGACAGCAAGAAAAGGGAATTTTCAAAGCTTTTCCGCGAAGGCAGCAGCGTGCAACTCGAAATCGAGCTCGATTCTTCCCAGATCGATGAACAAACCATCGTGGGTATTCTTGAAAAGGTGTTTTTTGCCAAAACAGATGACTTGGAGCGATTGATCCCGGATGCGTGGCGGGCCCCCGGTTTCGATCCTGAGGCGCACGAGGTAACCAGGGTAAAAAAAGACGCTGCTTCCGAAAAAGAAAATGTGAGCGCGCCTAAACCAGTTCACACGCCCGATCCGGAGTATTCAGAACAAGCACGAAGGGCTGGAATTGCAGGAGATGTCCTGCTCTGGCTCGTGGTAGATGAACAAGGAAAAGTCGTCCGTATTCGAGTTATGCGGTGCTTGGGTGCGGGGTTAGATGAACGTGCAGTTCAAACAGTTTCGACATGGAGATTCGAACCTGCTCAACGAGATGGGCAGCCTGTAGCTGTGCAACTCAATGTAGATGTTACTTTTCATCTCTACCGCTAGGGTGATCTGCTCGAACTCATCGGTAGTTATGCCGTCGCCGCCTGCGAATCCTTTACCTGCTCCTTGCCAAACGGATTGAAGTTGGTATCGCTGTCATACACATCCACGCCTTCGGCGCGTTTGAGCGAGTTCACCACCCAATAGGTCAACGGGGTGGCCAACACCTCATAGACCACCTTAAATGTATAGCCAGAAACAATGAGCCTGGCGATGGTCAGCCAGGAAACCTTGCCGTAGAAGATCACAATGATTACCAAGATAGTGTCTACGGCCTGGCCGGCCACGGTGGAGCCGACAGTGCGCGTCCAGAGCCAACGGCCCTTGGTGAGCAACTTCATCTTGGCCAAGACGTAGGAATTAACGAACTCGCCGCCCCAGAAGGCGATGAGACTGGCCGCCAGGACCCGCGGAACCTGGTCGAGCACGGTCGCGAGGGCTACCTGATTGGGCCACTCCGGGGCAGCGGGGAGCCGCACTACAATCACGCTCATGGTTGCCAGCAATGCTGAAGAGAAGAACCCCATCCAGATGGCGCGGCGCGAGCCGGCGTACCCGTAAACTTCAGTAAAAATATCACCAAAGATATAAGTAATAGGAAACAGCAGTTGGGCGCCGCTGAGGCGCAAAGGCCCAAACGCACAAATCTTGGGAGCGACAATGTTAGAGATCAGCAGAATCACCACGAACACGTGGACCAAAAGATCGTAATAACGGAACGAACTCAGATGCCGCTGCGTGGCAGAGATGTTGTGGAGCGATGAGAAACGCATGAATTTCTTCAATATTAGAGGCTACGGCGCTTGCGCACAAGAAAGTTAGTTAATGGCTTACCGCGGATTTCGCGGATTGAACGGATTGCGCAGCTTATTCATAGGCCAGGGCGTCGATGGGGTCTTTTTGCGCGGCCTTGAAGGCGGGGTAAATAGCGCCCAGAATGGCTCCCGCCAGAGCAATGAGAATTGCGTTGCGAATCCAATGCATTGTCATTTCGGGTTGAATGGTGGGAAAGCGAAGATGGATGCCACGTTGCGCCAGCGCGCTGATCACAATTCCGAGCGCAATTCCAATCAGCGCCAGCACCAGCGTCTCGCGGAGCACCACATTCACAATATATGCTTTAGAAGCGCCCAGCGATTTCAGGATACCGATCTCACGGGTACGCTCCATCACGGCGGTATACATGGCCTGGAAGATCACGATAAAACCAATCACGAGGGCCACCCCGATTACTACGTTAATAAAGATATTAAAGCCGGGAACCTTGTCGGGCGCCATCATGGTAAGCCAATCTTTCATGGTATGCACCGTGAACTGCTCCATTCCCGGCACGTGCTTGATTTCATCAGCGATCAGCGATGCGTTCTTAGGATCATCGGCTTTTACATAAAAGATGGAAGCTTTGCCTTCTGCGCCCAACAAGTCCTGCAAAGTTGTAAGCTGCAAAAACTTACGGGCACCGCGCCCGTGCTCCACCACGCCGCTGATATTGAAGGGATGGCTCAAGACTTCAATCTTGGAGCCGGGATGAAGGTGTTCCGCATCGGCAAAATAGTCATCCACCAGCACGTCATCTGGCTTTTGGAATGGGCCGCCTTCGAGGTAACGAAACTGGCCGCCTAACCGCTCGAAGCTGTTGAGATCGATGCCGTTAATCATTTCCACTCTTCCAGACGTGCTGAATTGTGAAATCACCGGTGCAACGGCAGTGACATGTGGCAAGCCTCGAATTTTGTCGGCGACCTTGATGGAAACCGGCGCGCTGGACATGAGCCCAAGCATGGAGGCGCCGGGCGGCTGCACCATTACATCTGCGCCAATCCCCTCCTGGCGATTTTTGGAATCATCCAGTATGCCGAGCGAGAGCCCCACAATCACCAGGATCAGAGTCACTTCGACCGCGATCGCAACAATGCTGATGAGCGAGCGGATGGGCCGGTGCACGAGATTTGAGACCACGAGTTTGTTCATGGGGTGTTCTCCTGTTTTTGATTGGGCGAGGAGGAAGGCGGGTCGTCGCCGTGGCCCTCGGAACCGTGCGATTGAGGCTGCTTCGATTTTTTCTGCCGGGGCTGCGGAATCTCCATACGCTCGCTCTCTGGCAGGTCGAGCCTGACCAGTTGCGAGCCTGGAGGCTGTTCCAATTTAAACTGCTCGTCGCTGAGCGGCTCGTTAAACCTGGCCTTCACCACTTCCAGAATAATGTCGTATTCCTCTTGCGGCCGGTTAATAGTGATCTTGGTGGGAAAGTTGACGCCGCCCATATCCTGATAGTTTTCGTAGCGCGCATCCGTAGCCACGCTGCCGTTCTTGTCATAAACGATCTGGCGGTGGGGCAGAAGATCTTCGCGGTTGACGATGATTTGGCGCGACAAGATCCAGTCTTCGCCGCTCCTATCGATCACGTAAAGGTTGTAGTCGGGCTCATCAACCTCTTTTTTGCTCTTGGCGTCGAGCACGGGTTCGGTGGCATTTTCCAGCACTGCAATTTCATTCTTCGGGTCAATCTCGCGCAACAGAAGCGCATCGAGAATGGCCTGCGGCCGTAAATTTTCCAGCGCGCTGTGTTCGGGATGAATCACATCGTTGCGGCCCACAATAAATTCGTTCTTGGACGGAACGGAGAGCCAGAAGTTGGTGCCGTTGCTCACCATGTCGAACATGTGATTGCCCAGCACCGGCACCAGGGCGATCATGCGCAACATACCCGGCTTGCGAACCAGGATGTAACCTTTGACATCGGTATACTCGGTGACCTGGCCCTTCTTGCTGCCGCCCACCGCCGGTGAGATGGTCACCGTGGCATTGAGAGTCTTGATCAGGCTGGCCTGGTTGTTGATGAATTGGATGAGTTGCTCTTTGGTCGCCTCCTGCAGATGAGCCGTGCTCACACGTTGTTCAACCCGATGCGAATGGAAAAGACAGCCGCTCAACGGCAGCAGCAGCACAACGATTCCAGTAACACGAACAAGGCGGCTCATCAGGGCTTCCATCCATGCCTAAGCTGCGGCAGGCCAATTCACTAGTATAAATAAGTAAGACGCATTTTATGCGCTCCGGGCAGCGGACAATTGTAAAGAAAGTTTATTGCAGGCGTTCCACATGCAAGGGCTGTGTGATTGCTCAACAAAAAACCGTTTGCTGCATCACGCAGAGTGTTTACTTGAGTTCCAGAAACTCCAAACGGTTGCCAAACGGATCGTTCACGTAGAATCGCTCTGCGCCGGGCAGGCTATGATCTTCCGTCAATGGGATGTTGCCCTGCTGCAAGCGCCGCCGCAGTTCCGCCAAATTCCGCACGTGGATGGCGGGATGCGCCTTCTTTGCCGGCGAGAAGTCGGCTTCTATTCCAACATGCAGCTGCTGCGCTCCGCATTGGAACCATACGCCGCCGCGGCCGCGCAAAGAAACCGGTTTGAGAACTTCGGTCATGCCCAGCGTATCCGTAAAAAAGGCGCGGGCCTGCGCCTCGGCGCCGGGTGGGGCGGCAATTTGAACGTGGTCGATGCCGATGAAGGTGTGGGGCAAGCGCTTGCCTTGATTTTAATGATTCTGCTGGGAATTAGCGACAGCATGACGATACTGGGCCACGTTGCGGTCGTGCTCGCTGGCGGTGCGCGCAAAACGGCTGTGTCCGTTATTGTCGCTGACAAAATAAAGATAGTCGGTCTGGGCCGGATGCATGGCTGCTTCCAGCGCCGCGCGTCCCGGACTGGCAATGGGGCCGGGCGGCAATCCCGCATATTTGTACGTGTTGTAGGGAGAGTCGAATTGCAAATCAGATTGATAGATCGTGCCCCGGTAGCGGCCCGCGAGCAGCGAGCCGTAAATCACCGTCGGGTCGGCGGCAAACATGATTCCGCGCGCCAGCCGATTGTAGTAAACGCTGGCCACCAGCGGCCGTTCCTCAGGCGCCGGCGTTTCTTTTTCCACGATCGACGCCATGGTCACAATGCGATGGTAATCGGAGTTTAGATTGAGAGCGTGGGCTTCCTGGCGGAAGCGGTGGATCATGGCCGCTACAATATCCTGCATGGATTGGGTGCGGGTGAAGCGATAGGTATCAGGAAACAAATATCCCTCAAGCGAACGGGCCTGGGGATCGAGATCGGCAATCAGAGCCCGGCTGTTCTGCGCTGCCTTGATGAAGTCTTCCCTTTTTCCCAACCCTGCTTCTTCGATCGCAGAGGCAATGTCCCAAATGTTATAGCCTTCGGGAATGGTGACCTCACGCACGTAGATATCGCCTCGCAGCAGGCGATCGAAAACCTCAAGAGAGTTGGCAGGATGATCGAATAAATACTCGCCGGCTTTCAACGGCTGTGGCTTCCAGTAGTGCAGCAGCAAGAATGCCTGCCAGTTGCGAATCACCCCTGCCGCCTGTAAATCTTTGGCGATGCGGCGGGTAGAAGAACCAGGACGCAATTGCACAAAATTGGGCTCACTCGAGCCGGTAGGCGTGAGCAGCACATAGACAAGAAATCCTGCCGCAATAACGAAAAGAAGCAGAAGGAAAGCAATCAATTTGAAGAAGAATTTGATCATCAGTCCTTGGCTCGCAATTGCCGGGTATGGAAACCTCTTTGGAAAATTCTGTCTATTGTATTCGATGCAATGCGGCTGTAAATGAATTCCTGCGGCGAAGTTCAGATTTGGTTACAAACGAAAGTGCTAAGCCGGTTGTCCCCTATAGGATCAGACCATGGCTCTACGCCTATAATCGAAGCCAAATGTCTTCTCAGCTCAGCGGCCGCATTCTGGCTCTGGATGTCGGCTCCCGGACGATTGGCCTCGCTGTCAGCGATCCCCTGGGCATTACCGCCCAGGGACTGGAGACACTCCGCCGCAAAAATAAGCGCACCGACTTCGAGCAACTGCGCCGAGCGATTGCCGAATATGCGGTGCGTGAAATTGTGGTGGGCTATCCTTTGCACATGAGCGGAGACGCGAGCCGCCAGTCCGAGCGGGTCTCCGAGTTCGCGGAAGAGTTGCGCAAGCGGTTCAATCTTCCCGTGCACCTGTGGGATGAGCGCCTCACCTCAACCCAGGCCAATCGCCTGCTGCGCGAAACTGAAATGAGCATCCGCCGGCGTGCTGAAGTGGTGGACCGCCTTGCAGCGGTACTTATTCTGCAAGCCTTTCTGGAAAGCCGTCAATCAGCCCCCAGCGCAAAGTCATCCCAAGAGGGTCCCGGGCAGGTCGAATAATCAGGGCCTTGCGCGAGAAAATATGTTTACTGCGCGATGAGCGGCACTATAACTCCAGCTCCCAGGTTTCCCCAATCAGGTCATAGCCAAAGTTATTGTGTCGTTCTTTGCGAGCCAGACGGAAGCCAGCTTTCTGGTAGATGTGGCGGGCGGCATGCAGAATGCTTTGCGTCCAAAGCGTAATCTTTCGATACCTGGCCTGGCGGGCAAAGCGCACGCATTCGCTGACCAGGCGAGCGCCAATGCCCAATCCGCGCGCCGAAGGCTCAACCAGCAGCAAGCGCAGTTTGGCCACGGTCTTCGATTGTTGCACCAGGAAGACAGAGCCGGCGATCTCACCCTCTTTCTCGGCGATCCAGCAACGTTCCCGTTTTGGGTCGTAGTGCTGAACAAACTCGGCGACAATGCCGGCTACAAGAGCCTCAAACCGTTCGTCCCATCCGTACTCCTGGGCATAGAGCACGCCGTGGCGGTGCACAACCCAGCCCATATCGCCAGGCTGGTGAGGCCGAAGGATATAAGGAATCTTAGTTTCAACCAGAGGGGCGCGTTGAAGTTCAGGCCGGGCGCCGAGCAATGCCCCGATCGTGTGCATTGCATGGATCAGTTGGCCTTGTTCTGCCGCAGAAAGATTTTTCAGCATGACGCCAATCTCTTCTTGCGCGCGCGCATTCAGCGGGGCAAAGGCCTGCTGCCCGTGCCTGGTCAGCAACAACAGGCTTTGGCGGCCATCGGCTTCCGAGGCCTGCTTCTCAATCAGTCCGCGCTTTTCAAAGTCGCTCAACATGCGGCTTAGATAGCCTGCATCCAATCCCAGGTCTTTGGCCAGCTCGGCGGCCGTTGGCTGGTTGCGATGCGCAAGCTCGTACAACACCCGCACCTGGGCCAGAGAAAACGAGCTATGCAGCAGGCCTTCTCCTAAAACCCCGATCTTCTGCGTGTAGAAACGGTTGAAGTGGCGCACCGCTTCAATGCGCTGGCTCAGACCCTTCTCTCCTACTTGATACCCTGCCACCATATATTTGCCATAATCAACTATATAGTTGACTATGTCAATCATTTGAGGAAGACGATTGAGGCGAAATCGCCCACGTTTCCGGCCTGTACTAATGGCTATGTCCGGGAGTCACTTGACTCCTGCTTGTGGCCATGATGTCTTAGACGACATGGCTGTTTCCTCTCTGGCCCAGCCGTGTCGATAAGTCCTGGGTTGCCCTTTAATTCCGCACAAAAATAAACCGGGGGTTGCGATGGCGAGGCATTTATTTCTACCGCTGTGCCTGATACTGCTGCTGGGCTGTGAAAGCTATGTGCGCGCACAGGGCGAGCCTTCAAGGCAAGAGTCTATTGATTCAGCGGCCTCTGTACCGGCCAACAACATGGGAATGAATATCGGCCCGCCACTGGACTACACTCCAAACCGTCCTTTTGCGGATGTAATGAAGATTTCACGAGACTGGAGATCAGGCAACAATCCCGCCGCCGTGGACTTGCTGGGCTGGCCTACGCAGGATGCCAGCATCATTGTCTGGGCGGGGATCGGCAGTATGCAGGGCACCTACCGGCTTTCTTTCACCGGCAAAGCCAATGTCGCCACCGGATTTGGCAGCGCCAGCATCTCGAACAAAAGCTATGATGCGGTCTCAAACACGACCACGGCAACTTTGGTTTACAACAGCACAGACGACTCCGGTCTACAGCTCACCTTTAGCGCTACGCAAAGAACCGCGGCCAGCGCCATCAACACCGGGGTGACCAACGTCAGCCTAATGCGTCCCCGGACGGTCGGTGGGACCATGCCTTACACCACAGAAATCTTCACCGATCAGTTCAAGTCCGTTTTGGCGAAATTTTCGACCTTGCGAACCATGGACTTCAGCGCCACCAACGCGAACATGGCCAGCACCTGGAGCGACCGCACAGTGCCTGGCGATGCGTCACAATCGGTGGGCAATCCGAACGGGCAGCCTCCACCCTGGGAGGGACGCGGCGCTGCCTGGGAATACATGATTGCGCTGGCGAACCAGACCGGCAAAGATTTGTGGATCAATATTCCTGAAAGGG
>Ga0070741_10017408_pt1 | contig 11810 bp, 8 predicted proteins | sample Coa_R1_4_FD_66440 | JGI IMG/M metagenome (GOLD analysis project Ga0070741, IMG submission 66440) | Surface soil microbial communities from Centralia Pennsylvania, which are recovering from an underground coalmine fire - Coalmine... | ecosystem: Environmental > Terrestrial > Soil > Unclassified ...
GCCCGCAAGCTATTGGAGCGAAGGCATAACTGGTGGTTGAATGCGCTGGCGGAACGCCGTACACAATCGCGCGATCAGGACATCCTGCCGATTTTCTTCCGGGTAAAGATTTCGTCCCTCACTGGCCTGCGCGGCCTGACGGAAGGCGAATAGGGCTGGTCGCTGCTTACAGCCCTTGACAAGCTGTCCGGCTGCGAGGACAATACTACTAGGCGAACAAAAAGCGAAAACAGCTAATCGCCTCCGGGCTCCTGCCCCGGCGTTCCCTGAAATTCTTGAGGATTCTATGTCTTCCGCAGTGTTTTCCACTTCGGCGGCCTTGGGCCGCCCTTTTCTTTGGGATAACGCCCCCCACTCCGGGGATGTCCCACTTCCCGGCAGCCCACTTCCAGGGGGTGCACCTCCAGGGAGTCCACTTCCAGGGGGTGCCCCACTTCTCGCCGCTTTTGCGAGAAGTGGGAATACATGCCCTCGCGCTGCCTCCCAGCCACAAAAACCGCTCAACCGCCAATCTGCGCTGGCCGGGCTGGTTCAATCCGCAATCAACCATCAAAAATCAACTATTCCCCTGACCCCCGCCTCGCAACTGGAGATCCGTCCATCTCCTGAACTGGCTTCCAGCGGCATTGCCGCACTCGACAGCCTGGCCGGCGGCCTGCCCCGCGGATGCATTACCGAAATCTGTGGGCCCGCTTCTTCCGGGCGCACCAGCGTGATGCTGGCCGTCCTCGCCGCCGCCACGCGCCGCGGAGAATTCTGCGCTCTCATCGATGCCAGCGACGCCCTCAACCCCCAGTCTGCAGCTGCCGCAAGAGTCGATCTCGACCGCTTTCTATGGGTGCGCTGCGGAGAGGATGACCCGCGGAGACGCGGGGACGCCGGGAACACACATTCAAAACGGCAGAACGCAGGCAATTGGATGAAATTTCATAACAGGGATACTGCAGAAACTCGCCTCGAACAAGTACTGCGCGCCACCGATCTGCTGCTGGAAAGCGGCGGCTTCGGCCTGATTGTGCTTGATCTGGCCGGAGTGCCACAGCAATCCGCGCGCCGCATTCCGCTGGCCACCTGGTTCCGCTTCCGCCGCGCCGTCGAGCACAAGCCCACCATCCTGCTCGTTCTCGAACAACAACCCATTGCCGGAAGCTGTTCTTCCCTGCTGCTGCAGCTGGGAGTGCTCAGTACGCACTCAGAACTCACTCCGAAGGGAAGTGCCGTTCGACCCGCGCACGCGCAACTGCTGGCCGCTCTGGAAATCAATGTGGAACTGGTCCGCTCGCGTTGGGAACGGAAACCGGCGCGCTCGGTCAGGTTTGAAACCAAAAGCGCATGGGCTGGATGACTGACTGGGCACTGCATTATGTTCGCCTGCATTTACATCCCGAACTTCGCCGTGGCGGCCGCACTCCGCGCCGAACCGGAACTGCAGGCTCACCCGCTCGCCATCTTCGAAGGCAAACCTCCGCTTGAAAAAATCATTGCCGTAGATGAAAACGCCGGAAAGCTGGGCATCGCCGCTGGGATGACCAAGGCCCAGGCCGAACTCTGCCCCGCGCTCGCCTTACGTCCCCGTTCCGTGTGGCAGGAGTATTCCGCCCACGCGGCCCTGCTGGACTGCGCCCAGTCGTTCTCTCCCGTCGTGGAAGCAGCCGCCTGCGACACCGCTCTTCTCGATCTCCGCGGCCTGGAATCTCTGTTCGGATCCTTCTCCAGAATTTCCCGCGCCATCTCCGGCCGGGCTGTTGCACTTGGCCTCAACGCGAATGTGGCGGTAGCGGCCAATCCGGATGCCGCTTTGCTCGCGGCCCGCGGCTTTCCCGGGAGCACCATAATTCCCGCAGGTCGTGAAGCCGAACAACTCGGCTCATTGCCGGTAGGAGTTTTATTCAGCGACCGCCTCGAAGGAGAAGCAAGAAAATCTGCCGACGCTTTTCTGGAGACCCTCCATCGTTGGGGCATCCAAACCCTGCGAGCCCTGGCCGCATTGCCCGAAGTAGCTCTCAGCGAACGCCTTGGCCAGCCCGGCCTGCGACTGCAGCAATTAGCCCGCGGGGCAGCTTCACGCACCCTGGTGCAAGTCGAAGCGCCGCTCGTCTTTGAAGAAGCCGTGGAACTGGAGCATCCAATAGTTCTGCTCGAGCCTCTCGCCTTTTTACTGAATCGTCTTCTGGATCAGCTCTGTGCACGCCTCGCCTCGCGCGCCTTGTCCACGCAAGAACTGCGCCTGACCCTGGAACTCTCGAACTATACCGGGATGGAGGATAACTGGGAAAGCGCGGGCATCCCCAGCGAGAGCGATACGTCTGATCAAGCTATAGGGAAATCATCCCGGGCCATGTGGGGACAGCCGCCTAAGCCTGCCCTGAGCGAAGTCGAAGGGGCTGCCCGGCGGAGTGAAACTCCGCGGCTTGCCGGCCGCCAAACGAAATTCACCCGCAGCCTTCGACTCCCTCTTCCCATGCTCGATGCCAGAGTTTTCCTGAAGCTGCTGCAACTCGATCTTCAAGCCCATCCTCCAGGCGCGCCCATCGTAAAGATTCATCTGTCCGCCGAACCGGCGCGCCTGCGTTCAGCCCAGGGAGGCCTGTTTCTTCCTCCCTCACCCGAACCGGAAAAACTGGAGCTGACTTTAGCCCGCATCGCCGGCATCGTTGGCGAACAAAAAGTCGGAGCGCTGGAATTGCTGGACACGCATCACCCCGGGGGATTCCGCATGCGCCGCTTCGTAGCCGAGGTTGCCCGCAAAGTTCCCCAGAAAAACACTCCCGACTCGGAACAGGCACAATCCGCGGTGACGGCGTTGCGTCGCTTCCGGCCGCCATTGCGCGCTCATGTGACCCTGGAAAGCGGGCAGCCGGCGCGTATCGTATGTCTGAAAAAAAAGGAAGCGCAAGGCGAGGTGCTCTGGAAGGCCGGCCCCTGGCGCTTCTCCGGCGACTGGTGGGAGCGGGACGCCTGGGCCCGAGACGAATGGGACCTGGCGCTGAAAAACGGAGAATCCGTCTCGTTCTATCGCTTAGTGCACGACCTGCTTGGGGGTGCGTGGTTTTTGGAAGGAATGTATGACTGAAAAGAAAGCACTCAATTGTCAGTACAGAGTTCAACCTCTTCTCACGATGATTTAACTGAGTACGTTGTGCAGAGGTGCCCCTGTTTATCGAACTTCACGCCCGCTCTGCTTTCAGCTTCCTCGAAGGCGCTTCCCTGCCCGAGGAACTGATCGGCGCATGCCAGCACTTTCAGATGCCGGCCATGGCCCTGCTCGACCGCGACGGGGTTTATGGCACCCCGCGCTTCCATCTGGCCGCACAAAAAGTTGGGATCAAGGCGCACATTGGCGCGGAAGTTACATGCCAATTCTCTGTAGCGTCAAAAAGTAAAATTTCAGATAGCAGATTCCAGACTTCGGATTTACATCTCAACAACTCTCAATCCATCCGCAATCTGAAATCTGAGATCTGCAATCCGCGTCTTGCCCTCCTCGTCTCGAATCGCACCGGCTACCAGAACCTCTGCCGCCTGATCACCAAAATGAAGCTGCGTGCCAAAAAAGGGGAAGGCGCAGTCACGGTGCAAGACCTGGAAGAACACGCCGAAGGATTGATCTGCCTGACCGGAGACGAGTCCGGCCCGCTGGCCGCAGGATTGCGGCAGGGCGGTCCCGAACAAGCGCGGCGTCAACTCGATCAACTGATCGGCATCTTCGGCCCTGCGCATGTCTATGTCGAACTGCAGCGCCATTTCCAGCGCGAAGAAGAATCCCGCAACCGCATCGCCATCGATCTTGCCCGCTCGCTGCGCCTTCCGCTGCTCGCGACTAACGGCGTGAACTGCGCCATTCCCAAAACGCGCGAACTTGCCGACGCTTTCACCGCCATCCGTCATCATCGCACTCTCTCCACCGCCGGACGCCTGGTCTCCCGCAACTCCGAACGCCACCTGAAATCCCCGCAGGAGATGCAGCAACTCTTCGCCGACCTCCCGGAAGCCATTGGCAACACAGTCGAGCTTTCCAACCGCCTCGAATTCACGCTGAACGATCTGGGCTACGAATTCCCGCGCTACCCGGTGCCCGAAGGCGAGACTATGAATTCCTTTCTGCGCGATCGCGCCTGGGAAGGTTTCCGCCATCGCTATGGCCGCGCCGCGCCGGAGATGCAGGCCAAAGCCCGCCGCCAGATCGAAAAAGAACTGGCGCTGATCGAAAAATTGAAACTCGCGGGATACTTCCTGATCGTCTGGGACCTGGTCCGTTTCTGCCGCCAGGAAAACATCCTGGTGCAGGGACGCGGTTCCGCGGCCAATAGCGCCGTCTGTTATTCGCTGGGCATCACCGCCGTGGATGCCGTCGGCATGGAACTGCTCTTCGAACGCTTCCTCTCCGAAGAACGGGGCGAATGGCCTGACATTGATCTCGATCTTCCCAGCGGCGACGAGCGCGAAAAAGTGATCCAGTACGTTTACCGGCGCTACGGGGAGCGCGGCGCCGCTATGACGGCCAATGTCATCACCTATCGCAACCGCATGGCGGCGCGTGAAATGGGCAAGGCCCTGGGATTCGATCCCGAAACCCTCGCCAAGATCGCCGCCGCCGTTGCGACATGGGAATTCCGCGATGAAAACGACGCCCTGGACCGCCGCTTCCGCGACGCCGGACTCGATCTCTCGCATCCCCGCCTGCGCAAATACTATGAACTCTGCCTGGCGGTGCAGGACCTGCCCCGCCATCTCGGCCAGCACTCCGGCGGCATGGTCATCTGCCAGGGGCAACTCGACTCCATTGTTCCCCTGGAGCCTGCCTCCATGCCCGGCCGCGTCGTCGTGCAATGGGACAAGGAAGATTGCGCCGACATGGGCATCATCAAAGTCGACTTGCTGGGCCTGGGCATGATGGCGGTGCTCAAAGATTCCCTCGATCTCGTTCGCGACCACTATCACGAAGAAGTCGATCTGGCCCATCTTCCGCAAGACGACCCGCAGGTCTATTCCGCGCTGCAGCAGGCTGACACGGTGGGAATGTTTCAGGTGGAAAGCCGCGCGCAGATGTCCTGCCTGCCGCGCCTGCGCCCGGTGCGCTTCTACGACGTGGTGGTGCAAGTCGCGATCATCCGTCCCGGCCCCATCGTCGGCCAGATGGTGAATCCATTTTTGCAGCGCCGCCAGGGAAAAGAGGAAGTCACCTACGCGCACCCTTCGCTCGAGCCCGTCCTGAAGCGCACATTAGGCGTTCCGCTGTTTCAGGAACAACTGTTGCGCATCGCCATGATCGCCGCCAACTTCACCGGAGGCGAAGCCGAAGACCTCCGCCGCGCCATGGGATTCAAGCGTTCGCAAGCCCGCATGCGCGAAATTGAAGCCAAGCTTCGCGCCGGCATGACCGCCAACGGAATCTGCCCCAAAGCGCAGGAAGAAATCATCCTGTCGATCACCTCGTTCGCGCTCTACGGATTTCCCGAATCCCACGCTGCCAGCTTCGCCCTGATTGCCTATGCCAGCGCCTATCTGAAATGCCACTACCTCGCCGCGTTCACCGCAGCGTTGCTGAACAATCAGCCGATGGGCTTTTACTCGCCGGCAACGATTGTCAAAGATGCCCAGCGCCACGGCCTGAGACTGCTGCCGGTGGATGTGACCAGGTCGGAGTGGAATTGCACGCTGGAGCGGGTCCCGAGTCGCGAGTCGCGAGTCTCGAGTTCCGAGTCCCGAGTCCCGAGTCGCGAGTCGCGAGTCGCGAGCGCAGTTTCCAGTTCTCAGCTGCCGGTTCTCAGGGAAGCCGGGCGAATCATCGCTCTTCGCATGGGACTGCGCTACGTTCGGGGATTGCACGAAGACGCCGCCCAAGCGCTCCTGCGCGAGCGCGCGAAGGCTGCCTTCAAATCGATCCATGACCTGACCCGCCGCGTCCCCGAACTCCGCAAAAACGAGCTCAATACGCTAGCCGAAATCGGAGCGCTGAACGCAGTTTCAAGTTTCGAGTTTCAAGTTTCAAAACAAACAACCGCAATCGGGACCATCCACACGAAACTCGAAACGCGAAACTCGAAACTCTCCCTCCACCGGCGGGACGCTCTCTGGCAAGTCGAACGCGCCGTCCGCCCCTCCGGCCCCCTACTCGAACAGCAAGCCGAACTCGATGTCCCTTCCCCGCTCGCTCCCATGAATCACGAAGAGCGCCTGGTTGCCGACTTCCACGGGACCGGACTCACCGTAGGCCCGCATCCCATGGCCTACCGCCGCGCCTGGCTCAATGCCATGGGAATCCGCCGCGCCAGCGAACTGCGCGACCTGCCCACCGGCAAGCGTCTCCGCATTGGAGGCTGCGTCATCACCCGCCAGCGTCCTGGCACCGCGAAAGGATTTGTATTTTTAAGTCTGGAAGATGAAACCGGAGTCGCCAACGCGATCGTCCGGCCCGACCTGTTTCACGAAAATCGCCTGCTGCTCACCAGCGAGCGATTCCTCGCCATAGAAGGCATTCTGCAAAATCAAGATAATGTAATCTCAGTCCGCGCCGAACGCGTGCAGCCGCTTTTCGTCACCCAAGCTGAAACTGTCTCCCACGATTTCCACTAAATCCACGATGGGTCACGGAAAAGAGTTGAATTCACATGCTCCTCCGTGACTCCGTGTGGATAGAGAGCGGATTACTTGCCCGTATAACTGACCCTCCAAATCGAATTCGACCCATCATCGCTCACCAGCAGCGATCCATCCGGCGCCTCGCTCATACCCACTGGACGCCCCCACACATCGCCATTGGGCAGCACGAACCCGGTCAGGAAATCCTCATACTCGCCCGTCGCATGTCCGGTCTGATGCAGCGGAATGCGAATTACCTCGTATCCCACGCGCACGCCCTTGTTCCACGATCCGTGCTCTGAGGCAAAAATATCGCCCTTGTACTCCGCCGGAAACTTGTCTCCCTGATAGAACGTGAACTGCAGGGAGGCATTGTGCGCCTGCAGCAGCACGTCCGGCACAATGGCCTTATCCTTCAACTCCGGATGCTTGCCCTGATGCCGCGGATCCTGATGGTCCCCCATGTACCACCAGGGCCATCCGTAAAATCCGCCCTCCTGCACATGCGTAATGTAATCCGGCACGAGGTTATCGCCCAAAGCATCGCGCTCATTCACCGAACACCACAACTCGCCCGTCCTGGGATTGATTTCAATCCCGCCGCCCGCGTTGCGAATGCCCGAGGCATACACCTGCAACTGACAATTATTGGGATCGCACCACAAAATATCGGCGCGGTTCTTCTCCTGGGGATGGGTATCAGGATCATCGACATTCGATTCCGACCCAACCGCCACAAACAGCTTCTTGCCGTCAGGAGAGAACTGCACGGCGCGGGTGTCATGCCCGCCAGGGGGCAAATCTGCGATGTGCTGCGGCCCTGCGCTCGCCTTCAGATCCCCATTGTGATAGGGAAACCGCACCAGCTCGTTCTCGTTGCCAATGTAGATCCACTCGGGATTCGGTCCGGGAGGATAAAAGGCAATTCCGTAAGGATTCTGCAAGCCGCTGGCGAAAATTGCGGACTGCTCCGGCTTCCCATCCGCAGTCATCCCGCGAAAGATGCGAATGCGTCCCGGACGCATTTCTGCCAGAAAGATGTCGCCGTTGGGAGCCTTCCGCAGCAAGCGTGGATTATCCAGCCCGGTCGCATACAGCTCCACTTTGAATCCGGGCAGCGCAACCGGCCACGCATTGTCCGGACGCGGCACCAACTGCGGACCATTCCGGGCCGACTCCGTCGCATAAGGCTTGGGAAGATCAGCCACGGTGATCTTGCGTACGGTTCCCGGCTTCTCATAGCGGAAATCGGTAAACGGCGGGTGGGGAGCCGGCGCCGAAATTTTGCTGCTTTCAGGCTCGGGCGCGGACGCGGGACTCGGCGGCGTCGCGGACCCCTTCCCAGATGCCATTGCCTCCACATAGGTCACGATCTGCCAGCGCTTATCCTCCGGCAGGAATCCCCATGGGGGCATGCCGTTATCCGGACTTCCTTTGGTGATAAACCAGAAGATCTCGCCCGCGGTTACGCCTTTCAACTTTCCATCCACCAGGGACGGAACATTGCCCGTGCCCTGCAGCGTCTTGCCATGGCAGGAAAGACAATTCCGCGCGTACAGGGTCTTGCCCGCATCCATCGCGCTCTGCTGTCCCGCGTAGGGATTTTTCATCGCCTTGGCCGAAGCCGGCGCGTCTTTCGGACTATCCACCGCTTGCATCATCGCAACGGGGAGAAGCAACCACAGAACCGCCAAAGCAATCATCCGGTCTTTCCAAGCCATAAGTGTCCTCGCAAGGTAGGTTTGCCCTTCTAGATTATCGAATCTGGCGAGGAATGCGCTATTCGGGGCGGGCCGGCCGTCTGCCGGAGTGATCTGCGGGCCAAGCGGTTCTTACACTCGATTGAGTAATCAGGCGAGCAGGCTGGAATCGCACGCAGAGGGTGGGTTCTATCCTGCCGGACATTGGCCGCAACGGTCGTTGCTTAAAACGTGTTCCGGAATTGCTGTAAGAGGCGAATGGCCAGGAAGGGTAGAAAGACGGCGGCCACGAATCCCAGGTACGTGTGCGCCAGAATCTCCTCTCCGACCACGGCGTGGAGATTTGGCAGATCGCTTGATAGAGCGTACTTCACGGACCTTTGCAGAAGAACGCTGGACCCGCCGACTACGAGGAGGGGTAAAGAACCGAGGCAGGCGGCGGCCAGCATTCCAGGCTTGGCCGATAGCCGCTGTGCCACTCGCAGGTAGAGAGAGGTATCCAGCAGGAAGGCGAATATCATCATGGCGGGCAACAGTTGTCCGCGCTCCCAGCTCCTTACAATCAGGCTGGGGAACCATACGGGAAAGATCACCAGCATTGACGCGTAGGCGAGCGAGAGAACGCCGATCGCTTGGGCAGAATCCGCCAACCGAACCACCACGATGCGTCGTTGCGTCGCTGCCAGTGCTGGAGCCGCGGCGCTCATTGGGCCACCCGGTTGAGACGATCCAGAAGAATCTCCACCACTGCGGCCATGCTGAATACGAAGAACGCCAGGCTGCGCGAGTCTCGCCAGGCCCGCTGCGGATGCCAATCGGTACCGCTATGCTGCCGGCAGTAAGTCTCCACCCATACCGTCGCCGCCATAACCCCGCCCATAGCCATGAGCACCGATCCGGCCGCGATGGTGTGAGGAGCGAATTCGGACCGCAGGAGGTCCCAGAGCACTCCGCTCGCCAGGATCAGGCTCAGCAGTCCCAGCTCTCCCCGTTCGAAAAGTTGTTTAGGACTGTAGCGAACCGTACCGCCGCGCTGCTGTACCCAGGAACGAGAAACCGCCCACGGCAGTAAGAATGCCGGAACCAGGTATAGAGCAGCCCATACCAGCCATTTAACCGAGTTCCAGGTTCCCATCGCCTGCTTCCCTCGTGCTTGCACTTCGCACGGTTAGCTCGAAATCTAGCGTCGCAACCGGGTGTTATCAAGTTACGCCGGAGCTAGTACTGTTACTTGAAAACGGCCGCGCACCCCCAGCAGGGCGGTCCGAGGACGCTGCTGCAGCGATCTTTTTCGGCTAGTGATGAGCGCGGGTAAGAACCCGGGCAGGACTGGACTTCTGCTTCCCCTTGGATATTCCACCACTGAACACCCAGTACCCCGCCAGGGCGCCTCCGCCAAACACCGACAATGCGGCTGTGCCGGCCCAGCTTCCATATCGCTCAAAACCCAGATTAGCCAAGTCCCAGAAGGTGAGCGGCCAGATCAGAACCGCATACACTCCCACCGCGGTGATCAGTACAACGAAGGCAGCCAGCAAAGCGGCCAGACCCGCCGAGAAGCTGGCGAAGAACAGCATGCTGCCGCGCGTAATTCCGCCGGCGCGCCGGCCCGGAACACTCGGTCGCTTGTGTCGGACTACCGGAGACAAACGTCCTCCAATCAGAGTCGCCGCGACGTACTGTAAATTACAGAATAGTTACCGGCCGCCGCAGTTCCAAGTTACCAATGGACCTTCGTCTCCCACTCCTCCGGTGTAGTTACTGCGGCGTGAAATTCTGGTGATAGCTCAGGTTCACGACATCCTGGAACATCGGCGTTCCCGGAGGTAAATTGGCCGGGTTCAGGAACAGCGTGTCGAACGAGTAGTTACGCGTCGGCGGACTGTAGACCACGGTGCAACACTTGAAGGTCCCAGTGTTGTATTCAGAGTAGTACATGCTCACCAGCGACCCGTTGTAAAACAGCTGCTGCCCGCCCCAGTTCTCCAGGTAACGCAGAAAGTTGTGCAGGCCTCCATCCGTGCCGAAATCTTTACTGACCCCGCCCCAGCCGGGCTGGGGAAACGGAACATTCTTTCCCGCGGCGACCGCCATGCGATAGTAGGTCGTGACCGCGGGACGTCCGCCCAGGTTCGTTGGATTAGCCAGGCTGTTCGCGTCATTCCAGTTATTCGAAAGCACGGTGACCGTGTCGGCAATGATGGCGGCTGCCGCGTGCGGAGTCGTATTGCTTCCACCTCCCCAGAGGGGATCGGAAGGCCCGCTATTGTAGTTGCCTTGCACGTAAACCGGATTCTCCGACGCCACGGTGAATCCGCCCTGTCCATTGTCGGGGCGCCGCGGCAGATAGCTGACGCCGGCATTCATGCCGCCGCCGACCAGTTTCAGGACGTGACGCGCGCCCGACACAGCATTGGTCAGACCGGTCGTGTTGCAGGCCGTGGTTTTGTAGGGATTGAGCGGTGCGGCGGTGTTCACGCCAAATCCGTTGCCAACGTTCGCCGCGCCCCAATTATCCAGCCTTCCATTCTGATCCGCGTCTTCCGGGGAGTAAGTGTAGTAAGTCGCGGGCTCGAGCCCGCCGTCGGGATTGGTCGAGGGCAGCGGTTGGCCCGAGTTGACCACGTCCTCCAAGCCGGACTCCCCGCTGATCACGCCCGCCGGGGTATTGCCTCCGTTGGAAGGATTGGGATCCGGCAGCATGCCGCGATGATCTGAAAAATACAGGATGTAGCCGTTCTGATTGCTGAAGTTCACCAGCAGCCCGGCATCGCTGCCGGTGGTGTAAGGGGCCTGTCCCGACAGCCACCGCGCCAGATTGCCCACGTTGATCTCCACCGCATTCATGATCCCGTTCACGGCGCAACCGTTGGCCGAATCCCGCATCTCGCCTTCGCGGGCGTCATAGAAGTTAATGGGATAGAACGCGTTGGGGTTTCCAACCGCCGAATTCGCCGCCGGATTCATCTGCTGCAGAATGATGATGGCATTCGGGTTGTACGGATCGGTGCCCGGGCCGGTGGGGGCCACGTTGTATTGCCGGCTGAAGCTCCAGCTCAGCCAGTCGCGGGTGATTCCGTGCCAGGCGCCGGCATTGTCCATATATTCCACGCGCAGCCATGCACCCTGCCCGTTGTTGGGAATACCGGGCGTGGTCAGCTCTCCCAATAAGGGATACGACACCCATCCCGGATACCCCAGAGGTGCCACCCAATTGTTCACGCCTACCTGAGCGAGCCCGTAGAATTCGGCCCCGGCAATTGGGGCACCGGCGGTAGTCCGTAATCCGGCGACCGCCGCAATGGGATAGCTCGATCCCGGAGCGAACTGCACATCATCAGCATCCAAGGGCCCCGCTCCCCGCTCGGGGTGAAGATCGGCGACCGTATCCGCCAGCAGAACTCGAATCTGAGCTTTGTTGAACAAGCGCGAACTTCCGAGGGTGCCGCTGGCCGATTCGCCGGGTTGCGGCTTGCGCACGATGGCAATCGGATCGGTGCAGGGCGGCGGGTTGGTGGTACAGCTGTT
>Ga0070741_10017409_pt1 | contig 11810 bp, 6 predicted proteins | sample Coa_R1_4_FD_66440 | JGI IMG/M metagenome (GOLD analysis project Ga0070741, IMG submission 66440) | Surface soil microbial communities from Centralia Pennsylvania, which are recovering from an underground coalmine fire - Coalmine... | ecosystem: Environmental > Terrestrial > Soil > Unclassified ...
TCTATAACTACGTCGTCTCCGAATGGCTCGACGGCGATCCGGCCGAGCCGCCGCCGCCGGCGGCGCGACTGCACGGGCGCAATAGCGATTGGCGCCACATGCACGCGCGGGACATCATCCTCATGCCGGACAAGTGGGAGTACCCGTGGTTCGCCGCCTGGGACTCCGCCTTTCACATGGTCTCGCTCGGCGCCATCGACACGCATTTCGCGCGGAATCAGCTGATCCTGTTCACGCGCGAGTGGTACATGCACACGAACGGGCAGATCCCGGCGTACGAGTTTGCGTTCGGCGATGTCAACCCGCCGGTCCAGGCGTGGGCGTGTTGGCGGCTGTACAAGATGACGGGTCGGACGCGAGAGGCCCGCGATCGCCGCTTTCTGGTCCGCGCGTTTCACAAGCTGCTGATCAATTTTACCTGGTGGGTGAATCGCAAGGACCTCGAGGGCAAGCATCTCTTCTCGGGCGGCTTTCTCGGTCTCGATAACATCGGGGTATTCGACCGCTCCCGCCCACTACCGACCGGCGGCCACCTCGAGCAGGCCGACGGCACCGCGTGGATGGCGTTCTTCTGCGTGACCATGCTGTCGATGGCGTTGGAGCTCGCCCGACAGGATCACGCGTACGAAGACGTCGCATCGAAGTTCTTCGAGCACTTCGTCGCGATCTCCGACGCGATGAATACGTTCGGCGGCACCGGTCTGTGGAACGACGAAGATGGATTCTATTACGACCAGTTGAGCGTCGATGGCGCTCGTCGCGCGCTCAAGGTCCGCTCGCTGGTCGGCGTCATTCCGTTGTTCGCCTGCGATGTCCTGACCGACGCACTCGTCCAGTCGTTGCCCGGATTCAAGAGTCGACTGGAATGGTTTCTGGAAAATCGACCATTGCAAGCGCGACTCATTGTGCACGCGGATCCCGCGGCCGCCGGATCCGATGGGCGGCATCTGCTCGCGATTCCATCACGTGAACGCTTGACTCGCGTGCTCAAGTATGTGCTGGACGAAAATGAGTTTCTTTCGCCCTACGGGATCCGGTCGCTTTCGAGAGTGCACGCCGAGCATCCGTTCGATCTCGACGCGGGCGGCACGCGGTATCGGGTTGATTATGAGCCCGGCGATTCGCAATCGGAATTGTTTGGTGGCAATTCCAATTGGCGCGGCCCAATTTGGTTTCCACTGAATCATTTGTTGATTGAAGCGCTCGAGCGCTATCACTACTTCTACGGCGACTCGCTCAAGGTCGAGTGCCCCACCGGCTCCGGCGCCTACTGTACACTGGGCGAAGTCGCGCACGAGATTCAGCGGCGGTTGGTGTCGATTTTTTTACCGGACGAACACGGCCGACGGCCCGTCCACGGCAACGATCCGCGATACGCGACCGATCCCGCGTGGCGTGATCTCGTGCTGTTCCATGAGTTCTTCCATGGCGATACGGGTCAGGGACTTGGCGCAAGTCATCAGACCGGGTGGACGGCTCTCGTCGTCAGGAGCGTCGAGGACCTCGCGCGCGAGCGCTCGGGTGAGCGGCGCGGACGATACACGCCGGTGCGGCCATCGCAGCAGATCTCGGCGGTGCCGCATGCGACCTGACGCGGAGTGGCTGGAGACGGACGGACTCGGTGGATTCGCGATGGGTCCCGTGATGGGACCGAGAACGCGACGATATCACGGGCTCCTGGTCTGCGCGCGCCGGCCGCCCAGCGACCGCGTGATGCTCGTCAACGGATTCGAAGCGTGGGCCGTGACGCCCTACGGCCGCTGGCCGCTCTCGGCCCAGCGCTACACGCCGGACGTGACCGTACCGGACGACCCACCGTACGCCGTCACGTTCACGCATGAGCCCTGGCCCACGTGGACGTATCAGCTGCCCGATGGCACGACAATCATCCACGAGCTCGTCGTACCGTTCGGCGCGCCCGCGGTGTGCCTGTCTTGGCGCGCGACCGTGACGCGCCCGGGCATCACGCTCGTCGTGCGCCCGTTTATCACGGGCCGCGGGATCCATACGCTGCATGGCGAGAATCCGGCGTTCGACTTCGCTTCGATTCCGGCCACGGGTGGCGTGCACTGGCAACCCTACCAGTCACTCCCCGGCATCGTCTCGCTCGCGAATGCCGCGTACAAGCCGGATCCGCAGTGGTATCGCCACGTGCAATACGATGTCGATCGCGTGCGCGGGTACGATTTCGTCGAAGACGTCGCATCGCCCGGCGTGCTCACGTGGTCGCTCTCGTCGGGTCAGGCGTCGTGGGTGCTCGCGGCCGACACCGACGAAGCCCGGCACTGGATCGGGCGCGCGCGGTCCGGGATCGCGTTGGCCGAGCGCGCACGCCGCGAGGAGCGGCGGCGGCGCGCGGCGTTGGCGGCGCCGCTGCGGCGTGCGGGCGACCAGTATCTCGTGCGGCGGGCGCAGGGCGAGACGATCGTCGCGGGCTACCCCTGGTTCGGCGACTGGGGAAGGGACACGTGTATCGCGGTACGTGGTCTCTGTCTTGCAACTGGCCGCTTGGATGTCGCCGAGCGCATCCTGGCCGAATGGGCCGAGCACATCTCGCAGGGGATGATCCCGAACCGGTTCCCCGAGCATGGGGAGGCGCCCGAGTACAACTCGGTCGACGCCTCGCTGTGGTTCATTATCGCCGTCGACGAATTGCTGCGATTGGCGGGACGCGACATTCCTCGCGCGGGCCAGTTGGTCCTGGCCGTCCTCGGCATTCTCGAGTCCTACACGCGCGGCACCCGGTATCACATTCGGGCGCAGGGCGACGGGTTGTTGGGTGCGGGCTCCCCGGACGTGCAGGTCACGTGGATGGATGCGATGATCGGAGGGCGATGTATCACGTCGCGCTCGGGGAAAGCGGTCGAAGTGCAGGCGTTGTGGATCAACGCGCTTCGCATCGCGGCGGACATGGATCCCGCGCGGTGCTCGATCTGGATGGAGGCGTTCGAGCGCGCGCGGCTCGCGTTCAGCGAGCGTTTCTGGCGCGACGATGTCGGCTGGTGCTACGACGTCGTCGACTGCGAGGGCGTGAGCGGTACGGTGGATGCCTCGTTCCGGCCGAACCAGATCTTGGCCGTCGGTGGCCTGCCGAATCAGCTGCTGGGCGGCGCGGATGCGCGCCGGTTGGTGGACGCGGTCGAGCAGAAGCTCTGGACGCCGATGGGTCTCAGGACGCTCGCGACCGACGATCCCAAGTACCGCGGCCGCTACGGCGGCAATCAGCAGGAGCGCGACGAGGCCTACCATCAGGGCACGGTCTGGCCTTGGCTCGCCGGTCCGTTCATCGAGGCATGGGTCCGCGTGCGCGGCAACACCGATCGCGTTCGGCACGAAGCGCGCACGCGGTTTGTCGAGCCCTTGATCGCGAGACTCGACGAGGGGCCGGGTATGGGGCATCTCCCCGAGGTGGCGGACGGCGACGCCCCGTTCGAGCCGGGCGGGTCGCCGTTCCAGGCGTGGTCGGTCGCCGAGCTGCTGCGGATGACGTTAACCGTGGTATGAGTGACGATCGGTTCGATGTCATAATCGTTGGGACTGGCCAGGCCGGCGTGCCGCTGGCCGTTGCGTTCGCGCAGGCGGGCCGGCGCACCGCGATCATTGAACGCCGGCACGTGGGCGGCACGTGCGTCAACGAAGGATGCACACCGACCAAAACGATGGTCGCGAGCGCACGCACGGCGTACACCGCGCGGCGAGCCGCCGACTTTGGCGTGCGGACCGGCTTCGTGGGTGTTGATCTGGCCGCGGTGGTCGCGCGCAAGCGCACCGTTGTCGAGAGCTTCAGGCACGGCGGCGAAAAGCGCCTCGCGCATGCCAGTGTCGAGCTGATTCGCGGCAATGCGACGTATGTCGACGCCCGCACGATCCGCGTCGCGACCGTCGGCGACGCCGCGCGCACCGTGACGTCGCCGCTCTCGGTGATCAATACCGGCGGCCATCCCGCGCGCCCGGACATCCCGGGGCTGGACCAAGTGACATCGTTCGACTCGATGTCGATCATGGAGCTCACCGCGTTACCCGAGCATCTCATCGTGATCGGCGGCGGCTATGTGGCTGTCGAGTTCGCGCAGATGTTCCGGCGGTTCGGGAGCGCGGTCACCATAGTTCAGCGCGGCCCGCGGTTGCTCGGTCGTGAAGACATGGATGTCGCGGATGGTCTCGCCGACGTGCTGCGCGGAGAAGGCATCGAGCTCGAGCTCGGCGCGATGCCCACGCGGGTCGAGCCAGGGCGTGATGCGGCCGTGGCGGTAATCGCGATGACGGCCGAGGGCGAAACCGTCGTGTCCGGTTCGCACCTGCTGGTCGCCACGGGTCGCGAACCGAATACCGCGACCCTGGGCCTGGAGGCGGCCGGCGTGGAAAGGCACATGCGTGGCTACGTCAAAGTGAACGAGCGCCTGCAAACGAGCGCGCCCGGCATCTACGCCGCCGGCGACGTGACGGGTGCGCCGGAGTTCACGCATGTCTCGTACGACGACTACCGGATCTTACGGAAGAACTTGATCGAGCACGGGAGTGCGACGACCACCGGCCGCATTGTGCCCTACACCGTGTTCACCGATCCGCAGCTCGGACGCATCGGGATGACGGAGGCGGAAGCCCGCGGTATGGGCCTCAACGTGCGTGTGGCACGACTCCCCATGAACGCCATCGCGCGCGCGATCGAGACGGACGAGACGCGTGGCTTTTTGAAAGTCGTGGTCGACGCGAACACCCAGCGCATCCTCGGCGCCGCCGTCCTCGGCATGGAGGGCGGCGAGATCATGGGTGCGATTCAGATCGCGATGATGGGGGAGCTGCCCTACACGCGGTTGCGCGACGCGATGTTCGCGCATCCCACGTTGATGGAATCATTCAACACGCTATTCAGCACACTGTAAGATGCGCTTGCCCTGCCATCCCTCTGATGTCTGGGTCGGACGCTTGAAGAGCGAAGCGAAGCGAACTGTGAATCAGTCGAGCGAGAACGGCAGAACGACGGCGCCCGTGCGCCGCTGTCCAGGACGGCGGGAGAGCGACGGCCAGTGTCGCGCCGCGTTGTCCAGCGCGGCCCGTCGCGCCGCATCCCACATCGGATCGAACGTGGTCGCCTCGCAGTGCGCCCGCACCTCGGCCGAGGTGGCGAATGTCGCGCAGTGTGCCTCGAGCTGGGCGGCGCCGTCCGCGTCCTCGGTCGCCAGCCGCTCGGTGATGACGAACCAATTCTCGGTGGTCAGCACCACGTCGATGCCCACGTTGCGCGAGAGCTTCGGTCCATCGCGCCCGTCGGCCCGTCCGCGGCCGATGGTCCAGCCGAAGGCCGTGCGCGGCCCCTCCTCGCTCAGCACGAGGATCGACGTCGGTGGCCCGAGATGCGCGCGGACGGCTTCCGCCGCCGCGTTGACGTCGTCATCTCGAGATTCTAGGACGCGAGCCGGTTCCGACATATATAGTGGCAGCCTCAGGCGAGATACGGGCCATGGTCTTTATCCATGGCAACTAACATGGGAGCAAGCGGTTAACTTGCTGTGCGCCAACTTACAAACCATACGTTTCTCGCGTATTGCGGTGTTGTCTCGCGAAGTGCGAGACTTGCTTACCTTCTTCACCATGAAAGCACTGACGCTCGCGTTGTTTCTGACGATTGGTCTCGCGCCGCTGAGCATTCCACGCACGGCCGTGGCGCAGCCGCCAGCGCAACAGGACGATCAAAAGGCGGATCGAAAGGACCAGAAGCAGGCCAACGACAGCGGGCCGTTCGAAGAAATCAAAGGTCACGGTCGCAAGATTATTCGACCCGGCGCTGACGTAGAGCCGATCTTCGTGTGGCGCCGAGGCGCGACGTTGGCGACGCTCATCGCGCTGGCGGGCGCGCTGGTGCTCGCGCTGCCGGTGGCCGCGGTGTACGAGTTCACGAACCGGAAGCGGACGACCATCGATCGCGGCGTCACGCAGAGCATTCTGTTGTTGCCGCCGATCGTCGCGGGCATCGTGATGGTCGTCCAGAACAGCCTCGCGCTCGCGTTCAGTCTCGCGGGGGTGGCGACGACCGTTCGATTCCGCAGCTCGCTCAAGGACACGAACGACGCGGCCTACATCTTCCTGGCGATCGCGATCGGTATCGCGACGGGCGCCCAGGCCCTCGACGTCGCGGCCGTGGTATCGGCCGGAGCGTGCACGGCCGCGCTCGTCGTATTCGGGCTGGGCGCGCTGCGCAAAGAACCCGTGGGCCCCAACCCCCACGCCCCGGCACCGGCGCCACCATCGACATCGTCGCCGAAGAAAGCGGATCCGCCCACGGATTCGGCCGGGTCATCGTCGAACGATGATGCCAGAAATGCGGCGATCATCGTCTCGGCCCCGCACGATGAGCATGCGCGATCGGCGATCGAGTCGTTGCTCGACGGCCTCACGAAAGAGTGGCGCCTCGACAACCTCGAGAACAACGCGTTGGAAGAGGAGGCGCACCTCCGCTACGTCATCCGAACGAAGAAGCGGCTCGATATCGACGCCGTGATCAGCGCCATCAATGCGGCCGGCGCATCACAAGGTATTCACGCTGAGGTCGACCACGGCCCGGCTCCAGCTCCGGCCCCAGACCCAGCCCCCGCGACCAGCTCGTGATCGGTTTGCCGATCATTGTCTGCGCTCTGCTGTCGGGGTTCGCGCAGGCTGATTCGACCGATGTCTCCCTGTTTCTGATCGGGGACGCGGGGGTCCCGCGCGTCGGATTCGAGCCGGTCCTGGCCGCGCTCCAACACGAAGTCTCGACCACGCCGGGCGAGCGCGTGATCGTATTCCTCGGCGACAACATCTATCCGCGCGGCCTTCCGGATTCGACCGACCTTCCGGGTCGCATCGAGTCCGAGCGTCGGATCACGGCCCAGGTGGTGGCCGCCGAATCATCTCACGCTAAAACCATTTTCATTCCCGGCAACCACGACTGGGATGCGGAGCGACCGGACGGTCTGACGGCGGTGCGTCGCGAGGCCGCCTTCATTCGTCAGATCAGCCACAACACGGTCCTGTTTCTTCCGGCGAATGGGTGTCCGGGGCCGACGGTGTTCGACGCGGGTACCCGTGTGCGCCTCCTGCTGCTCGACACGCAATGGTGGCTGCAGGAGGGGGCAAAGCCCCAGGGATCGCCCCGCGCCTCCGGATGTGCGGCCGCCACGTCCGCGGATGTGGTTGACTCGATTCGAACCGATATCGCGACGGCGGGTACACGGTCCGTGGTCGTCCTTGCCCATCATCCGATCTATTCAGGCGGCGCGCACGGCGAGCATTGGAGCTTGGGCGATTATATCGGCTCAGGGCCGGTCATTCTCTTGCGGCGCATGGTGAACTCGGCGCAGGACTTTCGCAGCAACGTGAATACGACGATGCGGCAAACCATATCGAGTGCATTCGACCCTCTACCGCCGCTGCTCTACATCTCGGGCCATGACCATGCGCTGCAGGTGCTGACCGGCCGACCGTCGGCACATGAACCGTTACGCTACATTGTGTCCGGCGCCGGAGACTATCTGCACTTGGATCCTGTTCGTCGCGTCGATCGCACGCGGTGGGACGCGCACGAAAGCGGGTATGTGCGGGTCGACTTCTATAAGGGCGGGACCGCGCGCCTCGCCGTCCACGTTGTGGATGAGAAGGCTGGCACGAAAGAAGCTTATACAGAAACTCTACCGTGACGAAACGGACATTCTGGTTGCTTGCTGGCTCCCTTTTAGTCAGTTCTGCCTCGGTGCGTGGTCAAGCGCCGGGCGAAAAGGGCGCGCTACCGAAGAATACAAACCGCGGCCCCAGCGAATTGCGGGCGCCGGGGCACGTGGTGCCCGCTCCACCGCCGCCGACGAGCGATGTGCCGGAGTGGGTGACCGTCGTTCCAGGCGCCGACTATCATGCGCCGTTTTGGCGCAAGTGGTTCGCAGGGGCGCACTACCGCGATCTCTGGGTGACCCCCATTCGCGTACAAGTCTTGGATCTAGCGCGATTCGCCGGCGGGTTGACGCCGATCGAGCACGGCGGGGGCGAGCAGACCGTGTCGTTGCACATGATGGGCGCGAACGGCATCGAGTACGCGCTGCGCTCCGTCAACAAGCGCCCGAAGGTGCCGGAGCAATTTGAAGGCACGGTCATCGAGCAGCTCGTGGCCGACGAGACGAGCGCCGGCAATCCGGCGGCGCCGTTGATCGTCGCGCCGCTCGAGCAAGACGCGCATGTGCTGCACGAGGAGCCCGCGTATTTCGTGATCCCGGATGATCCGCGACTCGGGAAGTTCCAACACGAATTCGCCGGAATGCTCGCCGAGGTCGAAGGGCGGCCGAAGACCAAGGATGGCGAAGAAGGATTCGGCGATGCGTCGAAGGTCGTGAAGACGGACAAGCTGATGGAGCAACTGAACAGCAAGGCCGCATCGAACCGCGTCGACGAGCACGCGTATCTGACGGCGCGACTCACCGACCTGTACGTCGGGGATTGGGATCGCGGCCCCGAGCAATGGCGATGGGCGCGGTTTGGGGATAAAGGCGAGCGGTTGTGGGAGCCGATCCCGGTGGACCGCGATTGGGCGTTCGTGCGGAGCGACGGCCTGATCGCCTACTTCGCGCGTCCGCACCGCCCGGAGTTGGTCGTATTCAACAGCGACTATCCGACCCTGTTCGGGTTGATGTTCCAGCAATGGGATCAGGATCGGCGGCTCCTGCAGGATCTGGAGCGACCGGCATTCGATTCGACCGCTCGCTGGCTGCAATCCGTGTGGACCGACTCCGCCATCAAGGATGCGGTCGCGCACATGCCGCCCCCGATGCAGGCGAAGCGCGGCGAGTTCATGGTCCGGTCGCTCGAGCGGCGGCGCGACAAGCTGCCGCGCGAGGCAGACGCGTACTATCGCGCGATGGCGTGGGGCGCGGACGTGCACACCTCGACGGAACCGGCCGTGGTCGAGATCACCCGGTCACGGGATACGGTCGATCTGCGCATTCGCGCGAAGGACGCGGAGCCCGTCGACCCGTACTTCGAGCGCAAGTTCGTGAACGGCGAGACGCACGAAATTCGTGTCTACCTCGACGGCGGTCCGGACAGCGTCGTCGAGCGTGGCGGCGACGACGGCATCAAGATCCGGATTCTGGCCGGCGCGAATGGCGATGTACTCGTCGACTCGACCGGCGATCATCCCGGTCAGACGCGCGTTTACGACTACGGCCATCCGATGCGTCTGGTCGATGCGCACGCCATCGGCGTCGACCGTCGGCGGTTCATAGGCCCCGTGGTATCACCGGGCACACTCGTGCGCGATGTTGGACAGAACTGCGAGAAGGAGCCGGGCGCCGCGGGGTCGGCGGATGCCGGCGCCGCGATCGGCATCAACATCACGTGCAACGAATACGGATTCCGCCGATATCCCTGGGCGTTGAGCAATAGCGTCACCGTTGGATATGCCACGGCGGCTGGTGGTGGCAGCATCGACTATCTCGGTCAACTGCGGCCAGTTGGCAGTCGCGAGCTTTGGTTCTGGCACGCGAGCGCGACGACCTCGCAATTCACGTGGTTCTTTGGCTATGGCAACAAGACGACATTCGATCCGACTCTGAATAGGGGCTTCGGGGAGTCATACTATCGGGCTCGCCAGTCGTACTTTCAGTTCAATCCGGGATTGACGCTCCCGTTCAATCGCACGTTGTCCCTGACGGTCTCACCGTTCGTTCGATACTGGCAGACGGGCAATCAGGGGACATTGATCCAGCAGACGAAGCCTTACGGAGGGGACGGCCCATTTGGATCTATCGGTGGGACCGTCGACATGCGCTACGATACGCGCGACCAGTCCGGGTACGCACGGAGCGGTGTTTTGGTGAATGTCTTCGGCCGCGGCGTACCGGATCTCTGGAACTCGCTGACGGCCTATGGAAAGACGCGCGCCACCGTCGCCACATATCTCACGCCGCCGCAGAATTTCGCGATTCGACCGACACTGGCGCTCAGGGTCGGTGGCGAAAAGTTGTGGGGCACGGCGCCCTACGAGGACATGGCGCATATCGGCGCCGCCGCACCCGGCGAGCCGTTCAGCGTGCGCGGCTACATCGCGGATCGCTTCACGGGGACGGCATCGGCGTTCGGCAATGCGCAGCTCGAGCTGCCCGTCTTCCAGCCGCTGATCCTCGTTCGCACGACCTTTGGGCTGATTGCCCTCAACGACATCGGGCGCGTGTGGCTCCCAGGGGAGCACTCGTCGACGTGGCACGATGGTTACGGTGGCGGCGTGTTCCTGGCGCCATTTTCAGGGAAGGTCACGGCGAACTTCCTCCTCGTGCACGGGACCGACGGCACCCGGTTTTATTTCGGCTATGGCACTGGACTCTAGCCCAATCGTTGAAGACGTTGCGGCCTGGCGCGCGCCAGATGATGACGACACGCATGACACGCTGCTCGAGTTCAATGCCCACGTCCTAGCGCTGGCGCAGCATCCGCGCACGCCCCTCTGCGAGCGCGCGCGGTTCCTCGCCATCCTGGGTGGCAACCTCGACGAGTTTTTCACGGTCCACGTGGGTGAGGCAAAGGCCTGGCTCGCCGGGAAGGGCGTGTTCGAGCCGGACTTCACCGATGTTGACGGCGGGATCGGCGCGCGAAGCTCCGACGTCGAGACGCTCATTCATGACACGATGCTCGCGGCCAAGGGCGCTGGGGCATTGCTGCATCAGGGTCGCGAGTGGTTTCGCACGGGCTGTCGGCCGGCGTTCGCCGAAGCCGGTGTATTTCTGCGTCGATGGTCCGAGCTCTCCCCTCAATCTCGCGAAGTAGCTGAGCGGTATTTCGCGGACCATGTTCGCCCGGTGTTCACGCCGGTGACGGGTGAGGCCCTGCCGCATCTCGCGTCGCTGTCTCTCGCGATGTGTGTGGTGCGTCAGACGGACGGCAAGATTTTCATCGTGCCGATCCCGCGCACGCTGCCACGCAGCATCGAACTTCGTCCCGGCTCCGAATACATGGCGCTGGAGGAGCTTGTGCTGCTTCATGCCGGTGTCTTAGTGCCAGACGCCGGGGAAGGTGCACAGGCGTTCGTGCTGCGCGTGACCCGTGCATCCGACACGCGGCTGGGCAAGCGTCCGAACGGTGATCCGATTTCGACCGCCGAAGCTTTGCTCTCGCGTCGCGAGCACGCGCCGGTAGTGCGGCTCGAGGTGAACTGTTCCATGCCGCGGCCGATTCGACAACAGCTGCTGACGATGTTCAGCGCCGAGTCGCAGGCGGTCGGGGTCAGTGGTGGGACGCTCGATGCGTGTGATGTCTTCGAGGCCGACGGCCCGGTGGTGTCGCTCGATGCGCTCTCGTCGATCGCGTCGATCAAGCGCCCCGATCTGTCGTATCCGCCATTCACGCCGCGTATGCCGATCCCGGCCGACCAGCCGATCTGGGATCGGTTGCGCGAGCGCGACGTATTTGTGCACTTCCCATACGACTCGTTCAATGCCTCGGTCGGTCGGCTGCTCGAGGATGCGGTGACCGATCCGGATGTCACGGCAGTACGTTGCACGATTTACCGGACCGAGCGCGACTCGCGCGTGATGTCGGCGCTCGAGCGCGCGGCACGCGCGGGCAAGGATGTTCTCGTCGTCGTCGAGCTCATGGCACGGTTCGACGAGGCGCCGAATCTTCGCTGGGCGAAGTCGTTGAGCGATGCAGGCTGTCGCGTCATGCATGCGCCGACCGGTCTCAAGGTGCACGGCAAGATCGGGCTCGTCGTGCGCGGCGGGGTATCCTATGCGTTCGTCAGCACGGGCAACCTGAACTCGGTCACGGCCGCGCACTACACGGATTTCGCGTTACTC
>Ga0070741_10017410_pt1 | contig 11809 bp, 11 predicted proteins | sample Coa_R1_4_FD_66440 | JGI IMG/M metagenome (GOLD analysis project Ga0070741, IMG submission 66440) | Surface soil microbial communities from Centralia Pennsylvania, which are recovering from an underground coalmine fire - Coalmine... | ecosystem: Environmental > Terrestrial > Soil > Unclassified ...
ACAAGGGCATCACCCAGTTCATCGACGAGAAGCGCTACAAGCCGGGCTTCGGCGCCTACATCCGCGACGAGGACTAGCCGCGTCCCCGCAGACGAAGAGCAGGTCTGAGCCTATCAGACCTGCTCTTCGTCTGCCCACTGTGCGTCGAGGGAGGCGGCAATGCTCCGCCGAGATACACGATACAGCGGACTCTAGGGCTGGCTCAGACCAGGAGATCGCTCAGGCGGGCCACGACGAGCGGCACCAGCATCTCGGCCTCGGTCAGGCCGCCGTGGTGGCCGCGCAGCTCGAAGGTCCGGCCCGGTGTGTGGCGGTACCAGACGTGGTGGCCGTCGTAGGGGAGGATCAAGGTGTTGCCAGCGCGCGACCGGAAGTAGGGACTCGGCTCGCCGACACCAAACATCCCCAGGCCCTCGGCCTGGTCCACGGTCAGCACCTGGGCCCGGCCCTCCAGCTCCTCGGCCAGGAAGGCCATCGTCGTGGCCTGGCACTCGGGCTTCAGGTGCAAGAAGACGTCGCGCGGGGAGCCGGTCGGCGGAATCGGCTTGCCCTTCGGACTGCGCTCGAAGGCATCCACCACCGGCGGGTAGTCGTTCAGGTAGACGATCTCCTCCGGCTGCACCCGCACCTGGCCGTGATCGGCGGTGAGCAGCAGCAGCGTGCGCTCGGCGGCGCGGCGGTCGAGGCGGTCGAGCAGCTCGGCCTTGAACAGGTGAGAGAGCATCGACAGCTCGACCAGGTGCTCCTCGGTGTGCGGCCCGTACCGGTGCTCGACCGAGTCGACCTGCGGCCAGTAGACGAAGAAGTAGGCCGGCCCGTCGACGGTCGCCAGCAGGCGGCGCAGCGCCACCACCAGGTCGGCCCCCCAGCCGTAGGCGACCGACTGCGAGCCGCTGCCGACGGTGCTGGAGTAGGCGCTGCGCGCGTAGGACTGGTGGTTGAAGCAGTAGGGCGTCACGCCGGCCGCGGCCAGGCGCTCGTAGACGGTCGGGCCGTCGAAGAGCAGGCGGGGATCAGCTCCCTTACGCAGCAGGCTGTCGTTCTGCCGCCCGCCCAGCGGCTTGAAGGGCAGCGTCTCGACGACCGAGTCGAACTGTTCGAAGTAGAGCGTCCACTCCAGGAGCCCGTGCTCCCGCGGCGTGAAGCCGGTGTGCAGCGTGGTGAGCGCGGCCGCAGTGGTCGAGGGGAACACCGAAGTGAGCGCGTAGACGTTGCCCCGCTCGCCGAGGAGGCCGAACAGCGCTAGCTGCTCCTGGTGGTCGGTGAGCTGGGAGTAGCCCAGCCCGTCGACCATCAGCAGCACCACGCGGTCGCAGCCCGCCGCCTGCTCGCGGAAGACCTCGTCGGGCAGCAGCGCGCGGCCCGAGTCCACGCCGAACAGCGCCAGCACGGTGGGCACGATCTCGGCCAGCGAGTAGCGCCCGTAGTCGGGTAGCACGAACGACCCGCGCCGGCGGTCGCGGCGGATAGTCGCCATGCTCGTTCGGTCGATCATCCGGATGCCTCAGCTTTCCTGCTCAGCCAAGAGGAAAGGACCAGGGACAGGCTTCTTCGTGGGTCTGGCCGAGGAGGTTCCACTCGGGCAGGCGCGCCCAGAACGTCTCGCCGAAGGCCTGGGCCTCGCGGCGCAGCGCCTCCAGATCGCAGCCGGGGATCTGGCGGTTCTCCATCAGCACCTGGCCGTCGACCATCACCAGCTCGACGTCGTCGCCGACGCCGCAGTCGACCATGCTCTTCACCGGATCGCGCACCGCGCCCCAGCGCAGCCCGGGCGTGTCGATCACGATCAGGTCGGCCTTCGCGCCGGGCGCGAGGCGGCCGAGGTCCGGCCGGCCGAGCGCGTCGGCGCCGCCAAGCGTCGCGGCGCTGTACACGTCGGCCGCCGGCGCAGCGAGGAAGCTGCCGGTGAGCGTCTTGCCCATGTACGATGCCGTGCGCATCTGCCACATCAGGTCGCGCGGCCAGGTGTCGGTGCCCAGCGAGAGCTTCACGCCCGCCTTGCGGTAGCGGTCCCAGTTGTCCAGCGAGCGCCCGCGCCGCACGATGTTGACCGGCGAGTGGGCCACGGTCGCGCCGGAGGCGGCGATCAGCTCCAGGTCGCGCCCGCCGGAGTAGTTCAGCACCCGCGTCTCGGCCGGGAAGTTGCCGTGGCCGATGAGGAGGTCCGGCCCGAGCAGGCCGGCGCGATCGAGCAGCTCGATGGGCGTGCAGCGGTAGCGCACGACGATCTCGTAGAACTCGGCGATGTTGTACGCGGCGTGGCAGGTGATCGGCACGCCCAGCTCGTCGGCCGTCTCGCGCGCGGCGCGTAGCAGCTCCAGACTGCAGACGTCGGACTCGCGCGGCGCGAGGATACCGCGCACGCGGTCGTCGTGCGTGCCGTTCACGGCGCGGATGAACGCCTTGGCCTCGTCGAGCAGCGCCCAGCCGCGCGCGGGGTCGTGGATCTCCTTGATGCGGCCCTGCTCGTCGCCCACCAGGAAGGTATCCTCGAAGCCCGGCCCGACGTAGCAGCGCAGGCCGCGGCGGCCGACCTCGGCGGCCAGCTCCTCGAGGCCGCCGTAGTTGCCAGCGATCTCCACGAACGTCGTGGTGCCGTTGCGCAGCAGCTCGGCGACCGTGTAGCGCGCCGACAGCTCGGGCGGCTCGTAGGGGATGCGCGTGCCCTCGCGCGCCACGGTGAAGTGCGAGCGCGGCTGGCCGAAGAAGTCCTGGCGGCCGGCGTCCTGGAGCAGGCGGTGCGCCAGCCGCAGGCCGGAGTGGACGTGGGTGTCGATCAGCCCCGGCGAGACGATCTTGCCGCGCGCGTCGATCTCGCGGTCGTGGCGGCCATCGTAGCGGTGCCCGACGTAGAGGACGCGGTCGTCCTCCACCACCACGACGCCGTCGCGGTACAGGCGGTGGCCGCCATCGGCATAGCCGATCACCCAGCCACCGCGGACGAGCGTGCGCATTGCGCCTCCTTAGCTGTCAGCCATCAGCCGTCAGCTATCAGCCGTCAGCCCGTCTTCTCGGGCGCCATTCGTGAGCCCGGACGGAGTGTGCCTCGGGATACTGGCCGATGGCTGACCGCTGATGGCTGAAATGCTGAAAGCTGACGGCTGATCGCTGAAAGCTGACAGCTACTTGTACTCCCCGCCGAGCGCGCGGACGGCCGCGTCGGCGAACGTGTCGTCGACCACGCGCGCGACGTCCACGGGCTGCTTGACCTGGCCGCTGGCGAGGTAGCCGGCCAGGTCCTCCTCGATGCTCGCGCGGTTGACGCGGCCGTTGGGGTTGATGCCGGGCATAGACATCTGGTCGTACAGCGGGCGATCCACGCCGGAGACGTGCTTCATGAACACGGCGATGGCGTCCTCGCGGTTGATGCCCTTCATGAATGCGTCGTTGTAGTCACGGGCGCCGCGCACGTAGGCGATCATGAAGCGCGTCGCGACGTCAGAAGCGGCGAAGCCCGGCCCGTAGTAGATCGCCGCCGTCTGCTGGTTGGGGCTCAGCTCGTCGAGGCCCCGCCACTTCGTTGCGATGCCCTGGGCGATGAAGCGGCTCTGGACCGGCTCGACAGAGATCGCCGCGTCGATCGCGCGGTTGGTGAAGGCCTGGCCGTGGTCGGGCCAGGGGAGGATGACCATCTCCGTGTCGTCCTCGGTCAGCCCGCCGCGCGCCAGCGCCTTCAGGAAGTTCAAGTGGTCGGCGCTGCCGGTGGCGTTCACGGCCACCTTCCGGCCGCGCAGGTCGCTCCAGTCGCGGATCTGGTCGGCGAGATCGGTGCGCACGAGAAACGCCTGGTAGGCCGGCGGGGTCATGCTGCCCTTGTCGGCCACGACCTTGATCGGCACGTCGTTGGCCACAGCGTTCCACAGCGCGGCGTTGATGCCGCCCGTGGCGATCTCGATCTGGTTCTGGGACAGCGGCGCCATCATGGCCGGCGTGGAGGGGATGGAGACGAACTCGAGGTCGATGCCCTGCTCGTTCAGGTAGCCGCGCTCGAGCGCGAGCAGGATCGCGCCGTCGGACACGGCTGCCGAGCGCCAGCCCATCCGCACGGTGGCGCGCGGCGGTGGCTCGGCGCGCGTCGCGGCCTGCGGCGCGGCAGTCGGCGCGGCCGGCGCGGCGGCGGGCGCGGCCGCCTTCGGAGCAGCGGGCGCCGCAGGCTGCGGCGCGGCGGGAGCGCAGGCCGCCAGCGCGAGCGCCAGGCCGCCGACGGCAAGACTGAACACACGATGCATGGGGCCACTCCTTGCACTCTTGGTCTAGCGCCGACGTCAGCCTGCCCCGGCGCGATGCCCCCGGCCGGGAGCCGAAGCGAGACAAGCAGCGGCGCCAGGCAGCCGAGCAGTTGGACTGCGCGCCCGGGCACCCGCACCGCGCTCGCCGTGCCCGAAGTATGCCGCGCCCGACCGCTCGGGGCAACAGTAGTCCCGCAATAGATGGCCGCGGCGCGGGTGTACTAGTTCGTGGTTGGATCGGCGGCATGCAGGCTGGCGAGCAGCCCCTCTAGAATGCCGTGTTAGGGAATTGGACTGACGTCTAGCCAGAGGAGCACGTCATCCTGAGCGTCCGGAGAAACGGCATCCAGGTGCCGTGCGACAGAGCGAACGAGCCGTCCTAATGGCAGTGGTCGCGGAACGATGATGATGCCAGCATGGCGGCGGCTCGCGGCCTTCCACTCCCTGTCCAGCCGGAGGAAGTCGCTGGCGTTGAAAGTCAGGATTGCGCGCCCTTCTCGGCTGGCGTAGGCTAGCTGGTCCTCGTCCGAGATGGCCCGATTGCTGAGGCCAGCGTCGTGGCAGCTCAACGCGTCGTAGTCCTCGCGCTGCAGCGCCCGAGCCAGATCCGGGGAAGTCATCTCATCGGTGTAAAGCCGGACGCCTAGTCCGGCCACGGTTGGCCCGTCTGCTCAATCCAGGTGCGCTCGTTGCGCGCACGGTCTTCGTCGACTCGCACCGGATGCGCTGCATAGTAATCAAGAGCAGCCCGGACTTGCTCCTCAGTGAGGTGAGGGAGCAGTTGAGTGATCTCGTCGACGTCGCCGAGGTCACGATAGTACTCAACGAGCACCCAGATCGGCGTCCGCGTGCCAGCGACCACGGGATAGCCGCCATTGATGCCCGGCGTCTCGCTCACGAATCGGGCCACCAGCATAGCGCTTCATCTCCCAGCTTGCCGTGGGTCGCTCTTCCACCAAGATAGCCCGAGATACGCATCGGAAGCCAATCATGCCCGCGCGAGCCGCCCTTCCGCGGCGTCCTGACACCGAGCAGCCTGGCACACGCTCTGCAGGCACCCAGTAGAGCACCGAGTAGTAAGGAGGACAGCGCCGATGTACCTCGTCTTCGGGATGAAGGTAGTCGGGGCCGACGGCACGGCTGCCGGCACGCTCGAGCGCGTGCTCGTCGACCCGAGCAGCCGCGAGGTCACCCACGTCGTAGTGCGGTCGCCGGAGGTGAGCGAGGAGGTGCTCCTCCCGCTGAACATGGTCCAGGGCAACACCGACCACGAGCTTTTGCTCCACGCGGCCAGCGGCGACCTCACCAACATGCCGCGCTACTACGAGGGGCGCACCAGCAGCCCACCCGCCGGCCGCGTGGATACGGCGGTCGTGCGTGAGCCGGCCGCGCGGCGGCAGGACCTCGAGCAGGCGCTGAGCGTGTCCGCCAATGCGTTGGAGCTGGGACCCGAGACCGCGGTCACGACCAGTGACGGCTCCGACGGGCTGCTCGTCGGCGTGATGGCCGAGCAGTACCTCAACCGCCTGTCGGAGCTGTGCCTGAGCGGCCTGTGCGAGCGAGACGTCCTGGTCTCGGCCAACCAGATCGGCGCGCTGCACGCCGGCGCGATCGCTTTGAACGTCACCTGCGAGCAGGTCCAGCAGGCCAGCCCCGCACCGGCGCGAGCGAGCGGGGCAGCCGGGGGCGGCGCAGCCGACGAGAGCGTGGAGCGCGACCGGGCCAACCGCTGGCAGACCCAGCACACCCCAGCCGAGTAAGGAGGCCAGCATGATCAACGGTCCGCTGCGACGACCCTTCCGCGACCGCCGCGACGCCGGGCGGTTCCTCGCCACGAAGCTCAGCGACTATGCCGATCGCGCGGACGTCCTGGTGCTGGCCCTGCCGCGCGGCGGCGTGCCGGTGGGCTACGAGGTCGCCCGGGCGCTGCACGCGCCGCTGGACGTGTTCCTCGTCCGAAAGCTGGGTGTGCCAGGGCACGAGGAGCTAGCGATGGGCGCCATCGCCACGGGGGGCGTGCGCGTGGTGAACCAGCAGCTCGTGCAGGCGCTGGGCATCCCACCGGCCGCAGTGGAGGCGGTGGTGGCCCGCGAGCAGCAGGAGCTAGAGCGGCGCGAGCGGGCCTACCGCGACGACCGGCCGCCACCCGACGTGCGCGGCCGGACCTGCATCCTCGTCGACGACGGCCTGGCTACCGGCTCCACGATGCGCGCCGCCGCGGCAGCCCTGCGTGCTGAAGACGCCGCGAGCATCGTCGTGGCAGTGCCGGTGGCGCCGCCCGAGACTTGCGAGGAGCTGCAGAGCGACGCCGATCGGATCATCTGCGCGCTCACGCCGGAGCCGTTTTACGCCGTCGGCCTGTGGTACGAGGACTTCGCCCAGACGACCGACGAGGAAGTCTACGACTTGCTCGCCCGGGCGGCGCAGGACCGCCCGCCCGCCCACTCGGAGCGCTAAGCGTGCTTCAGTACAGGGTGTGGGTCTGCGACCCACATCCTGCGTTCTGTAGGGAGTTCTGAGCAGGTCGAGGGAGCGCTCGGGATGCGTGCCGGCCTCACGCATCCCCCGCGGCAGGTCGAGAGCTAGCGGTGGCGATTTGCGGGGACCGGCGACGGTGGCTTCGTGTTGACCGGGGAGACGTCGCACGGCCGGCACGAGTTCGACCACCCGCGCGCCAGAGCGAGGCACGAGCCGGGAGGGCTGCGATGTTCGACACGCCGAGAACGAGCTGGACGGAACGGCTAGTACACGTCCCAGTGGGGCGGGTCAGACTGGAAGGCGACCTGCGCGTGCCGACCGGGGCGCAGGGGGCCGTGCACTTCGCGCACGGCAGCGGCAGCAGCCGCCACAGCCCGCGCAATCGCTTCGTGGCGGAGGCGCTGAACGCGGCCGGCCTCGGCACCCTGCTCATCGACCTGCTCACGCCCGAGGAGGAGGCGGTCGACCTGCGCACGGCGCACCTGCGCTTCGACATCGGCCTGCTCGCCGAGCGCCTGGTCGGCGCGGCAGACTGGCTGGCGGCGCAGCCGGACACGGCCCACCTGCGCGTCGGCTACTTTGGGGCGAGCACGGGGGGCGGCGCCGCGCTGGTGGCCGCGGCCGAGCGACCGGAGCTGGTCGGTGCGGTGGTGTCGCGCGGCGGGCGGCCGGACCTGGCCGGCGCGGCGCTGCCAGACGTCCGCGCGCCGACGCTGCTGATCGTCGGTGGCCGCGACCTCCCGGTGATCGAGATGAACCGCGCGGCGTTCGAGCAGCTCGAGTGCGAGAAGCGGCTGGAGATCGTGCCCGGCGCCACCCACCTCTTCGAAGAGCCGGGCGCGCTGGAGCAGGTCGCCCGCCTGGCCCGCGACTGGTTCGCCCGCCACCTGCGGCTAGCCCCAGCCGAAGAAGAGGCGTAGGCCGCTCAGCACTAGCTCGATCGCGATGGCGAAGAGGACGATCCCCACCAGCCGCGAGAGCAGCCGGAGCAGCGAGGGGCCCAGGTGCTCGAACAGCCAGGCCGCCGCCAGGAATCCGGCCAGCGACAGCACGAGCACGAGGCCCGCCGCCGCCAGCGTCGTCAGCGTCCCCAGCGATTCGGCGAAGGAGATCGCGGTGGCGAGCGCCCCGGGTCCAGCCATCAGCGGCGTGGCGAGCGGGACCAGGGCGACCGGCGCTGGCCCCACGTTGTCGCGATCGGCGACGTCCATCGGCTCGCCCCGCTCCACCAGGCGATAAGCCGGCAAGAGCAGCAGTAGCCCCGCGGCCACGTTGAAGCTACCGCTGGAGATTCCCAGGTAAGCGAGGACTTCGCGCCCGCCGACGCTGAACACGGCCAGGAGCGCGTAGGCGGCGGCCACCGCGACGACCGCCACCCGCACGCGCTGCCCGGCCGGCAAGCACTGCGTAAGCAGGTAGAAGACCAGGACGTTGCCGATGGGGTCGACGATCGCGAGGAAGGCGATGAAGGCTCGGCTGAAGTCCCCGCTCGCGGGCACGGCGCCGCCCCCGCCTCCCCGGCTGCTCGCCCACCCAGACACCCCGGGCTGGGTCGACTACCGTCTGCAGCCCGCATGCCAGGTCTAGCAGCTCTGGAGGCGAGACTCTTTCACCAGCAGGAGGTCGGCGGCCGCGCGCGCAGCATCGCCCTCGACGTGCAGCGCCGGGTTTCGGAGGACACGCGACGTTACGACGGATTCGAAGCAGGAAGGTGCGCGGCCGAGGACGGCTCAGGCGCGACGAGGCCCTGGAACTCCAGCTCGACGGTCAGCGCGTCGTCGATGCTCAGCAGCCGCGCCACCTGTGGCTTGGCCATGCCGAAGTCCGTCATGTTCACGCGGGTCGACGCCAGGCCGCTCATCTCCGCGCCCGCGAACCGCACCGTCACGTCCCACACGGTAGGCCGCGTGACGCCGTGTACGGTCAGGTCGCCCAGGAGCTGAAAGGTCGCCTCCCCGCTCGCCGGCAGGCTCGAGGGCGCGCCGCGCACCTCGCGGGCGACGAACACCGCTTCGGGGAACTGCTGCGTCTCGAGCGTGTTGGCCTGGATGTACTGGTCCCGCCGGCTCTCGTCACTGCGAAGCGTGCGCAGGTTGACCACGATGCGCGACTGCTCGGGTACGAGCCCGCCACTACCGTCGACGACGATGGCGCCGCTGACGTCGCTCGTGCTGCCGACCGCCTCGTTGGGCAGCGACGCTCCCACGAACTGCTCGCGCGCTCGATAGCGCGCCGTGCTTCCGCTGCCCGCCAGCGTGATGCGGCTGGCGGGGCTCTCCGCTGGCAAGACGGCCGGCGCGTCCGACGAGTCACCGGGCGGCTGCGCGGCCGGTGACTCGCGAACCGCCCCGGCCGTGGGGGCGGGGCGCGTACTCGGTGACGCTCCCGGGCTGGCGCAGGCGCCGAGCGACAGGCTCATCAGCACGACGGCTGGCACCAGCCAGCGCAGGGGACTCCAGGGCATCAAACCTCTCTCCTGGTCGACGGGAGGCCTGGTCTAGCGGCGCAGGAGCGCCAGCCTCCCTCGTAGTTGTGGTGTGACCGCGGGCGGCCGGCCCGGGTCCACCGCCAGTATGGCCCATAAATGCTAACAACTCGTGGAGAACATTAGGGATTGCGCTATCGATCGCCCTCATCCACGAGCAGCCCGAACGGTTCGACTAGCGGCGGCAGGGGACCGAAGGGCGAATGGCAGCCGGTTCGTCGGCTCAGGCAGTGCGCCCATCGCCACGGACAAAGTCGTCACGGTAAGACATGGAGCGCACCGCTGCCGTCCGCTCGACTGCCGAGCCAACCGGCTGCTCCACGCCGCCCTGCACCAGCCCTTCTGAAACGCCGACGTCGTCCGAAGCATCCCAGTCTTCCGGAGCCTCGACGTCCAGGACGTAGTCGGACCAGCCCGCTGAGGCCTTGGCCGGCAGCCGGTCGGTCGCATCGCCCACGGCCGGCGCGGTCTCGTCCCCGTGGACCACCGCGTCGTCGGGCACTAGGATCATCGACGGCCCGATGCGCAGGTCGATGTCGGCGCGCACGTAGTCCGGCGGCGACCGCCTGGCCTCGCCAGCCAGCCAGCGCTCCAGCGCATCGGTGGGGCGCCCCGAGCCCAGGGGGTAACCGATGATTCGCCCGTCGGCGGGGTCGATCAGGACGTCAGTGGCCACGCCCAGCAGCTTGCCGCTGTAGCTCACCACCTTGCGTCCGGTGATCTGGGACAGGCGGGGCAACCCGGAAAGCTGCCACATCTCGAAGGCGGCGTCACCCAGCCGGCGGACCGTAATGGCGTCGGGGCCTACCGCGTGGACGATCGCAGCGGGCAGGACGATCTGCCGCGCACCACCGAATAACGACTGGCGGTGCGCCACGATGAGCCCGGCCACTCGGCGGCTGGCCGGGTCGAGCACGAGCTCGGCCAGGTTGCCGATCTTCTCGGCGGCGTCCAGGTCCAGGACGGCTCGGCCGCGCAGCGCTTTTCCTTGCAGCATCAGTCCCTCCCGCCAATCTGCCAGACCCATCGTACAGTCACGCACGCTCTGTGCCAATCCGGCACGATCAGGGCAGAGTCGCAGCAAGCGGCGTGCCAGGCCCATCAGAGCTGCTGCGCAGCTCAGGCAGCTTCCACAGCCACACGCTCCCTGCGTCGCCCAGGCAGGCTATTGGCGAGGGGCGCGAAGCGACTCGATCTTCCACCCTGGAGCGGCCAGCGTGGCGACCGGCAGCGGTCACGGCCGCAGGCGGCCCATCGTCTCCTGGGCGTAGCGAGCGAAGCTATCGTCGACGAGGCGCTCGAGCGGAATTGGCTGGGCCAGGGCGAGCGTGCCGTTGCGGATGTGCACCCACTGCTGGTCGATCAGGCTGTCGCCCTGGATCACGAGGTCGACGTCGAAGGTGTACGGCACCTGGGTGCGCAGCACCTGCTCGGACGCGCCAGTGTACTTCTCGAAGATCGCCAGGTGCTCGGGGCGGTAGAACTTGTCGGGGTCCCAGGTGCCGATGGCGGGCGGCTGGATGTCGCGCGTGCCCTTCATGTAGGCCAGCAGCAGGCGGCGCACCACGTCCGGGCGCTCGCGGAGCATCTTGCCCGAGGCGATGATCGCCGTCGTCATCCGACCCGGCACCACCTCTTTGACCAGTTTGACGCCCACTCCCAGGCTCACGGCGCGGGTAGCGGACGGTTCGGCCGCGACGGCGGCGTCGATGGAGCCGTTGGACAGCGCGGCCGGCATGTCCGGGAAGGGCACGGTCACCAGGTCGAGGTCGTTCACGGTCAGGCCGACGCCCTCCATAACCTTGCTGAGGATGTACTCGGGGCTCGCGCCGCGCGTGTTCATCGCTACCTTGCGCCCGCGCAGGTCGACCGGGCCGCGTACCTCGCCGCTGTCGACCAGCTCCTTGCGCACCACCAGCGGCAGCGGGCTGTCCTCCAGGGTCATGATGCCGGCCGGCGCGATGATGCGGATGTCGGCGCCGCGCTCGAAGGCGTTGAACAGCCCGACGGTGGTGGCGCCGAGCGCGAGGTCGAGGTCGCCGGTGGCGAGGAAGGGCACGACGTCGGCGGCGCCAGCGGTCGTCTCGAGCTGCAAGTCGATGCCCTGCTCGCGGAAGTAGCCCTTCTCCAGCGCCACGTAGACCGGCGCCGTGGCCAGCACCTTCGCGTCGGACATCCGCACGACCTCGAGCGGGCCGCTCGGCGCAGCCACGGCCGGTGCCGCGCTCGGCGCGGCGGCAGCGCTACTCGGCGGGCTGGCGGCCGGCGCCGCGCTTCCACCACCAGCGGCGGTCGATTTGGCGGCCGGCGCGGCGGCGCCGGGCGCCTGGCAGCCCGCGAGCACCAGGAGCAGCCCAAGCGTTACCCAGAGGACAGGCAGCGGACGGGGGGAACGACGAGGCATGGTGGTCTCCACGGCACGAGCATTGGGACGAGCTGGGAGGAGCGTGGGGCGCGCCTCCAGCATGCGTGGGAAGGATGGCACCGTGGGGGCGGCGCGTCAAGGGATGCGCCTCCAGTTCCCAGGGACCTGGAACGGGAGGGTAAGCCGGAAGCGGAAGGAGCAGAGCCACGGCGTTACACTGGGGCACCTTTGGGAGAGGTAAGCCTCATGGAA
>Ga0070741_10017411_pt1 | contig 11809 bp, 6 predicted proteins | sample Coa_R1_4_FD_66440 | JGI IMG/M metagenome (GOLD analysis project Ga0070741, IMG submission 66440) | Surface soil microbial communities from Centralia Pennsylvania, which are recovering from an underground coalmine fire - Coalmine... | ecosystem: Environmental > Terrestrial > Soil > Unclassified ...
ATTCGGCCTTGAGCTGCTTGCCCGCGGCATCCTTGAACATGATGCTGTCGACACAGCTCACACTGGAAGCCTGGAGGTGCACGGTCCCTTCGCGTCCCGCAATCAACGTACTGGCATCGCTCGTGGCGAGTTCCCAGCTCTGCGCATGCGCGTTGACGAGTTGGAATGAGGGTCCGGCGTACTTCTCGAAGCCCCAGAAACCCTGCAAAGACCCGTGCACGCTGTCTCCCAGCTTCGCCCCCTTCAGGCCCGCGGTATCGACGACGAACCCACCTTGCTCGGCATCGGGCTTTGCCGGCAGTGCAATCGCGCGGCCATCGTTACCGGCAAGGGTCAACGTGACGTCGTGAACGTACCCGGTCGAGAACACCAGCGGCGCGCCCTCGACGGGCAGAACGAGCGAGGAACGTCTTGCGCAGTAGATCTCCTTCGGGTCGACGGCATGCAGAGGCGGCAGTTGTGGCTGCTCCACCGCCGGCAGCGCCGCGACCAGCACGGACATCGGGTTATGGAACGAAGGCGCGGCATTGAGTGTCAGCGCAAGCCGGTCGCCGCGCTGCGCCGCGAGAGCGGGAATGTACTGATACTGGGCGGTGTGGAACGACCCGAGGATCCTTGCGATATCCAACACCGAAGCGATGTAGGGACTGTAATACCCGTAGCTGAGCTGGGGCGTGTAGCTCGCCTCCATCGCCAGGTCGCTCGCCGGCCCGGTCGTCAGCGCCTCCACGATCGAGGTGCTGTGCCCGTCATTGAGGATGAGAGAATTCTGCCCCTGCATCAGGCACGGCGCCTGCAGCTGCGGGAGGCGGTCCAGGCACTTCTCATCGACATGGATGGCGAGGCTGCGGGCAAGCAACGGCGCTGTCTCCTTGATGCGAGTGGGATCCGCGTCGTTGAGCGCGCGAATGGCCGTCAAATAACTTTCCAGTCGCGAGCGATCGAGCGTCGCCTGATTCAGGTCCTGGGTGGCGCGCACGAATGCTCCGGGCCTGCCCCGCACCGCGTTCACCAGAGTCTTGAAGTCACCCCCCGTCTCGGGCGCCAGGAAGAACAGCACCTGCTGCGCCTCGGATGGCACCGTCACGGTCAGCCCGTCCTGCGCGCATTTGCGCTCCCACGTCGCGCAGCGGAAGAACCAGCTCTGCGGCGGCGGATTGGTGGACCCACGCAGGAAGGCCACGACCAGCAGATAGCGGGCGCTCTGCGACTGGGGCAGGTCGGCCCTGATCCAGAGGCGATCGCCCGCGGCCAGATTGGGGACCTGCGACACCGGCAGCGTGCTCGCGCCCCGCGTAACCTTGACCTCCAGCTCAGGACCGGCCAGATCGAACGGCGCCGGATCGGCGTGTACAGCAATAAGCTTCGCGACGGCGAGTGCGGCCGCCGCCATCATCGTGCGACTTGGGTTCATGCGGCGTTTATCTTCGAGATCTCATCGGGCGATTTTAAAGCCTTCTTCCTCCCCGTGCGGTGCCGTGGACCACACCTCCCGCAACCTCTGACAGCGCGCGTACTGCAAAGTTCGCGTATCAGCGACGGGGGCCGGCGCCATTGCGGCGCAGCCCGAAACTACGCGTTGGCAGCGGGGGCGCCGGATAGCGGCCCATCTTGGAATTCCAGTACGCCCATGACCGCGGATCGATAATGCCGGCCGGAGCGTGATCCAACGCGTCCCTGAAATCATCGTCAGACACTACTGCCGAATGGCGCGCATATCCTCAGGAAGAGCGTACGTCATCGCATACGCCATGAAACGCACTGGATCCGCGAGCGCCCTCTCGGGCTCTTCGAACCAGATGATGTTGCTGGCGAGTTCCAGAGTCTGCGGGTTTACGGGAATAGGCTTCATAGGCCCGTAGTCTGGACCCGTGCGGCCTGCCGCGCGCTCGATTTCAGGCAAACGCTCCAGATCAACCTCACGGGCGGCGGTCGCGAGTCGGTCCTTCGTTGCCTCCGGGAGATCTCGCAAATTACCGTCGTCGAAATAGGACAACGCCTTCAGCGTAACCTCCGGGTTGAAAGCGGTGCCATATAGCTTTTGAGCCGCCGCGAGTGCAAGCGAAAGATCCGCCTTGCCTGATGAAAACAGGGCGTCGAGGTCGATATAGTCCTTGGCCTCGGCACGAACTTGTACGACTGATGCCTTCGTTCCCACTTCAACGTGCGGCTGGAATTCGCGTTCGGGCGTCACTTCTGCTCCGTCGCCAACCGCCGTAGCACCTGCTCAAACACCTCCACGGGCTGGCCTCCCTGGATGAGGTGGCGGTCGTTCACGATTATGGACGGGACCGCGTGGATGCCGTGGTCGAGATAGAACTGCTCGCGATCGCGAACGTCTTTGGCAAACTCGTCCGACTCGAGAATCCGGCGGGCCCGTTCGGGGTCCAGACCGGCGGCGCGCACGGTGTCGATCAACACCTCGTGGTTGCTCGGGTCGAGCCCTTCGGTGAAGTACGCGCTGAACAAGGCGTGCTTGAGGGCCGGTTGCTTGCCCTCCATCTCGGCCCAGTGCAACAGTCTGTGGGCATCGAAGGTGTTGTAGATGCGCTCGCGTTTGCGCATGTCGAAGCGAAATCCCAGCTCGGCGCCACGCGTGCGGATCATCTCCTGGCTCTGCGCGAACTGCTCGGGGGTGGAGCCGTACTTCCTGGCGATGTGACCGGCGATGTCCTCGCCCTCGGGCGCCATCTGGGGATTGAGCTCGAAGGGTTGGAAGTGCATGTCGACGGCGACCTCGTCTTGCAACCGCGCCACAGCCGCCTCCAGCGACTGCAACCCGATCGCGCACCAGGGACAGGAGACGTCTGACACGAAATCGATTTTCATACTCACGGCCACGACCTCACCTCCTGACGGGGATGTCAATGTAGCTGTCGCTGAACCAGCGGACCTTCAACGGAACCTTCGCGTCCTCGATGGTCTCTGTGCTCACGTCCGCGCCCGTGCCGTAGTTGATCTCCTGGTCCGCTCGCTTGTTTACTCCCAGCACCACCACGACCCGGCTGCCCTCCTGCAGCTTGCGGCTGGTCATGCGCTCGCAGTGGATGATGAGCTGTTGCCGCTCGCCGGCCTTCAGAAGATGGCGGTTCACACGATCCTGCGCATAGCTGGCGCGGATCTGGGAAACGGGCGCGGACAGTTGCAGGTACTCGCCACTGGGTAACAGCTCGTATAGCGCAACCGTGATATCCATGTCCATCTTGTTCACACGAAAGTCCAGCCGTGCGGCAACCGGGCCGTGCAGCTCCATCGCATGCGTAAGCGGTGCGCTCATGAACGTAGCGGCGTTGTGGGTCTGCAATGTTTTGCTGACGAGGTCGGCCGGCGGCCGCCAGTCAGCATCCGAACGATCCGCAAGGTTGACTGTTTGCTCGACATAGGTGCTGTCCGAGAATCGGTGTTGCGAGAGCCGGTGAGCATCCCCGACGATGGCCGCATCCAGATAGAACTTGACGGCGCCCCTGCCCATCGCCTCGACCGACGTGCCGTGACGCCATTCGTTGGACCCCATCACCTCGTAGTTGACACGGCTCGACAGCAGCGCCGGCCGCTGTCCGCCCTTGATGACGTGATCGAACCAGTCGAAGCGCAGATCGTCGAGGTCCACGATAGCGGCTGGATCGAGTGAATAGCCGCGCAGCACCGCCGGCGGATCGTGTTGGGCAATCGTGTCGTCGTACGGCCCGAGCAACAGCGTCTGGTTGGCGCGCGGGTTGTAGCGGTAGTGCTGGTTGAAAAAGTACAGCGTCCCCGCCAATGACGGGTCGTAATACCCGCCCATGGCGAGAATCGGGACGGTGATCCGGGCGAATTCCTGCCGGTACGGGACCATCGACTGCCAGAACCGGTCGTAACTGGGGTGATTGAGCCAGCGGCGGAAAAAGCGGCTCGGTCGCCCATTGAGGACGTCGAGCTCGCGATAGGCCTTGCCGCTCGTGTACCAGGACTTGTCGAGCGCACGCCAGTGGGCATCATCCTCCTCCACGGGCTTAGGGTCGGTCACCGACAACACCCAGCGGTAGGCGGAGTTGTGGAAGACGCCCGCCTCCATCGGGCTCTCGATGCCGGGCGCGGTGGTCCCCGCGGTGGCGATCGCCTTGAGCGCCGCTGGGGGATGCTTCAAGGCCGCCCAGGCAGTGAATGCGCTGTAGCCGCTGCCGTACATTCCAACGCGACCGTCGCTCCACGGCTGCTTGGTAATCCACTCGATCACCGCACGCGCATCATCGCCGTCGTGCTGGAACGGAATCACCGGATCGGTACTCTTGTACTTCCCCCGGGCATAGGCGACAACCCCGGCATAACCATGCGCCGCAGCCTCCCGCGCACGATTCTGAGGTGACACCCGGATCGTGAACTCCAGTAGCGCGGGCAGGGCCTTGGGGGCATCCCGCGGCTTGACCATGACCGCCGAAAGTGTCGCGCCGTCACGAGTCTTGATGAGGATGTCGTCGCTGTTCTCGTACCGGCGCTGAGCTTCTTCGGCGTTCAGCGGACCTACGACCGGCGACACATTTCGGTACGCCTCCAGCGTGAGATAGGCCCAGACCAGCTCCAGAGCCTCCGCGAGCGACACGGTTCCCTTCGCCCGGTGCTGATCGAACAGCTTCTGCAGCGCCTCCTGCGCCGCCGGCACCGGCGCGCCCAACCAACCCTCAACACGATACTCGTCCAGGTCGTCGAGCTTGGGAATGACGGCCCGGTACTCCTGGGTGAACGCCTGGGCGAAGGGCACTTTGGCGCTCGCTTCGACCGCTTTCGCCCGCAGGTAGAGGTCATACAGCAGCGACTGGGTAACCGGTCGGCCGGTGTCCTTCGTCCGCCGCCGATCGCGTAACTGTTGTCTGCTGGCGTTCGCCGAGGCGTAGCTTCCGGACACGAACTGCAGCGCCGACACGTTGTTGAGATACCGCTCGGTGTCCTGCTCCTGGTAAACGGGCAGCATGCGCGTCGCCAGATCCCGCATGACCGCGGCGGTCGCCGGATCGCCCGCGCTCCCCGGCGGGTGAAAATCAAACTGCTGCGCGAGCAGCGCCCGGACGGGGAGCAGCCACAGGAGCGCCGGAAGGATCCACTTCGCTGCAGTGCTCATCGGCGGCGCGCCGCAGGTTCTTTGCGTCGCAATACCGTGACCGCCTTGTCATGCACCTGCGTCTCCATCGCAGGATCGGGAATGAGATGCAACACGTGCGAGAAGAACGGATCCCTCGCCTGGACGGCGCGTCCGATGTGGATGACCGCCGTGGAGGTGAGCTCGTCAGTGAAGATCCGCGTCACCCGTTCAAGCGCCTCATCGTCGAGCGAACTGAACGCATCATCGAGCAGCACGAACGGAGGCGCCTGCAGCGCGATCCGGGCGAATGCCAGGCTGACCTGCTCGTCCTGACTCAACTCCTGATCCCAGCGCCGCGTCGCATCGAGTGACGGCGCCAGTCTTTCCAATCCGAGCGCGCGCAGCGCGTGGGTGAAAGCCGTTTCCGGGAAGCTGTCGACCTTCAACGGATAGGCCAGAACCTCACGCAAAGTGCCGCGCGGCAGATACGGCGTGCCACGGGGGACGTAGCGAATCTGTTCGTCCTTCGGGCGGGCGACCCGCCCTGCGCCCCAGGGCCACAGACCCGCCAGGGCGCGGAACAGAAGAGTCTTGTTGGTGCCGGGCGCGCCTACGATGAGCACGCGCTCGCCCCTGTGAATGGCGATCTTCTTCTCCTTCAGCATGTCGCAGCCGCTCGCAGAAACCACTTCCAGGTCCTCGATCGCAAGCGTTCCCGGCTCGCCCTCGCCGTAGGCGATGCGGCCCTCGAAGTCGCGCAGTTCTTCTGTCGTGTGCAGCGCCTGCCGAAAGGTCGCCACACGCATCAATGTCGCGCGCCAGTCGGCGATGGTGCTGAAGTTGTCCACGAACCAACGCAGCGAGGACTGCGCCTGCGTGAAGGCCGCCGCCGCCATCATCAGGCCGCCGAACGAGATCTTGCCGGCGAAGTAGATCGGAGCCGCCACGAGAATGGGCGCGACGTTGGTGATCCATCCGAAACCGGAAGTCACCCACGTGAGATTCGTGAGTCCCGCGACCAGACGCCCGGTGGCGGCCAACACGTTACGCAGATGAAGCTCGACGCGGCGCTTCTCATCGCCCTCCCCCTCCGCGAGAGAAATGCCATCGAGGTGCTCGTTGATGCGCACCAGCGAGAAACGCAGGTCCGCTTCCCGCGCGTAGCGCTCCGCGTTACGGTCGACGAGACTGCGGCCTACCCAGTAACTCACGAGCGAGCCGAGGCCCGCGTACAGAATCGCCGCCCAGAGCATGAAACCGGGGACGCCATAGTCCTTATCGGCAACCCGGAACACGAAGTCCTTGGAGAGCACCCACAGCACGCCGGCGAACGAGGCGAACAGGATCGTCGCCTGCAGCAAGCCAACACTCAGATCCGCGGTGAGCTCGCACAGCTTGCGCGCATCCTCGTGCATGCGTTGATCCGGGTTGACGCCCATCGGCCCGCCGGCGTTGGCAAGCCAGAACGCGCGTCGCGGCCGCATCCAGTCGCGCAGCAGATCCTTGACGAGCCCCTCGCGCAGACGGATCTTCATCGTCTCGACCAGCCAGCGTTGCGCGACGGCGAGCACCAGGAGCGCGCCGGCGATGATGAAGAACACCCCGAGTTGGAACAGGAAGTCCCCGAAATCGCGGCGCGAGAGCGCATCGTAAAACGGCTTGTTCCAGCTGTTGAGGCGGATCTGGCAATACGCCGTCAGGATCAGAATGAAAACGATCGTGAGGATGATCGCGATCAACGGACGGCGCAGGGGAGCCACGAAAATCGCCCGCAGCATCGAGCCGAACTGACGCCATACCCCGGTTCGGACCGCGGGATCGCGCTCCGACGACCTGGTCGCGGAATCGCTTCCCGAGGGTCTGGACGTGTTGTCGGCTGAAGAAGCGGTCATGTCCTGCGGCACGCGGCGGGCTTCATGCGACCTGGCGGCGCGCCGTCACGCAGGAGATGAACGCGGCGTAGCTCCAGGCGAGGTGCCTGGCGGAAGTCTGTGCGCCCGTGCTCTTGTCGAACTGCTCTGACAACTCGCCCCCCGCCGGGGTGAAGGCGCGCACGGTCTCGAGGTAGGCATCGCCTCGCTCGATCCAGGCGCGCGAGCCGCTGCCGCCCGCTGCGGCGCGGAAACAAAACTCGGCGGCGCCCAGAGTCGCGAAGTAATAGGCGCCGCCCGAATAATAGACATCATTCGCATAACGCCCCATGGCCGGTCCGCGACGGGCGTCACGCTTGTGGTTGATGGGATAGGCGTCGGAAAACAAAGCCTCGAGCCGGGCAAGCGTCGCGTGCATGCGCGGATCGTGAACCGAGTGCCGCGTCCCGGTCCGCTGGGCATGGATGGCGGCGAGGATCACGGCGATGTCCAGCTCCTTCCTGGAGGCGGCCCCGCCGGACAACACCCGCGAACGAAAGTACTCCTCCGCGGGCGCCCAGAACTCATCGAGCGAGCGCCAGATTTCGCCGCTCTCGGTTCGATAGTGGTGGGCCACGCGCCGCTCGCCCGAATCCTCCAGCCAGGCGGCGCCTTCTTCGAGGGCGGCTCCAGCCACGCACAGCGTGTAATAGTGGCTGCCCTGCTCCTCTTCCCAGATATCGAACGAGGGCGTGCGCCAATGCGCCGCCGCGAAGGCCAGATCCGCGCGGATCAACTGCGCCGCCTGCGCCGCGACCGTCCGGTCGAGGCCGCTCATCCACCTCAACAGCGCGAGGGCGCGCAGGGAAGGTCCATCGAACTGCGGGCGCGCCCATTTCGAGATGTCCAGCGTCGCATCGGGATTGATGCGCGTGTCCGCGGCGACCGCCTCGCCGTGAACGTCGGCGAGCTCGGCGTCGCTGCGCAGGTACTGCACGAATCCGGGGTCGACCGACTGCCTCCAGGCGGGGCTGGCCGCGAGCTTGCGGCCATCCAACTGTTGCAGCGAGCGGTTGAAGCTCACGAAGTCGGCCAGGGTCGCGCGCGTCTCCTCGCCCACCATCCCGTCCGCATGCAACAGGCGCAGCGCCTCCACGACCACCGCCGAATCGCGATACCAGTGGAAGAAGTAGTCGGGATCCGGGTCATAGGCCGCGAGCACGGGCGAGGCGACGATCGAGCCTTTCCGCGGCCGCACCGTCTGGCCGAAGAAGGGGCGCGACTTCACGATCGTCACCGGTGAGACGCTCGCAAGCATCGCCCCGGCGCTGTAGCGATACTGCCGGTCGATCCAGCGCTCCAGGGGCTCCATCTACAGCCCCGCCGCGCTCAATCCCGGGGCGGTGAAGCCGAGCCGACGCAGGCCCTGACGCACTTCCGGGACACTCATGAAGAGCTTCCAGAGCAGCCCGGTCCGGTAGTTCTCCATCATGATGACAATGGGGCCCTGGTCGATGGCGAGATAGGTGTCGGCGTACCAGCCCTGCCCCTCGCAGAACGCGTCGCAAAAGCCGAAATGGCCCCAGACGCGCCCGCCCAAGTGTTTCAGGAAATGCCTCAGCGCCTCCATCGACTCGCGCGGCGTGTAGGGAACGCTTGCCAGGGCCGCGGTTGGAGAAATAGTCCCATCGTCATTGTCCGGAGCGTGCGCAAGGTAGCCGCCCGGACCGTCGCTCGCCGTCAGTCCCCAGCAGGCCGGGCCGTAGCCCTTGTGGCCGTGAGGATTTGCCACGCAGTGTGCGTGGTTGATGCGCGCATGCCGCACGTTGAGATCCCAGTAATCGGCATACCGATCCCGCAAACCGCGTGGATCGAGTCCGCAAAAGGAGTACTGCGACAGAAACAACGGGCCCCCGTAGGGCATGCCGAGGGGCAGCTCGATGCCGTAATAGGATCGGCCGTTGGTGAAATTGCGACCACTGGCAAAGCCGCGGTGGTAGGCAATCGGGTCGATGGCGTAGCGCGGCGAGCCTGCCGCGAGCACGTAGGTCACCAGACACTCATTCCAACCGCGGATCTCCTGATCCATGGCCCAGCCGTTGTTGGGGCTCCAGTGCCAGTACAGGACGCTCCGGCCGCCCTGCGTGTACCAGTTCCATTCGACCTCCTCCCAGATCCTCGTGATCCGCGAGCGCACGGCCTGCTCGAGCGGTGTGTCGCGATCGAAGTATTGCCGGGCGCACAGCAGTCCCATGCACAGAAACGAGGTCTCGACCAGATCGGCCGCGTCGTCCTTGCGGAAAAAAGGAATGGTGGCGCCCGTTCTCCCGTCCATGAAATGCGGATAGACACCGTGATAGCAACGGGCGCGCATGAGGAGATCGACCATGCGCCCCAGGCGATCGAGCGCCGCATCCCGGGACACCCACCCGCGCTCGACGGCCACGATGAGGGCCATGATGCCGAAGCCTGAACCGCCGACGGCGACGAGATCGTTGGGCGTCTCCTCCCGCGCCGTGCGCCGGTCCGGTGCAAGAGCGCTCGTCGGATGGGACGCATCCCAGAAGAAGTTGAATGTCTGGCGCTGCACGACCTCGAGCAGCTCGTCATCGGGCAGCGCCGCAAGCGCAGACGGAAGCGGCTCGCGCCCGGGATGCGCAACGACGTGCGCAAGCTTGCTTCTGGAGCCTTTTTCAGCCTCTGGCACCCGCGCCCTCCTTTTCTGCCGATGGATCCATCATGATGGTATCTCTTTTTGCAACGGACGGGATTCGATGAGCCGGATCGAACGGTTGCTCGAGCGTATGACGCTGGCGGAGAAGCTCGGACAGCTCACCATGACCGCCTCGAGCTACGCCGTGACCGGCCCGGTCATCGCGGGGGATTCCACGGATTCCATCCGCAACGGGACGATCGGCAACCTGCTCAATATGGTCGGCGCGGAGCACGTGCACGAGATGCAGCGCATCGCCGTGGAGCAGTCCCGACTGGGTATTCCGCTGCTGATCGGGCTGGACATCCTCCACGGACACCGGATGTTGTTCCCTATTCCGCTGGCTGAGGCAGCAACGTTCGACCCCGGGACCTGGTGGCTGAGCGCTCGCGAAGCCGCCCGGGAGGGCGCGGCGGACGGCCTCGCGATGACCTTCGCTCCAATGTTGGATGTCTCGCGCGACCCGCGGTGGGGCAGAACCGCGGAAGGTCCCGGAGAGGATCCGTGGCTCGCGCAAGCAATCGCGGTCGCCAAGGTGCGGGGGTTTCAAGGGACGGAGCACGCTTCGGAGCAATCGCGCGCGGACCTCGATGTGAGGCAGTCAGGCACGGGCCTCGCGTCGCCCGAGTCGCTCGCCGCCTGTGCCAAACACTTCTGCGCCTACGGACCGGTTACGGCTGGCCGCGAATACGCATCCGTTGATGTCTCTGAGCGCGCGCTGCGCGAAGTGCATCTCCCGGCATTCGCGGCCGCGGTGCGCGCGGGGGTCGCAGCAATCATGCCCGCGTTCACGGATCTCGCGGGAGTTCCGATGACCGCCCACATCCGGCTGTTGCGAGACTATCTGCGCGGCGAGCTGGGATTCGATGGAGTGTTGATCAGCGATTACAACGCGATCGGCGAGCTCATCAAACACGGTGTCGCGGCTGACCTGGCCGATGCCGCGACGCTGGCGCTGAAAGCCGGAATCGACATCGACATGATGGCGGATGCGTACCGCAGAGGACTCCCTGTCGCTTTGGAGCGCGGCCGCGTTTCGATAGAGGAAATCGACATTGCGGTGCGGCGCGTGCTGCGGCTGAAAGAACAGTTGGGGCTGTTCGATGCCCCTTACGGACGCGGCGCACGGCGCGAGACGTCGGAAACGCTCGCCCACCGCAGGAAGTTGGCGCGCTCGATAGCCCAACGCTCGATCGTTTTGCTGCAGAACGACGGCGGCGTGCTACCCCTTTCCGCCTCCATCAGGCGAATCTCTCTGCTCGGCCCGCTCGCCGATGCGGCCAGTGAAATGCGCGGGTGCTGGGCAGCCGCATGCGAGGCCGAGGGTCATGTCAGTGTTCTGGGGGCGCTCCGCAATGCCCTGCCGCGCACGCAGATCAGACACGCCGCGGGTGTGAGCATCGATGGCGAAGATCAGAGCGGCATCGAGTCTGCCGTAGAACTGTGTGAAGGAGCCGAGGCGATTCTGCTTTGCCTGGGTGAGGCGGCGACGATGAGCGGTGAGGCCGCAAGCCGCGCTCACCTGGATCTGCCGGGACGGCAGCGCGCCCTCGCCGAAGCGGTTCTGGAGCGCGCGGGCGGGCTGCGTATTCCAGTCGCAGTGATTCTCTTTTCCGGGCGTCCGCTGACGATCCCGTGGCTGGCCGGGAAAGCGAATGCGCTGCTGGCCGCATGGTTCCTGGGGAATGAAGCCGGTAACGCCATCGCCGATGTCGTCACGGGGCGCGTATCGCCCAGTGGGCGCACGCCGATCACCTGGCCGCGCGCTCTCGGACAGGTGCCGATCTTTTTCGGGCAGCGCTCCGGCGGGCGTCCCTTCAACCCCGAAGACCACTACACCTCGAAATACATTGACGAGCTCAATGAGCCTCTCTATCCGTTCGGTCATGGCCTCACGTATGGACGGTTCAGCCTGTCCAACCTGCGTGTCTCGGCGAGTGTCCTGGGCGAAGACGGCGTCATCGATGTCCAGGTCGATGTAAAGAATGAGGGCGCCCGGCGGGCAGAAGAGACCGTCTTCCTGTTCACTCACGACAAGCTCGCCAGCGTGACGCGTCCTTTGTTGGAACTGAAGGGCTTCACGAAAGCGGCTCTCGAGGCTGGGGCCAGCCAAACGGTGACCCTGCGGTTGAGCGGCACGCAGCTTCGATTTCCGGGGCTGGACCTCGAGCCCGTATACGAGGCGGGAGA
>Ga0070741_10017412_pt1 | contig 11808 bp, 13 predicted proteins | sample Coa_R1_4_FD_66440 | JGI IMG/M metagenome (GOLD analysis project Ga0070741, IMG submission 66440) | Surface soil microbial communities from Centralia Pennsylvania, which are recovering from an underground coalmine fire - Coalmine... | ecosystem: Environmental > Terrestrial > Soil > Unclassified ...
AGGGGCCTGACCTATCGCGAGGTATCCGAGACGCTCACGGTCAACTTGTCCACCGTCAAGGCGCGAATGCGTGAGGGGCTGCGCCGATTACGTGATTGCCTAGGCATGACATGACCGAACCGAACGACTTCGAACTGCTGGAGCTGGCGACGCCCTATGCGCTGAACGCGGTCTCCGACACCGAGCGCGACGACATCGAACGTCGCCTGGCCGCCGCACCCGCCGCCGTCGCCGACGCATTCCGCGCGGAAGTCCGGTCGATTCGCGAGACGATGGCCGCGGTGTCGGTGACCACCCAAGTAGAACCGCCGGCCGATCTTCGGCAACGGGTCATCGCCGCTGTCGGCGCCCCGACACGCCGGAAGCATTGGCGCACAGCAGCATTGGCCGCCGCCGCGGTGCTCGTGGTCGCGCTCAGCGTGCTCAGCGCCGTGCTAGCGTTGCGCCCGTCGCCGCCGCCCTCGACCGAGCAGCAGGTCATCGCGGCCGCCGACCTGAAAACCGTATCGGAGCCGATCCCCGCCGGCGGCACCGCGACGATCCTTTATTCCCGCGACAAAAACGCCGGGGTGCTCGTCATGACCGACGTCGCCCCGCCCCCGCCGCACAGCGTCTATCAAATGTGGCTGATCGACAATCAGAAACCGAAATCGGCGGGCACCATGAGCGCGCAGGTCGTGCACCCCGCGACCACAGCAGTGCTCAACGACCTCGGCCCGGCCAGTGCTCTGGCGTTCACCGTCGAGCCTGGCACCGGTTCGCCGCAGCCCACCGGCCAGATCTTCCTCAAACTGCCGCTCACCTGAGTGCTCCGGCGCGAGTGGGCGGCGGATCGCAGATCCGCTACGAACGCAGCTTCGAATACCGGATGTCGGCGGATCACGGAGGGCGTCAATGACTTTGCGGTACGACGTGGCGATCGCCGGCGGCGGCCCGGCAGGCTCGGCGGCAGCCTGGCAGGCGGCGCAGACCGGCGCCCGGGTGGTGGTGCTGGACAAGGCCGAGTTCCCCCGTGACAAACCCTGCGGAGACGGGCTGACCCCGCGGGCGGTCAGCTTCATCCAGAAGATGGGCCTGGCCGACGAGATCGCGCAATACCACCGGCTCAACCGGGCAACGATCTTCAGCCCAAGCCGATGGGAGCTGTCATTTCCGCGCCGGCCCGGCATGCCCGATCACGGCCACGGCGTCCCTCGGCGCGAGCTCGACACCATGCTGCTAGGCAACGCCGCGTCGGCGGGCGCGGAGGTCCGTCAGGGCGCGGAAGTCCTCGGCCCGATCGTCGACGATGACGGCAGGGTTGCCGGCGTGACCCTCAAGACCGGCGAGCAGGTGCACGCCGACGCGGTCATCGCGGCCGACGGCGCCTATTCTCCCGTCAAGCGCGCCCTGCACGTCGAATCGCGCTACCGCGGCTACTCGGCGATCGCGATCCGCGCCGAAATGCACGCCAACCGTCTCGACGCCGACTCGCTCGACATCTATCTGAAGGTGACGTTCGACGGCGATCAACTGCCCGGCTACGGCTGGGTGTTCCCGCTCGGCGACGGCCGGGTCAACATCGGCGTCGGCTACGTCAACAGCTACAAGAAATGGCAGCAGATCAACTCCACCCGTCTGCTCGGCGACTTCTTGGCCACCCTGCCGGCCGACTGGGAGCTGCCGTCCATCGGCGAGTTGCAGCAATCCAAGGCGCTGCAAGGCTGGCGGCTGCCGATGGGATTCACTGCGTGGCCGCCCTGGCGGCCGGGCATCCTGTTCGCAGGCGACGCGCTCGGGGCGGCGCGACCGGTGTCGGGTGCGGGCATCTCAAAAGCGTTGCAGTCCGGGCTGGCCGCCGCTGACTGCGCGATCGCAGCGCTGACCAATGGCGGGCCCGACGACTTCACCAACTACGAGCAGCGCATCGCCTCTACCTGGGGTAAGGAGTACCGCCGCGGACGGCTGTTTCACCGGCTAGTGGGTATCCCGGCTCTGGCCCACGCCGGGCTACGCGTCCTGGACCGAGTGAACCACCCCAAATTTCGTGCGTACCTTCTGTTTTGGGAAGACACCCTCTCGGGCAGCTGACGCTACCCGGGTTACCGGCACGGTTGCCGTGCGCAGGTGTACCCGCCGCCGACACCGGTGTTGTGCGTAGTTGGTCGACCCTGCGCGCCATCCGATCCGCGCCGCGCTCCGAATCACCGGGAGACACACCCAACAGGCGGACACCGCCGCCACGAAATCGGAGGAACGACCATGAGCAAACGAGCGTCACGACGGGTGGGGCTGATCGGTGGTGCGGCGGTGGTCGCGGCCGCCGCGCTGCCGCTGGTGGCGGGCAGCGCCGCCGCCGCGCCGATGAGCGGGCTGGTCGGTTCCGGCTGTGCGGCCTACGCGCAGCAGAATCCCACCGGAGCGGGATCGGTGGCGGGCATGGCTGCGGACCCGGTGGCGGTGGGCGCCTCGCACAACCCAATGCTGACCACGCTGACGGCCGCGATCTCGGGGCAGCTGAACCCGAACGTCAACCTCGTCGACACCCTCAACGGCGGCCAATTCACCGTCTTCGCCCCGGTCGACGACGCGTTCGCCAAGCTGCCGCCAGGCACCGTCGACTCGCTCAAAATGGACTCGAACCTGCTCACCAACATCCTCACCTATCACGTGGTGGAGGGTCAGATCGCTCCGGACAAAATCGACGGCACTCACCCCACGGTGCAGGGGGCGCCGCTCACGGTCAGCGGCATGGGCAACAACTTGAAGGTCAACGGCGCGTCGGTAATCTGCGGCGGCGTGCACACCGCCAACGCGACGGTGTACATGATCGACTCGGTCTTGATGCCGCCCGCGCAGTAACGCCATCAGACGGCCGATGCGCGGTCACATACCTACCCGCAAAGACCTGAAATCTGCACGGTGCACCAGATGGGGGCCATGACCGAATCGTCGAACGAAACGCAGCGCTTTAGTCCGCGAGCACAGTCGCAATGGTGGGCCGCGTCGGCGGCCAAAGCCCGCGGCTCCAACGCCGAGGAAGTTCGCTCCCACTACGACCTGTCGAACGAGTTCTTCCGGCTCTGGCAGGACGAAAACCAGGTATACAGCTGCGCCTACTTCGAGCGCGATGACATGACGCTGGAGGAGGCGCAGCGCGCCAAGATCGATCTGGCGCTGAGCAAGCTGGACCTGCAGCCCGGCATGACGCTTCTCGACATCGGCTGCGGCTGGGGCTACTGCATGCGGCGCGCGATCGAGAAATACGACGTCAATGTCCTCGGGCTGACACTGTCGCACAACCAGGTCGAGCACGACCAGAAGATGTTCGACCAGATGGACAGCCCGCGCCGCACGGAGGTGCGGCTGCAGCCGTGGGAGGAGTTCGACGAGCCGGTGGACCGGATCGTGTCGATCGGCGCGTTCGAGCACTTCGGCTTCGGCAAATACGATGACTACTTCAACAAAACGTTCAACCTGCTGCCCGATGACGGCAGGATGCTGCTGCACACGATCTGCATCCCCAGCGACGAAGAGGTCAAGCAGCGTCAGCTGCCGTTGACCATGACGAAGGTGCGCTTCGTGAAGTTCATCATCTACTACATCTTCCCCGGCGGCCGGCTGCCACTGGTTGCCCAAGTCCAGGAGCACGCCACCAAGGCCGGGTTCAAGGTGACGCGGGTCCAGTCGTTGCGGCCGCATTACGCGCGCACGCTGGACACCTGGGCCGCCAATCTCGAAGCCCACAAGGACGAAGCCGCCGAGATCACCTCGCCGGAGGTCTACGAACGCTACATGCATTACCTGACGGGATGCGCTGACCTGTTCCGCGAGGGGTACACCGATGTCAACCAATTCACCTGCGAAAAGGGCTGATTCGCCGACGCTCGCCGCCGACTACCTTGTCGTCGGGGCCGGCGCAATGGGCATGGCGTTCGTCGACACGCTGCTCACCGAGACGCAGGCCACCGCGGTGCTTGTCGACCGCGGTCACCAGCCCGGCGGGCACTGGACGTCGGTGTACCCGTTCGTGCGGCTGCACCAGCCGTCCGCTTACTACGGCGTCAACTCCCGCGTGCTGGGAACCGACCGGATCGATGAAAGCGGCTACAACGCAGGGTTTTACGAGCTCGCTACCGGCAGCGAGGTGTGCGCCTACTACGAGCAGGTGATGTGCCAGCAGCTGCTTCCCACTGGTCGGCTGCGCTACTTCCCGATGGCAACATATCTGGGCGACAACAGGTTTCGCACCCTGGACGGAAGTGAACACACGGTAACCGTCACCCAGCGGGTGGTGACCGCGACCTACCTGGAAACGATCGTGCCGGCCATGCGCAGCCGACCCTTCCCGGTCGCGGACGGGATCGCGGCGGTGCCCCCCAACGAGCTGCCCCGGCTCGCGCCGGACCGGCGCCACTTCACCATCGTCGGGGCGGGCAAAACCGGAATGGACGCCTGCCTGTGGCTGATCCGCCACGGTATCGCCCCGGAGAGGCTGCGCTGGATCATGCCGCGCGACTCATGGTTGATGAACCGCGCTACCGTCCAGCCCGGCCCGGTGTTCGCCGAGCAGCTGCAAGCGAGCTTCGCCGACCGCATGGAGGCGGTGTCGAAGGCCACCTCCCTGCATGACTTGTTCGAGCGGCTCGAGCGGACCCACACCCTGCTGCGAATCGACCCCGCAGTGCAACCCACCATGTATCACTGCGCGATCGTGTCACTGGCCGAACTTGAGCAGCTGCGCCGGATCACCAATGTGGTGCGCCTCGGCCATGTGAAATCGATCGAAGCCGACCGGTTGGTGCTCGAAGGCGGAACGGTGAGCGCCGACCCGTCTTCGCTATATGTGGACTGCACCACCGTCGGGCTGCCGCGGCCCCCATCGGTGGCCGTCTTCGACGGCGACCAGATAACCCTGCAGAGCGTGCGCGGCTGCCAGCAGGTGTTCAGCTCGGCGTTGATCGCCCACGTCGAAGCGTCCTATCCAGACGACGACACCCGAAATGCGTTGTGCCAGCCCGTTCCCCACCCCGACGCGCCGATCGACTGGCTTCGGATCGCGATCTCCGACAATCAGGCGCTAGCCCGCTGGCTGCGCGACCCCGAGCTAAGCCAGTGGCTGGAATCGGCCCGGCTCAACATTCTTCGCGGCTTGTTCGCCCAGCTGCCCGACAAGCCACGAGTGCGGGAGAAAGCCGCTGGCGCGATCGCGGCGAAGCTGAACGCAACCAACGACAAACTCACCAAACTGATGCAAACCCCAACCGAATGACCCGCCGTCGCTACGGCTGCGGCCCATCCGGGTGCTGCCGCATCCGGGCTGTTCGGTGCTCGTCGGTAGCCTGAGCCCGATGGGGAGGGAAAGAGTCCACGCGGTCGTGATCGGGGCAAGCATCGCGGGTTTGTGCGCGGCGCGGGTGCTCTCGGACTTCTACGAACGCGTCACGGTGATCGAGCGTGACCCGTTGCCGACCTCCTCCGCCAACCGTTCGGCCGTGCCGCAAGGCAGACATCTGCATCTGCTGGCCGCGCGCGGCGCCGACGAATTCGCCACGCTTTTTCCCGGCCTGCTCGAGGACATGGTCGCCGCTGGCGTGCCGATCCTCGAAGACCAGCCGCGCTCGCTGCACTTCGCCGCTGCCGGTCATGTGCTGGGCATCCCCACCGACCCCGACCTGTGGGGCCAACCGTTCACCACTTACATCCCCAGCCGACCCCATCTGGAGTGGCAGATCCGCCGCCGCACCGCCGGCATCGACAACGTGACGATCACCGCTGGATCAGTGTCGGCTCCGCAATACGACGCGGCGGCCGAACGCGTGAGCGGCGTGCACGTCGACCCCGTCGACCGCGGTGACACCGGCTTTCTCGCCACCGATCTGGTCGTCGACGCGACTGGACGTGGCACCCGGCTGCCAGTGTGGTTGAGCCAGTGGGGATTTCAGCGTCCCCCCGAGGCCACCGTGGATGTCGGCATCACGTACGCCACCCACGACGTCGACATCCCCGAGGGACTCCTCGAGGAGAAGATGGTCATCGCCGGCGCCTCCCGCAACACCTCTCAGGGCCTAGGGATGCTGCAGTACGAGCACGGCGGCTGGGTGGTAACCACGTTCGGGATCGCTAGGGCGCCCGCCCCGCGCAGCTTCGCGGACATGTGCGAGCTCGCCGACGCGATCACTCCGCCCCATGTCGCCGCCGCGCTCCGCAAAGGCCAACCCGTCGGGGAGCTGGCGAACCACAGCTACCCCACCAGCCGGTGGCGCCGCTACGACAAACTCAAGCGCTTCCCGGCAGGCATCGTCCCGCTCGGCGACGCAGTTGCCAGCTTCAATCCCACTTACGGGCAAGGCATGACGATGACCGCGATCCAGGCCGCCAACCTGCGGCGAGTCCTGGAGTCCGGGACCGGCGACCTAGCCGGCGAATTCAATCGAGCCACCGCCAAGACCACGTTTCCGGTGTGGACGATGAACGCGGTCGGCGACCACACCCTGCAGCAGGCCCGCGGCGCCGCACCGCGCTGGTACAAGCCGGTCGGCGAGCTGTTCGACCAGTTCCTCGGCGCCGCCGAAAGCGATCCCGTGCTCGCCGAATGGTTTCTGCGCCGGCTCAGCCTGCTCGACAGCCTCTACATGGTGCCGCCGGCGCGGATCGTTGGTCGCACCGTTCGTCACAACCTGCGCTGCTGGTGGGCCGAAAAACGCGGCAGCACAACACAATTCCCGATCCCGGCGTGACACGCTAGTCTCAGTCCGGCCAGATGCCTTCGCACATGACCACTGGCTCCACGTCGGGTCCGCAGTCGTAGCACCATGTGCGGCCCGTGAGCTTCCAAACCCATCGCCCGTTCGCGGCATGCAGGATCACGCGCGTGCCGTCGAAACTCAATCCGACGTCGGGATCTTTACTGCTTTGCTCGAGAACATGGCGGGCAAACCACATGACGGGCGTCGCGTGCTCGACCCGCAATTGGTCGCCTTGGCGGTGGAACCGAACTTCGCCCGACGGTGCGGGTGGGATCGTCATGATCGTCGCACCATGACCGGTATTCGTTGCGGACTTCACCACGGATCGCCGTTGATACGAATCGGGTCCAGGCCGGGGACAGCTCGTGTTCGCCGGACGAAACGAGTGAGGCCAATACGGCGTCTACCTGCATGAATAGCAGGATTCGCGTGGCGGTGGCGGAGGGATTTGAACCCTCGGACGGGGGTTACCCGTCACACGCTTTCGAGGCGTGCTCCTTAGGCCGCTCGGACACGCCACCGCGGGCAAGCTTACCGGCCGGCCAGCGACCTACTCCAATCGCTGCCGCGCGAAGAATTCCTCCAGCGGCCTCGCGCAGTCGTCGGCCAACACCCCGCCGCGCACCTCCAGCCGATGCGTCAACCGCCGGTCCCGAACTACGTCCCACAGCGATCCGACCGCACCCGTCTTCGGCTCCCACGCCCCAAACACCAGGCGAGTCACCCGCGCCATCACCAACGCGCCCGCACACATCGTGCACGGCTCGACCGTCACCGCCAGCGTCGTGCCGACCAGCCGCCACCCGTCACCAAGCACCTGCGCCGCCGCCCGCAGCGCGAGGATCTCCGCGTGCGCCGTCGGGTCGCCCAGCGCCTCCCGCGCATTGACCGCCCGCGACAATTCGACCCCGTCAGCGCTGAACACCGCCGCCCCGACCGGCACATCCTGAGGCCCCGCAGTCGCCGCCGCTTCCAGTGCCACGCGGATCAGCGCGTCGTCAGCGCGCACACGTCACCGATTGAGGCGTTCGAGCACCGCGGAGAACTCGTCGCCGTAGCCCATCGTGGCCGCGATCTGGCCCAGTTGCTCCTCCGGGTACAGCGCCGGGTCGTCGAGGATCACGCTCAGCACGTCGTCAGGCAGCCCAATGTCCGATAACACCCCGAGATCGCCCTCTTCGAACGGGTCGCAGTCGTCGAGCTCGTCGAAGTCGATGTCTGCGTCGAGCTTTTCCAGCGCTTGCTCGGCGATGTCATAGTCCAGCGCTGCTGTCGCGTCCGAGAGAAACAGCCGCGTGCCCGACGGCGCAGGCCGCACGATGATGAAGAACTCGTCGTCGATGTTGAGCAATCCGAAAACAGCTCCGGCGCTGCGTATTTCGCGCAGTTCGGTTTCCGCGTCGGTCAGGCTGCTCAGTGCTTTGCGGCCCATCGGCGCGCACCGCCATTTGCCGTCCTCCCGGACCACGGCCACGGCGAAACCTTCCGGGATGTCCCGTGCCTGCTCTTTCGCCGGTCCCATGGCCGCTTACGGTAGTCCCCGATCGCGCGCCTTGACCACTATCTGACGAACCGCGCCGAGAGCGAATATGCCAACCTGGAAGCCGTGACCAAGACCCCGGTATGCGTGCTCGGCCTGGGTCTGATCGGCGGTTCGATCCTGCGGGCCGCCGCGAAGGCCGGCCGGGAGACGTTCGGCTACAACCGTTCTGTCGAGTCCGTTCAGGCCGCCCGCTTCGACGGTTTCGACGTCACCTCCCGCCTCGACGAGGCGTTGACCCGCGCTGCGGCCAGCAAAGCGCTGATTGTGTTGGCGGTTCCCGCGCCTGCGGTGTCAATCCTGCTGCCGTACATCCGTGACATGGCACCCGACAATCCGATGACCGATGTCACCAGCGTCAAAGTGGCTGTGCTCCAAGAGATTCAGCAAGCAGGTTTGCAGGAAAAGTTCGTCGGCGGACACCCGATGGCCGGCACCATTCATTCCGGATGGGCCGCTGGCAACGCCCGGTTGTTCGTCGGCGCGCCGTGGGTCGTGTGCGTCGACGACCACGTCGACCCGCATTGCTTCGCGACCGCCGCCGAGCTGGCGCTGGATTGCGGCTCCGTCGTCGTCCCGGCCCGATCCGACGAGCATGACGCAGCCGCCGCGGCAATCTCGCACCTTCCGCACCTCGTCGCCGAGGCGGTCGCCGTCACGGCTGGCGAGGTGCCGCTCGCGTTCGCGCTCGCCGCGGGGTCGTTCCGCGACGCCACCCGCGTCGCCGCGACCACGCCCGAGCTTGTGCGCGCGATGTGCGAATCCAACGCCGAACAGCTACTACCCGTCCTTCATCGCACAATCGAGCTGTTGACCTACGCCTCGCTCGCGCTGGCACAGCTCGGGAATGTGGCCGACCTCGTTGACGACGGCCACGCCGCCCGCGCTCGCTACGACAGCTTCTCTCGGTACGAGATCGCCGGCGTCGTGCTCGGCGACGAGGACTGGCGCCAGCAGCTGGCCGCAGCGGGCCGCGCCGGCGGCGTGATCAGATCCGTTCCGCCAATCCGGGATAGTCCAGGATGAACCCGTCGCCGTCCACGGTGACCGTCGTGTCGGCGACCGGTGAATGCACCTTGATGCCGTCGGAGCCGCTGCTGTAGGTGATCGTCGCGGGATTGACCGAGAACTCCGGCAGCGTCACGTACACGACCGGCACCGTTACCGACTCGGCCGTCTTGTAGACCCCGGTTCGCCGGATCGGCAGCGCATTGAAGAACGGGCTGAACACCATGTCGACGTCGACCGCGCCGCCGAACGCACCCCGCGACTGGCCCTGGTGATCGGTCACGAGCCACATGTGTTCTTCGTCACGCGCGATCGACAGCTGCCGATCGCGTTCGGCCAGCGTGACGGAAAGCGACAACCGCTTCGTCGCGCCGGTCTCGTCGGTCACCAGATCGTAGGATGCGCTGAACGCCGGGTGCGCGTCTGTGGCGCCCGCGACGATCCTCCCGTACGCCTTGATCCTGTTGCCGGACAACTGGACTCGCGTCGACTCCATGCGCGGAACATCGTGGCCACGCCAGGTCAAGATAGCCGGCCACGCGCTCGCTGTCGCTTCAGACGGGCTCGCACTCACCCATCTACGGTAAGCGACGGATCATCGCGCACCGCGTTGGCCCGAGATGCGCGTCGCGTCGACGCCTCGTCGTCGACCAGCGGTACAGGCATGCGGTTGATCCGTCCCGTTCCCGGCACCGACAGCCACACCGCCATCGCCAGCAGCGCGTCGAGAATCAACGCGAGCGCCGTCACCATCAGCGCGCCGACCAATGCGATGTAGAACTGGCGGATCTTGATGCCGTCGATCAGGTAGCGCCCGAGACCGCCGAGGCTTCCGTACGCGGCGACCGTGGCCGTCGCGACCACTTGCAGCGTCGCCGTCCGCAGCCCACCGAGAATCAGCGGCAGCGCGTTGGGCAGTTCGACGCGCAGCAGCACCCGCATCTCCGTCATGCCCATCGCGCGGGCGGCGTCGACGACCGCAGGGTCGACGTTCGCAATCCCGGCGTAGGTGCCGGCCAGCAGCGGCGGGATCCCGAGCAGCATCAACGCGATAGTCGGCGGAAGTAACCCAAGGCCCCACAACAGCACACCCAGCAGCAGCACGCCCAGGGTCGGCAGCGCCCGCAGCGCGTTGACGCCGGTGACGACGACGAACGTGCCCCGGCCGGTGTGCCCGACGGCCATGCCGATGGGGATAGCGATTACCGCCGAGACGGCGACAGCAACGGCCGTGTACTGCAGGTGCTCCCCGATGCGGGCTAGCAGGCCGGCGTTGCCGCCCCAATTCGCCGCCGTGAAGATGTAGGACAGCGCCTGCTGAAGAAAGTTCACCGCGCCGCCTTCGCGCGCACCCACGGTGTGGCGAGCCAGCCGGCCGCCATGATCGCGGTGTCGACGACGATCGCGAGCATGAAGATCGCGATGATGCCGGCGACGATCTGGTTGCTCTTGTCGGCCTGGTACCCCTCGGTGAACCAGGTGCCGAGTCCTCCGATGCCGATCACCGAGCCGACGGACACCATCGAGATGTTTGTGACGGCCACTACCCGCAGACTTGCGACGAGCACCGGAATCGCCAGTGGCAGATCGACTTTCAGCATCCGCACCAGCGGCCGGTAACCGACGGCCGTCGCCGCGTCTTGCACGTGTGCGGGCACTGCATCGAGCGCTTCGGGCACCGCGCGCACCAACAGCGCCGTCGTGTACAGCGTCAGCGCGACGATCACGTTGGCCTCGTCGAGGATGCGCGTCGGGATGATCAGCGGCAGCACGACGAACAACGCCAGCGACGGGATCGTGAAGACGATGCTCGCGGTCACCGTGGTGAGACGCCGCAGAAAGCGGGTCCGCTGCACGAGCACGCCGAGCGGAACCGCGATCAAAAGACCCAGCAGCACCGGGATCAACGACAGCCGCAGATGAATCCGCGTCAGCACCCAGGCGTCGTCGAGGTGAGTGAGCAGGTAGTGCATCAGCCGTTTCGCTGCGCCTCGAGCGCCTCGAGCACGTCGTCGGCGCGCACTCCTCCGATCACCTTGCCGTCCGCGTCGACGGCCACTCCTGTTCCCGACGGCGACGACAGGGCCGCGTCGAGCGCCTGGCGCAGCGTGCCGTCCGGGCGCAGCAGCGAGCCGCCGGCCACGAGCCCGTCGGCGTTGCGCCAGCCGACGGGGGTGCCGTCGGGCCGGGTTTCGAGTTCCCATCCGTCCACATCGCCGATGTCCCGCAACGTGATTCCCGATGCGTGGAAGAACTGCAGCCGCCGATAGCCGCGATCGGCACCGATGAATCCGGAGACGAAATCGTTGGCCGGAGTGGACAGCAGCTGCTCCGGTTCGTCGTACTGCTGCAGCACGCCGCCGGGCCCGAACACGGCCACCTTGTCACCGAGCTTCACCGCCTCGTCGATGTCGTGGGTGACGAACACGATCGTCTTGTGCAGTTCGCTTTGCAGCCGCAGCATCTCGGCTTGCAACTCCTCGCGGACGACGGGGTCGACCGCGCTGAAAGGCTCGTCCATCAACAAGATCG
>Ga0070741_10017413_pt1 | contig 11808 bp, 8 predicted proteins | sample Coa_R1_4_FD_66440 | JGI IMG/M metagenome (GOLD analysis project Ga0070741, IMG submission 66440) | Surface soil microbial communities from Centralia Pennsylvania, which are recovering from an underground coalmine fire - Coalmine... | ecosystem: Environmental > Terrestrial > Soil > Unclassified ...
AATCCTTCTCGATATAGGTGTCGGTGCGCGGGATATAGGCTTCCGGCTGGTAGTAGTCGTAATAGCTGACGAAATATTCCACCGCGTTGTCGGGAAAGAAATTCTTGAACTCGCCGTAGAGCTGCGCCGCCAGCGTCTTGTTGGGCGCGAGGATGAGCGCCGGCCGCTGCGTCGCCTCGATCACCTTGGCCATGGTAAAGGTCTTGCCCGAGCCGGTGACGCCGAGCAGCACTTGCGTGCGGTCATGGCGGCGCACTCCTTCCACTAGATCGCGGATCGCGGTCGGCTGGTCGCCTTTCGGCGCGAAATCCGATTGCAGCACGAAGCGCTGGCCGCCTTCGGATTTCTCCGGCCGCGGCGGACGGTGCGGCACCCAGGTCTGCTCACGGAATTCCGGCCGGCCTTCGCGCAGCAAAGCATCCAGCGCCTGCTGGCTGGCGAGCGCGGCCGGCACCGCGGCCATGCCGCGGGGGCGCGGCCCAGGTGCCAACGTTTCCGCCTCGTCGCCGACACCGAGTTCGCGCGCCAATTGCGGATCGATGCCGGTGACCGGCGGTGCCTCATAGCGGCGTTGCGGTGCCTCGCCGAGTCCCTTCACCGATTTGCGCGACGTATGCGCCTTGGCGAAATCGGCGCGGCGGTCCCAGGAATTGTCCGGCGGCGGCTCGATACCCGTTTGCGCGCCGATACCGGCGGCGCCGCGGGCGATGCCAGGATTGAGCAATTGCTCGAGAGCGGGCCCAAGCGGCTCGACCTTCTCGCGTGCGGCCTTGCTGCGCGTGGGACGGGCGGGATCCTTCGGCTTTTTCGGCTTTGCGGGAGGTTTCGCCATCGTCCCCAATATGGGGCGAGTCCGGGGCCAAGGAAAGGATGCGCGCCAAGTCAGCGCGCGGCGGCGGAGGCCCCGCAGACCGGCGACGCGTCACCGGCGGCGCGGGCGATCATCATCACGTTGATGCGCAGCGCCGGCGGAAAGTCGTCGATCGAGATACCGTGCTTGTCGAAGGCGTCGGCGATAGCCTCACGCACATGCATATCGAGCGGCGTCGAAAAAGCCGTTGCCGCGGCATTGAGCTTGGTCGGGTCGCAGCGGCCGGCGCCGCAATCCATAAGATCATGCCAGGCTTGGGCATAGGCGCTGACCGCTGCGATCAAATTCGCCTTGGCCGTCGCATTGCAGGGCGCCTGCGTATAGGCGATGCTCGCCTGATAGGCGGCAAGCCGCAGCCTGTCGCGGGGCGAAATATTCTGATTGCTGCCTGGATCGGCGCTGACCGCGGAGCGCGATGGCTGCGCCGGCGGCGTGAGAGCGGCGACGCGCGTATCTGGCGCCCTCGTGGCGACGACGTGGGACAAAGCCGGGAAATGTGCACCGGCAAGGGCCCAGGCCACGCCGCTATAGGAGAGAACGAAGAGCGCCGCCGCTAGCGCGGCAAAACGAAGATTGTCCGCCATGTTGGCCGCCATCTTCCGCTGAAGCGATGGCGACCTTTAGCAAAACCGCACGGCAAGCGAATCGAAAACCGCCGCTTCGGTTAATAACGGAATTTTTACCATAGCGGTGGCCTGCACCGCAGAACGCGTCAGGCGGCGCGGATGTTGTCGAGAAAGCGGCTGATCTCGCCGCGCAGCGCTTCGGCCTGGCGGTTGAGGTCGATGGCCGCTTCGACCACCTGATTGGCGGCCGAGCCGGTGGATTCCATGCTGCTGCTGACACCTTCGGCGTTCAGCGTGACCTCGGCGGTCGAGCGTGCCACTTGACTGGTATTGGCGGCGATCTCGCTGGTTGCGGAGCTCTGGTTTTCCATCGTCGTCGCGACGAAATTGGAAATCTCGCGCATTTCCCCAATGGTGCCGCGCACGCCGAGGATGGCCTGCACCGCCTGGTCGGTCGCGCTCTGAATGGCGGCGATGCGGGCGCCGATGTCGGCGGTCGCCTTAGCGGTTTGCCCGGCGAGGTGCTTCACCTCGCCGGCGACCACGCCGAAGCCGCGGCCTGCTTCACCGGCACGCGCCGCCTCGATGGTAGCGTTGAGCGCCAGCAGGTTGGTCTGATTGGCGATATCTTCGATCATGCGTACCACTTCGCCGATCTCGGTCGCCGTGGATTGCAGAGCCTGCACCACTGATCCTGCGCGCTCGGCCTCCTCGGCGGCCTTGTTGGCGATTTCGGCCGAATGCAAGGCACGGGCGTTAATCTGCGCGGTGCTGGCGGAAAGTTCCTCCGCCGCCGCCGCGACGGTCTGCACATTGGCATTGGCCTCATTCGAGGCATTAGCGGCGCTCAGCGCTTGGTCGCCCGTCTGCCGCACGATGGCGAACATGGTTTCCGAGGTGGAGCGCATATCGGTGGCGGCGCGATTGAGCGCCTGCAGGAGCGCAGTAATCGAATTCTCGTGCTCGGCGCAGAGCCGCGTGATGCGATGGGTGCGCTGTTCTTTTACGTCCTGGTCGCGTTCGCGCTCGAAGACGAGCTGCCGCGCGGTGACGGCGTTGTCCTTGAATACCTGCAACGCCGCCGCCATGTCGCCGATCTCGTCATGGCGCGCTCGGGCAGGGACGATGACGTCGAGCTCGCCGCCGGCAAGCTTGGTCATTGCCGCGGTGAGCCGCTGGATCGGGCCGACAATGCGCTTGGCGAAAAACAGACTGAACAGAATGCCGAACAGCAAACCGACAGCGACGATTGCGCCGATCAATCCGACCGCTCTCTTGACTACCTCCGCCGAGCGCGCTCTGGCCTCATCGTTGCTGGTCTCGACCAACTCCCGGGCGTGTTCCAGCAGACGCAGATAATCGCCTTCTGTGGCCGAAAGATTGTCCTGCAGTCTGTCCAGGCTCGCTTTGGCGGCCAGCACTTCGTCCTGCGCTGCCAACAGCCCGCTATCGCCGAGCAATGCAATCTGCATCTGCTGCAGACTGCTCTTGAATTTCTGCAGATCGACCTTCAAATCGTCGGCGCTGGCCTGTACCTCCAGCAATCCCACAACGTCCAACGAATTCGCGAAGATCAGCTCGGCGCGCCGCCGCAACTTTTCGAGTTCCTGTTCGTTCGCGATGTTCGGTGTGGCTGCGCCGATTTCCCGGAACGTCACGATATCGCGCACGAGCCAATGCAAGCTCTGAATCAGCGGGTAGGTATCGTTCATCGTGGTGGTGATCAGCTTGCCTAGCTCGTCCACCGTTGCGCTGCCGTTGGTAAGCGACAGACCCGCCGTGTCCCTTATCTCGCCCATCTTCGCTTCGGAGCTGCTGGTAGCGTTGCGAACCAGCGCGTCGTAGCTGTCTTTCAGCTTTTCGAATTCATTTAGCTTGTCGGCGACCTTCAGTTCGGCGAGGCTAACCTTGGTGTTGGCCGCCAACATCGAGTAAAGCTGTTGCACGAAATGCTGCTGCAGGGTTTCGACTTGCTGCAAGTCCATGGGCAGCTTCGATGCCGCGAACAATTCCCTCAGTCTCGCGATCGAGCGGGCCGCTGCGGCATCGAGGTCGGCCACCGCGCCCCGGGAAACCTCGGCTGGACGGTTGTTGCTTACGGCATCGAGATAGACCATGCGCATCTGCCGCGCGTTATTGACGAGACCGACAGTCTGTCCAAGCAGCGGCGAGGTGATGTCGGAAAATATGGAGAGCTTGGCGCCGATGTCGCGAATGAATAGCAGCCCGGAAGCGCCGCAAACCCCGATTAGCGCCGACAGGCAGAGAAACGCCAGCGTCAGCCGGGCGCGCAATTTCAGGCGGATGAACGCGGCCGCGGCATGAGAATGGAGACGACTGACGAAATTGTCGCGAGCTTCGGGCATGCGCAATCCGGCGGCGGCGGGTCGGCTCAGATTGCAGCGAAATTCTTTATTAAATGCTGACAGCTCGGCGATTTGCGGTCCCGCTGGCCGCAGTCGAAAAGCGCTGCGTTAACGTCGCATTAACTACATTGGGAGGCGCCGCGCCTCGTCACCGCAAGCTTATTCCGCCGCTTCCATCTCGCCAGCGTCGAGAAAGCCGCCCGATTGCCGCTTCCACAATGCGGCGTAATGGCCACCGAGCCGCAGCAGTTCGTCATGGGTTCCTTGTTCGGCGATGCGGCCGTGATCGAGGACAACGAGGCGGTCCATCCGCGCGATGGTGGAAAGCCGGTGAGCGATCGCGATCACCGTCTTGCCGGCCATCAAAGTGTCGAGGCTCGTCTGGATCGCCGCCTCGATCTCGCTGTCAAGAGACGAGGTCGCTTCGTCCAGCACGAGGATCGGGGCATTCTTCAGGATCACCCGGGCGATGGCTATGCGCTGGCGCTGTCCACCGGAAAGTTTGACGCCGCGTTCGCCGACATGGGCGTCGTAGCCGCGACGGCCGCGCCAATCCTGCAATTCGGGAATGAACTCATGGGCGTGGGCAAGGCGCGCCGCCTCCTCGATCTCCTCCTCGCTGGCGCCGCGGCGGCCGTAACGGATGTTCTCACGAATGGAGCGATGCAGCAGAGACGTATCCTGCGTCACCACGGAAATCTGCGCGCGCAGCGACTCCTGAGTGGCCAGCGAAATGTCCTGGTCATCGATCAGGATTTGCCCGCCTTCTAGATCGAAGAAGCGCAGCAGCAGGTTGACCACCGTGGACTTGCCGGCACCGGAGCGGCCGACGAGCCCGACACGTTCTCCGGGATTGACCGTCAAACAGAAATTCTCAAGCACGCCGCTTTCGCGGCCATAGCCAAAGCGAACATCCTTGAACTCGATCCGTCCCTGACGCACCTGCAGCGGCTTCGCATCGGGGCGGTCGGTGAGCTGCAGCGGGCGGGCGATGCTGATCATGCCCTCCTGGACGACGCCGATTTCCTCAAAGATATCGGCAACGCGCATCGCGATCTGCCGCGAGATATTGGTGAGTTGCAAGGTGAGGGTCAGCACCATCGCGATAATGCCGATTTCGACCAAACCCTGCCGCCAAAGGATCAACGCAAGCCCGCCCGATCCGGTGATCAGCGCGGCGTTGAGCAGCGACAGCATCACCGCAAACCACGTCGTCAGCCGCTGCGAGGCGAGAAACAGATCGGTGTGGCGATCGACCGCCTCGCGCACGTAGTTGTCTTCCTCGGCCGCGCGCGCGAACAGCTTCACGGTGAGGATATTGGTATAGCTGTCGACGATGCGCCCGGTCAGCGCCGAGCGCGCTTCCGAGCTTCTCTTCGAGCTTTCGCGCATGCGTGGCACGAAATAGACCAGCATCGCCGTATAGCCGGCAAACCACAGCAGGATCGGCGTCATCAGCCAGGCATTGGCGCTGGCCGCCATTAATACGGCGGTGGTGCCGTAGACCATTACGTACCAGATCGCTGTGACCGCGGCTGTGAGTGTCTGCCGCAAGGCGGCGCCGGTCTGCATGACGCGGCTGGAGATGCGCCCGGCGAAATCATTCTGGAAAAAGGCCCAACTCTGCCGCACCACGTGCCAGTGCGCCTGCCAGCGGATCATATTGGTGAAAGGACCGGAGATCGCCTGGTTGCTGATGAGATAGCGCACGAAGGTGATGCCCGGCCGCGCAACCAGCAAGACGAGCGCCATGCCGATCAGTGCCGGCCAAGTCTCGGCGAGAAAGCGGTCGCGCGGAATATGGCTTACGCCGTTGACGATCTTGCCCGTGAACCAGGGCACCGCGGCGTCGGACATCGCGACGAAGAGCTCGATAATAAAAAGTGAGATAAAGAGCCACTTGGCTTGGCGGGTATAATGCCAGAAGAAAGCCACCAGCCCGGCGGGCGGCTCCGGATGCACCGGATTTTCGGTAGGTTTCAGCAGGTTTTCGAATCGGCGGAACATACTCCAGCCATCATAGAACATTGCCGCGGCTCGCGGCAGCCGGTCCGCGGCAACTGTTTCGGTTCAGCCGTCGCGTTAGTCCGGCTTCGTGACCGGACCGTGGCCTCGGCCTCTATCGAGGGCCGGATCCCAAACAAGTTGCATGTAGATTTGCAATATTGTCAGCCGAGCGGCCCGCCAAGCACGCGAAAGATCAGCGGATTTGCGATCAGGAAGACAATCGCGGCATTACGCCAGCGCGGATGCTCGATCGCCGACACAAGCGACAGCGCGGCGAGCGGCACGGCGGCGGCGAGGGGAAGGTAATAGCGCGGATAGGCATCCATCATCCAGCCAGTGGCGAGGTGGCGTCCGTAGCTGAATACGATATTGCAGGCGAGAGTCGCCCCGCTCGCGAGCAATCCGGATACGACCACGACATCCAGAGCCGTCTCCGCCTGGCGCAGCAGGCGCCGCAGCGATACGGCGAATCCGGCCAGGGCGCAGGCCAAGGCGGCGAGGGGAAAGAACAGAGCGGCGTAGTTCCACGCACTGCGGGCCGCCAGCGCCGGCATCCAGCCGGCGACAAAGTCGGCGATGAAATGCAAGACATAGGCGCCGAACGCTAGCCGCGGCAGTTCTGCCCAGCCGGTCGCGCGTGCGCCGCTTTCCAGCAGCATCAGTTGCGCCGGGGTGTTCGGCGCCGGACCGCCGTATTGCAACGTGAGGATGACATACGGCGCCGCAGCCAGCAGCGCCGCGAGGATAAGGGGCACAATCCAACGCCGGGGGAAGCGACCGCGCCAAACCAGATAGATGAAAGTCACCGTTAGAAATCCACCGGCGAGCAGCAGGCCGGTCAGCTTGGCCCAGGACGCGACGAGCGCGGCGCAGAGCGCCGCGGCCAACCAGCCATTTCGTCCGGTCGCGACGAGCATCCAGGCCGCGAGCATCGTCGCGGCGCCGCCGGCGAAGGCCATATTGTCCGGATTGACTGCGCCGGCGAGCGGCGCCAGCACGGGTATGCAGGCGAGCGGCACCGCATAGGCATAGAACAAGCGCCTCTCGAATCCGCCGAACAGGCCGATGGCCAGCGCAGCTGCAAGGCCGATCGCCGCGATGGCGACATTCAGCAGACGATGCATGAAAGCTGCGGCGGGATGGCCTTCGAGATTGGGGCCCACCGCCGCGAGCAGCGCGTAATAGAACGGCGGATGATTCAGATAATTGGCTTCCGGCGTGAAGCGGAAGCTTTGCGCATCAAGCAGCCGTAAATTCTCCAGCCGAGGCCAAAAAATCGTGCGGTGCTGCATCTCCGCGACGTAAGAGACATGGGCGAGTTCATCAAAGCCCTGAGTAACGTGCTTGCGGGCGCCGCTGAAGGTCGCGGCGGCAACGAACAGCAGCAGGATGACCGTGGTTGCTATACGCGTTCCGGCGGTGGGGTTGTCGCGGCCCGACGCAAGCTGTTGCCATCCGATGCTCGACATCTGCGGCATATTGCCCGGCCGCGGTTAACAAAAACTCCGCAACCTTCGGCCTCCGGCCAATAGCGCTATTCTACGGGAGCACCGCCGCTGTCAGACATGCCTCTGCCGATATAGGCCGCGATCTTCCACGCGCCGCTTTCTTTCTTGTAGCAGAGCTGGTCGATGCCGAGCGGCAGCAGCAAATTGATGTCGATATAGCCGAGCGTGCCGGAGGGAGCGACGATGCGCAGCATCGGGCCGGGCTGTTCGGCCTCCATTTCATCCGGCAAGACGCGTACGAAATACATGCCTAGCTTGTCCAGCACCTTGGAATCGGGCTGCGGCCGCTCGTGGATTGGAATGGCGGGCTGCTCGGGATAGCCCCATTCGCCGAAGTCGCTGCCCGTGGCTTTCAGCAGCGCCGCGAACTGTGCGGCGTCGAAGATGGGGACCGCAGGCGTGCAGGCCAGATCTTCGCGGTGCGGCGCGCGCGACACCGAGGGCTCGTTTGCATAATCGGCGAGAGATTGCCACCCATCGTCGCTGTTAAGGCCGATCGCCTCGCTAAAGGTATCGATCGGCGATTTTTCGGCGGCGGCCCGGATGCCGGGACCGCGCTCCCAGAAAAAGTCCTGGGCCACGACCGCCGCCAGCTGCCCGCGATTCTTGCGGGAGGCGATGGCGGCGAGCCGCTTGCGAAAGACATCAAGCGCATGGTCCTTGACCGCCGGAGCGAGGGCGACAGTCACTTGCTCGTAGGGTTCGGCGGGAGCGGAAATAGGGGATTGCGCCTGCCCCCATCCGGCGGCCAGCAGCAGCGATATGACAGAACAGGCAGCGACAGTGACGGCACGGGGCGGCATGGACGCTTACCTTTCTACGAATCGGCGGCTTCTATATAGGGGAATGCCCAGCCGAGGCTGCGGTTTCACCGCGGCTGTCTTCTACGCGCTTCCCAAGTGAACTTGGCGTTGCCGTGTTAGATTTGCAACGATGCCGAGAACAAGCGCGACAATGTAAAGGCGAATCGGGGTCGCGCGCCCGCTTTTCCCTCACTTAGAATTTATCCGGAGGCCACCATGAACGACCAGACCCGGCAATCGCCCTCAGCCGAAATGTGGAGCATCGTATTGGCGCTGCTGCTTTCGGCGGCGGGCATCGTCTTTTTCAAGTTCATGCCCGATTATACGCCGCAACATAATTCGCTCCGCGGGCTGCCCGGTTGGCTGGCGCTCGGCTATCTGACCGCGCAATTCTGGCTGCTGCTCGACTCGGCGCTGCGCGTACGGCCGACCAGCGTCATCGACGCGGCTTTGGCGATTGCGCCGGTCGTGACCGGCATCGTCTGCGCCGTGCTGTGGATGACGGGAAATTTTCAGCTCTCGCTGTTTCAGCTCAATGCGCTGGCGATGTTCACGGTGACGGCGCTGGTGGAATTCATCACCACGCTTTGGGTGCGCAATGTCGTGCTGCAGCGCGGCTTGACGATCTTGCCAGGCACGCCCGGTTGAGCGATCACGCGGAGGTGACGAGCGCGCTTGTTCCCTTCAGCGCGGCGGTCTCCGGAAACACCGTGGAAGCGAGCGTGCGTTCATCGACGCGCAGGTGATCGCGCAACACGCCTTTGATCACGGCGCGAAGGTCGGTGGTGGGCTTAAGATCACGCCCTTCGTAGAGATTCGTACCGCTCAAGCCGGGCCAATCGGCGATCACGCGACCGCCTTTCACCGCGCCGCCGGCGAGCAGCGCGATGGTGGCCGTTCCGTGGTCGGTGCCGGCGGTGCCATTAATGCGCGCGGTGCGCCCGAATTCCGTCATCACCGCGACCACGGTTTCCTTCCAGGCGTCGCCCATGCCCCCTTCAACCGCCGCCAGCGCGCCGTCGAGCGCGCCGAGCAAGGCGGCAAGGCGGCCATTGGCGACCCCTTCATTGGCGTGCGTATCCCAACCGTCAAAGGCCAAGGCGCCGATGCGCGGTCCGTCGGCGCGTGCCATAAACTTGGCGGCGGCGCCGGCGGAATCGGCGAAATAGGCTTTCACCGCATCGACAGCGCCTTTGGCGCGCGCATCCTTTGCCTTCGGCCGCATGTCCATGCCGCCGGCGCGGGCGATCGCCGCCAGCCCAGCATGCTCTTCCATCGCGCGCGCCAGTGCCGGATCGCTGTGCCGGTAGAGTTCGAGCAATCGCATCATGGTGTCGTCGCTCGCCGGTGGCAGCTTCGGCGGCGTCCAGGCCAGGACCGGGGCGGGGCCGCGCACCACAAGCGGTGTGACGGGGCCGACGGCGAAAGCTTGTTTGCTGGCGATCGGTCCGGCGGACGCGAGCGAGGCGAGGGCGCGATTGAGCCAGCCGGTATCGACCGCGCCCGGCTTAGGCAAACCGCTTTCCAGCACGTCCTGCCCGTCGAAATGCGAGCGCTCGCGGTAAGGCGAAGCCACGGCATGGACGATCGCCGCGTGGCCCGCTTGATACATCCGGTGCAGGTTGGGCATCGCCGGATTGAGAGCGAAGAAATTGTCGAGCGGCAGCGCCGGCGTGGCGCTTTGCAGCGTCAACGCATCGTCGCCGCGCAGCCGCACCCAATCGGGGTCGCCGACCGGCGCCACCGCGGCAAGCCCGTCGAGTGCACCGCGCAGAATGAAAACAAGCAAGCGCGGATCGCGGCCCTCGGCCAATGCGATACGCGGCAGATACGTCCAGGCGAACAGCACACCGGAAGCGAGCAGCAATTCGCGGCGATTGGGGGCATGGAGCTCGATCGTCATGACAGTCACCGTCTTTGGAATTCGGGCGCCATCAGCAGCAGCGCCAGGGCCTGCGTCCGGCTTTCCGCACGGCGAACCGTTTGTCGCGTCTCGGCGGAGGCGAGCGGACCGAGCGCAATGTCGACGAGCGCATCCGGCTCCAGGCCGCCGCCACTCTGCCGCGCGAGTTGATTGGCGATATTCAGCCGCTCGGCGATGCCGTCGAGCCAATCGGCGCTGTCGTCGGAAAATCCCTTCGGGGCCGGTGGCCGCCACAGCGGCTCGCCGAGCACGTTCTGCATTAGCACCAGGCGGCGCATGTCGGCGGGCGCGATGCCGCTCGCGCGCAGCGACGAGATCATCCATTCCCCCGGCTTCTTCAGCTTGCCGCGCGCCGCATCCCAGGACTCGGGCGCCGCCAGGAGAGCCTTGCTGACCTCCATGAGATCTCCCCCGGTGTCGAGAAAGCGCTTGCTGAGCGTATCGACCAGGGCCGGCGGTGGCTCATCGGCGACGAAGTGGCGCGCCAGCTTGGTGGCGATGTGCTTGGCGGTCGCCGGATGTTCCGCGACGAATTCGAGGACGTGGCGGCCCTGCTCGTAGCCGTTGTCCGCATAACTTTTGCCAACGACGGTCTGCGCGCCGGGCTCGTGCAGCCGCGGATTGAAGACGAAGCTGCCGCCGTGTACCGGGTCGAGCCGCGGAGGCACGATCGTCCAGCCGGTGATGACTTTTGCGAAGCTGGTGACGTCGGCCTGGTCGTAGACCGTGCGTACGCCGAGCGTATGCAATTCGAGAATCTCGCGCGCGAGATTCTCGTTGAGACCCTTGTGTTGCCGCATACCGGCCGGCGAATCCGGACCGATGGAGCGCGCATTGTCGAGATAGAGCAGCATGGCCGGATGTGTCTCGGCCGCCAGCAGCAGTTCGGAAAACTTGCCGAGGACATGCGGTCGGATCGCTTCGCGTTCGTAAGCGCCGCAATAGGGGCGCACCGCCGCCTTGCCGGCGGAAACGCAGAAATGATTGGACCAGAACCAAACCAGACGCTCGACGAAGCCGGTCTCGGCCTTGAGCGCCGCCTGATAGCGGGCCGTCGCTTCGGACAAAAATATCTGCTGCGGCACCGAAGGGCCGGTCATGCGTGGCTCCGGCCGGCTGTCGCTCATGGCCTGGCCGCCGACGTCGGATTGCGGCGCAATCGCCGCATCGCGCGCCCGGCTGCGCCGTGCCCTTCGCTCTTGCGCGTATTGATAAGCCGCCGCTGCAGCTTGCTCGCTCGTCGGTAAACCGGGATCGTCGAGCCTGCCGGCCCCGGGGCGCAGCTCCGCGATCAGCGCCGCGCGCGGATCGGAGACGATGGCTTCAATGCCGCCGGGCTTGGGGCCGAAACCGAAGCGATGCAAAGCCAACGCGGCTCGCGCGCGCGGATCGATCGCCATGGATTCAGCTCCTCAAGCTCGTCCACAGGAATCTGGACACGACCGGTGACCAGACTAAGGCAACGAACATTGCCGCAACATGGATGTGCAATGAAAAATACAACAGGAAAGGCGGAGCGCTCCTGCCGTTCAATCTTTGTTCTACGTGCCGACGAGGATCGAACCGTAAGGCGCGCCCGCCCGATTGCTGGGGGCGCGGGCGACAAACAATCAGGCGCGCGGTAAGAGGTGCCCGCCGGAATCCTCCGGCGTGGCTCTTCCTCTTACCGGTCTTTCACCCATGTTTCCGCTCAGCGCCTATCTGTTACCCGCCGTCATGCTCGCGGGCTCCAACGTCTTTATGACCGCCGCCTGGTATTGGCA
>Ga0070741_10017414_pt1 | contig 11808 bp, 6 predicted proteins | sample Coa_R1_4_FD_66440 | JGI IMG/M metagenome (GOLD analysis project Ga0070741, IMG submission 66440) | Surface soil microbial communities from Centralia Pennsylvania, which are recovering from an underground coalmine fire - Coalmine... | ecosystem: Environmental > Terrestrial > Soil > Unclassified ...
TCGGCGGGATACGCAGTGAACGAGGAGAATCTCAAGCTCAGCGACAGGGCGCATGTAGTTATGCCCTACCATAAAGAGATTGACCTCGCGCGTGAAGAGAGAATGGGAACGGGTAGAATCGGAACGACGGGAAGAGGGATCGGTCCCGTATATGAGGACAAAGCGGCAAGGCGGGGGATGCAACTCTCGGATTTTATCCATACCGAGGGTTTTTCACTGAGGCTCCGCTCCGTCCTTGAAGAGAGAAACCTCTACATTACAACCGTCCTCGGAGGGAAGCCTCTCGAATTTGGGAAAATCTATGAAGAATATCTCTCATACTGGGAGGAACTCAAGGGGTTTGTTACAGACACGTCAAAGGTTCTAAACGATGCAATCTCCACTGGAAAGAGCATTATGTTTGAAGGGGCGCAGGGAACCCTTCTCGATGTGGATTTTGGTACATATCCCTACGTAACTTCATCAAGCGCAGGAGCGGGAGGGGCATGCACTGGAACGGGCGTGAGTCCGACCAAGATTGACCTCGTGGTAGGAGTAGCAAAGGCCTACACAACCAGGGTCGGGGAGGGGCCGTTCCCATCGGAGATTTCGGGGGATTTGGCCTTGAGACTAAGGGAGGCAGGGGGTGAATACGGCTCAACCACGGGAAGGCCGAGGAGGTGCGGATGGTTCGATTCTGTAGCGCTCAGATACGCCGCAAGAATATGCGGAATCTCAGGGCTTGCTGTTACAAAGCTCGACGTTCTCTCTGGATTTGACAAGATAAGGGTCTGCATTGGTTATAGATACAAAGATGAATTGCTCACTGAATTCCCATCAAACTCCGAGGTTCTTAAAGGTTGTGTTCCTGTTTATGAAGAGACGGACGGCTGGGATGAAAACCTATCCGAGATAAAAAGGGTTTCCGACCTCCCATTTCAGGCAAGGGCTTATCTGGACAAAATTGAAGAGACCACGGGTGTTCCTATATGGATCCTTTCCCTTGGAGCATCAAGAGAGAAGGTGATTTTTGTAAGGGATATACCTTCCTGAACCATGAGGCATTAGAATGTAGTGGCAATTAGCTCCGCACTATTCATGAATTGCCACTAGGGACGTTTCATTATGCACTTCTTGCATATTCATGTATGGTTTCCATAAGTGTCGCCCTCTTCACCGGCTTGGTAATATGGGCTGTGCATCCGGCATCAATGCTCTTCTGCGCATCCTCTTTGAGCGCGTGCGCCGTCAACGCAATAATAGGGGTTGACTTCAGTCCGTTCTCCCTTTCCCACTCCCTAATTGCTTTTGTGGCACTATAACCGTCCATTACGGGCATCTGTATATCCATGAGCACAAGGTCATAATTCCCGGATTTAAACTTCTCGAAAGCCATCTCCCCGTTCTCAGCCATCTCTATTTGATGCGCGGTCTTCTTGAGATATGACTGGATGAGTAAACGGTTGTCTATTGTGTCCTCTGCAAGGAGGATCCGTAGGGCACGTTTGTCTTCCGTCATATCAGGGCTTGCCACCACCGGCGTTTCTTGAGGGGGAACATTTGTCGTGGCTACAGCAGTAATAATGGCATTGAGTAAGTCAGACCTCTTGATTGGTTTAACCAGATGCCCCGCAATATCCAGCTCTTGGCATCGGGATAATGTAGCTCCTCGATTATCAGAGGTAAGCATCATAATAATTACGCTGGCAATACTTGGGTCTCCTTTAATGCGCTCCACTACCTGAAATCCGTTCATAACAGGCATGTGATAGTCCAAGAGCAACAATTGATAGGGTACTCCCGCTTCATTGGCATTCCTAAGCTCAGCGAGTCCCTCCTCACCGCTTTCAACTCCCTTTACTGAGGCCCCTAACCCAATGAGCGTTTCCATTAAGATAAGGCGATTTGTATCATTATCGTCCACCACGAGGATTCTCAACCCCTTTATTAAATCCACGTCTAAACTCTTCCGATGTTTTGGCTCAGTCTGAACCCTGAATTGGGCTGTGAAGTAAAATACGCTTCCCTTGCCGACCTCACTTTCCACCCATATATGCCCCCCCATCAGTTCAACCAGCCTCTTGGATATGGTGAGTCCAAGCCCGCTCCCGCCATATCTCCGTGTGATGGAAGAGTCGCTCTGTGTGAAGCTATCAAAGATAATACCAAGCTTCTCTTTCGGAATACCTATGCCTGTGTCGGAAATTGAAAAGAGTAGAGAGCCAGGTCTCTTGGCTTCTGGATCATTCTTAACACGAATCACAATCTCACCCCGTTCTGTGAACTTAATGGCATTCCCTATGAGGTTAATAAGAATCTGCTGTAGACGGCCTGAGTCGCCTGTTAGACCCCCTGGCACATCCGGCATGATTTGGCAGATTAGTTCAAGCCCCTTTTTATGCGCGTGTATAGCCAGAAGTTCGGTTGTTTTCTCAACGAGCTCATTGAGGTCAAAGTCTGAGCTTTCCAGTTCAAGGCGGCCGGACTCTACTTTAGAGAGGTCAAGAATGTCGTTTATCAGGTTAAGCAGTGTGTCTCCTGCCTTTCTGGATATTTGAACATACTCCTGCTGTTCTTGAGACAGAGGGGTTTCTAGAAGCAGGTCGGCCATACCGATAATGGCATTCATAGGGGTGCGTATTTCATGGCTCATATTGGCGAGGAATTCGCCCTTTGCGCGGTTGGCCGCTTCGGCCTCCTCTTTGGCCTTCTGCAATTGTTCTGTCTGCTTTGCATTATTGATTGCCACTTCAATCTGCTGTGATACAATCCCAAGTAGATTTAAGTCCTCCTCACTAAAGGTATTCTTCTTCAAGGAATGTATATTGATACATCCTATAGTCTTACCTCCAAAGTGAATGGGCATGGACAAGTAGCTTTTTGTTCCAACCTTTCTTCCAGCAGGACCAATGACATTCTCCTGATCTGCATCTGCCACACACCTGGGCTTATCTTCCATTATAGTTTTCCATGTAGCACCTTTTGGATAAGGTATCCTTCTTACCTGTTGAACATACCAATCAGGATAACCCCTGTTGGCCTTCATTACTGCCTCTTGCCCCTCAACGAGGTAAATTACAACATTTTCCGCCCCATCCATATTCTTGCTCATGGCATCAACAGCATTTTTCAGAACCTCTTGAAGGTTAATTGTTTGATGGATACTCCGAGTCACAGCGCTTATTATTGCTTCATAATGGTTCTTTTTAGACAACTGGGTAATGTGTTCTCTGAGGGCTTCCTCCGTTCGCTTTAGTTTTGTTATGTCCTGCTTAATAGCGATGAAATGGGTGATCTCACCACCGCTGGAGTGAACAGGTGATATAGTCATAAACTCGTTATATAAGCTTCCGTCTTTTCTGCGGTTTATAATCTCTCCCTGCCAGACATGACCGGAAACAATAGTTTCCCAAAGATTCCGATAGAATGCGCTATCATGTTTGCCCGATTTTAACACACGTGGATTGTATCCTAGGACTTCATCTTTACCGTAGCCGGTCAGTGCGGTAAAAGCCGAGTTAACCCAGATTATTTTGCCCTCCCTGTCGGTGATGACGATGCCGTTAGCAGCCGTCTCCAGTGCTGTTGTATGGATCTGTAGTTGTTTCTCTGCCTGCTTGCGCTGTGTAATGTCTTCTATTAATCCCATCCCACCGATAACATTCCCATTAGAATCACGCAAAGGAGACAGGCGTATTGATAACCATAACTCTGCTGAGCTAGTGGTAGCCTTATAGAAACCCTCATAGTGAGAAGACTGACCTTCAAGTGTTTTTATTATCGCTGGTATATAACTTTGATCTTTAAGCCCACGCATGTTAAATCCAATAATCCTGTCACGGGAGGATTGCAAAATATGGACTAGGCGTTCGTTGCACTGCTTTATAGTGAGTTCCTTGTCGAAAATAAACACCCCAACAGGTGATTGATCGAACAGAGTTCGGTATCGTTCCTCTGATTGCCTCAGTGCCTCTGCTGTTTGTGCATTATTTATTGCTGCTTCGATTTGTCGTGATACCATTTCCAGCAGATTCAATTCCTCTTCATCAAAGGCATCCTTCCCCAAAGACTGGATATTTATAGCTCCTACCGTCTTGCCATCGTACCAAATAGGCATAGACAAATAACTCTTTGTCCCTATCTCCCTTCCAGCCGGACCAATAGACTCATCCCTGTCCACATCCGGACAATACCTGGGCTTTCCTTCTATGATTGTCTTCCATGTAAAGCCTTTTAGATGCGGGATTCTTCCTGCCCGTTTAATATAGTAGTCTGGCAAATTCCTATAAGCCCTTAGAACCGCCTCATCCCCTTCGACCAGGTAGATTCCAACGTTGTCTACCGTATTTATATTATTACTTATAGATTCAACGGCGTTTTCCAGAACATCCTGGGGTTTAATTGACTGATGGACGCTTCGGGTCACGGTGCTTATTATCGCCTCATAACGGCTCTTCTTGGATAACTTATCAAGGTTTGCACTGAGGGTTCTCTCATTCCTCCTCAGCTCTTCAAAAATCCTTGCCTTTGCTATCGCTGTCCCAATCTGATTGCCTAGAGATAAAAGAAAGTCCAACTCCTGTTTGGTGAAAGAGGCCTTTTCGGAACTCGAGAGATGTACTACTCCTGTTGTTTCTCCTCCCGATTTTATAGGGATTGATAACAACGCACGTACGCCTAAACCCTTCCCAGAAGGCCCAATCGGTGTTGATGGGTCAGAGGCGTTCTCATAATAGACCGGCTCTCCGCCTGTAATTACACCCCATGTATACCCAGTTGGATATGGAATCCTACTAACCTTGCTTAAGTATTCCTCGGTATACCCCTTGTGAATCTGTAATACCGCCTCCCTTTTGTCTCCCTCTCCCTCAATCAGATACACAGACATGAGATCAATGAACCTTACTCTCTTAATTACATCCAAAATGGTCTTATATATCTGGGTTAAATCAACGGACTGGTGCACCGCATCGGAAACCGCAGTTAATATGGATAAACTCTCATTCCTCTCCTTAATCTCATTAATCCGCTTCGTCCTCGCTATGGCTATAGAAATCTGATTGCCAATCGAAAGAAGCAGGTCCGCCTCTCCATTGCTAAACCTGCGTTCCTCATAGCTGACAAACCAGATCACCCCTATAGCTTTCTCCTCGAATTTTATGGGTACACCTAAAAGACCATGGTGACCTACGGCCCTACCCGCGGGGCCTATATCAGGGTCCGTTTGTATATCTTCAACATTGATTACCTCACCGGTGTTAATAACCTTCCAGGTAATACCCTCAGGATAGGGTATTCTCGCCGCCCTCCGTATATAATCCTCAGGGGCATTTCTATGGGCTTGGAGAACGGCTTCTTTTCTATCCTCATCAACTAAATAAATCAGTGACATATCTACATTCTCTAAACTTCCAGCCATATCCATGGCAATCCTGTAAATCTCTTCTAGACTGGTGTGTTGATACACCGCTTGAATAATGGCACTTAGTATCCTCTGTTTCTCCTCTGCCTGCTTCTGCTCCGTAATATCCTGAGTAGTCCCAAACATCCTGATTGGCTTACCGTTCTCATCCACAACGACGGTTCCCCGCTCATGAAGTATCCGTACCACCCTATCGGCACGGATGATGCGATGTTCGTAGTCGAATGGCTCGCGATTCATATAAGCCTTATCAGCAGTCTCTTTAACAAACTCCCTGTCATCGGGATGGACGAGTTCTAAGAATTTCTCGTATGTCACATCGAACTCTTGTGGAGTGAAACCGCAGATACGGTATGCTTCATCAGACCAGGTCACTCTATTTGCAAGAATATCCCACTCCCAGCTGCCAATATGGGCTATATGCTGTGCCTCAGAAAGTTGCCTCTCACGTTCTATGAGTTTTTTCTCCGCCCTGTCGGACTTGGTAACCTCGCGTTTGATCCTGAAAGCCGCCAAGACGGTGACTATAAGGGCCAGAACCCCTAATGGAGGGACCATAAGAACCATTGCTCTGGCATGTTTTTTTGTGTCATAGCCCAGTTTCTCCAGAGATTTATTCCCCTCTATTTCTATTTGGGCGATTATATCCCGAACCTGGTCCATGACCCTTTCTCCATCCTTAATAAGGGCTGACTCAACCAGTGGATCAGCCTTTCCGCTCCGCTCCGAGTCAACCAACTCCTTAAGGAGGTTGAGTCTCTTTGAGATCATGAGCTTAAGGGTACCAATTCTCCGTGTCTGCTCGGGGTCATTTACTGGGGAGTCATTAAGGTCCTTGACCTTTTGGTCCAGGGTGGAAACCGATTGGAGATATTCTTCTATACGGCGCCCGTCTCTGGTTATACCATATGTTGTCACGTCATCTGATGCATCCGATAAATCGGAGATTATATCCTCGAGCCTTGCGGTTAATTCATTGACGTGTATAATCAAGCGCTGGTTCTGAATAATCTCAGACATATTCAGGTATGAGAACACACCGGCAATAGATAGAATTGCGAATACCAAGCCAAAACCCAATACGATGTTTCTTACTGACTGCTTCATACAATCTCCCTCTTTTCAGTCCTAATTACTCCACCTGATAGGACTAATCGGGTATATATTGCAATAAACATGCCAGAGGTGTAAGACAATTTATTTGAGAATATAACTCATTGAAAGAACGGAGATTTTTGATTCTTTTAATTACGAGTCGAGTGGGAATAACATTTAACGGTAAAAGCCGGTTAACGTATATGACAAAAATTGCTGTACCGTGTTTAGTTTTTAGCGTGTCTGGATTAGGTGCCAGTTTGCATAATCAAAGAATTAACACAATCTTAACAATTCCCTAACAGAATCTTTATAACCCTCAAATAGATTAAATGTCAAAGAAACCTTATTGAGGGGGTAAGAATATGAAAAAATTCTTAGGAGTATTTGCTATCTTGGCGCTCCTTGCGGGAACCGCTCTATCGGCGGAGCTTACAGGCGCAGGAGCCACATTTCCCTTTCCGATATACTCAAGGTGGGCATTCGATTATGAAAAAGCCACAGGCGTAAAGCTCAATTATCAGTCAATAGGCTCAGGCGGCGGTATAAGACAGATAACGAATAGAACAGTAGCCTTTGGTGCTTCTGATGCCCCTACACAGCCAGAAGAGGTTGAGAAGAATAATCTCCTTCAGTTCCCAACGGTAATAGGTGGAGATGTCTTAGTCTATAATCTGCCGGAGATCGGAGATAAGCAATTAAGGTTTGACCAAAAGGCTGTGTGCGATATTTACATGGGAAAGATAACAGAATGGAATGACCCTTATATAAAAGGGCTAAACCCCGGAGTTAATCTTCCGTCTACGAAGATTATTGTCGTTCACAGGTCCGATGGTTCAGGAACTACATGGATATTTACCAATTGGCTCTCCAAGGTATGTCCGGAGTGGAAGGAAAGGGTGGGTTTTGGCACATCCGTTAACTGGCCAACGGGTATTGGAGGAAAGGGTAATGAAGGGGTTGCCGCCTATACAAAGCGGGCGCCCGGCGCTATTGGTTATGTCGAATATGCTTACGCAAAGCAAAATAAGATGCCCCCTGCTTCTATAAAGAATAAAGAGGGAAACTTTGTAATGCCTAGCCCGGAGACCTTTAAGGCTGCCGCTGCTAATGCAAACTGGGACAGCAAAAAGCACTTCTATGAAGTCTTAACTGATCAACCGGGTAAGGACTCATATCCCATAGCAGGGGCTACATTTATACTTGTTGCAAAGGATCAGCCTGAGAGGAGTAAAGAGGCTGTTAAGTTCTTCGACTGGGCTTATGACCACGGAGACGAGGATGCTTTAGCGCTGGATTATGTGCCGTTTCCTGAGACGGTTAAAAACAATATAAAGCAATACTGGAAGGACAATGGCCTTTATTAATACTCATACTCCGTACCTCCATGTCAGGGGAGCATCTTCGCTCCCCTGTGTTTTTTATAATTTACTGAAGTGAGGTGTGATATATTATATGGAAAGGGATAGCGCAATAGGGGTTGAAGTGAGCTTGCCTGTATCCCAAAGGGCAAAAGAGATAAAAAGGAACGGTAAGCTAGTAGAGACAATATTTAGAACCTCGCTTGGTTTTTGGGCAATCTTCTTAGGGATTATATTTCCGGTTGCAGCCTTTTTTATACTGGCAAAAGAGTCCTGGCTTTCAATAAAGAGGTTCGGATTCGGATTTATAACCGGAACGGTGTGGGACCCAGTAGCACTGATATTCGGGGGATTGCCGGCCATATATGGAACCCTGCTCATAACCTTTCTCGCCGTACTTATCGCTACGCCTATAAGTATAGGCATATCCATTTTTATAACAGAACTGGCGCCCAAGTGGTTCAAGCCCATTGTTACAGGTGCGGTTGAACTGCTCGCTGCAATCCCCAGCATAATTTATGGAATGTGGGGATTTTTTGTTTTTGTCCCATTTGTGGCAAAATACGTGGAGCCATTTTTAATAGGGAACTTTAGCCACCTGCCGATTATCGGATTCGTGTTTAATGGGATACCATCAGGAATCGATGCCTTTACAACCAGTATTGTGCTATCCGTCATGATAATACCCTTCATGGCTTCGGTCGCTAAGGACAGCTTTAATATGGTTCCCCCGATTGTTAAAGAGTCCGCTTACGGCCTTGGTGCTACCAAATGGGAGGTCATGAGAAGGGTTGTTATCCCTTACACAGCCTCAGGTATAGCTGGAGGCTTGATACTCGCCATTGGAAGGGCAATGGGAGAGACCATGGCCGTGACATTCCTGGCGGGCAATAATCCCCAGATCCCCAAATCACTATTTGAGCCTTTGACTACTATAACAGTCGCCCTTGCCAATCAGTTTACCGAAGCGGATACAGACCTTTATCTGTCTTCCCTCTACTACCTTGCTATAATACTGTTTGTCATATCATTTTTTGTGCTTGTAATAGCGAAGCTCATGGTGCTAAGGCTTGAGAAAAGATGGAAGGTAAAGCAGATATGAGAAGGAACGTCATCATAAAAAGGAAGATCATAAGCAGAATCTTCCTTACGATCTCCACACTGGCAGCGATATACGGCATATTCTGGCTCTTCTGGATACTCTCCGACCTATTTATAAATGGGTTCAGGTACATACATCCTAGTCTTCTAACGGAGGACATGAACCCCGCGGGGGTGGAGGGGGGTGGGCTTAGGGCCGCCTTTGTGGGGCATCTAATAATCACATTCATTGCCACCATTATGGGTGTAACAGTTGGAATATTCGCAGGCATATTCTTTGCCGAATATGGCAGGGATTCAAGGTTCGTTCAGGCTCTGAGGAACGTGACTGACATAATGGTAAGCACGCCATCAATCGTCATGGGTGCCCTTGTTTATGCCATCTTGGTAAAACCCGTGGGCCATTTTATTTCATTGGGTGGCTCAATTGCCCTGGCACTAATAATGATGCCCGTTATAGCGATAACGACAGACGAGATGCTAAAGCTCGTCCCCGGCATGATGAGGGAAGCCGCTTACGCTTTGGGCGCTTACAGGTGGCAGATTATTACGAAGGTTACACTTCGGGCTGCTAAGGTGGGAATACTCACAGGCGTGATTCTCGGTATAGCTAGGATCACCGGAGAGACTGCTCCTCTTTTATTCACGTCTTTTAACAACAATTTCTTTGAGACAAATATACTTAAGCCCATGGCGTCGCTGACCGTTACGGTGTTTCAATACACTTCAGGACCATACGATTACTGGCATGAGCAGGCGTGGGCTGCCTCTTTGATCCTTACAATGGGCGTTCTCCTGCTATCTATAATTGCTAAGATAATCATCAGTGGAGTCTCTTTTACGGCCCCCTTTGCCCCTATATTACGGAGCTTATCTTTTATCAGGAAGTTTAGAAGGGAGGAATGAATAATGGTCAATGTTGTGAAAGAGGCTCTGAAAGAGAAAACAGAGATAGCCCCAAAGAGCGTTTCCAAAGAAAAGATAAGGGTAAATAACCTGAACTTCTACTTCGCAAACAAGAAGGTTCACGCCCTTAGAAACATAAACGCGTCTATATACGAGAATAGGGTGAGCGCGATAATAGGGCCATCCGGGTGCGGAAAGACGACACTCCTCAGGTGCTTTAACAGGATGCACGACCTCTATCCGGGGAATAAATATGAGGGCGAGATTATACTTGATAACATGGACATACTCTCTAATAATGTAGACCCTATAGAGCTGAGGAGCAGAATCGGGATGGTGTTTCAGAAACCCACGCCATTTCCAATGTCCATATTCGATAATGTGGCATTCGGTCTCAAACTCATGGGTGTAAATAACAAGACCGAACTCAAAGACAGGATTGAGAGGGCATTGAAGAACTCGGCTCTCTGGGAGGAGGTGCAGGACAGGCTAAACGGGAGCGCATTTTCCCTATCCGGAGGACAGCAGCAGAGGCTCTGCATTGCAAGGGCAATCGCGGTTGAGCCTGAGGTTCTTCTCTTTGATGAGCCTACATCTGCCCTCGACCCCATATCTACATCAAAGGTCGAGGAACTAATAGTGGAACTCAAAAGTAAGGTGACCGTAGTTATAGTTACACACAACATGCAGCAGGCCGGCAGAATAGCCGACTTTACGGCATTCATGTATTTAGGAGAGATTATCGAATTTGATAAGACAGAGAAGTTGTTTACAAATCCGAGCCACGCGCTTACCGAACAGTACATCACGGGAAGGTTTGGATAATGAAAATAGTGCATATATCCGATTTGCATCTTACTGGTTCTAGTTTTGTCCCTGAGTGGGGTGAGAGGGTTCTTAATATCCTTAATAACATCGAGCCTGAAATACTCATTGTTACGGGCGATCTTACCGACTGGGGATATGAATATGAATACGAATCGGTAAAAGAATATTTCAGCAAGATAAAGGTAAAAAATAGGATTGTAGTTCTGGGCAACCACGATTCGAAGAACGAAGGGTATATTATTTTTGAAGAGATTTTTAAAACGAGATACCCCTACTATGAGGATGGAAGGGTCGCAATCTTAGGAATAGACTCCAGCGAGCCGGATATAGACGATGGACACATAGGACGGGAGAATTACGCTATTATCAGGGAAAAACTATCGGCGAAGAATAAAATAAAGATACTCGCATTGCATCACCATCTCATTCCCATACCCGGAACCGGCAGGGAAAGACACATACCTGTGGACGCCGGGGATGTGCTGAGGCTTTGCGTTGAGTTGGGAATAAATTTCGTTTTCTCCGGGCACAAGCATCAGCCGTGGATATGGAAACTCGAAAACACGTATTTTATTACTGCGGGCACCGCCACAACGCGTAGACTCAAAGGCAGGTCTTATCCATCGTTTAACGTACTGGACATAACAGAAGACAGGGCTTCGTTGAAAGAGATAAACGTATCCGAGGAAAGCTCGAAGGAGATACTGACAATATGAAAAAGCTGGAAGAAGAAATAAATAACCTCAAGAGACTGCTCCTTGAGATGGCTGTTTCGGTTGAGGAGATGATAGGCAAAAGCATAAAGGCACTCAGGGAAAGGAATGTGATTTTAGCCGAGAGCGTGATAAAGAGCGATGATAGGGTAAATAAAATGGAGATCGAAATAGATAACCTGTGCATAAAGATACTCGCCCTCTACCATCCTGAGGCCGAGGATTTGAGAACCGTGACAATGGTTATGAAGATAAATAACGACCTTGAGAGAATCGGCGACCATGCGGTGAATATTGCGGAAAGGGCAATCTACCTTGCCGACAAGCCTTCTGTAAAGCCGCTGATTGATATTCCGAGAATGGCGGAAAAAGCAATGGAGATGCTGAGGGAGAGCCTGGACTC
>Ga0070741_10017415_pt1 | contig 11807 bp, 12 predicted proteins | sample Coa_R1_4_FD_66440 | JGI IMG/M metagenome (GOLD analysis project Ga0070741, IMG submission 66440) | Surface soil microbial communities from Centralia Pennsylvania, which are recovering from an underground coalmine fire - Coalmine... | ecosystem: Environmental > Terrestrial > Soil > Unclassified ...
TAATTGTTCGATTCGGTGATGTGCAGCACCAGCTTGCCGAAACTCATTTGCTGGGGCGTGGGCTTATAACTGAATTTGTCGGCCGGCATTTCCTCGACCGCAGCCACCAGGTTCTTCTCCTGCCTGGGAAGAATCTCGCGGACCACCGATGTCACTGGATTCTTCTCCTGGGCAAAGGCCGGTAGAACAGCGCAAAGTGCAATAGCGATGACCAGCAAGCGTGTCATAGAAGCGCCTCCACAAATCGCCTCCAGCATAAACCTGCGCAGGCCACGCGGTCACGTGAGCGGTGACTTCCAACAACGTAGGAGCAGGGCCTGTCCTGAGCGGAGTCAAAGGGAACGCCTGCGCCTACATGACTCAGGAGAAGGTAGCTGCGAGCCCAGAGCCGATCAGCTTGTAGAGCAAATACCAGCCGGCAATGATGGCGATCGCGCTGCCTGTTTTTATTTTGCTGTTGGATGAAAACCCGATCCCGATCAGCACGATCGCCCAGATCACAAAGATATCCAGGGCTGAGACCATGCCGTAGAGGAACTTATTCCCCATGGGGTCCATAAAGTAAGCGGGGTTGGTCGCGACCGGATTGCGTACATTAAATGCCTCTTTGTCCAACGATCCGGACATTCCGCCCGCGATCATCGAAATGATGCCGAGAAGCGCTCCAATAACGCTGGGCAGGGCACCATACATCACAATCGCGAACGCTCGGCCGAACGGCACCCGAGCCCCGGCAATGGCAAAAGTTCCCATCAACACCGCGGTGACAATGGCAAAAATAATGAGGTTCGTAATTGGTATAGCGTAGGACAGATACTTTGTAAGCGAAGTCGTAACCCGCAGTTGCTTGGCCTGCTGGCCGGGCGGCAGCTTCTCAAACTGATCGGCCTTGGATGAGTGAGCGATTTCATTCTTGCTGATCTGCTCGGACCCAATCTCCCGATCCATGACGAAGACGAATGCCAACGACACGATGGAAAGCACAAGCCACGGCGCCCACCAACTGGCGTTCCGCTGCAAGTCAGCGAATGTCTTACGCGGCGCGATAAAAGTGTTGACGATTCGTGCGGTTTGCGAGAGTGGTGCTGCGTGGGGCGCCGCGGCGGCAACTGGACCTGTGCTCATGACGCCCTCCTGATGACGCGCGAATTGTAGTCCGGCAGGCAGAGGGGATCAACACCTGCGTGCGAACGCGAAACTTCGCTCACGCCTGGGCCTACGTGGTAATTTCCGGCGTGGCTTCGAGAAGACTGCGGGTGTAGGAATGGCTGGGCCGCTCGGTGAGTTGTTCGGTCGCTCCAATCTCTACGATCTTGCCGCGGTACATGACGGCAATCCGCGTGGCGAGATACCGCACCACAGGCATAGAGTGCGAGATGAACAGGTAAGTCAGGCGGAATTCGCGTTGCAAGCGTGCAAGAAGATTGACAATCTGAGCGCCCACGCTGACGTCGAGCGCTGACACCGGTTCATCTGCGACGATGAACTTGGGCCGCAACGCAAGCGCGCGGGCAATACCAATGCGCTGCCGCTGTCCGCCGCTGAATTCATGGGGGAAGCGCCGCATGGCCGACTCATCGAGTCCTACCGCTCCCAAGAGTTCTCTTACCCGGCGTCGCCGTGCAGCTTTGTCCAACTTCTCGTGAATGATCAGCGGCTCGGCAATGGCGTCTTCTACCCGCATGCGGGGATCGAGCGACCCAAATGGGTCCTGAAAGATGATCTGCATATCGCGGCGAAGGCGCCGCATCTCTCCGGCACTGGCCGCGGTCAAATTGCGTCCGGCAAACGAAATGGTGCCTGAGGTCGGTTCAATGAGGCGCAACATCAGCCGCCCCAGCGTGCTCTTACCGGAACCCGATTCACCGACCAGGCCTAAGGTTTCGCCTTCGTGGATGTCCAGCGACACGGCGTCAACCGCGCGAACCTCGCCCGCTGCTCCGCCGAACATGGATTCGCCGAGCGGATATGTCTTGCTAACCTCACGAGCTTCAACCAATGCCACTGTTGGATCCTTAACGCAAAGCGACCATCGGCACGGCAGCCAGCGCAGCCAGAATGCCGACAGCTTTCCAGCGCGTAAAGTGTTCTCTAAGAAACACGCGCGCCAGCAACACCGTGATTGCAGGATAGAGCGAGCTCAGCACCACGGCCGCATCCAGCCGTCCGGTCTGACTGGCGCGGATGAACAGCGCGGTTCCGCCGGAATCGAGTATTCCGGCAAACATGCCGAGCAGAGCATCTCGAAGTTCGAGATTGCCTTTTCCCCAGCGAACGAGAACGACAGCCGCCACCGCCGCAATTGATCCGATACGAGTATGTGCTGCTGACCATAATGCCGAGCTGTCGCCGGTGCGGTTAATACACAGGAAGAACCCGGCGAATCCCAGCCCTGCCACTATGGCTAGCGACAATCCTTCGGGACGCCCGAATCCGCCTTCTGGCCTGGAGATCAGCCAAATGCCCAGACCTGCGACAAGGAAGCCGATGGCAGGCACGGTGCCGGGTACGCCTTGCACCGTCATGCCGTACGCGGTCGGGATCGCGGCCGCAAGTACTGCTGATACCGGAGCAACCAGTCCCATGTTTCCCAGCGACAGGGCGCGATAAAAAATTGCCAGTGCGCTGCCGCCGAGAGCGCCGGCCGCAATCGCCCACATCTCGCTCGGGCGGGAGGGAAACGGCGCATGCGTGCCCAAAGCAAGCAGTGTCATAAGGGCAAACCCGCTGATATGCGCCAGCAACGTGACAAGAAACGCATCGGAGCGCCTCGATGCATAACCGCCGGTAAAATCGCTCACGCCCCAGCACAGTACGGCTGCCAGGCTGTATCCCGCGGACACAACTTGCGACGAACTTGTCATTCTGTTGAGCCCACGAGCTTAGCATGAGGACCGAGGCGAGAGTTTTGGGCGCGGTTCGACGTTCAGGCAACAAACTCATAGGCAATGGTGTCTAACTACGCTGGGGAAGTTCTGCCGTCGGCCTATACTGTTTCTGCTCGCAGGTTGCCTCTCATGAAGTATCGGTCAGTTCTGTCTCTGGCCATCGTCCTCTTTTGTGCTGCCGCCCGCGGGCAAACGGCCGCCGAACAGTCGCCAGCTCCCGAGACTAAGTACACACTGGCTGGAACCGTAGTGAACGCCACGACCGGCGAGCCGGTTTCCCGCGCTCTTGTACAAATTTTCTCGGGCTCGCAGCAGGCAACACTCACTGACGCCGGTGGCCGATTCGAATTTACCAACTTACCGCCCGGCCCAACCGGCCTGTCAGCACGTAAGCCCGGGTTTCTGAGTCCCGAAGAAATTGATCCCCAGTCGCAGCCTGCACCCGCTGTAACGGTCGGCCCTGGAGCCGCTGCAGTCATACTTAAACTTGTACCGCTCGGCGTGATCTCCGGCCACGTGCAAAAGTCGGACGGCGACCCGATACGCAATCTCTCGGTGCAGGTCTTGTACTTCCACATTGGCGAGGGCCGGAAGCAATGGGACCTGATAAACACCAGCCTGACGAACGAGGATGGTGAATTTCGTTTCGCGAACCTCAAGCCCGGACGCTACTACATCGCCGCGGGCCCCAGTTCGCATGCGGCATGGCTGGGGTCTCCGGGATCGCGAGCGCGGGAAGGCGGATACCGGCTGGTTTTCTACCCCGGCGTGACTGATCTTGCGGCATCCACGCCCATCGATATTTCTCCCGGACAGCAGGCGCAAGCGGACCTGTCGCTTACTCCCGAACCGATCTACCGCGTCGCCGGTACAGTTACGGGCCTCTCGGCAGAGCAAACGTGGGCGCAGGTGCAAATTTCTCCGCGCGGATTGAACCTCGGGTCCATGCCTCTCAATCAGAATCCTGACGGCTCGTTCGAAACGAAGCTCCCCGCGGGCTCCTACATGGTAGGGGCGACGGTCTACACCGCCGAGCGTCCGGCCCAGGCTGAGCTGCCAATCGACGTACATTCCGACCTGACTGGGCTGAACCTCATAATTTCGGAAGGGCCGAATCTTCCCGTAGAGGTGGCCGTGGAAGCGACTCGCCCCGTCGCCGTCCGACAGGGCCGCAATATGGCACTAAGCCGGGTGAACCTCATGTTGCGGCCGCAACCGCTCAAACCCGGCAGACCTGACTACGGCTTCAGTGTCGGCAATGACAAGCAGGCTGAACACAGCATCCGCGCAGTCGAGAGCGGAACTTATTCGTTAGAGTTTGTTCCTGCCAATCCCGAGCTATATGTTGACTCCGCCCAGTGCGGCGGCGCGGACCTGCTGCGCGAAAATCTTGTGATCGGGCCCGGTACCACAACTCCGATTCGAATCGTGTTGCGTGATGACGGGGGGCGGCTGACCGGCAGTGTCGTCTCTGGCGGACGCGGCGCGCATGGCACCGTGCTCATCATTCCTGACCGGGCTCCACGGCAAGTCGTCACGGTGCCGGCCGGTCCGGGCGGGCAATTTCAATCCGGAAAACTTGCCCCTGGCGAGTACACGCTGCTGGCGTTCGACCGCATCGCCGGCATCGAGTACACCAATGCGGAAGTACTGCAACCCTTTCTCTCTTACGCGACCCATGCGAGCGTCACGGCAAACGGTGAGACCCGGGTCTCGGTTAACGTGATTCAGGCGGGAAAGTAATGCGGATGCTCTGGAATCTGGTGTGGGCCGCGGTGCTGGCGCTATCTGCATCCGCGCAGGCCGGTGGAGGCTTCCGCGTCAGCGGAACCGTTGTGAACAGCCTCACCGGGCAGCCGGTGGCACAGGCACGAGTCCGGCTCGTACCCACGCAGGAAATGGATAAGTCCTCGGTTGTGATTGCGACCGATGCCGGGCAGTTTGTTTTTAACAATGTCGCCGCTGGGAAGTATGCCCTTGTCGCCGGCAAACCTGGCTACCTGATCGAAGCTTTCAACGAACACGAACAATACTCGACCGCCATAGCCGTCGGCCGTCCTGGACTAAAAACGGAGGATCTGATCTTTCGCCTCCACCCCGAGGCAATCATTTCCGGCCAGGTCACTGACGAGCAAAACGAACCTGTTCCCGAAGCCGACGCTGTGCTCTTTCAGTATTTCCTTCGCGACGGCGAGCGCAAGATAACTCAGCGCGAGCAGACTAAGACCGATGACCGGGGACTCTACCGCTTTTCTGGACTTTCGCCCGGAACCTACTTCGTGGTCATCTCAGCGCGGCCGTGGTACACGCAATACCTTCAGCCGGCTCCGGCAGAAGCTGGCGATGGCACTCAGCCGGACTTGCCGGAGAAAAATTTGCAGCTCGATCTGACTTATCCGTTGACTTACTACTCGGGTGTGACCGACCCGGAGAGCGCTACACCCCTGAAACTTGCTGCCGGCGACCGCATCACCGCCGACATCCGCCTCGTACCCACGCCGGCGCTCCACATCCGCGTCAAAGCTCCGAACCTCGATCCGAACCAGGGCTTCAGTGCAGTCATCACTCCCAAAACATTTAACGGAGCGATCCTGCCGACCCCCCTTCCTGCGCAGACCACCATGCCACAACCGGGCGAACTTCGAATCGGCGGCATTGCTCCGGGTCGTTACCATCTTCAACTGGTGTTTCCGGGGAAGCAGACCAGCAGCTATGACCAGGATCTCGATCTCGAAAGCAATACGGAGATAGACGCTGCCAGCAACAACGCCGCGGCCGATATTTCGGGGGTTGTGAAATTTCAGGACGGTAGCCCGGCGCCGCCCGGCGCAGCAGTCCTGCTGACCAGCGAGATGTCATCCTCAGCGGTCGCTCAGATTTCGCAAAGCGGAGAATTCCGTTTCGATCAGGGAACGACGTTGCCTCCCGGCAAGTATGACGTCCACATTGCGCGCGTGCCGGACATCGCCTTCCAAAGCATCTCTGCGCGCGGCGCCAGAGTATCGGGCCGGAAGGTAGAGATCACCGGTTCCGGACCGGTTCGCCTGACAGTGACGCTGGCGCGCGGTTTGGGCCGCATCACCGGCACAGCGGTTTCCTCCAAGGATGGCGCGCCGGTCGCAGGAGCCATGGTCCTCCTCGTTCCCCAAGATCCGGAAACGGATCCGGCTCTTGTTCGCCGCGATCAAAGCGACAGCGACGGTACTTTCACTCTTCCGTCTGTAAGACCCGGCCGCTACCGGCTTCTAGCAATTCAGAATGGCTGGGACCTGGAATGGATGAACCCTCAGGTCCTCCAGCCTTACCTCGCAGCTGGCGCTGCGGTGGAAGTCCAGAACAACGGAAAGTACGACATCAAAGTTGTAGTGCAATAGGCGTTTGCCTGTCAGGTTTGCCGAAGGCGGAACGGGCTGGCGGGGAGCTTTCGGGTGGGCTTCGGCCTCCATATGGAGGAAAGATGAAAGATTCCCATAGCCGCTACAGGGTAAAAGAACCGTTGCCAAGTCACAGCGGAAGCAAAGGAGCAGATACTTTCAACCCCTTCGGAGTGCGGTCAGGAGACGGTTCACCACGTCGGCATTTAGCGCGATCTGGTCCATTGAAACGCTCAACACGGCGCGACAGGACGGACATGCGTAAGTGACGCCCTTGTATTTGGTGTCTGGAAAGATCAAGGCGGTATCTATGTCGATGCCTTCAACAATGGCTCGGGTGAGAATCTTTTTGCAGTGAGGGCATTTATTGCCGGGAATATACATGCGTTCTCCAGCGGGGAGGGCGTACGGACGCATACTAGCCCTTAGGCATGCGATGTCAATTAGGAAAGAGATTCTTGTTCCGAAAACCGGAATTACGGAGTTATTGAAAGAGTGTCAGATGTGCTGCCGTGAGGGGGTTATGTTCCTTTTTTCTGGCTCTCCTTAATCTGGTGATCTGGATCCCAAAACAACAAGTGGAAAACGCCTTCGCGGAGGATGCCCCAAATACGTTCTTTACCGCTTAGCCGCAGAGTCCACAACACATCTTGATCCGGCATGTTTCGCCGCATCCATTCACGCGCTTGCGGGCAATCGAAAGTTGCGACTTCTATTGAATGGTTGTGCTTTCTCTCCGCGACGAAAATCTGATTCCAGTCTTTCGCTTCAAATTCCACTAGTTTGCCACGAATATACGCCAGTTGCTCTCCGGTCAATTCGTGCCATCCATACGGGTTTACCAGCTGAAGTTTCTGCAAACGCCAGCACGCGCGCATCCGATTAAATCCATCTTCACCCGGAGTGATGACAGGAGATTTCGGCGTCCCTCTCGGAGCACCGGGACCAAAAACAGCTCGTTTGTTATGTGGGCTAATACAGGAGGCTGCTGTAGTATTCGGCCATTGCAGCCTTGCTTATCTCTTGTTGGCCAGGATCAAGCGGACCTAGACCCCGTCGGGCGTCGCGCCACGGCCTTTCACGATGGGTAAGCTCACTCAGCCATTGAGAAGTCTTGCTTCCGTACTTTCGCAACACGGCATCAACCGTGCCGCGCTCGTCGATGGTTAGATTATGTCGATCGCCGCACGGCCACTCAGTGACGTAGTAATTCTGTCTGTGTAGGCGGTAGATCTGTGGGCAAACTGGCCCGTTGGCCCAAGCTTCTATCCTCGCATGGAAGATAGGTCTCTCATCCCATACCAACGACCATGCTTGGGAGTAGTAGAGGAGTTTTTGAAGTTTCATCGCGGTCATCTTGCCTTGCTTATGCAAGATGTAAGCCGCTACGTCATGTACGCTCGCCATTTCATTCCTCCAAAACTCCACTGGCGCAGCGCCGGGGATGGGCTGAGGTGTTTTCGCCTTTCTTACGTATCAGATTTGCACCGTTTCTGATGCAAATCTGTGGAAAACGTGATGAAAACTAACAACTTAACTTAAATATCACTTGCGTCCGTCAGAATACCTTGCTTACTATGGGCATTATAGGAAGCGGTAACCCCTCCAAGAGTGCCGCTTCCTACTTGGTAAACAGCTAACGAGCGATCCAGCGGAACTGGACGTCCAACACCCAATTCCGGCGCGTTGGCTGTTATTTGCGTTTTCGGAGCCGTGGCAGAGCGGTTTATTGCTGGCGACTTATAATCGCTTGATCGGGCTACCTTCGCGGGGACCCCCGATCCGTTGGTTCGAATCCAACCGGCTCCGGTCGCTTCTTCGGAACGTGTAATAGTACTCCCACCACCCGACGCCTGCAACACCTCGAAAGCCTTAGATGTCAAGCTGTTTTCGGGCATGGCCTGTTTACCATTGCGGCACACATATATTTAGGCGTATCGTGTGCTCGGTCAGAGAATAACAGAAATAATAAGAATTATAGATATTATTTCCAGACCTTTACCGCATTGGTACCCCTCACATGTCACCTCCTAAAAAAGGAGTCGCTTGGTACATTCCTCCGGGCTTACGCCACTGGCTGAACAGCCATGCGGAGTACTTATCCGTTATTCGCAGGGAAGAAATCTCAACCAACTCCATGGTGGTCGAATGGCTTACAGACAGAATTAAAATTGAGGAGAGTAAGCGAGACCAAACCGCATTAGCAGAAGCCATCAAAGAAGAGCTGTTAAACTCGGCTCATGAAAACAGACAAGGGCCAATTCGATCAAGTACTTCGCAGAATGCTGGAGACTCCCCCGCAAAAAACGTCCGAAATAGAGGGCGACAAAAAGACTCCGCGCAAGGCGAAGCCTAATCAGAAGTGAGTTCTGCAAACCGCAGAGGTTTGAATCCGCACAAGCGTCGCACTTGTATCTATAAACACATCCCCATCATTCCTGCGGTTAGGGGAGGGGATACTGGCAAGCGCCGTACCCACCCACTGCCCGGCGGCAAGGGCCAATCGCACGGCGTGTTAAAATTTCCCCAAACAGCTTCTTGCGCGAGACTACTTTGATCGAACTAGCAGCTTCGATTCTGTCGGCGGATTTTGCCCGCTTGGCCGAGCAGGTGCGCCAAGCGGCCGAAGGCGGCGCGTCGGTGATCCACGTCGATGTCATGGACGGCCACTTCGTGCCGAACATCACCATCGGCCCGCCTGTGGTGCGGTCCCTGCGACAGGTGACAAAGCTGCCGCTCGACTGTCACCTGATGATCGAAAATGCCGACCAATTCATCCCCGAATTCGTCGCCGCGGGCGCGGATTGGATTTCGGTGCATGAGGAAGCCTGCGTCCACCTCAACCGCACCCTGAACCTGATTCGCAGTCACGGTGTGTCGCCGGGTGTCGTCATTAATCCTTCGACCCCGGTTGAGAACTTGAGCGAGGTGCTGGACCTGGTTGATTACGTCTTAATTATGTCGGTTAACCCGGGGTTCGGTGGCCAGCAGTTCATTCCCGGCAGCGTTCGCAAGATTCGCCGCTTAGCAGAGTACCGTGCCAACCGTCGCCTGAAGTACCGCATCGAGGTAGATGGGGGGATTTCACCGGAAACGGCGGGCGAGGTAGTGCGCGCCGGGGCGGAAATCCTGGTGGCCGGTAACACCGTGTTCGGCCACGGCAATCCCAAAGAGAACGCGCAAAAGCTGTTGAAGGTGGCAAACGAATCCACTTTGCTGAAGGTATAGGGTTGTCGAGCTTGGCTCGACAGGACGGGACGGCGCCCGTCCCCGCTTCGCGCCCATCCCGACAGGAACGGTTTTCCAAGGTAGGTGTTATGTCGAGTCGTACCGGACTTATTGCCTCGGCGATCATGCTGATTGTGCTCACCGTGGCTTGCACCAACAAGAAAGTCAATAATCCGCTGGCCAATGTCGGCTCCAAGCAGCCCGACAAGGTTCTGTTCGATCGAGCCATGGAGCAGATGAAGCACAACCGCTTCGACCAGGCTCGCATGATCCTGCAGACCCTGATCAACACCTACCCGGATTCCGAATTCATAGCGCGCGCCAAGCTGGCAGTCGGCGACTCCTGGTATGCCGAAGGCGGCACCACCGCCCTTACGCAGGCAGAGCTCGAGTACAAAGATTTCATTACCTTCTTCCCCAACATGCCGGAAGCGGCGGAAGCGCAACTTAAAATTGCCAACATTCACTACCAGCAAATGGAGAAGCCGGATCGCGACTTCACGCATGCGATGCGCGCCGAGGAGGAGTACCGGCAGCTTCTTCTGCAGTTCCCCGACAGCAAGCTAGGTCCCGAGGCGAAGCAGCGCCTGATGGAAGTGCAAGAGATCCTGGCCCAGCGCGAATTTCAGGTTGGGCGTTTCTATTACCTGAGAAACTCGTACCCCGCCGCCATCGCCAGGCTGCAGTCGGTGGTTGATCGCTACCCTTTGTATAGCCACGCCGATGAGGCGCTGTTCCTGCTGGCCCAGTCCTATGAAGGACAGATTGCCACCATTCGCGCAACGCGGCTCGACGAGACCCATAAGGCTCGGGTCATAGCTGAGTTCACCAAGAACGCCGCCGCCGCGTACAACCGCATTGTTACGCGCTATCCCGTAATGGACCGCGCCGCAGATGCCAAGCGCAGGCTGGAAGCGCTTCACCAACCCGTTCCTACCCCGTCGCAGGCGGCTATCGCTCAGAACCAGCGAGAGGAAGACAGCCGACGCAGCACCGGCATGTTCGGGCGCCTGATGGGCAACTTCACCCGTCATCCGGACGTGGCTCAGGCAACGAAGGTGGGTGAACCGACTCTCGTCGATCCCAAACCGGTGAGCGCCACAGAAGTAGTTCAGGCCGCTAACCGCGCGATGATGGGAAGCTCGAAATCCGGAGACAATAAGGTCTCCGTCGAAACGATTAAAGAGGGAGCGCCGCCGCCAAATGAAGCGGCCCCTCGCTCGGACTCGCCCGCACCGCCGGCCGGCGACGCCGGCCCAACCGCCCCAGCCGATTCCAGCAACGGCGCTCCCACAGAGCCTGCTCCAGCGGACAGTGCAACCGCGGCTCCCTCGACTGATTCAGCTGGTAATGCCGGTATAGGAGAATTGAAGCCTAACGTTGCTGCTGAAGGTGAGGCCAGCCAGCCGACTCCGCCTCCTCCGGGGCAAGTGAACGAACTTGAGAAGGTTTTGCCGGAGGAGCCAGAGGCCAAGGCCGCAGATGGCTCACCGTCCAGTTCTTCCAGCAAAAAGGAAGCGGACTCGCAGAACGTCTCGTCGAGCAAGAAGAAAAAGAAGAAACACAAGCTGTTCTTTTGATTTCTGGCCGCGCAAAACCCAAGATCCCTCGGCTCCGCTTCGCTCCGCTCGGGATGAGAGAAGAAACCCAAGGTCCCTCGACTTGTCCTAACTCGCTGCGCTCGTTATGACGGCGCTCGGGATGACAGAATCGGCATGACAGAATCGGGATGACAGAAGATGACAGACTCATATTCATGGTCTGTCATCCCGAGCGGAGCGGAGCGGAGTCGAGGGATCTTGGGTTTATGCTGTCATCCCGAACAGCGGAGTTCATGGAAGTCCTCTACTATTCGCGATTCAATTCTTCCCTTGGGCCCCTGGTCCTGGCAGCTTCAGCTCGCGGACTGGTTCTCCTCGAATTCGACACAGGCGTGTTTCCACCTACGAAGTTCAAGGCCAAGTGGACGGCCTCGTCACCCGCCACCCTTCCGTACGCTCGTGAGCTGAACGAATATTTGGCCGGGCGGCGACGCGAATTCACTTTTCCATTGGATTTGCGTGGCACTCCGTTCCAGGTGCGATGCTGGCGGGCTCTCCTCGAAATTCCTTATGGCGAAACCCGGACTTACGCCGACATTGCTCGCGCGGTGGGCTGTCCGAAAGGTTTCCGCGCGGTTGGCTTGGCCAACAATCGGAACCCCATCGCAATCGTCGTCCCATGCCATCGGGTAATCGCATCCGACGGCAGCCTGTGCGGCTATGGAGGCGGTCTTGAGATCAAGCGCAAGCTGCTCGAACTGGAGTCGGCTGTCGCC
>Ga0070741_10017416_pt1 | contig 11807 bp, 10 predicted proteins | sample Coa_R1_4_FD_66440 | JGI IMG/M metagenome (GOLD analysis project Ga0070741, IMG submission 66440) | Surface soil microbial communities from Centralia Pennsylvania, which are recovering from an underground coalmine fire - Coalmine... | ecosystem: Environmental > Terrestrial > Soil > Unclassified ...
CCGGATACCGGCGGCGGGAGGCACGGATGCCATGGCCAACTTCGCCTCATTGCGCGGGCCTGTAGGGATGAACCGAGTGTATGCACAAGTGCCGGAAGGGCGGCTGACTCAGGCGGATTTCGTGGACGCAATCCGCCACGGTCACACGTTTGCAACAAATGGTCCATTGTTGGGGTTTACTCTGGAGGGTATGCAACCGGGCGAGGAGCTGCATCTTCGGGGAGCGCCGGCACATGCCGCCTTCGTGGCGCGGCTGCGCTCCATCGTGCCTGTGGATCATCTCGATCTGGTTTGCAACGGCAACGTGGTGCGGTCGCTCCTGCGCCGCCCCTCCACTCACGCGGACTACCAGGGCGAGGTGCCGGTCGGGCAGCCCGGTTGGTGCGTGCTGCGCGCCTGGAGCGAGGGGGCGAAGTATCCGGTGTTGGATAAGTATCCCTACGCTACGACCAGTCCGGTTTATGTGGACATCGCGGGGGTCACGCATCGTTCACCGGAGGATGCCGCCTTCTTCGTCGCCTGGATCGATCGGGTGACCGAGGCGACGACTGCTTACCCCGACTGGAACAATCCGGGCGAGAAGGCGCACGTGCTGGCGCAGCTCTCAGCTGCGAAGGCGTTCTATCTGAACATGCGCTGAGGTGCCATGGTGGGGGGGGCGAAACGTGCCGGGCTTCGATCTGGTCGTGGTCGGCGCGGGCATGGTCGGCCTTGCGACGGCTCTTGCCGCGGCCGCCCGCCGGTTGCGTGTCCTGGTGATCGATCGCGAGGCCCAGGCGAACGAGTGTTCATGGCTGCGGGCCCCAGAGCTTGCCGCCGTCCTCCACAGCATGACGGAGCTTCGGGTCGAGTCGCGCGGCCGTGCCGCGAATTGCGGCGTGGCTTTCGGCCGTGCATGGAGTGACTTTCATGCGCAGTACCGCCGTTCTCGGCGTAGAGATGCCGAGCGTGCACACTTCGCAAGGCTCACTGCGAGCGCAGCGGGTTGCCATCTGTCCGGGGGGATGACTTTCGTAGCCTGTACGCGCAGCGCCTGACCGCCCAAGCTCTTACCCGTTGAGAGTGAAGCTATCGTTCTCCTGATGCGCCTGCAAAAAGCCGCAGCAGCCCGATCGTGCCGATGCCGGCAAAGGTCATCACCACCGAGCCCACCAGATGTGCCAGGGCGGCCGCACAGGCCCACAATGAGCGGCCCTGCTGCAACAGGGCCACGATCTCGGCCGAGAAGGTCGAGAAAGTGGTGAGCCCGCCACAAAAGCCGGTGATCACGAGCAGCCGCCATTCGGGAGACCAGGAGGATGAGGCGAAGAGCGCCACCGCCAATCCGACGATGTAGCCGCCGATGAGATTGGCAGCGAGCGTGCCAGGGGGAATCTCGGGGAAGTAGCGATTGAGCTGGACGGCGAGCCACCAGCGGAAAAGGGCTCCCGCGCTCGCTCCGAGACTGATCGCGAGAATGTATTTCCACATGCCGGCGCTCCGCTGGGGCCTGCCGGGCTATCGCCCGGTAAACCGCCGTCTGGCCTTGAGGAGGACATCCACTGCCTCGGGTCGATCGTCCCAGTAGTCGAGCCGAATCCGGCCGTCCGGTAGTTGAGTCACGGTCGCGGGTGCTGCGCTGAAAGTGCAGTACCAGCCCGAGGGCAGCACGACGGCATTTCGGGGTCTTCCGAGGCTCCGGTCGAACACGAGCTCATCCCCTTCCAGGCGATAGCTGGCTGGGGCCGTGTAAGTCTCCTCGATCCGCAGACGCCGCGTCTGGCCGGCCTCGACAGCGGCAAATGGAATGACGACGACGTGGTCGGCGGCCTTCACGCTCTCTCCAGTGTTGATCCGGGATGCCACCATCTGCGCACCGCTCATCTCCCGAGCCTGCAATTGCTCGCCGGTGTCCACGATGTAGGCCGAGGGGTTACTGGCCACGCTGCCCGTGCGGACGACGTTCGCGTACCCGTTCACGCCACGCCGGCTCTCGGTGTAATCATGGTAGAGCCGGAAGGCATGGGTTTGCGGTTGCTGCAGAAAGTAGACGATGTCCCGGTCCTGATGCGCCCGTTCGGACAGGCGCGAGACCTCCGTCTCCCCGGCGAAGGGAGCCTCCCAGCTGCGGCGGCTGGTAGGTGCCTTCGGCAGAGCCGCCGCACCCTGCTGCGCGTCCTTTACCGCGCGAATGATGAGGGGCGCCTCGCCGGTGCCTGCGTGCAGAAAGCTGATTGCGATCCGTCCATCGCTCTCGGTGAGGATCTGCGCCGGCACGCTCAGTGCGACAACCTCATAGCCTGGCGGCAGGACCACCTTGTTGCGTTTCACGCCCAGAGGGCGATCGAAGACGAGCGTCGTTCCGTCCAGGTGGTAGCTCTTCGGATCCTTGTACGTCTTGAGGATCACCATCCTGCCCTGGCCGTGCTCCGGCACCGCTCTGGCGAGCGTGACCTTGATGTAGCTCGTCTCAGGATCGGCATCCGGCATCAAAGGATCCTTGCGGGCGTCCGTACCGCTGACGATTTCGAACTGAAGGGGCGTGCCGAGCATCGCATCGCGTACGCTCTCGTCACTTGCCATGCTCCCCTTGCGAATGGGATTGTAGAAGTACTTCGCGCCCGGGGTGGTTGCCGAGACCTCATAGTAGATCTTGAAGCTCTCGCTGCCGGGTTCGAGCAGCTCGTAGCGCGTGTATTCATCCGCTTCGGTCTGGCCCGTCGCGGTGGGAAAGTAGATGCCGTCCTTCGCGCTCTCGGAGACATCCCGCGCCGTGGCGCCCAGGGGCAACACGACGAGCAGCGCCGCCGCCATGCATCTCAGGTGTCTCATCCAGCACTCCACGGGATTATGTTACGAAGCCACTCTCATCATAGATGATTCGCAAGAAGCGCAGGGTACTGCAAACCCCTACTATCCCCGCGCAACGAACAAAGTAGGCTTCATTGCCGTAACGCTCTTCAGCGCTTGTCTTCCCCGGGCACACTGATTGCTTAAGTCCGCGCTCGATCGGGAACAGAAGACTGCAGGGTGATGTCGAGGCATTCCTGTTCCCTGGGCGGGGGAGAGCTTTGCGGCGCGCTCTCGCATGGATAGAGTGATGCTGCTCGCGCGCTCTCGACCAAACAACTATCAGATCGGGCAGGGAGAAGTGCAATGCGTAAGCTCACAATGATCGCGGCCATCGGTGGCCTCTGCCTGGTGTCTAGCGCCGAGGCCGCGCACGTTGCAAACAAAGCCGCATACAGTGTGGCGACGATTGACTATCCCGGATTCCGGGGCACCACAACCGCCAATGGCATCAGCAACAGCCAGCGCATCGTAGGCGCATTCTCCGTCCCGAGCACTCAGTACGGGTACGGTTTCATCGAGTTCCAGGGCAGATTCGCGTTGCTTCCGAGCGCTCCGTGTCGGAGCGGGCACTGCGATACCACGCCGCTGGCGATCAACTCCCGGGGAGAGATTGCCGGGGAATTTTCCCAGGATCCGACTCACCGCAGCGTGTTCGTGCTTCGCGGGCCGCTGCTGACGATGGTTTCCGTGCCGGGTACGCGCGATTTATCCATCCTGGGCGGCCTGAACGAGCGCGGCGAGGTGGTGGGCTTCTTTCAGACCGATGCCGGTCCGATCAGAACATTCCTCTACAACGGCCTGTTCGCCACCGTGTTGCCCGCCCCCGCAGGAGTCACGGACATGGCGGGCAAGGCAATCAGCAACAGTGGCCAGATCACGGGAAGCTTTGATGATTCCAAAGGATTGCATGGCTTTCTGCAGACGCGCGGACAGTTCTCGCGCTTCGACGTTCCGGGGGCGGTCGAGACGAGTCCGGTCGCGATCAATTCGCCAGGTGATGTGATCGGGACTTACGCTGTGCCATCCGCAGCTGCGGTACCCACTCAGCACGGATTCCTGATGGTTCGTGGACGCTTTACCCGGCTCGATTTTCCCGGCGGCCTGAACACCACGCCCACCGCCTTGAACGATGCCGAAACCGTCGTGGGCACGTATGAGAATCCTGCACTTCGGGCCCCGTTCAATACGAACGCCTTCGTGTATCAGCGGGGTACGTTCACGAGGCTTGCTCTGCCGGGCGCAGTGCAGAGCGTCGGCGCCATCAGCGCGAGTGGGACTATCGTCGGAACATACTTCGATGCCAGCTGTCCGGTCAGTTGCAGCGTGCATGGTTTCACTGCAACGGCCGTTGGCCATTAGCGAGAAGCTACGGCGGCGAGCGCGCCCGTCGCTATGAGGGGCGCTCAGGCTCAGTCCACATCTATCACCACCTTTCCACGGGCATGCCCGGCTTCCACGTAGCGGATCGCTTCGGGCACCGCGGCGAGGCTGTAGCGTCGATCGATCACCGGGGTGAGCTTGCCGGCCTGCATCAGGTCATGCAGCACCACGAGGTCGGACTGCTTGAGCTCCGCGAGGATCGGCACGAATTTCTGGCTCACGAACGGTGAGAGCAGCAGCGCGTTGCCAAGTGTAGTAAGAGGGCCGAGCCAATGGCCCGTGCTGGGTCCTCCGACGATCACCAAGGCGCCGCCGGGGGAGAGGACATGCCGGTACGCGAGCAGCGGGTGATTGCCGACGGTGTCGAGGATCAGATCGTATTGTTGCGTTCCCTGCGTGAAATCCTCCCGCGTGTAGTCGATCACGTGATCCGCGCCGAGCGATTTGACCATCTGCAGGTTGCGCGTGCTACAAACGCCGGTGACCTCGGCACCGAAGGATTTGGCGATCTGCACCGCGAAAGTCCCAACACCGCCGGAGGCGCCATTGATCAGAACGCGCTGGCCCGCCTGCACGTGACCCTTGTCGCGCAAGGCCTGTAACGCGGTGACTCCGGCGATGGGTACGGCGGCGGCCTGCTCGAAGCTCATGTTGGCCGGCTTGAAGGCAATCGCACGTACCGCCCGCACGCGCACGTATTGTCCAAAGGCGCCGTTGTGGCCGCCAAACACCTCATCGCCGGCTTTGAAGCGCGTGACGTTCTTCCCGACGGTCTCCACCGTTCCTGCAAAATCCACCCCCAGCCGCGGATCCTCAGGTTTTCCCAGCCCCGCCTGCATGCGAACGAGGTACGGAGTGCCTCGCACGAAGTGCCAATCCAGGGGGTTGACGGCGGCAGCATGTACTCGCACGAGAACCTCGTCATCATTCGGGACAGGCTTTTCGATCTGCTCGACCCGCAAGACATCCGGCGGGCCGTAGCAGCGCAGGGTGATAGCGCTGATCGCGTTGGTTGTGTCCCTCAACACGGGGCTCGCAGTACAGGGAGAGTCGTGGCTCAAGACCAGGCCGAAGGACACCACCGCGACAACGAGCACGACGAGGATCGCGCCCAGGACCTTGCGGGTTCGGCTCATAACTTGAATCCTCCCGATCCGACCTTGCCAGCGAGCGGGGCCGTATTCAAACAAACGCGACGAACCGTTCGTCTGGCGGCGGAACGATGTCTGATACTTGCGAGAAGGGCAAGCTGTGGCTGCCAATGGCCAAGGGTCCAGCCGACCCCGCGCCGCCGGCTTTCTGTACAATCGCGTTCCCGCACCCAGCCCGCGTTCGAGCGGATGTGCGGCCAGTCAAACAGGAGGGGATTGAACGTGCTGAAGCCTCGTTGCATCGCTCTACTGATCGCCTCATGCGCCTCGGGTCTGGCCGTCCCCAGTCTTGCCAAACCCGTCCCCGTTGCGCAGATCGATCAGGACCTGATGGAGGTCACGATTCCTCAACTGCAGCGCTATTACGCCCAGCACAAGTACACCGTTTCGCAGGTGGTCGACTGGTATCTCGCACGCATTGCTCGTTATAACGGTGTGTATCGGGCCGTCGAGCAGGTGTTCGACGCGGATGCGCGTGCTCTGGCCGCTCGCGAGGATGCCGGGACGTTGTCGGCTTCGCATGGAGCACTTTGGGGGGTGCCGATCGTCATCAAGGCCAACACCAGCATCGAGGGCAAAGTGACGACAGATGGCTGGGCGGGTTACGTGGTTCCGGGGCACGAGCTGCTGGCGCCGCGCGATGCGACGATCGTTGCCCGGTTGCGTGCGGCCGGTGCGATCATCCTGGGCCACACCAATATGCCGGACTTTGCGAATTCGGATACCAATCGGAGCAGCTCCTTCGGTCGCACGGGAAACGCCTATGACGTACGTTTTTCTCCAGGCGGATCGTCCGGCGGGACTGTTACGGCAGTAACCGCAAATCTAACCCTGCTGGGCAATGGAAGCGACACCGGTAATTCGATTCGCATGCCGTCCGCGACCAGTGCGCTCGTCGGCGTGTTCCCGACGCGGGGCCTCGTCAGTATCGCGGGCGTAGCGCCACTGGACTGGTTGCTCGACAACACAGGTCCGATTGCCCGAACCGTCACCGACGCGGCCATCGCACTGGGCGTGATGGCTGGAGAGGATCCTTTGGATCCGGTGACCAAAGGGTCAGCCGAAAAGGCGCAGCGAGGGCCCTATCTGCCGTACCTGAAAGCCGATGCTCTGAAAGGCAAGCGTTTCGGGGTCCCTGCGTTCATCCTGCAGGGCATCGGAATACCCTTTCACGGCACGCCGGCCGCGGTATCGGATGTTGCGGCACACAAGCAGGCGGCGGATCAGGCTATAGAACTTGATCCGCGCACGCGCGCGGCCTTCATGAAGGCGATCGAGGAATTGCGATCAGCCGGTGCGACAGTCGTGATGGACGATTCGGTGCTGCCCGAGAGTTTCGCGCGCCTGGCGGCACGCATCAGCACGTACGCCTACGTGCGGGAGGGCACCGACCTGTTCCTCAAGGAGTTCGGTCCAGCGCAATACCATTCCGCTGCGGACTACGAACGGGTGATGGGCGCTCCCCTCGGCTCGGCGATCATCGGTACGGAGCCCACCAACGCGCAGATCGGCGATGTAACCATCACGCAACGGAGCCTCGAGTCCGATCCGGACGCGGAGCGCAACTACTTCGAGCCCCGTCGGCGCACGCTGCAGGCCTATCTCGAAGCCATGGACCATCTTCACCTGGATGGTTTCGTCTACCCTGCGATCCAGATGCCGCCAGTGGATGAGACCATGCCTCAGGATGGCCGCGTGAGCGAAGGCCCGCATTCCGATACCAGTTGGGTCAACATGCTGGGCGTTCCTGCAGTGGTGGTCGTGGGCGGCTTCTATGACAGCGGATTGCCGTTCGGCCTGGAGTTCTCCGCCCGGCCCTTCCGGGACGGAGATCTACTGGGATACGCCTACGCGTGGGAGAAAGCCACGCATCATCGCCACCCACCCGTGCTCGTCGAACAGGGCCTGCTTCCGAACGCGCACTGAGTGCACCGCCTTCGGCCATAAGGCCAACGTCACCCGCTTAGCAGCCGCTGCGAGGACAGCTCGAGAACGTTGTCATCGACTGGGTTATCGAGACGCCCAGAAGCTGGGTTCAGGATGGCGCTCTCGCGTGCAGGCGCGGATTGAGTGAATAAGTGCCAGTCAGGCGAGCTTCGGCGAGCACATGCCCGGCGATTGCACTTCGGACCGCAGCGCCTGTTGGATCACCGGCGATCTGCAGCTTGCGCACATCGAGGGCGTACAGGGTGAAGATGTAGTGGTGCAGCAGCGAATCATTCCACGGCGGGCAAGGGCCATCATAGCCATAGTACTTGCCTCGCATGTCCGGATCGCCGGCAAACCAGTTCGTATAGTCGTTCAGTCCGTGTCGCAGGCCACCGGGCGCCTCCGGCCCCGGCTTGCCCCTCGCCACGACCTCGCTGCTATGGCTGCCGGCGGCGATCTGACGGGTCCCCGGCGTAATGTCCCAGAGCAGCCAGTGAAAGAACTCCACTCGGGGCAGTGAGGCGGGGACCTCGCGGCCCTCCTTGTTCACATCGTCGCCGCGGCTGGGCACGTCGGGGTCGTGGCAGATCAAGGCGAATGATTCCGTCGTCTCGGGCACCCCGCTCCATTGCAACCCCGGGTTGCGGTTGGTGCTGAGTTGCACGTGGCTGCGCGGATCGATGACGGCGAAGCAGCACTCCTCGGGAATGGTTGCGCCGTCGGCAAAGCTGTCGCTCTTGAGGTTCATGGGCGTTACCCGCTCGCATGGAGGTTGGGGAGGATTCGATTGTGAATCAGGCTCGCGCACGGTTCCATGCGGACATGCAATTGCAGGGTTCGCGCGCTACTTCGAGCGCGGATCGGCTTTCCGAGTGAAGTCCTGCCGTCGTTTCAGCACGGCGCATCCCTGAGCGTGCTCAGACCGATTGCGAATGCTTCGCGCTCTGCGCGGAGACGTTGCGCAAGGTATCGCCTGCCGTACTCGCGTCCGACCGATGAGACAGGTCCGCAAGCGAAAGGATGCCCACCAGGCGCTTGTCGCGATTCAACACGGGAAGGCGCCTCACCTGAAGCTGCGCCATGTTCTTGGCTACGTTTTCGACATCGTCGTCCTCGAAACAGTAACGCACCTCCGGGGTCATCACCTCTCTCACGGGTGTCCGCGTCGGATCGCATCCGCGCGCATCGCCACGGATGGCAATGTCCCGGTCGGTCACCATACCGACCAGCCGATCGTTTTCGCCCACCGGCAGAACGCCGGCGTCCACCTCGGCCATGAGCCGGGCTGCGTGCTGAAGGGTATCGTCCGGCTTGGTTACCCGGATGGTGCGCGTCATGATCTCGCTGACTTGCATGGGAGGCTCCTGTTGGTCTGGCTCGCCACGGGGGTCGCATACCGTGTGCCCGTCGCGCTTGCGCCCCGGTTTGGGGCGCGCGGCGCGCTCTGAGGCGACGCTACGAAGCGCGAACTTCCAGCACGACCTTACCTCGCGGGTGGGCACACTCCGCTGCGCGATGGGCAGCCGCCGCTTCGCTCAGCGGCATGCGGGCGGCGACGTGCGGGTGGACCTTCTTCTGGGCGATCAGCTCAGCGATCTGGCCCAGCTCGCTCCCATCGGGGTGCGCCATATAATTCATCGCGCGCGCCTGATGCAGCCGGGCCTGGCGCTCTGAGGGTCTGGAGAGCGTGGAGACCATCGCTCCACCGTCCTTGAGGACGGACCAGGAGCGCTCCTGGGTATCGCCACCCACCAGGTCAAAGACCAGGTCCACATCGTTCACCAGGTCTTCGAACCGCTCCGACTTGTAATCGATCACCTTGTCAGCCCCGAGCGAGTGCACGAACTCCTTGTCTCTCTCGGCACAGGTCGCCGCCACCTTGGCGCCGTGTGCCTTGGCAAACTGAACTGCGAAGTGGCCTACACCGCCTGCGCCCCCATGAATCAGGACGGTTTGGCCGGCAGTGAGCCCGCCATGATCGAAGAGCCCCTGCCAGGCGGTGATGGCAGCGAGCGGAACCGCGGCGGCCTCATCGTAGTCGACGGATTGTGGCTTCGGTACGCACAGCGCCGCGGGCATCGCAACGTATTCGGCGTACCCACCCTGTTTGGGATCCAACATCGCCATCACCTCATCCCCCTCGGCAAGAGTCGTCACGGCCGGGCCGCGAGCCACGACCACGCCGGAGATGTCGCGGCCCAACACCTTGGGCAGACTGTCCTGCTTCACGGGCGGGTAGTGTCCTGAGCGGATCTTGTAATCCACCGGATTGACGCTCGCCGCATGCACCTCGATCAGCACCTCGCCGTCCTTGGGCTGGGGGCGCTCGATTTCCTCCAGCTTGAGCTCTTCTGGTCCTCCAAATGAGTTGATCACTACCGCTTTCATCATTGCCATGACTACCTCCACATTCCTCAGCCGAAGAGCAAGCAAGGAAAAGTCCTGTTCGAGACCCGCCGGGGCCTGTGGGCTTTTCGCGCGACGGGTACTCGATCGTAACAGGCCCTGGACCAGAGCAGCCCGTTCTCAGGCGGGACTGGGCTTGTGGGCCATGCGGCGCCTGCCGGCTGTTCCAACCAGCAAGGAAGTCAGCGCAAGCGCGGCCACCACCGCAGCGAAGATCCGGTGAGCGATCGGGGCACCCAGAGCGGACGACAACAAACCCACGCCCAGCACGGGCACCGAGTTGCCCAGATAGCACATCAGAAGATAAGTGGAGACGACCTCCGCGCGCCGATCCGACGGTGCGATCTCGTTCACGACTTGAAGGCTGCCACGGTATGACAGTGCCATTGCGGCGCCCGCGACTGCACTGGCAACGAGCAGAAGTGTCATCGATTTGTATGTCTCGGCGCAGATCAGCAGAGCGACGCCCGGAAATACCAGGGCGGCGCCGGTAAACATTCCAACCCAACTCGAAACGGCCCGTGTCAGGGCCGAGCTCAGGCAAGCCACGCCGAAGAACAGCGCCACGATGGCGCCGATGACGGCGACATTGGAGAAGGCCAGCTCCTGAGTGAGGAGGCCCGGGATCAATGCGGCGAAGAACCCGCCAAGCGCAAACGCTGCAAAAGCGCTGCAGGCGGGTGCGAGGAACTGGAAGCGGATCTCGCTCGGGACTCCGAGGCGCGGATGCAGGTCGAGCTCGGCGAGACTCTGCACACGATGCTTCACGGTCTCCGGCGCCTTCGAAAGGAAAAGCGCGACAGCGATCAACGTTACGATGTAGACGACAAACACTGTCCTGAGCGGCGCCGGCAGGTACTGCGCGAGCAGGCCTGCCAGGATGCCACCCACTGCAAGTCCCGCGAGGTTGCCGGCACTGGCGATGACCGAGGCACGCGCCCGATCCTTCCGCGGCTCGAGCTCGGCGATCCAGGCTGTCAGCGCGCCGGCACCGAGACCTGCGGCAAAGCCGTTCACGGCGCGCGCTACGATCAGCCAACCGGCACCCTGAGCGAATAGAAACAGCATCGCACTGAGAAGGGTGATACCGAGAGCGATCTGTGATGCGGCACGCCGCCCTATCTGGTCCGAGAGGCGTCCGAATGCGAATAGCACCGCCAGATTGCCGACCACGTAGACGGCATAGATAACCGTCACCGTGAGCTGTGAGAAGCCGAAGGCGTCACGGTAAATCGGATACAACGGGGTCAGAACCGTGCTTCCGACGTACAGTGCGGCGATCGCAAAAGCTGCGGCCAACATGTCCTTGCTCCGTTTGCCCGTGGCGCGGATGCCCTGCGCTGCCACCAGGCCCTGCGCGAAAACGCGATCCGCGCACACGAGCGCAGGCGAGCCTCGAGTTCAGTCGCGGCTGCGCTGAGTGAAGGGCTGGTGAAGCAATGCAGAGGCCTGCGCGCCGCAGTGGCTCCAATGAAGATGATATATGGGTCTCAAGGCACTGAAATTCAAAGGAATGAAATCGAGATCTCGGGAGACGCTTCGGAATCCGCGGAGTTGCAGCTGGATGCTTATCGCCGCGATGGCGATCTTCGACTATCGTACCGGCGAATCCGCGGCCGAAAGCGGGGAGGCCAGTCATGGCGAAGTCGAGCAAGGGGATTGGGACGGCGCGCCGCGACTTTCTGCGACTCGCGAGCGGGCTGGGCATTGGATCATGGATAGGGACCCGTGCCGCGGGCGTGCTGGCGGGCGAGAGTTACACGCTGCCGATCGCCAATGGTGAACGGCCGCTGGCGCAATATCCCCAGAAGCGGCCACTGATTCTTCAGACCGCGCGACCACCGCAGCTGGAGACACCCTTCGAAGTATTCGACCAGGGCGTGCTCACGCCCAATGACGCATTCTTCGTGCGTTATCACCTTGCCGGGATTCCGACGGAGATCGACCCCGAGACCTTCACGATCCGCATCCAGGGTAAAGTCAACACGCCGCTGTCGCTCAGCCTGGCGGAACTGAAAGCACTTGACCCGATCGAGTATGTGGCGGTCAACCAATGCTCGGGAAACGGGCGCGGTTTTTCGACGCCCCGCGTGCCGGGAGGGCAGCTCG
>Ga0070741_10017418_pt1 | contig 11804 bp, 19 predicted proteins | sample Coa_R1_4_FD_66440 | JGI IMG/M metagenome (GOLD analysis project Ga0070741, IMG submission 66440) | Surface soil microbial communities from Centralia Pennsylvania, which are recovering from an underground coalmine fire - Coalmine... | ecosystem: Environmental > Terrestrial > Soil > Unclassified ...
CACGGTGTCGAGCCGAAGCATGATCTCGTTCACGTGGTACAAAGGTCCGTGATTAACATATCCCGGCAATTCTCTATGACTGTCGAAGAAGGCAAGCTCTTGAGGGCAGGCATGTGGTCTGAGAAAAGCATGAATCGCGCCGGAATATCGCTAAATAGCCTGAGACACGGCCACTTATGAATCGCGCCGCGCGTCGGCCTGAGGTTTGAGAAATTCTGGCGGTTTTCCGGCCGGTTTTGCAAAGGTTTGAGAAACATTTCCGTGCTTCTGCACGCCCGTTGCAGCTGGCGTGCAGGGTTCTTAGGAAACTCGCCAGCGCATCTGACTGGACTCCAATTCCACTTCAAGATCGTGCCGCTTGGCGAGAGGCTTAGCAATGACTTGACGTACGGGCGGTCAACTAAGATAAAACGTGCCGTCAGTTAATTGCCCCCGATGAGCGAACAGCCGACACCGGAACGCATCCGATTGGATCAGTTCCTGGTTGATGATGAAAACCCTCGGTTGCCTGAAGTGGCGTACGACGAACGCGCAGCAATTCTTGGTATCCTCAGCAACCAGAAAGAGAAGCTACTCGAATTAGCCCAAGACATCGTAGAGTCGGAAAGTTGGTTCGCAACGCCTTGGGCATCGATCGGTCGCCAAATGGGGTAGTTATTCGGATTCGTGATCATACAGCGGTCATCAAAGCGCTGCGAGCGCTCGCCTTGGAGATCGCCAGGAAAGAGATAAAGGTCGGCGCGGTAATGAGCAAAGATCAACGCGGTGCGATGGTGAACCGCTGGCCGGCTGAACGAAAGCCTGGAAAAACCGGAGAACCCGGTCCTCTGAAACTTGTCACATCAAAAGGTCTTGTTACGACTGCGTCTCCTGGCGCAGCGCCTGCCCCAATCATTCCCCCGAAGCGAAGCTTTCGCCCGCGATCGCCTGATGATCGAAAGGTTCTGATTCCGCCGATGACGGTCATGAAAATCTCGCAGCCGGCAATAAGGAGGATCTTCATCGAACTAAAAAAACTCGAGGTAGAGGAGTTCGAAAGCGCGGTCGCGGTGCTATTACGCGTCTTTCTTGAGCTGAGCGTTGAATCATTCCTTAAGACGAGACACGTCAGCTTTCTCGAGAATGACAAGTTGCGAAAGAAAATGGAGAGAGTAGCCGAAGTGCGGCGGAAAGAAGGTGTCAAGAAAAACGAAATCACTGCTTGGATGAACGCAGCATCGTCACATTCGCTGTTTTCGCTAAACATGCTGCACTCATACGTCCACTCAGCTCAATCAATTCCAAAAAAGCGGGACCTGCTCAGGACCTGGGATGAGATGGAAGGTTTTTTTAAAAAGCTGTGGCCGTAGGTCCAACTCTCGCTTAAAAGACATGCAATGGGCACAACTCACACGCCGCTACGATACCCTGGCGGCAAGTCCCGCTTAGCGCCGTTCGTTAGGCAGATTCTCGACGAGAATGGGTTAACAGGCGGAGAATATGCCGAGCCCTACGCCGGAGGGTCGGGCATAGCACTGAGTTTGCTAATTACTGGCGACGCTAGTCGCGTCCACATCAACGATCTGAACAGTAGAGTGTACGCGTTTTGGAAAAGCGTATTTCAACAGCCTGATGAACTGTGTAAACTCATCCGAGACACAAGCGTAACCATTCGGTCTTGGAAGCGACAGCGAAGCATCTTTCACGCGCCAAATGATCACAGCGAGCTGGAAGTAGGATTCGCAACCTTCTTTCTTAATCGCACAAATCGATCAGGCATTCTGACCGGAGGGGTCATTGGCGGAATCAACCAAAGGGGCCGATGGAAAATTAATGCGCGTTACAACAAAACAGCGCTCTGCCTTAAAATCGAAAGAATCGCAACATACGCCGATCGAGTTTTCGTCTACAACTTGGACGCGGAAGTGTTTTTAACGAAGTTGCCCCGCTTTCTTTCCGGGAAGTCTTTAGTGATGCTTGATCCTCCCTACTATAGGAGGTCACAGCGGCTCTATCAAAATTTGTATGAGCACCATGATCACGCAAGAATCGCGCGGATTGTGACGAACTTAAAGGTTCCATGGATCATCTCGTATGACGACGAGCCTGAAGTCCGCAAACTCTATTCCAGTTTTCGCAATAGGACATACGGCCTGCTCTATTCCGCTGCAGAAAAGTACATCGGGATGGAGGTGCTTTTCTTCTCTCCAAAACTGAAACTCCCGAGAGAGCCATCGCCAGTTTTGAATTAAAGTTTTTTTTCGGGGGGATTTAATTCAGGCTCCTCTTTCGCTTGCCCGCTTTGCCGCCCTTGCTCCCGATCTTTTTCAGATACCGTCGGATCACTGACTCACGGCAGGCGGTGATTGTCTCGGCACCTGTGAGCTGAACAAGTCGGGTTCTGAGCCAGTCTGAATCGCGCGCCGCCGGCCGCCTGGAGAGCGCAGGACTTTGTTCATTTGCGACAATGTCTCGGTGACCCGATCCGGGGCGCGACCTGGGCGAACGTGGCTCGTTGCTGTCGCCAACACGTCGGCTATCGGCCGAGCGGCTTTGGCCTGCTCGTAATACTCCTCGCCGTGGTAGCACATGTGCTCCTGGACCGCATACAGGAGGTATCGGGAGAAGCAGTGGATCTTTGAGATGTTGCCGTGACGCTTGATCGTCTGGATCACGGTGACCAGGATGCGCCGGTAACCCGACGCCGGCAGCCGCGCCCCCCGTTCGTTCATCCAGCGCGCAGGCCAGGTGATCGCTTGGATGAGCATCGCCCGCTCTTGGTAGAATCGCTTCGGCGTCGCCTTCGCAAAAAAATCGCGGCGGATCAGGCCCAGCATTTCCTCGACGAACTGCTGAACTTCGGGTTTCATTTCGCGACATTCCAAATGCGATGAGGCGCCACACCATGAGGATCTGAGCTGGCAGGACGCGGTCGACGAGGCCGGCAAATGGATCGGATCGCTTCGGCTCGGCCGTCGACTCGACGGAAAGACAATTGATCTGACTGAGCCAGCGAAGAAGCTCCCGTTCGAAGGCCGGTTCCGACAGATGGTGTTCGAGGCCGCGCGGCGTAAGCTGAAGAAGCGCGGAGCTCGCGAAATAATATTGCCGCCGGAGTGATCATCGACGCCTCCGGATGATCAATTCATTATAAGGAACCGCGGCGCCGACGTTTCGGATTCCACGAGGCCGCGTAACAGGCTTCAGTTCACAATCACTGAAGATCTGACGAATCGACGGAGTGTCGTTGAGCGTGAGGAGCCAGCGGCCGCGCCGCTTTATCAGTTTGTCGCGCAGGATCTGGACGTCGGTGTCGGTCCAGCCTTCGTACATCGACGCGTTCGAGCTCGTGTATGGCGGATCGACGAAAAAGAATGTTTCCGACCGATCGTAAAGGTCCATGCAATGGTCCCAGTCGAGATGCTCGATACAGACGCGGTCCAGCCGTACGCTGAGCGCTCGGATCGCTTCCATTCTGTTCGAACGCGAGCCAGTTGCTCCCGTGTTGATAATCGGACTCGTCGAAAATGAATCCATGTTTGCGCCGCCGAAACAGTTTTTGTTTCGGAAGAACCAGCGCGCCGCGCGTTGAATGTCGGTGAGCCCCGGCTGGTCTCGAAAATCGTAAAACTCTTTTCTGGAATTCAACACGAATTCGAGCTCGGTCAGTAACACGTCGGCATGGAAGCGCACGCACCGATAAAATGTGATCAACTCGCCATTGAGATCGTTAATGACCTCGATTTCCGACCGCGGTTTTGCCAGGAGGACTGCCAGGCCTCCCGAGAACGGTTCGCAATAGCAGTGATGCTTCGGAATCATCGGCAGGATGTATTTCAGGAGCCGGCTCTTGCCGCCTGGCCAGCTGATCGCCGGCTTAACGCGCAAGGTCGGATTGGTCTTAGCCAGGTGGCATCACGTTGCGCCTCCTGCGCACTTTCCCGTGGCGGACGCGCTGGATCTGCAGCCAGCGGTGCCGCATCTTATCGCCCTGCCGTTTCAGCCAAATGGTTTCATCGATTTCCTCGATGCTGGCTTCACGAGTGAGCTTGTAACCCTTCTGGCCGCTGATGATTTCGCCTTCGCTCGCCTCCGCGATCGCGCGCAAGGACCGCTTCTGATTCTCGGTCTTTGCGCCAATGTCTTTCGCCGTGCGCCAGCCGCGGCCGTGCAGTTGATTGATGAGCCATTCGACCTCGCTCGACGTGACGATCGGCGCGCCGGTCGATTGGTTGAACTGGAGATCGAGCTGCGCGGTCATGGACAATTCTTCCGAGCAATCGCGTCATCACCGACGTATTTTCTCCATGGAAACCAGCCTTTATCGGTCCAGAATCCCCACGACCGAACGGCCTTGAGTACGATTACCAGCGTCCAGCAATCCCCCCCATCTACCATCAAGAGGCGATGAATGTGAGTCGCCGGAAATGAGCGAATCCATGGAGCGCGATATATCCGCGACCCGTTCGGGGTTTCCTCTTTGTATTGTCCCTTGAGACCTATCGAAATGAACCGCTTCGGATGATCATGAAAGTCTCGTGCCCAATCGTCGCCAACGAAGTGATGTAGATAAACGGCGAAGTCACCGATTCGCGCGATCGTCCAGCGATAAAGATAGGTGGGACATCGCTCGCGCCCGTTGATTTCTTCCATCCTGAAGATCCTATTGAACAGTCTCTTCATGCCGTGTGGAGGATGTAGGTACGGCCTGCCCGGCGCTTTTGCTGTTGCAGGGCGATCACGACTTTGCGCAGGTCCTCCGTGCCCAGGAGGTCGAGATCTGAGCTGCCGAGTTTTCCATCAGCGTTCATGCGATCGATGATTGCCTGGACGTAGTTTGAATCGACGTCGAGCTCGCGTTGAAGCTGACGCAGCCGATACATAAGCCGCTTATGATCGCTCCGGACCATCCGCAGCTGCGTGTCGAGATCGCCAGGGCGAATGATCGCGAGTAGCCCTGCTTTGAGAAGGTCCACGTCACTCCGGCGATTCAATAGCCCCCAGGATTTTTCGCGGCCGAGGATCTGTTTCGTCAGCTCGTGCCGGCGCCGGTCCTCTTCGTGCTTTGTCCAGGTCTCTCGGCCGTTCATCAGCACGCGCTTCGCCTGGTTCCACAGCGAGAAGAGCATGATCTTTTGACCTGGGGTTGCGTACATCATGTCTTGGACCATGCCCAGAGGCAGAACGCTGCCGACGCGATAATCACCAGCGCCCACAAAGCCTGGGAAATTTGGTGAACATCTTTCACGAGATCGGCGAGCATCATATCGCGAGCGCTTCTCTTTCTTGCGGCGGCCGCCAGGTGAGGCCGAGTGCTGCGTAAATATCTTCCTCGGTTTCACTGGCGATGATTCGTTCTGGAGCATTCTCTGCGACCGGAGGTTTAATGATGCCGCGATATGGCGCGAACTTTAGGCCTTTCTCGTGCGCGCGATGGCAAATCCCCAGGTTGTGCTGAGTGCTGCCGGTCCGGCAAAGCAGGACCGCGCCCCAATTGGTCGGCGTGGTCGAGACGAGATCGACGATCTCATCGTGCGCGAGGAAGATGTCGAGCTGGAATTCGTTCGGCGAAAGGAAGCGTAGATTACGAGCGTCGCCTTTCGCTCCGGATATCTGCCGCCATTTGCGGGTGACTCGTTCAACGATCGGACGCGATCCGTTTTTTGGGATCACGACGAGGTCGATATCGTTCACTTCGGCGCGGCCGCGGCGGATGCTGCCGGCGATCTCGGTACGCGAGCAAAATGGCGCGATCTCGGCGACGATCTTTTCGGCCAGGCGTTGGGCGGAAGAGAGTTTCATTTAACGATCTCGCCCCCGACGACGTCGCGGCTGTCACCTGCATCGCGTAGCAGGCCAGCGTAATTGGATTTTTTGAGAGACTGGTAGTAGGTGCGGCGGCCATCCCAAGCATATGGCAAAAAGACCTCCATTAGGTCGGCCTGCTTCAGCTGGACCATCGACATCTGGACTTCGACCCAGTCCTTGACGATACGCCAGGCTGTGCGCTCGCCCTGCGCTACGAAATCTTTCCGCGCTTTGTGTTTTCGAGGGTAATAGCCATCGAGTCGCTGGCCATCCTTTGAGATACGAGCGCCATCAGCATAATCAAGAAAGAGCGCGTCGATAGCTTCCTTCTCTTTCGCCGGCAAGCGAACCATCCAGGATCGACCATCTGAATCAGTGACACGAAAGGTGATCGCGACGATCCTCTGATTAGCGCTGTATTCCTTCATGATGCCAGTGACACCGCATTTCAGAAGGACGTTTTCAATTCGACGAATGCTCTCCGAGACCGGGACGTCGCTCGTGTAGTTTTTGAGAAACATAAGCGACTTACTATCCACCGAGCCCGGCTTCGAGTTCTTCTTCCAGCTCCGCGCGCTTTTTGCGGAGCTCGGCGATTTCATGACCTACGGCGTGCTTACGTGCTACGGGAGTCGCGTCGGTTGCGACTTGTTCCTGAAGAAGGACGATCGACAAAGTCAGCGCTGCATACAGCTCAGCTGCTCGCGATGGTTTCGGGACGGCGATCTCGCCGAGAACCTTGCGCAAAACGCGCTCCATTCCCGTTGCGGAGATTCCTCGGCAGGTCATAAGTCCTCCTCGCCTTCGTCGAGTAATCCAACTCGTGAAGCCTGAATTTTTTTGATCACGTCATAAGGACGGACAGGCTCAGCTCCGATATTCGCCGCCATCCCGACCGCAGTTTGTTTCGTGATCGGGCTGATTGAGTAAATCGCCGATGGACCGAAAAACCGCGTGAACCGGACTCCATCATTTTCATCGGGAACATCCACGCGAACGAACGCGCCGCCGCCGATCGTCGCCTCGGTGACTCTGCCGACAATTCGCGCGTGGCCGAAGAGCTCGACCAGCGCCCACTCGTCGAATGTTTTCTTTTCGTCGGTGCGAGCCGCACTGGCATTATTCATGAGATCCTCCAGATGCAAATGCCGAGATGACCGAGCGAACCGCTGGCGCCGTCGTTCGAGGGTTTGTGGACCGAGATGCCCTCGAAAGTGGTGAGAATGAATCGGCGATCGATTCCTTGCTCAGTCATGAAATTAGAGATCGCGTTACGCCAGTTGTCGCGATTCGTTGCGCTCTTTCGAAGCTTCTCGGCCTCCGTGAAAATTTCTGCCTGGGTCATTGTGGGGTTTGCTCCGGAGTGAAGGATTCCGTGAATGCCTCTCGATGCTCCTGGGGCGCGCCAGCTGTCGCTGCCTTTTGATTTCGCTTGTACTTCGGAACGATCTCGAGCTCGTAGTGCGAGACGTACGAGCGTTTGAATGCGACGTCTCCGGCGAAGTTGTCTTTAATCGCGAAGATCTCCGTCTTTTTGCTGCCGTCTTCGCCGGGGATATCGACCTCGACGGATTGACCAACAGGCAGGCCGTTGTTCATCGCAAGTTTCAGTGAGTCGCGGCTTTTCTCGAAGAGCTTTTTGCCACGCTCCTGGAGCATGTACGCGCGTTTGATCAGTGAGCGGATTCGGCGCGAGGGTTTCGCGCCGCCGTTAGTATGTATAGGGGTCTTTTTCATAGCTTGTCTGTCTCGGCCCGAGGGCGGGCCGGCTCCATTTGAATTGATGGTCTGAGGTAAGGCTCAGCTGCCTGCTGCAGTCGGAGTAGATTGCGAACGCGCTCGCCTCTCTCGATCTCGACCAGCCACGCCGTCGCGCACAGCATGAACGTGATTGCGATCGCGGTGATGCAGAGGGCGAAGAGGTTCTTGTTCATTCCCCACCTCCGCTCATTTGCACGCGGATCGCGATGGCTTTGCGCACGTGCGTTTCATCGAGGGTCTGTTTCGATTTGCTGGCGATGCGGCTGGCGACCTTTAGCGTTTCAGTCATGATGCCGAGGCGGCCAGGCGAATTCGCTATCTTGTCCATCTCGTCGATGAGCTCGGTGCTCGGATGCTTGATAAACTGCTTGATGATCGGGATGATGTCGGCGCGTTTGATCTTGGGTTTCACCAGGACCGGCATTCCAATCCGGCCGATGAGCTGCTCGTATTGATAGGCGCCGCGCTCCAGGCCGTTCGGCAGGCGCTTAGTGGAAATGAGCGCGAGCGCGCAGCCGGTCTCATCGTGAATGTCGCGGAGCAATTCGATATTCGCGGGATTGACAACGCGTGTGTCGTTAGGAAGGAGCCGGTGCGCTTCGTCCACGATTAGGATGCGGTTCTTGTTAAACGCGCGATAGATCGATTCGATTAGCATCGGCAGGTTTTGGTTGCGGTTGACGCCGATGCGTTGCGAGATCTTGCGCGCCAGCGCTTTGGTCCCTCCAATTACCGGCGCAGTGACGTAGACGGCGCGGCCGTGATTGTTGAGCTGGCCCCACATCCGCGCACCGATCGTTTTGCCGCTGCGCGATTCGCCGATGATCAGCGTGATGGAATTGTTCGCGAGCGCGTAATCCAGGGCCGCGAAGATGAGGCGCGAGATCGAGTTCTCGACGAACTCGTTTTTCTGAATCGAGCCGCGCTGCTCGGAGAGTTTTCGATAGCTAACGATCGCGGCCGCCACCTTGTTCCAGTTGCCTTCATAGGTGCCTTTGAGCACGCGGAACACGGTGGAGCGATCGTAACCGAGCGCTTCGGCCGCTTCGTTCCAGGCGAGACTGTTATCGAGCAGATGCTGGTGAAACCAGGTTAGCTCGGCGACGACATGCTCAGGAAGCGTTTTCCAGTTGTCGAGGTTGAGCGGGACATTGATGCGCGAATGTGCGCTCGATGCTTCGGCCTGCAGCTTCTTCTGTGGATCTTCGTCGGGGGCGGGTAAGACTGCGAGTTTACTCATTTGTTTTTACCATGGGTTTGGATCGTCGGTTTCGGTTTGCCTTTCGGTGGCGAAGAGGTTGCTGATCTCCTCGGTGGAAATTTCAGAGTCGCAGTCAGTGCCAGCGGCTACAGGCGCGGCCTCGATAGCGGCGTTGCGGTCCTCGTCAGTTAGGTTGCGCTGCTCATCGCGCAACGCTGCTGCGCGGCTGCGTTCTTCGATCGTCAAGGGTTCGCCGCGCAGGACCGCTGCGTTGCGCGCATGTCTAGACATTTTTTGTCTAGCATCAGCCAGGTGACGCGCGCGGATCGGCGCGAGCAATTCTGCTTCTTCTTTTGCACGGACCCCGCAGAGCCTGTGCACGGCCTCGACATCGCCTCTGCAGGGCTTCTCGATTCGCCGGCATTCGCCGATGTAACTGCCGTTGGCGCGCCTAACGAAAATCATCTCAGGCGCGAATGGATTGACGAACGTCTGATATTTTTCGCCGTCTCGTAGACGCAGCTGCTCTCCCTGTGGTGTCACGGCCAGCGATTCGTAGCGATGCACACCAGGCCCGACTTCGTCGTCCTCGAATTCGAACCTGTTTGAGCGGACCTTGCGCTCGATCGCCAGGTCATCGCCAAGGATGGCGCACACGCCTTCGCCTGGAATCCGGACGAGCTCGCCGGCACCGGCGCGCCAGACCTCGCCGCGCGTCATCTTTCGCGGCCTGGTCTTCAGCTGGCCGGCGCGTATCAGTTCCAGCGCTAACGCGGATTGCGCGGCATCGGTGAGCAGTTTCGTTTGTTCGATCCATTGACCGCCGAGCAACAGTTCCTGTTTTACGTAGCCGGACTCGATCCAGCCTTCGAGATCGTGATCGGGATCTTCGTCAATCGCGCGGTAAAGCTCCGCGGCGACCTGCATAAACTGGTTGAGCTCTAGAATCGGGAACGCGAGGAGCGCGGCGCGCTCGGGCGAAAGATAATTCATCGCCGCAAGCAGGTCCGCGTTGTTGCGCATTAGCGCCGCATGTTCTTCCGGGCAATGGTCGCGGTCCTTCCCTGTCTGCCCTGGGATCGCTCCGAAAACGTTTTGCGTTAAATTGTTCCCCGATTCGAGCGACGCTTTGAACTTGAAATTCCCGCGCGAAATTCCTGGATACTGCCCGGCATGCGCGCTCGCGCCCTGCATGCCTCCGCCGTCGATGGTGATTAGTCCGTTCGACATGTCGTAGAGATCGCGCTCGATGCTTCCGCGTGTGAGACGCGCCGTGCCGGCCTCTTCGACGCAGACCGTGCCGCGCGTCGAATAGCCGTCCAGGTAAAGAGTGGCAGCCAGGATGTACCGCGTCATGCTTTCAGTGAGCTGGCGGTGCGTGCCGTCCTCGCGCATCGTGCGAACACGAACTCCCCATCGGATCTTCTTTGCCGCGCAAAGATCGTGACTGAAAAGTTCCAGTGGCCGGCCAGCTTGCTTTTCGGCGAAGCTATTGATCTCGAAGTTGTGCCACATGTCGTCGAACATGTAGTGGCTGCCGACCCATAAGCCTTTTCGAGTGGTATAAACTAGCGCCCGATGCGCCGCCGCGGCGCTGCGCCCGATCCGCGTTGCTTTTAGCTCAAACTTCGTCGGTGCGAACCGGAGCAGGTTATCGACGGACCAGCCGTATGGAAAACCTGTCTCGGGATTGATCGGAGTCTCGGTCCGAACCTTTCCCTGTGTAAAATGTCGACGCAGTGCTTTGACGGCACTACGCGAGCTGCGCTGGTTTTTCTCGCAGTAAAGCCTAACGAGCTCCTTGTCGAAATCGCTCAATGACTTTTGTTCGGTCCGTTTCCACCAGCGCGGACCGGCCAGGCGTTTATCGATGAGAGCGAAGATGCCGGCCTTTTTAGCAGCGTAATATTTGCGGAGAACGGTCTTGATCGGCGTATTTGTGGAAATCGCGATCACGCGAAGCTTGGCGCAGATACCGGATTCGGTTGAGGAAAGCAGCGGCTCCAGGCGCGAGCGCCAAAATTCAAAATCGTTTCGAGCCGCAGCGGGAAGTTGCTGCACGGCCGAGTGCAGCACCGACGCGGGAGTACTTAAGGAGAAGTGCGAGTGCATGGTCAGTTGAGGGATTGGTAATCAAAGGTCCAGTCGAGCGGACTTGTGCCGCTGCTGTGTTGCCAGCCACAGAAGACGATCGGCATGCCATCGCGCGGATTGCGCTTCGCGCCCGGAGGGACCGCTTTTGGCTGTTTGGCGCCGTGCCAGAGAAAAACGAACGCGTACGATGAATGGAATTCGCCGGCGCGAATCGACGCGAGCTGTTCCTTCTCGCTTTGGTGATGATATGGACCGTCGTTTAGCTTCATGTGGTCTGCGGGAGAGGGCTGTAGCGATCGCGCTTCGGTGTGCGCACCCAGGCTGCGGCTTCGCGGGCGAATTCGCGCGCGAGCTCGATCGCTGTTTCCAGATGCGCGTCGGTGACGGACGCGGCCTTCCAAAGTTTTTCTTCGTGTGCGCGGTCGAGGGCTGTGATCGCGTCGCAGAATTCGCGCTTCGCGTTTTCGAGGAATTCTTTCTCGGCCTCGGCTGGAGTCAGCTTCTTGCGCGACCAGGACGTGTCGCCGCCGCGCGATCCTGGGAAATCGAGCATCAGTTGATAAGCGCCGCGGCCTTTTACCCACTCGGCGACCTTCGAGACTACCGGGTGCGAGAGATCCAGCTGGAATTCGCGCAGTCTCGTCAGCGAAGCAGCGAGATCGTGGGTCAGGGTTTCAAATTGGACAGTACTTTCCAATTTGCCCATGAACGCCTCCGCTAGACGCATGTAGCTGCTCGCAGTCCGGTGGCTCCGGTCGAAATTCTCTTTCACCCATGGCATGAATTTCCCGTGGCCGAGTCGCTTTTTTGCCTCGACGAAAACCAAACCCTTGAGCGTCGCGCAGATCCCGCTCATGTTTTCATATTCCTTTTCCAGGCGCTCCAGGCCGTGAGCGGCTTCGGCCAGTTGAGGCAGCGTTAGATCGACCAGCGCGACTGGATGTTGACCGTTTGACGAAGA
>Ga0070741_10017419_pt1 | contig 11804 bp, 11 predicted proteins | sample Coa_R1_4_FD_66440 | JGI IMG/M metagenome (GOLD analysis project Ga0070741, IMG submission 66440) | Surface soil microbial communities from Centralia Pennsylvania, which are recovering from an underground coalmine fire - Coalmine... | ecosystem: Environmental > Terrestrial > Soil > Unclassified ...
GCGAGGTGAAGTCGAAGGCCGGCGACCGACACGGCGACCCACTCGAGATGATCCCACCGGCGAAGATCGCTCGCATCCGACGCGCCGCCGATGCGTGGCTTGCACGGCACCCCGAGCTCGACGGGCTCGACGTGCGGTTCGACGTCGTCGCGGTGCGCGGCACGCGCATCGAGCACGTTCCGGACGCGTTCTGAGCTCACGGGCTCGCCGCGAGACGGCGCCCGGCCGTCGCAACCTGCTTCCCGGCCGCGGTCTTCGAGAACGTCCGGGGAGATCGGCGTCATCGGTCCGGTACGTCTCCCGGCGGCGGCCGTTTGTTTAGTGCGAAAGGCGATTCCCCAACGATGTCGAATCCGGCAGCATGGGGGCCACGCAGGAGGAGCTGTACTCGGGCCTCGATCTCGACCTCTCGTGGAGCGAGCGCGATCTGCCCGAGCGCGAGCGGACGAAGCATGTCCACCGGCTTCATCCGTACCTCGGCAAGTACGTTCCGCAGCTCGTCGAGGAGCTCTTCCGCAGGCACGTGCCTCCACGCGGCCGTGTGCTCGATCCGTTTGCCGGCTCGGGAACGACACTCGTTCAGGCAATCGAGAGCGGGCTCGACTCGACGGGCGTCGACATCGCTGCGTTCAACTGCCTGCTCATGCGCGTGAAGACGGGCGAGCACAACCCGTTCGTCCTCGAGCGCGATCTGCGCGATCTGCTCGCGCGCTTTGTACGCGGTGAAGGATCGGCGGCCGGCGGAAACGCCTACATGCGAACGTGGTTCGCGCCGCAAGCGCGCAACGAGCTTCTACGCTTCCGTTCTCTGCTTGCCGACTACGAGCATGCGGACGTACTGCGCGTCGTGCTCGCACGCGCTGCGCGCTCGGCGCGACTGACGACGCACTTCGACCTCGACTTCCCTCGTGCGCCTCAGTCCGGCCCCTATTGGTGCCACAAGCACAAACGCGAATGCCGGCCGATCGAACGTGCGGAGCATTTCCTTCGTCGCTACACGCTGGACACGCTGACGCGCCTGAAGGAGTTTGGTCGCGTTCGTACGCCGCGCTCGGCAGCGGTGCTGCACGGGGATGCCCGAGAGCTCGACCTCGGCGGACCGTTCGACGCCGTCGTCACCTCGCCGCCGTATCCCGGCCTGATCGACTACCACGAGCAGCACCGGTACGCCTACGAGCTGCTCGGGCTCGATGATCGCCGCTCGAGCGAGATCGGCGCCGCCGAGCGCGGGACGACGAAGGCTGCACTCGCGGGCTACGTGCAAGGAATCGCCGCGGTGCTCGAGGCTTGTCGGTCGACGGTGCGCCCGCATGGTCGGATCGTCATCGTCGTCAACGACCGTCGCGACCTCTACCCAGAGATCCTCGACCGGGCAGGGCTCGCAATCGAACAGCGCTACCGACGCCACGTGAACCGACGTACGGGGCGCCGCACGGGCGAGTACTTCGAAGACGTGCTCGTCGCGCAGCGCGGCTAGCCACGCGCACGATCGCCAACGTAGGGTTGGCCGATGGTCGGGGAGGTCGGCGGCTTGGGCCCGCGCAGACGGCGTCGCGAACGCATGCGCCGTCGGGCGCGGCTCCGGCGCTCGCTCGCTGCGGCCATGCTGCTCGCCGCGGCTGCGACGGCCGCAGCCCTCACTCTGCGCGGGGGGTCGCAACATGCGCGGCCGAACGCGACACGAGGGCCAATGGTCGCAGTGTCACCCGTATCGCGGTCGAGACCCCATCGGGTGGCGCTTCGGCGGAGCACCGCCGCCGTCCCGATCCTGATGTACCACGTGATCGCGCCGCCGGTCGCGAATGCGCCGTTTCCGGGGCTGTACGTGGACCCGGGTTCGTTCCGCGCGCAGATGGACGCCCTCGCGCGCGCGGGCTACGACGCGGTCACGCTCGACCAGGTCCGGCGCGCGTGGCTCGGGCACGGGACCCTGCCGCGGAAGCCGGTCGTGCTCAGCTTCGACAACGGCTACCGAAGCCAGTACACGGCAGCACTGCCCGTTCTCGAGCGGCTCGGCTGGGTCGGAGTCGAGAACCTGCAGCTCACGGGCCTCCCACCGTCGCAGGGCGGGCTTGCGCCGTGGGAGGTTCGGCGCCTCGTCGCGAGCGGCTGGGAGCTCGACACGCAGGGGGAGAGTCACGCCGACCTGGTCGCGCTCGACCCGGCGGAGCTTCGGTTCCAGGTGGTCGACGCACGCCGGACGCTTCGCCGGGAGTACCACGTGCCCGTGAACTGGTTCTGCTACCCGTCCGGCTACTACGACATGGCTGTCGCCTCCGAGGTCGCGGCCGCGGGCTTCGTCGGCTCCACCACCGTCGTCCCCGGCTGGGCGAGCCCGGATGAGAGCCCGTTCACGCTGCCGCGCTTGCGTGTCCTGCGCGGAACGACGCCGGATGAGCTCCTGCAGCAGATCGGAGGCGCCCGCTTCGCACCGCCGCCGCCCGCGTCGTATCCCGACTAGCTCTTCTCTGCGCGCGCGTACAGCAATCCGGGCACGCCACCGTCGCCGAGGTCCGCTGCATGGCGCACCTCCGCCATTCGCCGGAGGCGCAACCCGAGACGGTCGAGCTCGTTGACGTAGTCGCCGAGCGGCCGATGGTACGCGTGCCTCGGCAGCCAGTCGCCGGGAACGCGCTTTGCGTAGCGGTGATCGACGAGATAGTCGCCGGCTACCTCGACGTGCCCGTGGAAGCACGGGTGCACGATCGAGAACACGAACCACCCCTCGCGTTGCAGCACCCGGGCAACCGATGCAAGCGTCGCCGGGAGGCGTGGAATGTCCATCAGCGCCATGTGGCAGACCACGCCGTCGAACCGTGCGTCACCGATCCCGTCGAGCTCTTGAGCGTCGGCTTCGAGGTACACGATCCCCCGCGGTTGCGCTGCCTCGTGCCTGCGCGCGTGGTCGAGCATCGCCGACGAGACGTCGACTCCGATCACCGATGCGCCCAGCGACGCCAGCAGGCGGGCGTCCTGTCCCTGGCCGCACGCGAGCGAGAGCACCTCCATCCGTTGAACGTCGCCGACGAGCTCGACGAGGACGGGATCGACGAGCCCGGCGCCATCCGGGTCGAACTGCCGGCTGTACGCCTCCGCGACGTCGTCGTAGGGGGCTCGAGCGGCCATGCCCAGTGAATAGCAGACGGGTGCGTGACCTGGGAACTCGAGGCGCAGGACGGACTCGTCGTGGACGAGCCGGTGTGTGCGACCCGTCCACACGCGTGAATAGTCACGAAGCTGGCACAGACACGTGACAGGTTGCCGCCTATCGTGGCAACATGCTCGCGCGAACCGTCACCCATGCGCTCGTCGGCATCGATCCACGTCGGGTCGAGGTCGAGGCGCACATCCAGCGTGGTCTGAGCGCGTTTACGATCGTCGGACTTGCCGACCGCGCGTGCCAGGAGGCGAAAGAGCGCGTTCGCTCGAGCCTCGCCGCCGCCGAGCTCGAGTGGCCGGCGAAGCGCCGCATCACCGTCAACCTCGCGCCGGCATCGGTGAAGAAGGAGGGCTCCGGGTTCGACCTGCCAATCGCGCTGGCGCTGCTCGCGGCGTCGTACCAGGTGCCCGCGGAGGCGCTCGACGGGCACGCGGCCTTCGGCGAGCTCGGCCTCGACGGGCGGCTGCGGCCCGTCCCCGGTGCGCTCGTCGCGGCGGAGGGTGCCCGGCGGGCCGGGCTCGCGTACCTCGTCTGCGCGGCCGAGTCGGCACCGGAGGTTGCACTCGCAGGGGTCGAGCCCGTTGGTGTGCGGCATCTCGGCGAGGCGGTTGCGTATCTGCGCGGCGAGCGGGCACCGCCGGACGTGCCAGCGCCTGCCGACGACTTCGAGACGCTCGCGGGCGTGCCGGATCTGGCCGATGTCCGCGGCCAGGAGCGCGCACGGCGGGCGCTCGAGATCGCGGCTGCCGGATCGCACAACCTGCTCCTCGCCGGACCGCCGGGTACCGGCAAGACGATGCTCGCGCGGCGGCTGCCGGGCCTGCTCCCGCTGCTCGACGACGACGCCGCGCTCGAGGTGACCCGCATCCACTCGGTGGGCGGCGTGCTGGCGCCGGGCTCCGGGCTCGTGCGCGTGCCGCCGTTTCGCGCACCGCACCACTCGACCTCGGTCGCAGGGCTGGTGGGCGGCGGCGCCGGCGGACCACGACCGGGTGAGGCGAGCTTCGCGCATCGCGGCGTCCTGTTCCTCGACGAGCTGCCCGAGTTCGTGCGCCCGGCGCTCGAGGCACTGCGCCAGCCGCTCGAGGACGGGATCGTCACCGTCGCGCGGGTCAGCGGGCGTGCCGTCTTCCCGGCGCGCTTTCAGCTCGTCGGTGCGATGAACCTCTGCCCGTGCGGCGCACGCGGCGACGGGGCCGCGATCTGCTCGTGCACCGCCGAGCGAGCGCAGCGCTACCGCGAGCGGCTGTCGCGGGCGTTGCTCGACCGCTTCGACCTGCTCTTGACCGTTCCGCGCCCGCGCGGCGATGCGCTGGCTGGTGCGCCGGCCGAGGGGTCGGCGCCGGTGCGCGAGCGCGTGCTCGCGGCGCGCATCCGCCTCCGCGAAGGCGAGCTGCGGCGAACCAGCGGTGCCGACGGCCTGCTCACGCGTGCGGTCGAGCGGCTGCCGCTCTCGGGTCGCGGCCGCGCGCGAGTTGCCCGGGTCGCAGCGTCGATCGCCGCACTCGCCGACAGCGGTGGGGTCGACGCCGAGCACGTCGCAGAGGCGCTGTCGTATCGTCCGCCGGCGGAGCTCGTCGAGTGAATGCGCTCGCCGCAGCGGTGTTCGCGGCCGAGTCGGGGGCGCATCTCGTCGACGAGCCGCGGTCGCTCCGCTTCGAGCGCTTCCGGGCGCGCTTCGACGAGCCGTCGTACCGAACGCGACTCGCCGCCGCGGGCCTGCGCTTCGTCACGCGATGCGACGCCGGCTTTCCGTCGAGGCTGGCTGAGATTCACGATCCGCCGCTCGGCCTGTTCGTGCGCGGCTCCGCGCCGCTCGAGCTCCTCGATCGCCCGGGTGTCGCGATCGTCGGTGCGCGTGCGTGCTCGCCCTACGGCACCGCCGTCGCGCTCGCCTTCGGGCGCGAGCTGGCCGCCGCCGGCGCGGTTGTCGTCTCCGGTCTCGCGCGCGGAGTCGACGCCGCAGCCCACCGCGGCGCCCTCGATGCGGGAGCCACAGTCGCGGTGCTCGGTTGCGGCATCGACCGCGACTATCCGCGCACGCACGCGGGACTCGCCCGATCGATCGCCGAGCGCGGATTGATCCTCTCCGAGTACGCGCCGGGCGTCGAACCCGCTCCTTGGCGGTTCCCGGCGCGTAATCGCATTGTCGCCGGGCTCGCCGACGCCACCGTCGTCGTCGAGGCGCGCGAGCGGAGCGGCGCGCTGATCACCGCCGACTTCGCGCTCGAAGAGGGTAGAGACGTGCTCGTCGTCCCGGGCGAGATCACGTCGCACCTCTCGCACGGCACGAACGCGTTGCTCCGGCTCGGCGCAGTGCCGGCCACCTGCGTCGAGGACGTGCTTGCGGTGATCGGACTCGAAGCGCGTCCCGCCGCACGCGAGCCGCCGCCGCTCGGAGAGCCGTCGGCAGCCGTCCACGCATTGGTCGCCGACGCACCCGCCGGCGCGGATGAGCTCGCCCGCCGGACCGGGCTCTCTGCAGGCGCGGTCGCAGCGGCACTCGCCGAGCTCGAGCTCCTCGGGCTCGTCGCCGAGGCCGACGGCCTCTACCGACTCCGTTAAGCAGCTGCGGGGCAGCTGCCGACGGCCGGCGTGCCGGCCGGGCCGACGAGATAGGCCGTGCCCCCGGCCGCCGAATCCTCGACGCAATACCGGGTGGCCTGGACCCACCCGATCTGGAAGCCCGGCGGAAGCGCGGTGCCTCCGCCGGCGGCCTGCAGTGCCTGCAGCGTCATGCCGGTGTAGCTTCCGCTGGCTTCGAGGTACGCCTGGATTGAAGGCTCGGCGATCTCCACGTTCGCCATTGCTGCTGCGGCGCCCTGCGTCGGGGAGAGCGTCGACTGCTTCGCGCTGTTGCTGTCGAGCTTCAATGCCAGCGTCACTCCGGCAAGAAGGCAGATGATCGAGGCGAGCCCGGCGACGTGTTTGACGGTCACGTTGCTCGTATCGGCAACTGACAGGCTCGGCTTGAGCTGCGACCCTGAACGGGGTAGCCGTAAGATCGACGATCGTGCCGGCCACTTCGTACTGGCTCGACGAGGAGCGCGGACCGCTTCGGAGCGCACACTTCGGAGGACGCGCCGAGGTTGCGGTGATCGGCGGCGGTGTCACCGGGTGCTCGTGTGCGCTCACGCTCGCGGAGCGAGGCGTACGCGTGCGACTTCACGAAGCGCGCGAGATCGCGGGCGGGGCGAGTGGGCGCAACGGCGGCTTCGCACTGCGCGGCGCGACCGCTCCCTACGACGAGGCGCAGGCCGCCCTCGGTCCGGCCGGTGCGCGCCTCGTGATGGAGCTCACCGAACGATCGCTCTCGCGAATGGAGTCACTCGCCGGTGATGCGTTCCGACGCGTCGGCAGCCTGCGGCTGGCCTTCGACGACCGCGAGCTCGCGGCGCTTCGCCGCGAGCATGACGCCCTGCGCGCGGACGGCTTCGCAGTCGAGTGGGTCGACGAGCTTCGGCCGCCGCTCGATCGGCTGTACCGGGGCGCGATCCTTCATCCGAACGACGGCGTGCTGCAGCCGGCACGCTGGGTGCGCCGGCTCGCGCAGCACGCCGCCGACGCGGGCGCGGATATCCGCGAAGGAGAGGCCGTGACGGTCGAGTCCGTCGACGCGGACGTGGTCGTCGTCGCGGGCGACGGCTTCACCGCGTCTTTGCTGCCCGAGCTCGCGCGCGCAGTCGTCGCCACGCGTGGGCAGGTCCTCGCGACCGAGCCGCTCGCAGAGCGACTCTACGAGCGTCCGCACTACGCACGCTTCGGTTACGACTACTGGCAGCAGCTCCCCGACGGGCGACTCGTACTCGGCGGCGAGCGCGACTCGTCGTTCACGACGGAAACGACCGCCGTCGAGGAAACGACCGAGCTCGTACAGTCGCGCCTCGATGCGCTCGTCGAGCGGCTTGTCGGCTTTCGACCGCGCATCGAGAAGCGGTGGGCCGGCATCTGGGGGACGACGCCCGACCAGCAGCCGCTCGTCGGCCGCGTGCCGGGACGCGAGCATGTCTGGCTCGCCGGCGGGTACTCGGGTCACGGCAACGCGCTCGGACTCGCGTGCGGCGATCTGGTCGCACGCACGGTGCTTGGCGAGACACCGCCCGAGCTCGCGGTGTTCGACCCGGCGCGGCCGGCGCTCGGGCTCTAACTGCCCGCGCGCTGAGAGACGAACGGCCTCCGCGACCGGGAGCAGGTCGCGGGTGACCGTCACGCCGTGCCAGCTCCGGCTGACGAAGTTGGCGCCGTGACCTCGCGGTCATCTCTCGTCAGGATCGGCACGAGCGCTTCCCGGCTTTGAGAATGCGCGAGACTGCGGGCGATGTCGGAACGCGAGGGAAGCCTGACCTGGCGCGGTCACGAGACGTGGTACCGGGTCGTCGGCGACCTCGACGCATCCGCACTCACACCGGTGGTCATCTGCCACGGCGGGCCCGGTGCGGGGCACGACTACTGCGAGCCGATCGCCGATCTACACCGATCGGGCCGCCCCTGCGTGCTCTACGACCAGCTCGGCTGCGGCCGCAGCGAGCTGCTTCCGGACGCGCCGAGCGACTTCTGGACGCCCGAGCTCTTCAAGGACGAGCTGGTGGAGCTGACGCTGCACCTCGGCATCGCGGAGTGCTATGCGGTCGTTGGACAGTCATGGGGCGGGATGCTCGCACTGGAGCACGCGCTCGAGCATCCGCCGGGGTTGCGCGCGATCGTCGTCGCGGACTCGCCGGCGAGCATGACCCTGTGGGTGTCCGAGGCGAACCGCCTTCGCGCCGATCTTCCTGCGGACGTTCAGGCGACGCTCCTCCGTCATGAGGAGGCGGGCACGACCGACCACCTCGAGTATCAGGCTGCGATGGCGGTCTTCTACGAGCGTCACGTCTGCCGGCTCTCACCGATGCCGGAGTGCGTGATCCGCACGTTCGACCAGATCGCAAGGAACCCGACCGTCTACAACGCGATGAACGGGCCGAGCGAGTTCCACGTGATCGGCTCGCTGAAAGACTGGGACATCACCGACCGGTTGCACGAGATCGACGTCCCGACGTTACTCGTCTCGGGTCGATACGACGAGGCGACGCCGTTGATCGTCGGCCAGATCCACGAGCGCATTCGCGGCTCGCAGTGGGTCCTCTTCGAGGACTCGAGCCACATGCCGCACGTCGAGGAACCCGAGACGTTCCTCGACACGGTCGACGCGTTCCTGCAGACGATCGACTGATGAGCGTCTATAGGTGGAAGATGCTGTTCACGAGCGTCTGCCCAAGCCCGACTCCCGCGCCCATCTCCATCGCGCGTGCGAACCCGCCGCCCATGTAACCGCCCATCATCGGGCCGCCGAACATCCCGCCGCCGAACAGCCCGCCCGCGCGGGGTGGAGGCGCCTGCTGCTCCGGCTCGTGCCCCGGTGCGAAGAGCGGCTCCTTGCCCTCGGCGTCGGCGCCGCTCGCGGCGCTCGTGATGAACCCGTGGATCGCGGTCAAGAGCGTGTTCGCCTGGATCTGCTCGTCGGAGATGTCGAGCGCGATCTGCTTCAAGTCGGCGAGCCACGCGGTCGCGTTCGCGTCGCCGCCCTGCGCGGCGGTCTGCAGCTTCTCGGCGAGCGTCTGCACGCTCGTCGCAACGTCCTGAAACTCCGTCTGGAGCTTCTCGTACTCCTGGTCGATCGTCTGTGCGTCCATCGCGCGATCATCGCACCGGCGGCCGGCTCGCGGGTTAGGGCTTCGAGTAGCGGCCAGGCGGTTTTCGCACGAGGATCACCTCGGTGTCGCCCGGCCAGTCCCAGAAGCGCCCGGACGGCGAGCATGCTGCGAGCAGCGCGCGCACGTCACGGGCGAAGTCGTCGACTCGGTCGCCGAACAGGTGCGGCGCCGACGACGACATCGAGAAGTACCCGGAGAGCACGCTCTCGGTGTCGCGCACAAGATCGGGGATGCCGCGGGCGAAGAGCGAGCGCGGCGCGCCGAAGCGCGTGCGCACGAGTACGTCCTCGAAGCGATGCGTCCGCACGGGCGCGACGCCTCGCCCCGCGCGCTTCGTCGGGCCGAGGTATCGGTCGACGATCGCTCCGATCTCCGCATGCGGAATGGGCGGCGGACCGGGACTCTCCGGCGCCGGCCGTCCCTCGACGGCGTGGACGACCAGCGCGAGGGCGCCTCCGGGCTCGAGGAGGTCGTAGACCGTCTCGGCGACCCGTTCCTCGTCCATCCAGTGGAATGACTGGCCGAACGTGACGACCCGGTACGGCCCCGGCGCCGCGCCGGGCAGATCCTCGGCGAGCGCCCGAACCCAGCGGATGTTCTCGACGGCGAGCTCGTAGGCAGCGCGGCGGCCCTCGGCGAGCATCTCCTCGTCCGGGTCGAGTCCGACGACCTCCTCGAAGAGGCGTGCAAGCCGGACAGTGAGCATGCCGGGGCCGCAGCCGCAGTCGAGGAGCCGCCCGGAACCGTCAAGCTCTAGCTCGGCAGCGAGCAGGGCCTCGAGCTGCGGCGAGTACGCCGGCCTACCTGCCCGGTAGTGCCGAGCGGCTCCGTCGTAAATCGTCGGGTCGTAGGACACCGCGGCGCTCAGAGAGCGAGCGTCGCGAGTCCCTGCGGCTCCGCGTCGAGCGCAGCCACTGCGATCGCGAGATCCTGGATTGCGAGCCCCGTCGAGTCGAAGAGCGTGATCTCCGCTTCCGACTCGCGGCCCGTGGCCTCCCCGGCGAGAACGCGGCCGAAGTGGACGACATCCTCGCGACCGATGCGGCCCGACTCGACGGCATGCGCGAGCTCGCCGCCGTGCGATGCCTGCTCCCAGTCGTCGCAGAAGAGCCGCGCGCGAACGAGCTCCGCGTCGGCCACCTCGGCCTTGCCGGGGCCGTCGGCGCCCATCAGAGACACGTGCTGGCCCGGCCGGAGCGCTCCGTCGCCAATCAGCACCTCATGGCCCGGCGTCACCGTGACGACGAGATCCGCCGCGAGCGCTTCTTCGCGCGACGCCGCAACCGACGAGCCGAGCTCCTCCGCGACGTGCGCTGCGCGCACGCTGTCGACATCCCACAGCGAAACCGCGCGTCCGCGCGCGAGAAAGGTGCGCGCAGCGGCCCGCCCGTTCACACCCGCGCCGATCACCGCCGCTTTATCGGCGTCGGCTCGCCCCAATACCTCCGCCGCCAGAACAGCGGCCGCGCCGGTGCGAAGCGCCGTCACCGATGCCGCATCCAGCAACGCACGCAGCTCGCCGGTTTCGGCATCCGACACGAGCACGATCCCGGTTACGGTCGGAAGCCCGCGCGCGGGGTTCCCGGGGAACGACGTGATCCACTTCAGCAGCGCATAGCCGCCGCCGAGCGCCGGCATCGCGCGGAAGTCGCCTGCCGGGTAGTTCGTCACGTACACCTTGGGCGACATCGACCACTCGCCGCGCGCGTGCGCGACGAACGCGTTGCGCACCACCTCGACCGCGCGTGCCGGCGACACCGCCGCCTCGACGTCGGCGCCGGTGAAGACGGGAACGGAAACGCTCACAGTGTCTTGACCGCGGCCGTCAGCTTCGCGACCGACTCCTTCGCGTCGCCGAACAGCATCATCGTGTTCTGCTCGACGAAGAGCGGGTTGTCGATTCCCGCGAATCCCGGATTCATCGACCGCTTCAACACGACGACCGCCTGCGACTGGTCGACGTTCAGGATCGGCATCCCGTAGATCGGGCTCCCGGCGTTGTTGCGCGCATCCGGGTTGACCACGTCGTTCGCGCCGATCACGAGCGAGACATCCGTCCGCGGAAACTCTGCGTTCGCGTCGTCCATCTCCTTCAGTGCCGGGTACGGCACGTTCGCCTCGGCCAGGAGCACGTTCATGTGGCCCGGCATACGGCCGGCAACCGGATGGATCGCGTACGTCACCTCGACGCCCTTCGCCTCGAGCGCGTCGGCGAGCGCGCGCACGTCGTGCTGCGCCTGCGCGACTGCCATCCCGTACCCCGGTACGACGACCACCTTGTGCGCGTACGCGAGCATCACCGCAACGTCGTCCGCCGTCGTCGGCCGCACGGTGCCGTTCGCGCCCGCGGTCGCGGCACCGTCCACGACGGCGAGCTTCCCGAACGCGCCGAATAGGACGTTCGCGATCGAGCGATTCATCGCACGGCCCATCATCAGCGTCAGCAGCGTTCCCGACGCACCGACGAGCATCCCGGCGACGATCAACACGTTGTTCTCGAGCTCGAACCCGCCGGCCGCGACGGCGAGGCCGGTGAACGCGTTCAGCAGCGAGATGACGACCGGCATGTCCGCGCCGCCGATCGGCAACACGAACAGCACGCCGAAGAGCGCGGACGCCGCGATCAGAATCCAGAGCAGCCACTCGTCCTGAATGCCCGCAACGAGCGTGAGCCCAGCCGCGAGCGCGACGAGAAACAGCGCAGCGTTCACGAGTTGCTGGCCGGTGTAGGTGATCGGGCGGCCGCCGATCAGCTCCTGCAGCTTCGCGAACGCGACCATCGAGCCCGCAAACGAGATCGCGCCGATCAGCGCCGACAGCACGATCGCCAGTGAGATGTCGTCCGTCGGCGTGCCGGCCTCCGGCAGGATCCGATGGAGCTCGGCAAGCGAGATCAGCGCCGCCGCGCCGCCGCCGACGCCGTTGAAGAGCGCCACCATCTGCGGCATCGC
>Ga0070741_10017420_pt1 | contig 11804 bp, 11 predicted proteins | sample Coa_R1_4_FD_66440 | JGI IMG/M metagenome (GOLD analysis project Ga0070741, IMG submission 66440) | Surface soil microbial communities from Centralia Pennsylvania, which are recovering from an underground coalmine fire - Coalmine... | ecosystem: Environmental > Terrestrial > Soil > Unclassified ...
CTGCACCATCAGCCAGCCCTTTCCTTCGGGGAGCGAGGGAATCGACTTCACGTGCATGCCCTTCTTTTTCATGTTCTCGATGAGGAAGTAGTCGAGACCTTCCAGGCCCATGGGTTTGGCTTCGAGAATTTCGGGAACATGATCGCCGGCCTGATAAACGTCGGGGTAGCCGAGCACGAGCAGGCTCTGAAACGGCGGATTGTGAACGAGGTTGAGCGTGGCAGTAAGAATGGTGACCAGCGTGTTTTCGGAGCCGACCAGGGCGCGCGCCAGATTGTAGCGCCCGTCCTTGTCGGGCAGGAGTTGATCGAGGTTGTAGCCGGAGATGCGGCGGGGGATGTCAGGGAAGCGCTCCCGAATTTTATCGGCGTAACGATCGCGCAGGGAAAGAATGCGCGCCATGATTTCGCCCTTGCGGCCACCGGCGCTGGCGATGCTGCGCATTTCTTCGTCCGTCGTCCAGCCCACGGTCATGCGCAAGCCGTCGTAGGTGAGGATCTCGAGAGATTCGGTGTTGTTAGAGACGGCACCGGCCATTTGAGCGTGCACACCGCAGGAGTTGTTGCCGAGCATGCCTCCCAGGGTGCAGTGATTATGGGTGGCGGGATCGGGGCCGTAGGTGAGGCCGTATTTGCCGGCGGCATTGCGCAGGTTGTCGAGAACGCAGCCGGGCTCGACGGTTGCCAGGCGCTTATCCGGGTCGATGTTGAGGATGTGACCCAGGTACTTCGACCAGTCCATCACGACCGCCACGTTGCAGCATTGGCCGGCGAGACTAGTGCCGCCGCCACGGGAAAGCACGGGCGCACCGAATTCGCGGCAGGTAGCGACGGTGGTGACCACGTCGTCGATGGATTTCGGAATCACTGCGCCGATGGGAACGTGGCGGTAGTTCGAAGAGTCCACGGCATAGACCGCGCGAGTTCCGGGATCGAAGCGCACTTCACCTTCGACTCGGCTCTTCAAGGCAGCCTCGAGTGCGGCGGAATCGACCTGCAGCTTTGTAGCGCGAGTGCGCACGGGAGTAACTTCTATCGGGACTTGCGGCATGGAGACAGGATTGCGAACGGACATGCGAACTCCTTCAGGCGGCAAATCGTTCGGCATCGGCGCGCTTCAGTTCGAGTCCCAGCCCAGGGCGGGAGAGATCGGGTCGCAGTGTACCTCTTACCGGCTGCGGTGTCCCCTCGAAGAACAAACGCTCGATGCGCACGTGGTCGTGAAAATACTCGAGATGAATAACCGGTTGCGCGGCGCAGCAAACGTGAGTATGCCAGGCGGGCGCGGTGTGGGCAGAGAGGGGCAGGCAGTGAGCGGAACAGAGCGCCGCCGCCTGGAGAAATCCGGTGATGCCGGCACAACGAGTCCCATCCGCCTGCAGGACATCGACTGCCCCGGCGTCGACCATGCGACGAAAATAAAAAATATCGTAGCCGTATTCACCGGCGGCGATGTCCATGCCCGCGGGAGCACGATCGCGAATCAGGCGGAGCCCATCGAGATCGTCCGAGGAGACCGGCTCCTCGAACCAGTGCACGTCGGACTTCATGAATTCTTCGGCCTGGCGCAGCGCCCGTTTGCGGTTGTAGGCGCCGTTGGCGTCCACGAAGAGTTCGGTATCTGGACCAATGGCTTCGCGGGCGGCGCGGACACGCTCCACATCAGCGGCAGGATCACGCCCGATTTTCATTTTCACGCGGGCAATGCCGGTGCGCGCCCATCCTCCAAGCTGCTTCTGAAGCTGCTCGATGGAATACGACGTAAACCCGCCGCTGCCGTAGATGGGAACACCTTCGCGAACCTGTCCCAGCAGAGTCACAAGTGGCAGATCGAGCAACTTGGCTTTGAGATCCCACAGGGCGCAGTCCACGGCGGCGATGGCCATGGAGACAATGCCGGGCCGACCGAGATTGCGAATGCGCTCGACCATTGATTGCCAGCAGGCGGCCACGTTGAGTGCATTTTTACCCTCGATGATCTTGGCCAGAAGTGAGCGGATCAACTCGGAGGTGGCGGTATCGGCGTAGGTGTAGCCAAGGCCTTGCTTCCCGCCGGCATGAATCTCCACGATCACGATCGTGGTGTGGTTCCATTGCAGAGTCCCGTCGGATTCGGGAAAATCCGTGGGAATGGTGTAGGCGGACACCTGTACTCGAGTAATGGGAACAGAGCCAGCGTGTGTGCCTGCACAGGAAGCTTGATCTCGGATTGGTGAATGCAAACCGGCTCCTCCCTCCTACAGATGGGGAAAAAGGAGATGCGGTTAGCTTGAGGTTTCAGGAATTCGCGAGCTGCGGAGAGTATCGTGACACGACAGGTTTTCCGGCACGGGCGACGAACCGTGCCGCCAGGACAATTGGGAACAACTGTTGTGGTCGAATTTGACCCTACTCGGTCGAGGTGCGCGGAACCGGCATGTTCTTCATCCCCGAAACATTCGAGATCTCGATGCGGGTGACGCCATTGTGGCCCTGGATATGAATGGTGACCATGTGATCCCTGTCGCTGCTCACGATGCTGTTGCCGCTTTCATCGCTGACGTTGGCCATGGCGTTGGGAAACTTGCCGCGATAGAACTCCGCCACCTGATCGGGAGAGTCATTGGTCTCAAAGACGGCAGACGCGGTTTTCATGTTGCCGAACTGCACGACAGAGGCGCCTTTCGTGGCTTTCGCGCCGGGATAGACCTCGACACCGAGGTTCTTAATGGCTTCTTCTGAATTTTCCGTGCTCTCGATCTTGCCGAACGGGGTTTCGATGCGGGCACCATCCTTGGTGGTGATCACGCGTGAGTGATGAGCGATTCTCCAGCCCACGAGGCCGATCACGGCGGTGATGAGAATGATGATTCCGAAGAGCAAGCCGAGGACGATAAGAATAATTTTCAGACCGCCGCCGCTTTTGGGTGTGGACGAACCCTGGTAGGCAGGCTGGGCGACAGCGCCACCCGTCTGGGCGGCGGGCGAAGTGGCCTTGGCTCCGCAACTGGTGCAGAAAGTGGCAGTGTCGGCCATGTTGGCGCCGCAGGATGTGCAGAAAGCCATGGTGAATCCCTCTGGGCAGTAGTGTAGCAAGGGAAAGAGCAGGAGTCAGCAGTCGGGAGTCAGGAGTCAGGAAACGGGGAGGTCACATCGGCTAAGTCCAGGCGCGGCTGGCGTAGTCGGTCATGCTGAGGACGAGCAGGATCATGAGCCAGAAGAAGCCGGCGATGATGACGACGAGAGTCATCTTTTCACTGATGTATTTCACGTGCATGAAGAAGAGGACGACCAGCATGGCCTTAATGGTGGCTATGATGAGGGCCACGGCGCCGCTGAACTGGCCGAGGTCGATGCGGGACACGGCGGCTGTGATCACGGTGAAGCAAAGCAGGGTGATCCAGATGATGATGTAGGTCTTTTTCGACGAGATGTGTTCTGCCATAAGGCCTCTTTTAGCCGCCGCGGGGCAACGTAACCGTGCGCTTTCGAAATCACTCCACCATCACTTGTAAGGATGCGAGTGGCTGATCAAATACAGCAATGGGTACAGGTAAATCCAAACTGTATCGACAAAATGCCAGTACAGGCCGACATTCTCCACAGTGTTGTGGTGGGCAGGCGTGTACTCGCCTCTCCAGCCGTAGTAGGCAACAAAACCAATGATGATGATGCCAATCAGGACGTGCAGAGTGTGGAAGCCGGTCATGGCCCAGTACAGACTAAAGAACATTTCTACCTGCTGCTCGTAGGGGCCTTCGAAGTGAAACGAGGGACCGGGGAACTCGTGCTTAAGCCAGTGGCCGTGGTACTCGACGCCTTTGACGGTCATGAAGGCGATGCCGAAGACCATGGTGACGATCAGGAGAATGACCAAGGCACGGCGATGACCGAGTTGCGAAGCGCGCACCGCGAGAGCCATAGTCAAACTGCTGCAGATAAGAATGGCGGTGTTGGCGGTGCCGAACCAGAAATCCATTGCCTCGCTGCCCACGACCCAGGCCTGGTAGTACATACTGCGGTACACCAGGTAAGCGAGGAACATGCCACCGAAGAACATCACCTCGGTGATGAGGAACACCCACATCCCCATGGTGGAAGCCTCGCGCTGCTGCTCCAGGTCGGAAAAGTGATGCTGCAGCCCGGGAGGATGGCCTTCGACGACGAGTTCGACTTCGCGTTCAGCCAACCGGCGCCTCCTTCACATCTTTTTTATCTCGGTCCAGGTAGTCGTAGTTATAGGCGTCCCACGTCACCACCGGAGTTTCTTCGAAGTTAAAGGTTGGGGGCGGGGACGTGGTCATCCACTCCAGCCCGGCAGCGTTCCAGGGATTGTCGCCGGCGATTTTTCCATATCGCAGCGACCAGAGGAAGTACACCATGGGTAAAAGATAGCCGACGGCGAGGATGGTGGCGCCGGCGGTGGAGAGCACGTTCAGCACCTGGAATTCAGGAGCGTACTGCCAGTAGCGGCGGGGCATTCCGGCGTAGCCCATGACAAACTGGGGGAAGAAGGTCAGATTGAATCCGACAAAAATAATAAGAGCGGCGAGGCGTCCCCAGCCCTCGGGATACATGCGGCCGGATATTTTGGGCCACCAGAAATGCAGCCCGCACATGTATGCCATCACCATCCCGCCCACCATGATGTAGTGAAAGTGCGCCACGATGAAGTACGTGTCGGTGACGTGCACATCCACACCGAGCGCCGCCAGGAACAATCCAGTCAGACCTCCCATGGTGAAAAGCCCGATGAAACCGAGGGCGTAGAGCATGGGGGTGTCGTAGGAGATCGAGCCCTTGTACATGGTGGCGGTCCAGTTGAAGACCTTGATCGCGGAAGGCACAGCGACCAGGTAACTGAGGAACGAGAAGATCATTGCCGCATAAAGCGAGATCCCGGCAACAAACATATGGTGGGCCCAAACGAGAAATCCGAGGACAGCAATGGCAATGCTGGCCAAGGCCACGAACTCATAGCCGAATACCCGCTTGCGGGAGAAACAGGCGATCACATCGCTGACGACTCCCATGCCGGGCAAAATCATGATGTAAACGGCGGGGTGCGAATAGAACCAGAAGAGATGCTGGAAAAGCAGGGGATCGCCGCCAAGTTGCGGGTTGAAGATTCCGATGTGCAGCGTGCGTTCCAGGCCGACCAGGGCCAAGCTGATGGCGAGCACCGGCGTGCCCAGAACCTGGATGATAGATGTGGCGTAATTCGACCAGATGAATAGAGGGAGGCGGCCCCAGGTCATGCCGGGAGCTCGCATGCGGTGAATGGTCACGATGAAGTTCAGGCCGGTAAAGATGGAAGAAAATCCGGCAATGAAGATGGCAATGGCAGCGGTCACGACGTGCGTATTGAGAAACGCGGTGCTCAGGGGGACGTAGAAGGTCCAGCCGGTGTCCACGCCGCCGGTGAGAATGACGTAGAGCATGAGGCAGCCGGCGATGAGCAAGAGGTACCAGCTGGCGAGATTGATTTTGGGAAACGCGAGGTCCTTGGCGCCGATCATCATGGGCACCAGGAAATTCCCCAGCACGGCCGGAACCGCAGGGATGAGAAAGAAAAAGATCATTACCTGGCCGTGCATGGTGAAGAGCTTGTTATAAGTATCGGCGAGTACGAGATCGCCGGCAGGAGTCAGCAACTCCAGGCGGATCAGGAGCGCGAAAAATCCGCCGACGAAGAAGAAAAACGTAATCAGCATCAAGTAGAGCAGCGCGATGCGCTTGTGGTCCGTGGTGAGTAGCCACGACCTGATGCCGTAATCTTTATTCAGGTAATGCTCGCGTTCCGGTGATGGTACAGCCGAAGTCGACATGACGATTACACCTATGGCGCCGGAGTTGTGGGAACCGGCGGACGATTGCTGACCGGTTCACTTTGTTGTGGTTGTTTCAGTGACTTCACGTACTCGACCAGAGCCACCAGTTGTTCTTCACTCACAATGCCCTGAAACGTCGGCATGATGGGTTTGAATCCAGCCACAACCTTGGCGGCGGGCGTGGTGATGGATTCACGGACGTAATTCTCGTCCGCGATGACGGTACGGCCATCATCCAGAAGAACGGGTTTTCCGAAAACACCAACGAGATTGGGGCCGCGGCCCTGCGTATCGAAGCGATGGCAGGTGGCGCAGCCTAGCTCCTGAAACAGCTTCTGCCCGGTAGCGGAGAGCGAGCCTTCAGCGCCGCCGCCGGCCAGCCACTGCTCGTATTGCGCGGGCTCCATGACGATCACAGATCCGACCATGCCGGAGTGCAATGTTCCACAATATTCGGCGCAGAACAGGTGGTAAGTACCGGGACGGATCGCGTGAAACCACATGGTGGTATAGCGGCCGGGCAAGACGTCCTGCTTCACACGAAATGCGGGCACGAAGAAGCTGTGGATTACGTCCTGCGAGGTCATGATGAGCTTGACATCGCGGCCCACGGGAATGTGGAGCTCATTGATCTCGCGCTGGCCTTCAATGTGTTGTGTCTTCCACATCCACTGCTTGGCGACGACGTAAATTTCCATGGCCCCGTTGGGCGGCGTGTGCTCGTCGAAATAAACGAATGCGCCCCACACGAACATCACGATAAAAATGGCAAACGGGGTAATGGACCAGAAGCTCTCGAGAGCCAGCGAGCCTTCGATCTGCGTGGCCATGCGCCCTTTGCTGCGCCGGAAGCGGGTGGCGAAGTAAAAGATCAGGCTGAAGATGAGCACGACCATGAGCCCGGAGACGACCAGAAGAAAAATGAAGAGGGCGTCTTCGCGGCTCGAACTGAGGGCCGCCCGTTCAGGCCAAACTCGGATTCCCCACAACATAAGTTATCGAACCTGCTCCATACGCAATTTTTCCCGCTTGTGGCGGCGCTGTGGATCGATGCGGAACAAAGCGAATAGCAATCCACCCAGGATCAAAATTGTGGCCACGCCGGAGAGCCGCAAAACTCTTGTAATGACGGCGCCATATCTTCCGGTCGCGGGATTGTAGTGATAGCAGTAGAGCAAAATCTGGTCTACCACGGTGCCGATCTTCTCGTTTGAGGCTTCCACCAGGCCCAGGCGCAAATCTTTCGGCGAGTACTCCACGCCGTAGTAGTACTGCGCGATCTTGCCGGTTGGCGTGACGATCATGATGGCGGCGGCGTGGGCAAACTGACCGATCTTGGGATCGTACTGGTACTGAAAGCCAACGGTTTTGGCGAGCGCGCTGATCGAATCCTGCTGGCCGGTGAGGAAGTGCCAGCCGTCGGCCGCGCCCGGACGGTGGTAGCGCTGAATGAAGCCTTTCTTTTTTGCGGCAGCTTGTGCGGGCGTGTCACGCGGATCGAAGCTGACCGTGAGGACGTCGAAATCCTTACCGAGATCGAGTTTCAAAATTCCCAAGGAGCCACTCAATCCGCTGAGGACCTCACCACACAGCATGGGACAGTTGTAATAAACCATGTTGAGAATGACAGGGCGCTTGCCGAAGTATTTGCCCAGGGTGACGTCCTGGCCGGATTCATCTTTGAACTGCAAATTGAGAGGCAGCTGCGCGTCGAGATTTTGCGAGATGCCGACGTTCTGCAGCATGGGCGGACGCTGACCTGGGGGCGGCGTCATCACCGGCGGTTGACCCATCTGGGCGAGCGCGGTGGTGATAGTGCAGAAGAGGATGCCAGCGGCTATAGCCGTAAACTTTTGTGCGAGCTGAGCGACACGGCTGAAGCCGTGTCCTGATACGAATCGAACGGCGTCCCGCCGCGCGACCGTCGAACTTCGGACCTTCTTTCTCTTACTTCCCAATTCCACTACACACCTCGGTTCATTGCGGTTTGGTGGCATTACTCGGTGAAAGCGCGTGCGGCGGTTCCACCGTGTTGCCGGTTGCGTTTCCCTTCTGACCGGCGGCTTGCGCTTCCGCGGATGCCGGCGGCCGGGTCGGCAAGCCGCGCTGCGCCAGCAGACTCATGGCGCGATCGATGCTGATGTGCACGACGCCGGTCTTGGAATCCACGCCTTCGTTGTAGAGAAGCGATTGCTCGCGTTTATGCTCGGCTTCGAGATCGGCGTGCTCACTGGTTTCGAGGCGCGGCGTGGGAAATTTTTCGGCATCGGCGGCGGAAACGTTGCTGCTGCGTCCCTCGTTGTGCACCAGCACGAGCGGATTCGGCTCAGGCTGATGGTGCTGATGAAAATTGTCCAGATAGGAATACATTCCCCATAGCACAATGTGAATGAGCAAGCCGGTAATGCCGAGGCCAACCAGGAATCCCAGTACACCGCGAGCGCTGAGGTCGCGGCGCTCATAGAACACCTCGGGGTTCTCGGCGGTCTCGTCGTGAAGTTTGCCTTCCAGGTCACCGTTGTTCATAACGTTCCCGTGGGATGATGCTCAGGCACCACCAGCAGATTAGTATGCGGATCGTAAGGCGCGAACAAGGGACGTGAGCGCAAATTCCTGAAATATAAGAACAGCCAAAAGCCCGCCATGGCGACAGGCACGACGACATCCTGCGGGCTCAGGTGGAAGCGCGTCTGATGATCGGCGAAGTTCGGCTCGATATACCAGAACATATCCACCCAGCGCATGAATAAAAGCAGGAGGGCGACGTACACCAGCTGCGGCGTGCGTTTTAATTTTCTAGAGAGCAACAAGAAAAAGGGCACGAAGAAATGGAAGATCACGAGAAAATAACCGACGCCCTGCCAGCCGTTATGGGTGCGCGGCATGTACCAGCGAATCTCGTCGGGCAAGTTACCGGACCAGGTGATCAGCCACTGCGAGAGGGTGAAATAACCCCATAGCATGACAAACGTGATCATTAACTTTCCGTGATCCTGGAGATAGTCGGGCTTGAGCAGCTCGCGCATCGGCGAATACTTCCACAGCCACACCACGATGACGACGACGAAGCAGATCGCAGAAAGGCCTTGGCCGGCAAGGAACAGCAGGCCGTAGATGGTGGAAGCCCAGCGTGGATCGAGCGACATGACCCAATCGATGGAGGCGAAGGTGATGGTGAAGCCGTACAGCACCAAGCCCGGACTGCTCAGATTGCGGAAGCGGACGGCAAAATCTTTTTCCGGAGGTACGTCCTGCAGGCTCGACCAGCGACTGAGCGTGTAAACCAGAATGCCCCAGATGGCGAAGTAAATCACAGTTCGAAAAATGAACAGTTCGGGGCGGAGATACTGATGGACGATGTGCAGCAGGTGCTCGTCGTGCACGATTTCTGACGGACGGGCCCAAGGGTAGAGCCGCTTCAACTGGAAGAGGATGGGAATGAAAAGCAGCATCATGAACCAGATGTTGCGCATGCCGGCTTCGAGCGGACGGCGGATGGCCTGGCCCCAGATACCGCCGGTCACGTAGTAGAGCATGAGAAAGGCCATACAGCCGAGGGAGAGGCCCATGCACAACATCCAGCCGAGCAAGTAAGAGCGGAAGAACTGATCGGGGGCGAGAATAAGGCCGACGATCGCAGCGATGCCAAAGACCACGCCGACGATGAGGGCGCGCCGCTGCACCGACTGTGCGACCACTGGGACAGCAAGGTCGAGATCGATGCGTGTGGCGCTCATTGCGGCTGGCCTCCTCCGGTCACGCCGCCCGCAGGAACTTGCCGCTGGGGCAGAACGGGATTGGATTCTCCGGGCGCCGGTTGGGGAAGCGGCGGCAAAACCTGATTGCGCTCAGCGGGTGGAAGATCGGCCAGTGTCGCGCCCTGACTGAGTTGAAGCGCGCGAATGTAGGCGATGATCTTCCAGCGGTCGGCGACGGGCACCTGCGCCTTATAATCCGGCATGGCGCCAAACCCATTGGTGATCACGTCGAAGAAATAGCCTAAAGGCGCCTTGCGTAAGCGCTCGATGTGGTAGGACGGGGGACGGCGGAAGCCGCGCTGTACGATCATGCCGTTCCCGTCGCCCACTCGCGAATGGCAAGGAGCGCAGTAAATATTAAAGCGCTGCTGGCCGCGCTCCAGAACGTCCATGGTCACGGGAAAAGGCATTACATCGCCGGGATTGTTGCCGATCTTGCCGGAATAGAAATAGGTATCGGCATCGAGATGACCGCGAGGCACTGTACCGGGAATGAGCGGACGCGACGAGCGCTGGTCGGGATAAAAATCGCTGCGGGCCAGCGGCTTGTAACGGGGCTGATCGTGCATGTCCTGACGACAGGCTGCAAGCAATGTCAAGAAAGCAAGCGTGACGGCGGACGCGAGGAAGCGGCGCGCGGAAGTGACGTTAATGCGGCACCTCCGAAACGCTGCGCGGGTTAAGAGTCTCCAGAAACCGGCGTACTTCCACCAGATCGAATCTCGGATCGGCCGCTTCGATGCACAGGAAGAAGCGATCGCGGGTAGCAAATGCGAATCGCGAGGAATTAAAGAGGGGGTGAAAGGGCATGGGCAGGCCGTTCAAGGCCAGCATGCCAAAAGCGCCGGCGAGTCCCGCGAACAAGATGGTCATCTCAAACGTGACGGGGATAAACGCAGGCCAGGAATGAAGCGGACGGCCACCCACATTCACCGGATAGCTGATCACGTGGATCCAGTACTGCATCATGTACCCGCCGAGGCCACCGAGAATCCCTCCCACCAGCACGACGAGAGGCACGCGGTCAGAATGCATGCCGATGGCCTCGGCCAACTCCTCGATGGGGAACGGACTGTACGCGTCCATCTTGCGAAAGCCTGCCTCGTAGGCGCGACGGGCCGCGAGCACCAATTCGGTGGGCGTGTCGAACTCCGCCAGCAGGCCGTAGATGGGAGTGAACTTCATTCCGCCTTCACCTCAGCCTGGGGCAGCAGTTGCCGCATTTCGAAAATCGAGATCATGGGCAGAATGCGAATGAACAGGAACATGGCCGCAACGAACAAGCCGATAGTTCCGAAGAAGGTGAACCAATCCCAACGCGTGGGGTAATACATTCCCCACGATGAGGTAAGGAAATCGCGGTGCAGACTGTTCACCACGATGATGAAGCGCTCCAGCCACATGCCGATCAAGACGTCCAGCGAGACCAGGAAAAGCAGGACCGGCTTGGTGCGGATCTTTTTGATCCACAGAATTTGTGGAATCAGGATGTTGGTACAGATCAGGGTCCAGTAAAACGGCGCGTATGGGCCGTGCATGCGATCCCAGATCTGGAACCTGTCATATGGACTGCTGCCATACCAGCCCATGAAGGCTTCCATGATGTATCCATAGGCGACGATGAGTCCGGTGGCGAGCATGACCAAGGCAGAATTTTCCAGGTGGCGGAGAGTGATGAAGTCTTGCAATCCATAGGCGGCGCGAATCGGGATGGCGAGCATCAGCACCATGGCGAACCCCGAGTAAATGGCGCCCGCAACGAAGTAAGGTGGAAAGATGGTGCTGTGCCAACCGGGAACGATGGCAATGGAAAAGTCGAAACTGACGACGGTGTGAACCGAGAGCACCAGCGGAGTAGCCAGACCTGCGAGCAGCAGGTAAGCGGTTTCGTAACGCTTCCAGTGACGAGCCGAGCCGCGCCATCCCATGGCAAGGAAACCGTAAATGGCGCGGGTTAAGCGGTTCTGGGAGCGATCCCGCAAAGTCGCGAGGTCAGGGATCAGTCCAATGAACCAGAACACCAGCGAGATGGTGAAGTAGGTTGAGACTGCGAACACGTCCCACACCAGAGGGCTGCGGAACTGTGGCCAGTAGTTCATGGTGTTGGGATAAGGAAAGAGCCAATAGAAAAGCCAAGGGCGGCCGAGGTGGAGCAAGGGAAAGAGTCCGGCGCAGGATACGGCAAACAGAGTCATGGCTTCAGCGAAGCGGTTGATGGAGTTGCGCCAGGACTGCCG
>Ga0070741_10017421_pt1 | contig 11804 bp, 6 predicted proteins | sample Coa_R1_4_FD_66440 | JGI IMG/M metagenome (GOLD analysis project Ga0070741, IMG submission 66440) | Surface soil microbial communities from Centralia Pennsylvania, which are recovering from an underground coalmine fire - Coalmine... | ecosystem: Environmental > Terrestrial > Soil > Unclassified ...
TGGATAACATTGGCGTCTTCAATCGCAATGATCCTTTGCCCACTGGCGGCTATATTGAGCAGTGCGATGGTACCAGTTGGATGGGCATGTTTTGCCTGAATATGCTGACGATTGCGATAGAACTGGCACTCTTCAATCATGTCTATGAGGATATCGCGCTCAAATTTTTCGAGCATTTTCTGGCGATTGCTGCTGCGATGAACGATATTGCCGGCGAGGGTATTCAATTGTGGGATCAGGAGGACGAGTTTTTCTATGATGTGCTGCACCTGCCCGATGATACACGACTCTCGCTCAAGACGCGTTCCCTTATAGGGTTGATTCCGTTGTGCGCGGTTGAGACGCTTGAGCCGCATGTTCTCGAAGTGCTGCCGCGTTTTAAGGGGCACCTGGAATGGTTTCTAAAGTATCGGCCCGACCTGACACACTTGGTTTCGCATTTGCATCATCCCAAGAGTGGAGCGCGCCGCCTGCTGTCGCTGGTGCGCAGCCATCGTTTGGAGTGCCTGCTCAAGCGTATGCTCGATACCGCAGAGTTCCTGAGCGATTACGGTATCCGTTCTTTGAGCAAGTATCACGCCGATCATCCCTATATGTTGCATTTCAATGATTTGACGCACTCGGTTGAATATGAGCCTGGAGACTCGCGCACGGTTCTTTTTGGTGGCAACTCGAACTGGCGCGGGCCGATCTGGTTCCCTATCAACTATCTGCTGATCGAATCGCTCCAGAAATTTTATTATTATTATGGCAGAGACTTTACGGTAGAATGCCCTACCGGGTCGGGCCGCTACATGAACCTGATGGAGGTTGCCGACGAATTATCGCAACGATTGATGCGTCTCTTCCTGAGTGATGAGATGGGGCGTCGTCCCTTCAATGGCGAAAATGAACTCTTGCAGCGCGACCCGCATTGGAAAGATCATATTTTGTTCCACGAGTTCTTTCATGGTGAAAGTGGCAAGGGGCTGGGCGCGAGCCATCAGACGGGATGGACCGGGCTGGTGTCGCTGCTGATCCAGCAACAGGGCGTGCATGAACATCTGGAAGAGCAGATGGAAATTTCGTCCACTCTGCCCTTACATGCTCCTACTGGCTTTCATAAATTGCTTGAACGTGGGTGAATGCGATTTCAGGTAATGCTTATGAGGTATATCCTTGCTTCTGCCTGCTCAGCAGTTGGATCTCCTGCTTCTACCCCTGGCTCCTGTTCGCTCTACCAACGCCAATGGCGTTCGAGAGCGAGCAGGAGTCGAGCTTAGGCAGAGCAACCGGTCCTCATCATACCTGGACGTCAGGGTGTTGTCGGCATCTGGAGGCTGACAGGCTCTTTCAAATCGATCTGATAGTCGTAGAGCCAGCTCTCTTTTTCCTGGTGGAGAAAGAGCTTGAGGGCAAGCGGCATGACCAGATCTTGAAAACGGCGCAGCAGTGGCCCTGCCACCTTGGCTTGCGACCCTCTTCTGCCCATTCTGGCGACCCGTTCGACGCGGGGGCGGCGGAGTTGTTCATACGCTGTGAAGGCTTGCTGCACATCAGAGACATCGCGCAGGCACCGGGCCAGCACCAGACTATCTTCCAGCGCCAGGGAGGCACCCTGACCTGAACTGGTCGTGGTGCCATGCACCGCATCGCCGACCAACACCATTGTGTGGCGATGCCAGATCGGAACGTGACGCAGAATGTGCAGAATGGTTGGCTGGAAGCCGTCCTCGAAGGCTGTCTGGCGGATCAAATCACATGCCGGGATGGCATCATCAGCGAAGAGGGAGAGCAACTGTTGCCTCCATTCCTCCCGTGGGATGGTTGCCAGTGCCTGCCGTTCGGGTTCCCTGGCCTGGGGCATGTTGGTGAACCAGTAGATCTCTCCTGAAGGGGCGGGAATCCAGCCGAAGAAGGCGCGTCGGCCAAAAGCGAACAGGAATGTCTCTGGAGGGGGCGGTACTGGCAGTGGCCGGGCAAGCCGGGCGAGGCCACCCATGCCAACCAGGCCGGTAAACTGTGGCAGAGGTGCCTGTGGGTCAATGAGTGTACGCACATGGGAGTGAATGCCGTCGGCACCGATGAGCAGATCGGAGTTGATCTCTGTGCCATCGGCAAACTGCACCGTGACTCCCTGTGGGGTGCTCTGCGCGTCCAGGAATCGCTTGCCTGTTTGAAAGGCGATCCCACGCCGGATGGCCTCGTCACGCAGGGCTGCGACCAGTTCTCCCCGTTCAATAGCTAGCCCGCCAGAATTGACGCCCAGTTCACCCAGAATCCTGCCCGATCCACTGCTCAGCTCCATACGCGCTACTAAGAAGCCACGCGCCAGAGCTGGCTCAAAGGCGTCGAGTGTGCGCAACGCATTGACGCCATTCCTGGCTACCACGAGAAACGAGCCGCGATAGCGAGTGAGTTGATCTTCTGCTTCAAAAACGGTCGCCTCGATCCCGACGCGCTGGAGGGCCAGGGCGACTGCCGGACCAGCCACGCCGCCCCCGACGATGAGCGCTTTCTTCCTCTTGGATGTTCTCATATTCTTTCTCCTGGGTAGACTATCGGGCAGGAACTGGCACGCTCGCCAGTTCCTCCTGCCCTGTGGTAGAATAAACTAGACAGAACTAATATCTAGTTAATACTAGATATTAGCTTAGCCTAAGTATATCTGAGGAGATCACTCATGTCAAGACACTCATCGCAGAGAGAGCGTCTGATTGAAACAGTGCTGCAGGGCAGCCGTGAAAGCAGTACGATGGCAGTCTTTTTCCACACTAGAATGGCTGAGCGCGTTGGGCTTGGAGCCACCGAAGAAAAGACGCTTGCGTTGTTGGGAAAGCGTGGCCCCCTGACAGCGGGGGAAATTGCGGCCCACACCGGTCTGACCACCCCTTCCGTCACTGGCCTGCTGGACCGTCTGGAGAGCAAAGGGATGGTACGCCGGGTGCGAGATGCCCATGACCGGCGTCGGGTCATTGTAGAGCCCAACCAAGAACGACTTGCAGAGCTGGATCGGATATTTTCTTCCGTGCAGGATGCGTTTTACGAGATGCTGGATATCTACAGCGACGAGCAATTGGCGACCATCGCGGATTTTCTGGCCCGATCAGCTCAGCGTACGCAGGAGTTCATGGCTTCGCAGTTGGGGAAACAAGAAGAGAGCTAAATGCGACTCAATTTTTGGGGCGCTGTTGGAAGACGATAGCAAACTCATTCTCTATCAGGATGTTGGCTTGCCAACTGGTTAGTTCTGGCTTTAAGTGCTTGTGGGCAATCTGATATGATCAATCTTTTTGTGTGGCCGTGTAGCGATCCTGTGAACACCAAAGGTTCCTGAATTTACCGAATGGACCATCTCCGCCTAGAAAAGATCATATTTTGTTCAGCGTTGTGTCTGTTTAGCAGAGTTGACAATATCGGGAAATGGCCGGCGGGTCATTTCCCGATATTGTCAACTCTGCTAAACAGACAGCATCGGAAAATCTCGTTAGGAGGACAGGTATGTACTGGTGAAATCGAGGACAGCGCTCGGACTCAGAAAGTAGTTCTTGACGGTACTGCTGGTCGCCTGGGAGACAACAGGGTGGGTGATAAAGATGGTCCCGGCATCCTCAACGACCAGTTTTTGCGCCTGCTGGTAGAAGGGGATGCGCTGCGCCCTTTCGGTAGTATAGCGACCCTGGTCAAGCAACGTGTCCAATTGGGAGTTCGATTCTTTGGTGTAGTTGATTCCTCCTCCAGTGTGCCAGAGACCAAACATCAAGCCATCGGGGTCGCGAGAACCAGTCCAGCCAACAAAGACGGCCTGATACTTGATTGCATCCATAGCTGAGACAAGCGCCGGAAAGGTCGATTGTTTGAGGGTCATGTTGATGCCAACTGCCTGTAACTGCGCTTGAATAAACTGGACCTCCTGCAAGGTGGTTGGATTGCCAGCAGTAAACAATAAAGGGAAGGTGGGATTGGTCATACCCGATTGTGCAAGCTCGGCTTTGGCCTGAGCCACGTTATAATCCAACCCCGTGAAGCTTTGATCATAGGCCCAACTTGCAGGTGAGAGCGGCCCGTGGGCAACAATACCAACCCCCTGGAGCACGTGGGTGAGGATCTCCTGGCGATTAATTGCTAGCGAGATGGCACGGCGCAGGTGGACGTTGTTTAATGGAGGCTGAGATATATTGATCTGGATAGAGCCGAAACCAGGACTAGGAATTTGCCGATAGGTCAGGCTGGGGTTGCTCTTGATCTGCGATACAGTGTTTGGATCAGGAGAAGAGTCAACCTGAATCTGGTTCGTCTCCAGATTGTTGAACATCACCGTTGCATTGGTCATGACCTGGAAACGGATGAACTGAAGGTAAGGCAAGGAGTTGCCCTGGGCATCTTTCTGCCAATAGTTTGGGTTCGCTTTGAGCAGAATGTGATCGGCGCGGGCCCATTCAACCCAGATAAACGGTCCGCTGCCCGCGTTGACTGGATTGCCTTTGAATTTCTCGCCAAGGGTCTTTAACGCGGTCGGAGAGATCATCCTTCCTTCGCTGCCAGTCAGCACATTGAGCAATGGACCATACGGCTTCTGGAGGTTGATCTGCACCTGCATATCGCCAAGCTTCGTCAAGCTCGTGATATCTTCCACATCGCTATAGCGCGGCCCGGTCTTGTCAGTGAGAAAACGATTGAGGTTGAAAATGACGGCATCAGCATTGAAAGGGGTACCATCCTGGAACTTGACGCCGCTGCGCAGCGTAAGATCCAGGGCAGTCGGCGAGGCGTACTTGTAAGAAGAGACCAGTTCCGGCTGGATCACCCCTTTGTCGTCATACTTGAAGAGAGTGTCGTACATATTCGCCATAACATCGCTATCATAGAGCGATGTCGATGTGAGTGGGTCCATATTAGCAATATCCGAAATGATGCCGACTTTGAGTGTACCGCCTTTCTTCGGGAGGGAACTGGTGGTGTTGGGTGCGGGGTTATTGCCTCCACAGGCACTTAAAATAAACAGGCAGGAGAGGAAAAGGGTGAGAAGGGTGGCATAGGTTTTGTGTTTGCAGAATAACTGCGGGAAATGATCGCCTGATGCTTGCTTCATGTTCTGGCACCTCCATGAGCAAATAGAAGCGGCTGTGCTAGCTGTGACCTTCCTGTTGATCCCTGGGTAAGCTGACACAGCCTTTGCTTCAGATACATGCATAAATAGCCCTCGATGGGACCTCCTGATACGATTTACTAGAAAGAATATCCGTTGTAATGTTACAAACTACTACGTCTTCATTGCAAGTTTTATCACAGTTTCCTTGTTTGATTCTTTCTGGAGGAGGTGAGATTTTTCTCATGTGATGATGTTGATAGAGACTTGCACATTGTAGCGCCGCCCCTTGTGGACGATTGGACCTGAGCTGTTACAACATTTTCTGTATCAACGTTACAGGATGGCTCCGTTCTGATTGCAATTAATATTGTAAGGTAAGCTTCCTTGCGCTACTATAAGAACTAAAGGGCGTGCAAAATCAGGCGCAAAAAAAGAGCAACATGACTACTACTCTGATTCCTGTAATAACTGAACAGGCTATATATGATCTTGTTGGCGAGCAGAGCTTCCAACGTGGTCAGCACTATGCTCGTGAGCATGCTGTTTTCGATGAACGGCAGGAGGGCATGACCTTAAAGGCACGTTGTCATGGCTCGCGTGCGGAAGCTTACAATGTGGAAGTGACATTTGACGCGAATGGCACTATCACTTCGACGCATTGCACATGCCCGGTAGGACGTTCATGTAAACATGTGGCTGCGTTATTGCTGGTGTGGCTCAAGCACCCCGAGCAATTTCTCGAACGGGACGATATCGAGACGATCCTGGAGCGCTATGATAAAGCTGACCTGGTTGATTTGCTCAAGCACGTCATCCAGCGCTACCCCGATGTAGAAAATCTTCTTATAGCCTTTAGTAAGCAACCTCTTTCGCAGAAGCCCGAGGCCTACCGCCGCCAGATAGAAGCTGCCTTCCGGCGTGGCTATGCAGGGAAAAATGGGGAAAGGGTGATTGCCGATGTGCAGGATATCAAGGAATTTGGCGATCACTTCACTCAGCAGGGGAGTTATGCCGATGCTATTATGGTCTATGAGGCTGTTGTGCGGGGGATTATCGAGCAGGCTCCCTATTATCATCATGGTTATAACGATTTTCATCAGATTATTGATGAGTGTATTGAGGCGCTAGATGCATGCCTGGAAGCTTTGCCAAGCGAAGAGGAATTACGCGAAAAGGTCTTCCAGATCCTCTTCACTATCTATCACTATGATATCGATATGGGGGGTATTGGCCTGGGCGATAGCGTTCCGGGCATTATGCTCAAGCGTGCTCGTGCTCAAGAACGGGCTATGATGGCTCAGTGGGTGCGCGAGGCTATTGCTGGTGAAGCAAAACGAGAGAGCTGCTTTCGTGCGCAGTGGTATGGAGGGTTCTTATTAGATCTGGAGGCTGACAAGCTTGACGATGAGGCATTTTTGCGCATTTGTCGTGAGACGGGACGAACTTATGATGCGGTAAAACGGCTGCTAGAGCTGGGACGCGTAGACGAGGCTGCCAGAGAAACGGAAACAGCCATGAGCTACGAGGTGCTGAGCATGGTCGACCTGTTCATCACGTGTGGTTATGAGGGTGTGGCTGAGCGTATTATGCGAGCACGCGCGAAGACGACGCCGGATATGCGTGTGCTGGAGTGGCTCAAGGATTACTATCTCGCAAAAAAGGACTATACAACCGCCCTGGAGTGCGCAGAAGCGCCATTTCGTCGCTGTCCCTCTCTGGAGAGATATCGTATATTGCGGCGGCTTGCCAGAAAGGTTGGTTGTTGGGACCGGCTCCGGGAGGAACTTCTTACATCTCTGCGTGCATCCCATGATGTGGTACTATTGATCTCTATCGCCCTTGATGAAAAAGAGATTGACAGCGCGCTCTCCCTGCTAAAAAGCGAGCAGGGAGAGAAGAGATTTGATTATTATAACAAACATGGTCCGATCATAGTAGCGGTTGCCAGAGCAGCTGAAGGATCACGTCCGCTGGCTGCGATAGAACTCTATCAGCAGTATGTCGATCACTTGATAGCCATGCGGGGGCGTGAAAACTATCGAGATGCCTGCCGCTACCTCAAGAAAATACAGGCATTATACGAAAAGCTTGGACAAAATAGGAAGTGGATTCGCTATATTGCTTCTCTACGCGACAAGAATCGCAACTTACGAGCGTTGAAAGAAGAATTGGTGAAGGCGCAACTCTCTTGATCCTCATGGCTTTCTCCGTCTAATAGTCCCAGGCCGGTAAATATTGCAAGTCCCGGCGCGTGGATATAGGTACACCCAGTGCAAAGCAATAGACCTCTTCGGGTTTTCCTGGTATACTGTGCTTTCTCTTGAGCTTGTTTTAATCCTGGGTGTTTTTGAACATATGAAGGAAGTAGATAGAAGGAGATTACGTATGATAGAACGCTCATCTCTCGATAAAAATGTTACTCCCAATCAGGAGCCAAATACTCTCGAAGAAACGATGCCAGAGGGGAATTTGTCATCTCTAGAGCAATGGGAGGCAGTGAAGTCGCAGCAGATGTCGCGTCGTCATCTTCTTACGGTCGTAACAGTTGGTGGAGGGGTAGTCGCGGCCAGTGCACTTCTGGCTGCTTGTGGTTTGGGAGATAGCCAGACGGCCACGTATGGCAGCAGTTCGACAACAGCGTCACAGGGAACGACGCAGGCTCCTGCGGCTACTCAAGCTGCAACGCAAGCATCGAAGCCAATGGGGGCGATTGTGGCACATGCTGGAGACGTGCCGGTGAATAGCGCTAAAACGTTCGCTCTCACGAATCAGAAGAATCCCGGTGTACTGGTTCACCTCTCTGATCAGAAATTTGTGGCCTTCGATTCGACGTGTACGCATGAGCAATGTTCGGTGGCCTATAATGCGAACACCAAATTGTTAGAGTGCCCATGCCACGGTGCGGCCTTTGATCCCGCTAAAAATGCGGCGGTTGTGCAGGGGCCGGCGCAGACGCCTTTAACGCCGATAAATATTACCGTCAATTCTGATGGTTCGATCACGATGTCTTAAAGATAATTCTAAACGTATCCTTACAATTTGCTCCAAGGAAAAATTGTAAGGATACGTTTATTTATTTTCACAACACGCACTCCGCGCGTGTTGTGAAAATAAACAGGGTAACAATTCAGGTCAATCGCCGACCAGGGGCGGTGCAGCGACGCATGATATATATTCTATTCCACATAGTCTCAAGCATAAGAGTTAAAGCGCTTTTTCCTCATCTTTTAATGTGGATCTTAATATTCCCTTAAACAAAACATGCTATAACCCTCGTGAGGTAGATCTCGCTTAGAGGGATCAGTTCTTTGTGTCGTGCAACTCGTCTTCATTGACTCATGTAACGGAAGGCAGGAAGCTGTGTTCAACTCAAAACGTCTCTGGCTCTCCTTCGTCCTCATGGGTATCGTTGTGTTAGCAAGTGCCTGTGCCCAGTCTGGCACTGGTACCACCGCTCAGTCGCAGTCGTCTACAGACCAGGCTGCCTCTATTAGCACGACGACACCTATCAAGCATGTGATTGTCATTATTGGTGAAAATCATACTTTTGATAATATCTTTGCTACCTACCAACCTCCCACTGGACAATCAATTCTCAATTTGTTATCCGAAGGGATCGTAACGGCTTCAGGAAACCTGGGATCTCAGGCTTCGCTGGCTACTCAGCAGCAGGCAACAAACACCGGAACCTATAGTATTGATCCTCATAAGACTGGCCCCTATGCGACCTTGCCGCAGCCCAATACGACCAGCGCCGTTGGCCTGCCTCATAACCAACCTGACGTGCGTTTTCCTAAGAACTTGCCGAATGCACCGTATCAGCTCACGAAATACATCCCTTACCAGGATTCGTATACAGGAGATCCCATTCACCGCTTCTATCAAATGTGGCAGCAGATAGACGAGGGGAAAAACGATCTCTTTACCTGGGTCCACCAGACGGCAGGCGACGATAATGGCGAGTCGAAGCCTGCTGCCATTTATCAGGGTGCTCTGGAAATGGGCTTTTACAATATGGATCAGGGCGATGCCCCCGACTTCAAATTCATCGGCGATAACTACGCCATCAGCGATAACTATCATCAGGCCGTTATGGGTGGTACCGGGGCGAATCATATCGCATTGGGAACAGGCGATGTGGCCTATTATACCGATGATCAAGGACTGCCAGCCGCCCCTCCCCTTAATCAGATCGAGAATCCAAACCCCAAACCCGGCACCAATAATAACTTCAAGCAAGATGGCTACTCGGGCGGAAGCTATACCAAGTGTTCCGACATGAGCCAGCCGGGTGTCGCGCCAATTATGTCTTACTTGCACTCTTTGCCTTATCAGCCATTTCACGATGGCAATTGCGCGCCTGGTGCCTACTATCTGCTCAACAATTACTTACCAGGGTACACACCTGCGGGGCAGCTCACCAAGAGCACGCCCTATGCTATTCCGCCGCAAACATTTCCAACTCTTGCTGATGCGTTGGCAGCACACCATATCTCCTGGAAGTACTACGGCCAGGGATACAATAACGGCAGCAATGCGACGAAAGAGTTTTGTACCATTTGCGACCCTTTCCAGTATGCGAAATCAGTCATGACTACCGGTCTGAAACAGAATATTCAGGATTTCACACAGTTCCAGGCAGATGTCGATCACAATACGTTGCCTGCTGTATCCTTTATCAAACCGGATGGCATTAATGATGGTCACCCGGCCTCCTCGTCGCTGTCCAAGTTCGAGAACTTCGCGACTGCTATTACGAATGAGGTCATCAGTAAGCCGAATCTATTCAAGCAAACGGCGATCTTGATTACGATGGACGAAGGGGGCGGCTATTACGACTCTGGCTATGTGCAGCCGCTCAGCTACTTTGGCGATGGCACACGGATTCCAATGATGGTAGTCTCGCCTTATGCGAAGCAGGGTTTTGTGGATCATACCTATTATGATCATTTCTCAGTTGTGAAGTTTATTGAGAAGAATTGGGACCTGCAACCTCTGTCGTCGCGCAGCTTTGATAACCTGCCTGATCCGGTTATGTCCACAAGCAACGCCTATAAGCCAACCAATAGTCCGGCTGTCGGAGATCTGATGCAGCTTTTCGATTTTAGTCATTTGCGAACCAGTACTCCGTTGCTGCCGACCCATTAGCGGCGATGTAGGGCTAGAGGCTTTCGGTAACAATTCAGGTCAATCGCCCACGAGGAGCGATTGACCTGAATTCCCCGCCGCAGAGGTGGGTCAAGAGGGAAGTTTGCTCTTGAGGAATTGGCCTGTATAAGAGCGGGGATTGCAAACAATTTCTTCTGGAGTGCCTTCGCAGATGACCTCTCCTCCTTGATCGCCGCCTTCTGGCCCCAGGTCAATCACGTGATCTGCAGTTTTGATGACATCGAGGTGGTGTTCGATGATGAGCACGCTGTGCCCGGCGTCGACGAGCCGGATGAGGCTGTCGAGCAGGCGTTGGATATCTGCCATGTGCAGCCCGGTAGTGGGTTCGTCCAGGATGTAGAGGTTGTGTCCACCCCGTTTGATCTTGCTCAGTTCGTAGGCTAGCTTGACGCGCTGAGCCTCGCCACCGGAAAGGGTTGTCGATGATTGTCCTAGCTTGAGGTAGCCTAATCCTAGTTGGTGAAGCATGCTCAGTTTGTGGGCGATCAGTGCCTGCTCTGCAAAGAAGGTTGTACCCTCCTCGACGGTGAGATCGAGCACTTCCGCAATACTCTTGCCGTGATATTTGACTTCCAGCGTTTCCTGAGTATAGCGTGCCCCGTTGCAGACGCGGCAAGGGGCCTCTACATCCGCCATAAAGTGCAGGTGGGTCGTTACCAATCCCTGTCCGCTGCATTCCTCGCAGCGACCACCCTTGACGTTGAAGCTAAAGCGCGAGGCGGTATATCCTCGGGCCTGTGCTTCGGGGGTAGCGGCGAAGATCTGCCGGATGGCATCATAAACCCCGATATAGGTTGCAGGCGTGGAGGTTGGCAGCCGACCAATCGGCGATTGATCGATGTTGATGATGTCGTGCAGGTGCTCGATGCCTTCAATGGTGTCGTGTTCGCCGGCAATGATGCGGCTATCGTGAAAGATGGATGCCAGCTTCTTAAACAGAATCTCATTGACCAGCGTACTTTTGCCGGAGCCGGATACGCCGGTAATGCATACCAGAACTCCTAGCGGAATGTGGACATCGATATGCTTGAGGTTGTTCTGACGGGCTCCCCTGATAACCAGTTCCTGACCATTGGATTGCCTCCTCTGGGCCGGAAGCTCGATATTGCGCCGCCCGCTCAAGTATTGTCCGGTAAGCGACTCGGGATGTTGAAGGATTTCAGTAAGCGGCCCCTGGGCTACAACGTGTCCGCCGTGAATGCCTGGTCCAGGTCCCATCTCGATGATGTGATCGGCGGCACGGATGGTATCTTCATCGTGCTCTACCACGATCACACTGTTGCCGATGTCACGCAACTGCTTGAGGGTTGCGATCATCTTGAAGTTGTCGCGTGGATGCAAGCCGATGCTTGGCTCATCCAGTACGTAGAGCATGCCCATAAGCCCGGAACTGATCTGAGTGGAGAGGCGGAGCCGCTGGTATTCGCCTCCCGAAAGTGTGGCAGAGCGGCGATTCAGGTTCAGGTAGTCGAGACCGATGCCGATGAGCAAGCGCAGACGTAACCTGATTTCACCAAGTACCTGTTCGCCTGCCTCGCGTTGCCTCTCGATGGGTGGCAGGTTC
>Ga0070741_10017422_pt1 | contig 11803 bp, 15 predicted proteins | sample Coa_R1_4_FD_66440 | JGI IMG/M metagenome (GOLD analysis project Ga0070741, IMG submission 66440) | Surface soil microbial communities from Centralia Pennsylvania, which are recovering from an underground coalmine fire - Coalmine... | ecosystem: Environmental > Terrestrial > Soil > Unclassified ...
GTCATGCACTACCAGGGCACGCAGCCGCCGGCGTTCCGCATGCCCAAGCTCGACGACTACTACCAGGCGGCGCAGGGGCTGTACCTGATCGGCGAAGCGGGCGGCAAGCCGCTCGTCAAGAACGCGTCGAACCTCGGGCGCGCGGTGGTCGAGCACATGCTCAAGAACGGGCTCAAGCCGCGCCGTCCCGAAGGCGGGCGGATCGTCGACGTCGACGTGATGATCGTCGGCTCCGGCCCGGGCGGACTGTCGGCCGCGCTGTCGTGCATCCAGCACGGGCTCACCTACGCGCTGTTGGAAAAAGACGAGCTGGTGGCGTCGACGATCGCGCGCTGGCCCAAAGGCAAGGAGTGCATGGCCGAGCCCTACGACGTGAAGTGCGTCGGGCTCCTGCCGGTGTTCGACGCCAAGAAGGACGAGCTGATCGCCGCGTGGCGCACCATCCTCGATCGCCACGACGTGCGCGTGTCGACGCGCGAGTCGGTCGAGGACATCAAGCGCCTCGACGGCAGCCGCTTCGAGATCCGCTCGACGCGCAAGCTGTACCGCGCGCAGCGCGTGGTGCTGTCGATCGGCACGCGCGGCAAGCCGCGCCGCCTCGGCGTGCCCGGCGAGAACCTGCCGAAAGTTTCGGCGCTGCTCGGCGACGCGGCCGAGCACCGCGGCCAGCGCGTGATGGTGGTGGGCGGCGGCGACAGCGCGGTCGAGGCCGCGATCGCGCTGGCCGACACCGCCGCGCGCGTGATCCTCTCGTATCGCGGCAAGGCGCTGTCGCGCTGCAAGGCCGCCAACCGCGCGCGCCTCGACGAGCTGGTGCGCACCGGCCGCATCACCCTGCGCTTCTCGACCAACGTCGTCGAGGTGCGCCCCGAGTCGGTGATGCTCAAGTCGGGCGAAAAGGTCGAGGAGCTCGACAACGATCACCTGTTCGTCTGCATCGGCGGCGACGCGCCGGTCAAGTGGCTCGAGTCGGTGGGCGTGCGCTTCACCGAGCGGCCGCACATGCACCAGATGGGGCCGACCGATCGGCTGGTCGAGGCGCTCATCGGCCCGCAGCACGAGACCTCGCGCGAGGCGGCCGGCGGCGGCGCGCCCGACGCGGTGATGGTCGATCCCACCGAGCTCGACGTCTCGGAGCGCCACACGGTGGTGCGCTTTCCCGTCGAGCGCGTGCGCCGCATCGCCTGAGTTCCCGTTTCCGCGGCGCGCCTGTATGATGGCGCCATGTCGCGCCTCGCCTCTCTGGTGATCCTGTGCGGCGCGTTCGCGGGCTGCGGCTCGGGCGACTTCGAGGTGCCGCCGCAACCCGACGCGCGCATGGAGCTCGACCTCGCCGCCAACACCACGTTTCCGCCGACCGACATGACGTGCTTCAACACCGCGTGCGGCGGCTGCTCGTCGCTGGCGAACTGGGACGGCACGCCGGTCAAGGTCGGCGACCCGTGTCTGTGGAACGGCGCGTGGCAGTGTAGCGGCGCGCAGCTCGCGTGCTCGAGCGCCGCGTGCCTCTCGTGCCCGCAGACGGTGAGCGGCACCGTGTGCGGCGCCGACGGGCACACCATCCTCGAGCTGGTGCACAACGGCGCGACGTGCACCGCGTACGATCTCGGCTCGGCGATCTCGACGTGCAACCACGGCGCCTCCGACGCGTGCGTCGGCCGGTGCACCCAGAACGGCGGCAGCTACGACTGCGTCGCGCACTGCGCCTCCGACGACGGCGGCGGCACCGGCCACGTCTACTCGGCGGCCGACACGTGCGTGACGCTCTCGATGTGAACCAATGAAAAAACTTCGAACACGCGTTCAAACTTTTTTTTCGGCGGGCGCGATCGCCGCGGTTGCCGCCGCCGCGTTCGGCGTCTTCGGCCCGCTCGCCGCGGCCGCGCGCGCCGACTGGCACACCTTCCTGTTCTCCACCGACGCCACCGGCCTCGACGCGCGCCGCTCGGCGGTCGAGACCGGCGCCGGCTACAACGGCCTGCCGCAGGACAAGGTCGCGCTGCCCGCCGATCAGCGCCGTACCGACGCGTGGATCGGCGCCGCCGTCGGCGTGACCCGCTGGCTGCAGCTCGACGGCGCGGTGGCGTTCGCCGACGGGCCGGAGCGGCCGTACGGCTTCGGCTACGGCCGCGTCGAGCTGCGCGCGCAGGTGCTCGAGCCCCGCGGCAAATTGCCGCTGTCGATCGCGGTCGGCGGCGGCTATCAGGTGGACGCGCTGCTCGAGCACGCGGTCACCGGCGTGGTGGCGACGACGCTCGAGCTCGGCCGCGTGCTGGCGACCGCCAACGTGCGCGTCGCCCACTTCTTCGCGCCCGATCGCGATCCGATCGACGTGGTGCTCACGCTCGGCGTCTCGGTGCGCACCGCCTCGTGGCTGCGGCTCGGCGCCGAGTACGTCGGCGAGGAGCTGGAGGGCGCGGACGATCCCGGCGAGGTCGAGGTCGGCGGCGGCGGGCGCCACTACGTCGGCCCGAGCGCCGCCTTTCTAATGATGAGCGGCCGCCTGCGCCTCAACGCCACCGCCGGCCCCGTGATGACCACGCGCTCGACGTCCGGCCTCGCACGCGCGGCGCTGGTCTACCTGTTCTAGTTCTAGGTCGCCTTGCGCCGCAGCGAGCGCAGCAGCTCGCCGATGTTGTCCGCGAGCGCCTGGTCGTCGCTCCACGTCAGCGCCATGCCGGCCGGATCGCGGCGCACCACCGCGGCGTTGCCGCGCACCGGCTGCCGCGACTCGTCGGCCGCGTCGAACAGCAGGATCTCGATCACGTGCCCGATGCCGAAGCTCGACAGGTCGTTCCCGTCGGAGCCGAGGTAGATTCCGCCTTGCGACACGTTGCGCGCCGGCAGGATCAGCGTCTCTTCGCCGCGGTGGATCTCGACCGAGGCGAGCAGCTCGAAGCGTGGGAACCGGCGGGAGTCGCTGCTCTCGGGAGTCGACGGTGGCATCCCTTTTCATGATAACACGGCGGCGATGGGATCGTCCTCGCGCCCGCTGATGCTCGGCCTCGCGCTCATCGCCGTGGTGGCGGCGCTGGCCGCGATCTTCTGGTGGGCCGATCATTCGAACGGGGCCGACTCGCCTCCCGTCGAGACGATCGATCGCCTGCCCGCCGTGCCCGCGCGCGCGCCGCTCGAGCGCCCCGACGGTGGCGGCTTCCGCCCGCATCCCGATCGCGCCGGCCTGCGCACGCAGACGCCCGAGCGCTGATCCGCTATAGTGCCGCCCCATGATTCGAACGATCGTGCTTTTTTCGTTGCTCGCCGCGTCGGGCTGCGCCGGCCTCAAGCCACAGCTCGTGCAGGCGAGCGTGCAGAAGCCGTCCAACGTCGCCGTCTATTTCACCGTCGACACCGACGCCGGCGATCCGGTGCCCGGTCTCACCGCCGAGCAGTTCCACATCTATGAAGACGACAAGATCGTCTCGCCGTCCGAGTCCAAGCAGACGATCTTGAACCCCGAGGTGGCGGCGATGCACTACACGCTGCTGCTCGTCGACTTGTCGGGCTCGGTGACGCAGTCGGGCGCGCTGCCGCAGCTCGAGGAGGCGGTCAACAAGTTCACCGAGCGCGTCGCCAAGTGGCAGCAGACGGCGATCTACGGCTTCGACGGGCGCGCCGAGCTGATGCCGATCCGCGGTTTCTCGTCGGGCGGCGGGCGCGCGTCGCTGTCGAGCGTCCACTCACAGGACCCGTCGACGAACCTCTACGGCGCGGTGGTCAAGGCGATCAACGTGCTGGAGAAGCAGCTCGAGCACTCGCCGGTGCCGCTGCGCTTCGGTACGTTGGTGGTGTTCACCGACGGCACCGACCACGCGCACCGCGTCTCCGTCGACGACATGCGCAAGTCGCTCCGCGAGGTCAACTTCGACGTGTTCGTCATCGGCGTCGGCGCCGAGATCAACGAGAGCGAGCTGCGCGACATCGGGCGTAACGGCGCCGCGCTGTCGAAAGATCCCGCCGCCGTCGGCGCGTCGTTCGACAAGATCGCGGCGCGCATCGAAGGCTTCACCAAGCGCTACTACCTGCTCTCCTACTGCAGCCCGTCGCGCGCCGGCGAGCACGAGATCACCATCGAGCCATTCACCCCCGACGGCAAGAAGGGCACGCTCAACTACCGCTTCAAGGCCGACGGCTTCGGCGTGCCGTGCGATCCCAACCGCAAGCCCAACTTCGACATCCACCACCCGCGCACCGGAAAAGGCACCGCCAAGGAGAACGGCCAATGAGCGAAGGCAATCCGGCCGCGCTGCCGCCGCCGGTCGCGCGCGGCGATCGCCCCGAGTTCAGCTTGCGCGCCATCCTGTGCAGCATCCTGGTGGCGGCGATCATCGGCGGCTCCTACCCGTATATCGTCCTGAAACTGGGGTTTGGACCGAATATATCGGTAGTGTCCGCTTTCTTCGGCTACCTGCTGGTGGTCGCGCTGCTGCGCCAGACGTCGTTCAACCGCTGGGAGAACAACATCGTGCAGACCGCCGGCACCTCGGCGGGGCAGACCGCGTTCATGTGCGTGCTCTTGGCGGCGTTCGATATGTTGAACGCCAAGCCCGAATTGGGCGTGCACATCCAGATGACGTTCTGGCAGGTGTTCGCCTGGCTCGTGGTCGCCGGCGCGATGGGCGTGCTGATGGCGGTGCCGATGCGCCGCCACTTCATCGACGAGGAGGAGCTGACCTACGCCGACGGCGTGGCCGCGGCCGAGACGCTGGTGGTGCTCGACGCCGGCGGCACCGACGCCCGCCGCCGCGCGCGCGCGCTCGCGGTCGGCGCGGTCGCCGCGACGGTGCTCACCTGGTTCCGCGACGGCTGGCCGCGCATGATCAAAAAATTCCTGATGAAGGGCTGGGTCAGCGCGCAGGGCGCGGCGCGGCTCGACTGGCTCTCGATCCCCGACTCGTGGTTCTTCGGCGCGCTCGGCCAGAAGCTGCACTTCGAGGCGCTGCACTTCGGACTCAACTGGTCGCTGCTGTCGATCGGCTCGGGCATGCTGGTCGGCCTGCGCATCAACTTGTCGATGGGGCTCGGCATGGTGATCTCGTGGCTGATCGCGCCGCCCCTGCTCAAGTCGCACGGCATCATCGACGCGGCCTCCTACGGCGTGGTGCTGCGCTGGGTGATGTGGCCGGCGACGGGGCTGATGATCTCGGGCGGCCTCACCGCGCTCACGCTGCGCTGGAAGCTGCTGGTCAAGACGTTCACCTCGCTGTCGTCGAAGTCGGTCAGCTCCGACGACTTCCCGATGAAGTGGGTCGGCGGCGGCCTGGTGATCCTCTCGGTGGCGCTGGTGTTCGTGCAGAAAATTTCGCTCGGCATCGCCGCGTGGCAGACGCTGGTGGCGATCCTGCTCTCGGTGCCGCTGATGCTGGTGTCGCTGCGCGTGCTCGGCGAGACCAACTGGGGCCCGATCTCGACGATGGGCAACATGATGCAGGCGGTGTTCGCGCTGCTCGCGCCCGGCCACATCCCCGCCAACATGACGGCGTCGGGCATGACCGGCTCGATCGCCGCCGGCTCCGAAGGCATCATGCAGTGCTACAAGACCGGCAAGATGATCGGCTCGAACAACCGCATCCTGACGTGGGCGCAGCTGCTCGCGGTGCCGATCGGCGCGGCGGCGGTGGCGCTGGTGTACCCGGTGCTGGCGTCGAAGTACGGCGTCGGTGGCGAGCACGGCCTGACCGCGCCGACGGCGGTGAAGTGGGCCGGCTTCGCCGAGATCTTGTCGAAGGGCTTCCAGGCGCTGCCCAAGGGCTGCCTCACCGCGTTCATCATCGCGGTGATCGCCGGCATCCTGCTCACGTTATTTGAACAGCGGTTCAAAAAATTTCTGCCGTCGGCGAGCGCCACCGGCCTCGGCATGCTCCTGCCCGGCGTGGCGATCCTGATGATGGTGCTCGGCGGCGTGATCGAGGCGATCTGGCGCAAGCTGTCGCCCAAGAGCGCCGAGGAGCAGATCACGCCGATGGCCTCGGGCTTCATCGCCGGCGAGGCGATCCTCGCGGTCATCATCCCCATCCTGATGGTCCTCAACATCCTCCCCGAATGACGGCGGCGGCGACCGCGATGACGCCGGCGCTGTGGGCGCTCGTCGGCTGGGCCGCGTGGGCGATGCTGCTGGTGACGGCGATCGTGAGCGCGCGCGGCTGGCAGGTGTTCCGCGGCGCGAAGCGGGTGACCGAGTTCCCCGGCGGCGTGCAGCACGGCGGCGACGTCTACTGGCGCCTGTACCGCGCGCACGCCAACACCGCCGAGAACCTGCCGATCGTCGCCGTCCTGACGCTGATTGGTACCTTGGTACCCGTGTACCGCGGTACCTTCGACGCGCTGGCGCTGGCGGCGCTCGGCGCGCGCGTGGTGCAGTCGCTGGTGCACGTCTCCTCCGGCTCGGCGCTGGCGATCAACGTGCGCTTCACCGCCTTCGCCGCGCAGTACGTCTGCTTCGCCTGGATGATCGTCGAGCTCGTGCGCGCCGCGCGCTGAACGATTGTTTGACGGATTCGGCCCGGTATTCCCAAATGAGGGCATGCGCCTGCGATCGAAGCGCGCCGTGCTGTTCGGGGTCGCGCTCGCGCTCGTCGCGTGTCGCACGCGCCCATTCGATCAGCCGCTCGGCGCCGACGGCGATTTGCCGCAGTCAAGCGACCTGGCGCAGTCGATCGATCTGGCGCGCTCGATCGATCTCGCGCAGTCGATCGATCTCGCGCAGTCGATCGATCTCGCGCAGTCGATCGATCTCGCGCAGTCGATCGATCTCGCGCCCACGCCCTGCGCCGCCGCCGCGCAGTGCGCCGCCGACGTGATTCCGAATGACCTCCAAAGCTACAAGTTCTGCTTCAACGGACACGTCGCCGACGCGTTCATCTTTCCCTCGCTCGGCGCCTGCGCTGCGACGTGGTGCCAGGGATTCGTCATCGATCCGGATCTCGGTCCGGGGAAAACTCCGCGCTGCGTGACGAGCGCCGACACCACGACGTACGTCGACGCGCCCGGCGTTCCGGCCGGCGACTGCCGCGTGTGCCTGGTGAACGCGTTCTCGGCCATCCTCGGTATCCCGTGCCCGGCCTCTGATCCGGCGTGCGCCAATTGGTGCGGCAAAGATCTGTGCACCGATCCCGCCGGCTGAGGGCGGGCACGCGTCAGCGATAGGGCCCGTTCGCGCCGCCGCCTCCCTCGGGGCGGCCGCCGCGCAGGCGCAGCGTCGACGGCGCGCGCTCCCACTCGAACACGCCGGCGGCGATCGCCCGCTCGGCCCACTCGCGCTCCTCGACGGCGAGCTCGTACGGCGCGGGCGACGACTCGAGGCAGCGCGTCACGTTCTCCACCCACACCTGGTACGGATCGAGCGCCAGCGCCTCCGCGGGCGGCCCCACCGCGCCGATCACCAGCGCGCCCGACTCCGGCTCGAGCGCGAAGATCTGCTCCTCGATCGCGCGCCTCGCCACGTCGGCCTCGGCGATCACCAGCGGATACGGCTTGCCGTCGCGCGCGATTCGGTGCGCCACCCAGCGCACCCAGTGGTGGTAGTAGTCCTCGCCGTGGCCCGGCGGTTTCCCGTCGGTGAAATAGCGCAGCGTCACGCAGCCAGCATCGCGCGCGCCGGCGCGAGCGTCAACCGCGCGCCCGACGGCGAAATCTGGTAGAAGAATTCGCATGAGCACGCCCACCTTGATTGTCCGTCGAATCGGCGGCGTCGACCTGCGCGCCGCCGTGGAGCTCCTGGTGCACCAGCAGCGCGCGCACGGGCGATCGCACTCGGCCGACGAGCTGCGCCCGGCGGTGCAGGCGGCGCTCGAGGACTCCGACCGCACGCTGGCGATCGGCGCGTTCCACGAGGGGCTGCCCGGCTTCGCGCACGGCAAGATGGTCGGCGTGCTGGTGATGAACGTGCTCACGTCGCTCGAGCACGCCGGCGAGGTCGGCTGGATCGAGGAGCTGTACGTGCGCGACGACTACCGCCGCAAGGGCCTCGGCGAGCGGCTCCTGGCGCAGGCGCTCGACTGGGCGGGAGCGCGCGGGCTGCGCGCGCTCGACCTGGAGATGGGCGACGCGCACGACTCGCAGGCGGCCGAGCGGCTTTATTCCAAACACGGGTTCAAAAAAATTCAGCGCGAGCGCCTGACGCGCGTCCGAGCCTGAAAGAAGAGAAGAGGACGATGGCGTTTCGCACCCAGATCCGCGTGCGCTTCGGCGACGTGGACCACGCGGGCATCGTCTACTACCCGCAGTTCTTCATCTACTTTCACGAGGCGTTCGAGGACTTCTTCGACGACAACGGGCTGCGCTACGACCTGCTGCTCAACCAGCGGCGCGTCGGTTTTCCGACGGTGCACATCGAGACCGACTACCGGCAGCCGCTGCGCTACGGCGACGCGCTCGACATCGAGCTGAGCGTGCCCAAGGTCGGGCGCCGCTCGGCGACGTTCCGCTACGTCGGCTTTCGCCACCAGGACGGGCTCGAGGCGTGTCGCGCCGACATCACCTGCGCGTGCGTGAACCTCGACTCGTTTCAGGCGGTCGAGGTGCCGGAAGATCTGCGCGCGCTGTTCCACAGGTTCGCGTCGTGAGCGCGCCGCTCGCCCCGAGCGATGCGAGCGCGCCGGCCGCCGCCGCGCCGCGTCCGGCGTCGACCGTGGTGCTGCTGCGCGAGCGAGACGGCGGCGGCGCGCCCGAGATCCTGATGGTGCGGCGCACGCGCGGCGCGTCGTTCATGGCCGACGCGTACGTGTTTCCCGGCGGGCGCGTCGAGCCGGAGGACGGCGAGGGCGAGCCCGGCTTCGCCCGCGCCGGCGCGCGCGAGCTGCGCGAGGAGGCGGGCATCACCGTCGACGCGGACGCGCTGGTGCCGCTGGCGCACTGGATCACGCCGTCGGCGGAGCCCAAGCGCTTCGACGCGCGCTTCTTCATCGGCGCGATGCCGCATGGCCAGGTGGCGAAGCACGACGCGGTCGAGACCGTCGACGCGCTCTGGTGCTCGGCGGCCGAGCTGCTCGAGCGCTACCAGCGCGGCGAGCTCAAGCTGCCGCCGCCGACGATCCGCAACCTGGAGGAGCTGGCGCCGCACGCCACCGTCGAGGCGGCGATCGCGTGGGCGCGCGCGCGGCCGATCGCGGCCATCCTGCCCAAGCTGGTCTCGGTCGCCAATGCGACCGAGGGGATCGGCGACACGCTGGCGATCGTGCTGCCGTGGGATCCCGAGTACCCGTCGCTGCCGGGCGAGGGCGCGCCGATCGCCGCGTCGCACCCGGTGGCGCGGCAGCCGTCGCGGTTCGTGCTCGAGCAGGGCCGGTGGTGGGGGCGCGCCGCGACTTGAAGATGCGCCCCGGGTTCCTATTAAATGGAGAGCAGCCGTGAGCGCGACCGTTAATTGGGCCGAGCTCGCACGGCGGACGACGAAGCCCGAGTTCGTCGCCGCGCACCCGTACTATTTCCTCGTCGGAAAACGGCAGATGGTGGCGCCCAAGCCGCGCTCGACCGGCGTGTTCGGCCAGCTCAAGGCGGACACCGGCGAGTCGACCATCTCGCCCGACGACCAGGTGGTGCTGCGCGCCGATCGCACCGAGCCGCTGGCGCTGGTGTGCGCCGTCAAGCCGGCGCGCGCCGGAGCGCCGGGCGATCCGATCAGCGTCGGGCGCACGCCGGAGAACGACGTCACGCTGCCCGACACGCTCATCTCGCGGCGCCACGCCGTCTTCCGCGTGTACGCCGATCGCATCGAGCTGGCCGATCTTGGCTCGGCCAACGGCACCTTCGTCGGCGGCAAGCTGCTGGCGCCCACCGGCCCGGCGCAGATCGTGGTGCCGGGCGAGACGCTGCGCTTCTCCAACCTCGAGTTCGAGCTGCTCGACGCCGAGACGGCGTGGGAGCGGCTCAACGAGGTCTCCGACCCCGGACGTTGACAGGCGCGGCGGTTTCTGAAAAAGTTTGAACACAGGTTCAAACTTTTGAACACGCGTTCAAAAAATCTCAGATCGGGCGTCAGGCGGCTGGAGATCCTCGAGGGGGCGGCCGAGGCCATCCGCCGGCTGGGGCTGCAGGGCGCCGGGATGCGGCAGATCGCCCAGGCGTGCGGCATCACGCCGGGCAACCTCTACTACTACTTCCGCGACAAGCACGAGCTGGTCTACTTCTGCCAGGACACCACGCTCAACGCGCTGATCGGAATCGTGCGCGAGGCGCAGGCGCTGCGCCCGGCGGAGGCGCAGCTGCGATGGCTGATCGGCGAGCACCTGCGGGTGACGCTCGACGAGCGCGCGGCCGGCGCGGCGCACCTCGAGCTCGACGGCATGCCCAAGCCGCTCTACCGCAAGCTGGTGGCCAAGCGCGATCGCTACGAGCGCGCGGTGCGGGCGGTGATCACCGACGGGCAGGCGCGCGGCGAGCTGCGCGCGGGCGATCCCAAGCTGGCGGCGTTCGCGCTGCTCGGCGCGCTCAACTGGGCGGCGCGCTGGTATCGGCCGGGCGGCGACTACTCGGTCCACAGCGTGGCCGTCGCGTTCGCCGAGCAGCTGGTGCAAGGGCTCGTGGCCGACGGGGCTTCGAAGCGAGGACGACGATGATCAGCCGAGCGGACGCATGAGCAGCCGGGTGGACGCATGAGCACGCTGTATCGCATCGAGGAGCGCGCGCTGCGCGAGAAGACGCGGCTGCGCCTGACGGTGAACGGCGAGCCGCGCGACCTGATGTTCGACGGCTACAAGACGCTGCTCGAGGTGCTGCGCGAGGATCTGGCGCTCACCGGCACCAAGCACGGCTGCGAGCTGGGCGAGTGCGGCGCCTGCGCGGTGCTGCTCGACGGAGAGCTGGTGCTGGCGTGCCTGGTGGCGGGCGTCGAGTGCGAGGGGCGCGCGGTCGAGACCGTCGAGGGCATGCAGGCGGGCGCGGAGCTGCACCCGCTGCAGGCGTGCTTCGCCGATCACGGCGCCGCGCAGTGCGGCTACTGCACGCCGGGCTTCCTGCTCGCGGCCAAGGAGCTGCTCGAGCGCAAGCCCGACGCCACGCGCGGCGAGATCGCCGAGGCGCTCTCGGGGCAGCTCTGCCGCTGCACCGGCTACCTGCAGATCTTCGACGCGGTGGAGGCGGCGGCGAAAATTTTGAACAGCGGTTCAAAAAACGAAAAGGCGGCGGGCCGTGGCTGAGAAATCGAACGGCCGCGCGCGCTCGGTGATCGGCAAGCCGCTGCGCCGCGTGGACGGGCGCGCCAAGGTGACCGGCGCCACCCGCTTCGCCGACGACCTGGCGATGCCGGGCATGCTGTTCATGAAGCTCTTGCGCTCGACGGTGCCGCACGCGAACCTCGGGCGCGTCGACGGCAAGCGCGCGCTGGCGCACCCGGGCGTGAAGCTGGTGCTGACGGGCAAGGACCTGCCGATCCCGTTCGGCATCCTGCCGGTGTCGCAGGACGAGCACGCGCTGTGTCTCGACAAGGTGCGCTTCGTCGGCGATCCGATCGCGGCGGTGATCGCGACCGACGAGCTGACCGCGTTCGAGGCGCTCGAGCTGGTCGACGTCGAGTACCAGCCGCTCGACACCATCGCCGATCCCGACGACGCGCTGGCGCACCCGGAGCCGCGCATCCACGACTACGGCGACGAGGGCAACATCCACAAGCGCGTCGGCTTCGACTTCGGCGACGTCGATCAGGCGCTCGCGGCGTCGGAGCACGTGTTCGAGGACGTGTTCTTCTTTCAGGGCAACACCCACCTGCCGATCGAGCAGCACGCGACGCTGGCGTACCTCGACGGCGACGGCAAGCTGGTGGTCGCCTCGTCGACGCAGACGCCGCACTACCTGCACCGCGCGCTGG
>Ga0070741_10017423_pt1 | contig 11802 bp, 11 predicted proteins | sample Coa_R1_4_FD_66440 | JGI IMG/M metagenome (GOLD analysis project Ga0070741, IMG submission 66440) | Surface soil microbial communities from Centralia Pennsylvania, which are recovering from an underground coalmine fire - Coalmine... | ecosystem: Environmental > Terrestrial > Soil > Unclassified ...
CCTCCCAAAAACGGCGGAACGCGCCTGGTTTGCCTGTCTGGTCATATTAATAAGCCTGGTGTTTACGAGCTGCCGGTGGGGTTCAATCTGCTCCGCATGATCTATGAAGTCGGCGGTGGGATGCGCAATGGGAAAAAGTTGAAGGCGGTCGTGCCGGGCGGTTCTTCGTGTCCCATTCTCAAGGCCGACGAGTGTGACATCGCCATGGATTTCGACACGCTGGCCAAAGTGAAAAGCATGCTCGGCTCCGGCGGCACTGTAGTGTTGGATGAGGACACCTGCATGGTCAAGTTCGCGCAGCGCATCATGAAGTTTTACGCGCACGAAAGCTGTGGATGGTGCATTCCCTGCCGCGAAGGAACTACCTGGCTGAAACGAATGCTCGACCGGTTCCACAGCGGCGGAGGACAAAAGAGCGACATTCCGCTCATCGGCGAGCTGTCGAAAAATATGCTGGGCCGCACTTTCTGCGCGCTAGGCGACGCGGCCGCGATGCCGACCATTTCGATCGTCGAAAAATTTCCCGAGGACTTCGAAGCCCATCTGAACGGCAAGCCGTGCCCGTATGCACGCACGGCGGAATTGGCGATGGCATGACCCCGCCGCTCGCTGACGCGCGCGGCTCAGTTTCGTTATGAGCGATCTCATTCATCTCACAATCGACGGCCGGGCCGTAACAGCCGCGCCCGGAACGCTGGTAATCAACGCGGCCAAAGCCGTCGGAATCGAAATTCCGTCTTTCTGCTATTACGACGGTCTGTCGCTACAGGCGGCCTGCCGCATGTGCCTGGTGGAAGTGGAAAAAACGCCCAAGCTGCAAGTGGGCTGCACGCTACCCGTGGCCGAAGGCATGGTGGTCCACACCGATTCTCCGCAAGTGCACGAAGCGCGCAAAGGCACGCTCGAGTTTCTGCTGACCAATCACCCGCTCGATTGCCCGGTGTGCGACAAGGGCGGCGAGTGCGAGCTGCAGGACATGACTTTCCGCTACGGAATGGGCGAGAGCCGCTTCCTGGAGCAGAAGCTGCACACCGATGAAGAACAATGGTCGCCGGTTGTGTTTTACGACCGCCCGCGCTGCATTCTCTGCTACCGCTGCGTCCGGATCTGCGACGAAGGCATGGGCGTCAAGGCGCTCGGCGTGGGAAATCGCGGCACGCTTTCGGTGATTGAGCCCAACCAGATGGACCACCTGGAGTGCGACGAGTGCGGCATGTGCATCGACATCTGCCCGGTCGGCGCGCTCACCAGCGGAACGTATCGCTATAAGACGCGGCCCTGGGAGATGAAGCACGTCGGCACCATCTGCACGCACTGCGCCGACGGCTGCAAGACAACTCTCGGCGTTCGTAATAACCACATTATCCGCGGCAACAACCGCGATCGCTCCGGCATCAACGGCGAGTTCCTGTGCATCAAGGGCCGCTACGCGATGGATTTCGTGAATAGTCCCGAGCGTCTGCAATCGCCGATGATTCGCAAGAACGGAAAGCTCGAGCCGGTCTCCTGGTCGGAGGCCCTCAAAGCCGCGGCCGCCAAAATGAAACAAGTGGGTGAATCCGGCGGGCACTTCGCCGTGATCGGCTCCAATCACACCACCAACGAAGAGAATTACTACCTGCAGAAATTCGCCCGCCAGGTGCTCGGGACCGACGATATCGATCACCATCGCACGGGCGATGTCGCAAGTCTTCTGGACGCCCTAAGCGGCCGGCAGGACGCTCTCGCCACCACAGCCGACCTGTATGATCGCCAGGCGATTCTGATCCTATCCAGCGATCTTTCGCAGCAGCATCCGTTCCTGGCGTTCCAGATCCGCGCCAACTTCCGGCATCACAATGCGCGCGTTTACACCGTGACGCCCGGCCCGGTTCGCGAACAATCCATCGCGACCCGCAGCATCATGACCGTTCCCGGGCGCGAGCTCGAAGACCTGGCCTTGCTTCGCGAAGAGCTGGCAAAAGAACCCGAGCTGGTAATCCTCTTTGGCGACGCCATCAAAGGCGACCGCGTTCGCGAACTGGTGGCTTTCGGCGATTCCCTCGGCATCCCCGTGAAGTACGTTTGCCTGGTGGATTATTCGAATTCGCGCGGCGCCGCCGACATGGGACTCAACCCGAACTCCGGCCCCGCATACCAGCCTGTGGACGCCCCAGGCCTTGCCTATGACGAAATCCTCGCCTCCACCGACATCGACATCCTGTGGATCGTGGGGGCCAATCCTTTGAAGCACGCCACGCTTGCTGCGGGCAAGGCGTTCGTCATCGTCCAGGATCTTTTCATGACCGAAACCGCCGCCCGCGCCGACGTCCTGTTTCCCGCTGCTTCGGCCTACGAAAAACACGGCACCGTCACCAATGTTTGCGGCGAAGTGCAGCGCTTGAAGGGCGGAGTGCAGGTGATGGGCACCAAACCCGATCTCGAAATCATAGGTCTCATCTCAAAGGAGCTGGGCGCGAACATCGGAATCTGGTCGCCCGACAAAGTCTTCGAAGAGATCCGCCGCAATGTGCATGGTTATAATATCCCTTTGCCCGTACTCGCAACAGGGGAAGCAGTGCAAACCGCGGCGGTGAATGGCCGGGTGGCGGTGAGCTCGCGTCCGGATCTGATCCAATCGGCGGGGGATACGTTGTTTACTTCGGGCACCCTGGGCCGTTATTCGAAGAAACTGAACTCTGTGATTGAGGAGCCGGGCGCGTTGTACGCTGAGCCGCGCTAGGTCCCAATGTCGATCCTCGAAAACTTTTACATCATTAGCCTGATCAAGGTGGCGATCGTCGCGTTCATCCTGCTCACCACGCTCGCCTATTTGCAGTGGATCGAGCGTAAAGTGATCGCGCACGTCCAGCTTCGCGTGGGCCCCTATCGCGTGGGCCCGCACGGATTGCTGCAGCCGCTGGCCGACGTCGTCAAGCTCATCACCAAAGAAGGCCTGATGCCTTCGCACGTCAACAAGTTATTTTATCTTCTGGCGCCGTTCGTTGCCGTCACGCTAGCGTTGATTTCCATTGCCGTAATTCCGTTCGGACCCGAAATCAGTATCGGGCCCGTCAGGACGTGGATGCAGCTTACCGATCTGCGCATCGGAGTTTTGTTCGTTCTCGCCGTCTCGTCCATTGGCGTGTATGGCGTCGCGCTGGGCGGCTGGGCATCCAATAATAAGTATTCGCTGTTGGGCGGCCTGCGCAGCTCGGCCCAGATGATCAGCTACGAATTGCCACTCGGACTCGCGGTCGCCGCGCCGCTGCTGCTTGCCAACACGCTGAGCTTTCGCGAGATGGTCAATTACCAGAGCGGCTACTGGCTCGGATTCATCCCGCGCTGGAACGTCATTCCCGAGATCCTGGGCTTCATCGTTTTCATGATCGCGGGCTTCGCTGAAACCAATCGCGTCCCCTTCGATCTGCCGGAAGCCGAAAACGAGCTGGTGGCAGGCTTCCACACCGAATACAGCAGCATGACGTTCGCGGCGTTTTTTATGGCCGAATACGCCAACATGGTGACCGTCACCGCCGTCGCGACGCTGCTGTTCCTGGGTGGCTGGCAGCCGCTGTTCCCCGAACCGTATTCAGACGTAATCCCCATCCTGGTTTTTTTGCTGGGCGGCTTGGTCTCGCTGTATCACGGGATGAATCCGGCGCGCCGCAAAGACAAGTTCACGTTGCCGGCCGCCGGTCTGGTTTTCCTCGGCATTGCGGCCATCTTCGCGCTCTCGGTTGTGGCGCCGCCACTGCAAGATACGCTCAAGCCCATTCTGCTGGCGCTGTTCTGGTTCTGCGGCAAGATCCTGGTTCTGCTCTTCATCTTTATCTGGGTGCGCGCCACGCTGCCGCGCTTCCGATACGACCAATTAATGCGCTTCGCCTGGACCGGCCTCTTTCCGCTTTCCATGGTGAACCTGCTAGTCACCAGTCTGGTGGTTGCTCTCACTTCCAAGTAGCTTATGACTGCGCTCATTTTCATCATCTTTGCCGGCATCGCGGTGTTTTGCGGCATCAACCTGGTGGTGCAAACGCATCCCATCGCGAGCGCGCTCTCGCTCATCGGCGTCATGGGATCGCTCGCGGTCCTCTATCTTCAATTGGGCGGCGAGTTCATCGCGGCGGCGCAGGTGATCGTGTACGCGGGCGCCATCATGGTGCTGTTCGTCTTCGTGATTATGCTATTGAACGCCGGCGCGGAGGCCACCACGTTCCAAGTGTCGCGCTTTGTGAAATATTTCGGCGTTCTGCTGCTGGCCGCGTTTCTCGGGTTGATCAGCTTCATTATTCAAGGCGCCCTTCCGAAAACCGAAGGCGTGGTGTTCGGCGCATATACCGGCACGGCTCTAGACGTCGGCCGCAAGCTCTTCACCAGCTACTTACTGCCCTTTGAAGTGACGTCCATCCTGATCCTGATTGCGATTGTGGGCGCGATCGTGCTCGCGCGAAAGGAAATCTGATGCCCGCCAATCCGCTAAATTCTCCGGTCCCGTTGAACTGGTACCTGATTCTGAGCGCGATTCTGTTTGCCCTCGGCGTGGCCGGTTTTATCTTCCGCCGCAATATCATTACCGTATTCATGTCCATTGAGCTGATGCTCAACGCCGTCAATCTCAGCTTCATCGCCTTCTCCTATCAGTTCCGGCAAGTGGACGGCCACATTTACAGCTTCTTCGTGATGGTGGTGGCGGCCGCGGAAGCTGCCGTGGGATTGGCGATTATTCTGACGGTCTTTAAAAACCGCGCGACTCTGATGATCGACGAAGTCAATTCGATGAAATACTAGACCGTCTGCAGAACAAACAATGGCTCTCTGGCTGATTCCCCTTCTTCCGCTGCTCGGCTTCCTCGTAAACGGGCTGTTCGGCCGTCGCTTTCCTAAAGCGCTGGTCAACGTCTTTGCGGTCGGCTCGGTGGCGCTGTCTTTCGCTTGGGTGGTGAAGACGCTGTTAGGCCTGGGGTCTCTCGAAACCAAATACATCGAGCACTACTACACCTGGATCCAAAGCGGGATGCTGAACATCGGCGTCGATTTCGCGGTGGACCGTCTCACCGCCATAATGCTGATGATCGTCACCGGCGTCGGCCTGCTGATTCATATTTACTCAGTCGGGTACATGGAGCATGAAGGCGGCTACTACCGTTTCTTCGCCTATCTCAACCTCTTCATGTTCTTTATGCTGGTGCTGGTGTTGGCGCAGAATTACCTGCTGCTGTTCGTGGGATGGGAAGGCGTGGGCCTGTGTAGCTATTTGCTCATCGGCTTCTATCTCACCGAGCAGTTCGCCACCAACGCCGGAAACAAGGCGTTCATCGTAAACCGCATCGGCGATTTCGGATTTTCGCTCGCCGTGTTCTTGATCGTCCGCCAGTTTGGCTCGCTCGATTTCAACAAAGTCTTCGATGCGGCGCGAGGCATGCCCGTCGAAGCCGGCGCGGGGATCCTTACCACCATAACGCTGCTGCTGCTTGTAGGCGCCACCGGAAAATCGGCCCAGATCCCGTTGTATGTCTGGCTCCCCGACGCGATGGCCGGTCCGACGCCCGTCTCGGCTTTGATCCACGCCGCCACCATGGTCACGGCGGGCGTGTACATGACCGCGCGTTCCGCGGCGCTGTTCACGAAAGCGCCCATCACGATGGACACCGTCGCGGTCATCGGCCTCGCCACCGCGTTCTTCGCCGCCACCATCGGTCTCGCCCAAACGGACATCAAGAAGGTCTTCGCCTACTCCACGGTTTCGCAGCTCGGCTACATGTTCCTGGGCGTCGGCGTGGGCGCGTTTTCGGCCGGCATCTGGCATCTGATGACGCACGCGTTTTTCAAAGCCCTGTTATTCCTGGGCGCTGGAGCCGTCATCCATGGATTGCATGGCGAACAAGACCTGCGCCAAATGGGCGGCTTGTGGAAGTACATGAAGATCACCGGCGCCACGCTGTTTTGTGCCTCACTTGCGATCTCGGGCTTCCCGTTCACCTCCGGCTTCTTCAGTAAAGACGCGATCCTGGTAGCCGCCTACGCGCGCGCGCCCTGGATGTACTGGGTCGGCGTCCTGACCGCGGGCATGACGGCGTTCTACGTCTTCCGCGCTTGGTTCCTCGCCTTTACCGGCGAATACCGCGGCCATGCGCACCCTCACGAATCGCCTTTGGTGATGACCGGGCCGCTGATGATCCTGGCGCTCTTGTCGCTCGGCGGCGGTTTCATCAACGTGCCCCACATCCTCGAAGGAATGTTCACCGAAGGGGTGGAGAATCAGGGCTTGGCCTGGTTTTCCGCCGCCGTTGGATTGTTGGGCATCTTCCTCGCCTGGCTCTTTTATGTCGCTAAACGCGGCCTGGCGGATTCGTTCGCGAAATCTGTCGGCGGTTTGTACAATCTGGTTCTTAACAAGTATTTCGTCGACGAGGTCTACGAAGCTGCGGTTGTGGAACCGCTCGTAGAAGGCTCGCGCACCGTGCTCTGGCGCGGCATCGATGCCGGTCTAATTGATGGAATCGTGAATGGCGTCGGCAAGCGCTCGCGCACGGCAGGCGCCGTTCTGCGCTTGATCCAATCCGGAAATATCCGGAGTTACGCGGCTTGGGTGGTGCTGGGCTCCATCGTGGTGCTGGTGGCCATCGGATTCTACGGAGGCCTGCGATGACGCTGCTGGATTTCGTCATTTTCCTGCCGCTGGTTGCCTTTGTCATCGCGCTCGCGCTTCCCAAAGACAACTCTCAGGCGATCCGCATGTTCACCTTGATCGCCTCGCTCGCGTTCTTCGTCATTTCGCTCGGTTTAATCGCTCCCGTCTGGGGCGCTTCAGCGGGCAAGTTCGCGTTCGAGCGCAACGATACCTGGATCTCGGTACCCGCGATCAATTATCACGTCGGCCTGGATGGCATCAGCTTGTGGCTCGTCATCCTCACTACGTTTCTTACGCCGCTGTGCGTGCTCGTCTCCTGGCGCTCCATCGGGAAACATATTAAACAGTTCTACGCATTTTTGTTGTTGCTCGAATTCGGACTCATCGGCGTCTTCTGCGCGCTCGATTTCTTTCTGTTCTTCGTCTTCTGGGAAGTCTCGCTGGTTCCCATGTATTTCCTGATCGGAATCTGGGGCCACGAACGCCGCATTTATTCCGCCCTCAAATTTTTCCTCTACACCATGGCCGGATCGGCCCTGATGCTGGTCGCGATCATCTATCTTTACAACGCGGCCGGCACTTTCGATTACACACGTATCCTGGCCGGCATCCAGAGCGGCGCCATAGCTCTGAACTCCACTGAGCAGCTCTGGCTGTTCCTCGGATTCTTCATCGCCTTCGCCATCAAAGTTCCCTTGTTCCCGCTGCACACCTGGTTGCCCGATGCGCACGTGGAAGCGCCGACTGCGGGCTCCGTGATGCTGGCCTCCGTAATGCTAAAAATGGGCACCTACGGCCTGCTGCGCTTCGCCGTCCCGATGTTCCCCAATGCTGCGCGCGCCAACTCCGGCTGGATCGTGATCCTTGCCATCACCGGCATCGTCTACGGCGCCTTGGTTGCCATGGTGCAGCCCAATATGAAGAAGCTTGTGGCGTACTCTTCGGTCAGCCACTTGGGCTTCGTCGTGCTCGGCATCTTCTCGTTTACGCAGCAGGGCTTCGACGGCGCGGTGTATGTAATGCTGGCGCACGGCATCTCCACCGGCGCGCTGTTCCTGCTGGTCGGCTTCTTATATGAGCGCCGGCATTCGCTCGAAATCGCAGCGTACGGCGGCGTATCCACTCCCGCGCCCTGGCTGGCTACCGCATTCATGATTACCATGCTGGCCAGCATCGGCCTGCCCACGCTCAGCAATTTCATCGGCGAGTATCTGGTGCTCCAGGGAACATCGATTGTCGATTTCCACTGGACCGTCTTCGCCGCTTTGGGCGTCATCCTCTCCGCCTGCTACATGCTGTGGCTCTACCAGCGAGCCTTCTTCGGAAAAGCGACGGACGATCTCTCGCATCATATGCCCGATCTCAACATGCGCGAGTACGCGATTATGATCCCGCTCGTCATCGTCATGGCCTGGATGGGCAGCTACACGCAAAGTTTCCTGCCGCCCATCTCGGCTTCGAATGCCGTTTTGCTCGGCCCCATCGATGCGCGGCGTGAAATCCATGTACGGGCCGTTCCCCCCAAACCGCCTGCCATTCCCGGGGAGGCCGCACCCGCCGCTACGGCGCAGGAGTTAATCAGTGCCCGTTAACTTCATGCCTACCTCCGCGGATTATTTCCGCATCCTACCCGAGATCATTCTGGTAGTGGCCGGCACCTTGATCATGCTGATCGAAGGCGTGCTTGCGGGCGAAAACAAAAAATCCAATCTTTCCGTCCTCACTTTCATCGCGTTCGTCGCGGCTCTGGTCGCCGCCGTCGCGGCGAATTCGAACCAGGGCCTGTCGTACTCCAACATGTTCATCGTGGATGGGTTCGCCACCTTCTTCCGCGTTCTCGTGATCGGCGTCGGCATCTTGAGCCTCTTCTCGGCTACACAGTACCTGAAACGCGAGCACGCCGAATCCGCCGAATATTACGCGCTGCTTCTGTTCTCCGTGGCGGGCCAATGCATCATGGCGACAGCCAACGAGCTCATCATGATCTTCATCGGCCTGGAGATCTCTTCCATCGCCACGTACATCCTGGCCGGGTACCTGCGCGACGACAAACGCAACAACGAAGCGGCGCTGAAATATTTCCTGCTGGGCTCCTTCGCCACCGCATTTCTGCTCTACGGCATCGCGTGGATTTATGGAACCACTGGCAGCACGAATTTGGCCGTGATCCGTACCGCGCTCCAAGCCCCGGGCGCCGACCGCACTGCAATCCTGGCCGGCACTGCCGCGGCGCTCATGTTCGTCGGCTTCGCCTTCAAAGTCTCGGCCGCTCCCTTCCAGATCTGGGCTCCGGACGTATACCAAGGCGCGCCCGCGCCCGTAACTCTGTTCATGTCCGCCGGTCCCAAGGCCGCTGCTTTCGCCGTTTTCCTGCGCGTGTTCATGACCTCGTTTTCGCCCATCACGAATCGCTGGGAACCGTTCGTATGGGCCTCCGCGCTGTTGACCATGCTGGTGGGAAATTTCGCGGCGCTCATGCAGACCAACATCAAACGATTGCTTGCCTACAGTTCCATCGCGCACGCAGGATATGTAATGGTCGCGATCGCGGCACACAACCAGATTGGCATCGCAGCCGCGATGTTCTATCTGGCTGCCTATGCGCTGATGAACATCGGCTCGTTCGCCGTCATCACGCACTTCTCCCGGCAAGGCGAGAAATTCGTGCGCATCGAAGATCTGGCGGGACTCGGCTGGAAGCAACCCGTCACTGCGGGCCTGTTCGCGATTTTCCTTCTCTCGCTGATCGGCGTGCCCTTGACGGCGGGATTCTTCGGCAAGTTCTATATCTTCAAGGCGGCCTTGGATGCCAACCTCGTATGGCTCGCCATCCTGGGCCTTCTGAACAGCGCGGTGGCGGCTTACTACTATTTGCGAATTTTGGTGGTGATGTACATGAATGAGCCCGGCGAAGCCACGCTCTCGGTTCAACCTGTCAGCGTCGGCATCAGCGCGACACTATGGCTTTCGGCCGTTGGCACGCTGGTGCTCGGAGTTTTCCCCTCGGTCCTTCTGCGGTTCGCAACCAATTCAAGCGCGCTGGTTAAGTAGACCTTTTCCATTGTGCCAGCCCGCCAATCGCTAATTGCGTAGTTAGCCGACCGATTTCAGCAGCGTCTGCGTCATCTCATCGCCAACCTCAAAGCCTGCACATTGGCTTCAAAGCTGTTTTTGGACTGGATGAGGGCAATCGCCTGAGCGCTCAAATCTACCTGATCCACCGCTGCGGTGTTGGACCCCGGCCATTGAGCTATTTTCTCCGCCGCTTTGTTGAACTGCGTTTGCGAGTTCTGGATCCCTTGTAAAGACTGAATCATTCCGATCGTCATAAGGCGGTATCCTGCTTAATTACCTCTTCGGCCGGCCGCTCCAGAAATTCAGCTATTTTATACTTAAGGTCCTCGATCCCCTGCCCCGTCACGCTCGATATCTCGAAGAAGGGCAAGCCTTTCTCGGCCGCCAGCGACCTTAGTTCTTCGATTCGCGCAGGATCCTGGCCCGCGTCCACCTTGGACGCCACCAGAAACATGGGCTTGCGGACTAGATCCTCGCTAAAACCAGCCAGCTCCTCCATGACGATCCGAAAATCCTCCGCCGGATCGCGGCCCGTCGCTTCGGAAACGTCCACCAGGTGAACCAGCAGCCGCGTCCGTTCGATGTGCCGCAAAAATTGAACCCCCAGTCCATGGCCCAGGTGCGCGCCTTCAATCAAACCGGGAATATCGGCCACAACGAACGTATTGCCGAAGTTTTCGTCGCCTACGTTCACTACGCCCAGGTTCGGTTCCAGCGTAGTGAACGGATAATCCGCGATCTTAGGCCGCGCCGCCGAAATGCGCGAAATCAGAGTGGACTTACCCGCATTCGGAAAACCCACCAACCCGACATCGGCCAGCAGCTTCAACTCCAGCCGCAGGTGTTTCTCTTCACCCGGCCGTCCCGGCTCGTGCTCGGTTGGCGCCTGGTGCGTCGGCGTCGCGAAATGCTGATTCCCCCGTCCGCCTCTGCCCCCGCGCGCGATCACAAACCGCTCGCCCGGCTTGGTGAAATCGTGCAGCAGTTCGCCGTTGTCTTCGTCGTACACCACGGTTCCCACCGGCACCGGAACCTCGATCGATACGCCGTCGCGGCCGGTCTTGTTGCTACCTTCGCCGTGCCGCCCGCGCTGCGCCGTGTGTTCGGGATTAAAACGAAAGTGCAGCAGCGTGTTGTAATGCTCGCTCGCCAGGAACACCACGTCGCCGCCGCGGCCTCCGTCGCCGCCGCTCGGCCCGCCTCGCGGAACGTACTTTTCCCGTCGAAAAGCCAGGCAACCGTTGCCGCCGTCGCCCGCCTTTACGCGGATCCGTACTTCATCGATAAACATGGAACTGCCTGGTGGGGATTAGAGCCTAGCGCTAGCCTTTTGATACCGTGCCTGTCCGGCCAACCGCCAACCGCTGGCCGGCAGGAAGCGAACGCTGGTTAATTGCTGGCAGGCTCAATACTAATGAACTTTCCCATCCGGCCGCGATCGCGAAACACCACGATGCCGGGTACTTTAGCGAACAGCGTGTCGTCCTTGCCGCGGCCCACGTTCTCGCCCGGCTTAAATATGGTGCCGCGCTGCCGCACCAGAATCGATCCGCCCGTTACCGTCTCGCCTCCGAAGCGCTTTACACCCAGGCGCTGCGCATTCGAATCGCGACCGTTCTTGGAACTGCCTAAACCTTTTTTATGTGCCATAACAAATTCTCCGGCCTAGGCCTGAATCTCGCTCACCCGGACTTCGGTATAGTTTTGCCGGTGACCGATGGTGCGCTTGTACTGCTTCTTTCGCTTGAACTTGAACACGATGACCTTCTTGCCGCGCCCATGGCCCGCGATCGTGCCCGTCACGCGAGCGCCGCCCAGCGTATCGCCGGTCTTGAATTCGTTCGAATCGTTGACCACCGCGAGCACGCGCCCCAACTCCACTTCCGCGCCCACCTCGCCTGGGATGGTGTCCACCCGGATCACATCGCCAGGAGCGACGCGATGCTGTTTTCCGCCGGTTTCAATCACTGCGTACATAGCTGTCCTTCTTAAGCCTTAAGAATGTGGATCGTAAAACGGCTGAAAGCCGCAAGCATTTATGATACAGCAGTTTGCATCCTTACCGCAAGGCATTGGGAAGTGCACCGGCAGGTCCTATCTTTGGGGAGAAAAAA
>Ga0070741_10017425_pt1 | contig 11800 bp, 9 predicted proteins | sample Coa_R1_4_FD_66440 | JGI IMG/M metagenome (GOLD analysis project Ga0070741, IMG submission 66440) | Surface soil microbial communities from Centralia Pennsylvania, which are recovering from an underground coalmine fire - Coalmine... | ecosystem: Environmental > Terrestrial > Soil > Unclassified ...
CTCTCGATCAGGAAGACGCCGCCTTGCACATACCCCTGGGTCTCGTCGGCAGCCCAGGAACCGTGGACGCCCGGGATCGCCCAGCCGTCCGGCGTCTCCGCGGAGAAGAAGACGAGATTGAAGCCCCGCCACCCGTCGCCCGGCTCCGCCGTCTGCCGCCTGGGCGACAGGTCCTGAGGAGCGAGCGTCTCGTGGTCGGCGGACTCGGCCGCGGTCTGGTTGTAGTTGATTAGGTAAGTCATCTTTATCGACGTTATCAGCAATGCTCATGCTGCGCAAGCTCGCCACGCCGGCCGCCGCCGCGCGCGCGACAATGCCCGGCATGCGGATCACCGCACGGGAGGACTACGCCATTCGCGCCGCCGTCGAGCTGGCCGCAGCCGAAGGCGCGACCGTCAAGCGCGAGCAGATCGCGGAGCGCCAGGGAATCCCGGCTCCCTTCCTCGAGAACATCCTCCTCGATCTCCGGCGTAACGAGGTCGTCGAGGCGATCCGCGGCCCCGACGGCGGCTTCCGCCTCGCGCGCCCCGCCAACGAGATCGCGGTCGCCGATGTCATTCGCGCAGTCAGCGGGCCGCTGGCGACCGTTCGCGGCCAGCGGCCGACCGCCCTCGACTACTCGGGCTCCGCCGAATCGCTGCAGGAACTGTGGATCGCCCTGCGCGCCAACATCCGCAGCGTCCTCGAGACGGTCACCGTCGCCGACATCGCCGCCGGCAGGCTCCCCGCCCGCGTTCGGAAGATCGCCGCCTCACCCGAAGCCTGGCAGTAGCCGATCGCGGCGCGCGGCGACGGCGCCTAGCAGTGCGGGGCGCCCGCGCGCCTCACCCCGGACGTCGAGCTTCCGCCTGGGCTCCCGCGTGAACCTCGATCTCGCCGAGGTAGTGCTCGTGGAAGAGCTTCGCGGTGAGCTCGGCACGGCTGCCGACCCCGACCTTGGCGAAGATCGCCTTCGTGTGGTCGCGCACCGTGTGGCGTGAGATCCAGAGCCGCGCGGCGATCTCGTCGATCCCGAGCCCGCGGGTCAGGAGCTCGGTGACCTCGCGCTCGCGCGACGTCAGCTCGTAGAGGTCGACGACGAGCGGCGCCAGCTCCGCAGCTCGCGCGGGCTCGAGGATGACGACGACCCTCTCGTCGTCCGGGTCGCGCCCGAGCAGCGGCGCGGCGTGGACGAGCAGCCACTGTCCCGAGGGGAGCCGGATCCGCGAGCGCGCAGGACGCTCGGCGCCGCCCCGCGTGAGCGAACGCGCCCGCCGGGCGGCCGCGAGGACCGCCGAGGAGAGCTCCAGGGTCGCGCCGAGGTCGCGCGGGATCTGCGCGAGCCAGTGCTCGGCCTCGGCCGTCACCGACTCCACCGAGTCGTCGGCGCGAAGCACGATCACCCCGGGAACGTGCCGCCCCGCCACGTTCCCGTCCGCGCCGAGCAGCAGCGCGAGCCGCAGCCCCTCGCCGACCGCGCCGGCGATCGAGGCGACGAAGTCACGCTCCCGCTTCGAGTACTCGGGCTGCTCGGCGTCGCGGCAGAGACAGACCGCGCCGAGCACCGTGGCGCCGGAGCGGAAGACCGCGCGCAGCTCCTCGCCGACGCCGAGGTCGGCGTGGATCGTCCGGTGCCGGCGGCTCAGCGCCTGGTCGCCGCCGGTCGCCTCGCGCAGCGTGAGGACGGGCGTCCGCAGCCTGGCCACGTCGACCAGCTTCAGGAAGTCGGGCGCGAGGTACTCGTTGTCGGCGTAGCGGAGGTGGACCGCGCCCGAGTCGCGATGCGCCCCTTCGACGAAGACGCCGGTGTGCAGCAGCGTCGCCGGGTCGACCGTCATCCACGCGCCGCTGTCGTACGGAACGACCGCGCGCACCCGCCGGGCGACCTCCTCGAGCAGCTCGAGCTGCGTGAGGCCGCTCGTCGCCAGCCGGTGGATCGCCTCGTAGGCGACGACCCCCGCAGTCCCCGTCCCGGGCATGCGCGAATGGTAGGCGCCGGCGGGCGTCCGCCGCGATCCCGCAACTGCGGGGGGTGCGCGAACCCCGCCCGTGCGGGATCGACGGGGAAGCCGCGACGCCGCAGCCTCTCCGTCGTCACCGAACGAAGGAGAAGCCATGTTCAGCCGGAGAGGCACGCTCACGCTCGCCTGCCTGGCGACGGCGATGCTGATGCTCGACATCGCGGTCGTCAACGCCGCGCTCCCGCGGATCGCCCGCGACCTCCACTCCGGGCTCGCAGGCGTCCAGTGGGTCGTCGACGCCTACACCGTGGCGCTCGCCACGGTCGTCCTCAGCGCGGGCTCGCTCGCGGACCGGTTCGGACGCCGGCGCGTCTTCGCGGCCGGGACGAGCCTGTTCACGGCGGCCTCGCTCGGCTGCGCGCTCGCGACGACGATCGCGGCGCTCGACGCCGCGAGAGCCGTGCAGGGGCTCGGGGCGGCGATGATGTTCGCAACCTCGCTGGCGATCGTCGTCGACGCCTTCCCCGACGAGCTCGGACGGGCGAAGGCGTTCGCCGCCTACGGCGCGACGATCGGCGCGTCGTTCGCGATCGGGCCGCTCGCCGGAGGCGCGCTGACGAGCTGGGTCGGCTGGCGGGCGGTCTTCTCCGTCAACCTCCCGGTGGGAGTGGCGACCGTCCTCGGCAGCGCCCGCTGGGTCCGCGAGTCGAGGAATCCGGCAGCGAGGCGCATCGACCTGCCGGGGCAGGCGACGCTCTCGGGCGGCATGTTCCTGCTCGTCCTCGCCCTCATGCGCGGGAACGCGCAGGGCTGGGCGAGCTGGCGAAGCATCGCCGAGCTGACGGCGGCGGCCGTGCTCCTGGCGGCGTTCGTCGTCGTGCAGGGACGGGTCGCCGAGCCGATGCTGCCGCTCGAGCTCTTCCGGCGCCGCGACTTCACCGCCGCCCAGATCGCCGCGTTCGCGATCTCCGCCTCGTTCTTCGCGCTCTACCTCTATCTCACGCTCTACCTGCAGATCACGCTCCGGCTGTCCCCGGTCGAGGCCGGCCTCGTCTTCCTGCCCGGGACGGCGCTCGTCTTCGCCGTCTCTGCGGCGAGCGCCCGCCTCGGCCGGCGCATCCCGGCGCCCACCCTCGTCGTCGCGGGGCTGTCGCTCGTCGCGGGCGGGCTCGGGCTGATGACGGTCGCGGGAGCCCACTCGCGCTGGTGGGCGCTCCTCCCCGGCGAGCTCGTCGTGTGCTTCGGCACCGGCCTTTTCAACCCGGCCCTGGGCGCCGTCGCCATGGGCTCCGCCCCGCCGGAGCGGAGCGGCCTCGCCGCGGGCGTCAACGACGCCTTCCGGCAGGGCGGGATCGCGGTCGGCGTCGCCGCCTTCGGCACGCTCGTGCCCGCCGCCGGAGCCGTCCGGGCCGTCGACCCGGCGGCCTACGTGACCGGGCTCCACCACGCGCTCACGGTGGGCGCGGGGCTCGCGCTGCTCGGCGCCGTCCTCTCCGCCGTCCTCCTGCGCGCCCGGGCCGCCGCCGGACGGCACGCCGCTGATGCCCTCGCCGAGCTCGGCTGACCGATCGCAACCATCCGAACGAAAGGACGCCACCATGACCGCGACGACCGACGACCCGCGCGCCCGCGACCGGGCGCTCCGCCTGCTCGGCGGGAAGATCACCCTGCCCGACCACGCCGGCTACGACGACGCCCGCCGCGCGTGGAACCTCGCGATCGACCAGCGCCCCGCCGCGGTCGCCCGCCCCGAGTCCGCCGAGGACGTCGCCGAGACGGTGCGCCTCGCGCGCACGCTCGGGCTGCGCGTCGCCGCGCAGGGCACGGGGCACAACGCGGCGCCGCTCGGACCGCTCGGCGACACCGTGCTCGTCCGCACCGACCGCATGCGCTCGCTCGAGATCGACCCGGCGGCGAGGATCGCCCGCGTCGGCGCCGGCGTGCGATCGCTCGAGCTCGTCACCGCGGCGGCCTCGCACGGGCTCGCGTTCCTCGCCGGCTCGTCGCCCGACGTGGGCGTCGTCGGCTACACGCTCGGCGGCGGGCTCAGCTGGCTCGGCCGCAGCCACGGGCTGGCGGCGAACCGCGTCGTCGCCGCCGAGCTCGTCACCGCCGACGGCCGGCTCGTGCGAGCCGACCACGCGCACGAGCCCGAGCTCTTCTGGGCGATCCGCGGCGGCGGCGGCGCGTTCGGCATCGTCACCGCGCTCGAGCTCGAGCTCGTCCCGGTCAGCGAGGTCTACGCCGGGATCCTCTGGTGGCCGCTCGAGCGCGGCGGCGAGGTGCTCGAAGCGTGGGCGCAGCTCACGAGGGACGACCCGCCGGACGAGCTGACGACCGTCGGCCGCTACCTGCGCCTCCCGCACCTGCCCGCCATCCCGGAGCCGCTTCGCGGCGGGCGGTTCGTCGTGGTCGAGGTGATCCACGCGGGCGACCCGGCCGAGGCCGACCGCCGGCTCGCCCCGCTGCGCTCGCTCGCGCCCCTCAAGGACACCGTCGCGACGATCACGACGACCGCCCTCAGCCACCTCCACATGGACCCCGACCAGCCGGCGCCGGGGAGCGGAGACGGCCTGCTGCTCGCCGAGCTTCCCGCCGACGCGGTGCGCGAGCTCGACCGCGTCGCCGGCGCGGGCTCGGGCAGCCCGCTCCTCTCGGTCGAGGTGCGCCAGCTCGGGGGCGCGCTCGCGCGGCCGGCAGCCGCGGGCGGCGCGGCGAGCGCGCTCGACGCGGCCCACGCGCTCTACGCGGTCGGGCTCGCCCCCACGCCCGAGGCGAAGGAGGCGGTCGAGCGGCACGTGCGCGCCGTCCTGGAGGCGATGCGCCGCTGGGCGGCCCCCCGCATGTACCTCAACTTCGCCGACACGCGCAGGGACCCGGCGACGCTCTGGCCGGAGGACGTCCACCGCCGGCTTCGGGCGCTCAAGGAAGCCGTCGACCCGGACGGCGTCATCCGCTCCAACCACCCGGTGTGAGGCGGGCACGACGCTTCGCGCCGTCGCGCCCGCCTCACGGCTCGATGTTCGCGTTCAGGTGGAAGAGGTTGCCGGGGTCGTAGCGGCGCTTCACCCGGCGCAGCCGGTCGAGCTTCGCCGGGCCGCCGTACGCGGCGAGCCTGCGCGCCTCGGTGACCTCGCCGCCGATGGCGTTCACGTAGACGCCCCCGGTGGTGAACGGCGCGAGGCTGTCGGAGACGGCGCGCGTCCAGTCGCGGTGGCGGTCGTCCTCGGCCGGGTCGGTCCACTGGCCGACGACCCAGACCGCCCAGGGTGCGGTCCGGTCGCCGAAGGCCGTGGCGCCGGCCGGGACGCGGGCGATCGCGCCCCCCAGCGGGAAGACGAGGATCTCGCTCAGCGGCGAGGTCATCGACCGCGCTCCGTGGAGGAGGGCCTCGACGGCGGCGTCGCTCAGGTCGGCGAGGTAGTCGCCCCGCTCCCAGTAGCGGTTGCCGTGCGGATCGACCTCGTCGAGCGCCGACTGGAGCGCCGTGTAGGGAAGCGGGCCGTTGAGATTGGCGAGCGGCCGGCCGAAGGAGGTGAACGGCGCGAGCAGCCGCGGCCCGCGCTCGAGGTCGGCGCAGAAGGGGACGACGGCGAGCGCCGCCTTTCCCCAGCGCTCGCGCGGGAACGGGGCATGCGGCGGAACGTGCGTGAACGACAGCCAGAGCGACACGTCGTCGGGCGCGGCGGCGAGCGCGGCGCGGGCGTTGCGGAGGGCGGCGGGCGCGTCGTCGAGCGAGTAGACGACCGGGCCGCCGAGCACGAGCGGCCCGACCTCGTGGAGCCGGTAGGCGAACGAGACGACGACGCCGAAGTTGCCCGAGCCGCCGCGAAGCGCCCAGAAGAGGTCCGGATGCTCGGTCGCGGAGGCGGTGACGAGCCGGCCGTCGGCGGTGACGACCTCGGCGGAGACGAGATTGTCGATCGTGAGGCCGTGCCGGCGGGAGAGCCAGCCGACGCCGCCGCCGAGCGTCAGCCCGGCGATGCCGGTGTGGGAGATCTGCCCGCCGGGCACCGCGAGCCCGTACGCCTGCGTCTCGCGGTCGACGTCGCCCCAGAGCGCGCCCGCCTGCGCCCGCGCGACCCGCGCCTGCGGGTCGACCCACACGCCCGTCATCCGCGAGAGGTCGAGCACGATGCCGCCGTCGACGGTCGAGTAGCCGGCCGAGGAGTGGCCGCCGCCGCGGACGGCGAGCTCGCTCCCGGTCTCGCGCGCGTGGTCGACCACGGCGACGACGTCGACCGCGCCCTGCACCCGGGCGATCGCCGCCGGGCGCCGGTCGAACATGCCGTTCCAGACGCGCCGCGCCCGGTCGTAGCCGGGGTCGCCCGGCCTGATCAGCTCGCCGCGCAGGCGCCGCGCCAGCGTGTCGAGCGTGTCGGTCGTCTCGGTGGTGGTCATGCGTCCGCTCCTTTGCTAAACTCTCTTTCGGAGTCTTATAGACTCTCAATAGGAGCTTTGTCAAGCGACCTCAACAACGTCTCGTACGTCACGCTCGCGCTGATCGGCGACGGCGGCGCCGCGCCGCACGACCTCGTCGACATGTACCGCCGCGGCGGGCAGATCTACTACGCCGTCGCCTCCTCCCGCCTCTACGCCGAGCCGAAGCGGCTCGAGGCGCTCGGCTACGTGCGCTCCGAGAAGCGGCCCGGCAAGACGCGTGAGCGGACGTTCTACACGCTCACCGGCGCGGGCCGCGAGGCCCTCCGCCGCTGGTTGTGCGAACCGCCCGCGCTCGCCCGCATCCAGAACGAGGCCGTCCCCAAGCTCATGGCCGGCGACATCCTCGCCGACGACGCCCGGCTCCTGGACGCACTCCTGCCGCTCCGCGGCGAGATCGAGGCGCAGCAGGCGAAGCTCGACGAGGCCCTGGAGCGGCTCGAGGAGCTCCCCCACCGGCGGCGCTACCTGCTGCTCGTCCACGCGCTGGGAAACCGGCTCCTGCAGGCTCAGCGGGAGTGGCTCGACGACGTCGAGCGAGAGCTCGGCGAGCCGCGCGCTGAGTACACTCGGCAGCGGTGAGGATCGTCGTCACGAACCTGAAGGGCGGGGTCGGCAAGACGACCTCGACCGTGTACCTCGCCGCCGTCGCCGCCTCGCGCGGCCACGGCCCCGTCGTGGTCGTCGACGCCGACCGGCAGGCGTCCGCGGCGGAATGGCTCGAGGAGCAGCCGATCGACGGGGTCGAGGTCGTGGAGGCGCCGTCGGAGCGGACGCTCGCGCGCGCGATGAACGCCGGCGAGGGAACGGTCGTCGTCGACCTCCCGCCCGGGGACGAGCGGCTCGTGCAGGCGGCGATCGGCGCCGCCGACGCGGTCGTCGTCCCGACCCGGGCAGGCGGCGTCGAGTTCGCCCGCGTCGGCTACACGCTCTCGCTGATCCCCCGCCGGACGCCGCGCGGCATCGTGATCGCCGCCGCCCGCTACGGCACGAACGACCTCCAGGAGACGATCGACTGGTGGAAGGGCGAGGGCGTCCCGATCTGGGGCGTCGTGCCGGAGCGGGTCGGGATCGCCGCCGGCCCCGAGGGACGGCTGTACCGGGACGGCCTGGACGAGTACGGCAACGTGCTGCGCCGGCTCCTGCGCGCGGCCTAGGCGGCGCCGCTACTTGAAGATGTTCACCGCGCGTGCGGTGACGAGCAGGATGCTGATCGCCGAGATTCCGGACTCGGAGAGCATGAGCAGCTTCGCCCAGCCACTGAGCGGCATCGCGTCGGTGGGGCTGAACGCGATCGAGTTCGTGAACGAGACGTACACGTAGTCGACGAGGCGGGGGCTCCAGCCGGGGGCGGCAAGCTGCGGGTTCTCCATCTGCGGGAACTGGAAGTCCGGCGGCGGCGGGTCCGGCTGGCGCCGCCGGACCGGCCCGCCGCGGTCGAACCCCCAGAACCACAGGCCGTAGGCGATCACGTTCGTGCCCCAGATGGTCATGCCCTTGAGCAGCAACTGGCCGCCGCTGTGCTCCAGCCCGGCGATCAGCGACCCGAGCAGCGCGACCAGCGCGACCGCGTTCTCGACGCTGATCAGCGCGAGCAGGATCAGCGCGACGTTGCGCCGGTGGCCGAGCCGCTCGAGCGCCTGCAGCACCGGCTGCCAGACGAGCGCCACGAGCAGGACGGCCTCGGGCCCGACCGCGAGCGTCCACACCCACCACGGCAGGTACCAGAGCTTCCAGCCGAGCTCGCGGCTGACGAGCGCGAGCGCGAGCTGCAGGCCGATCACGATCACCACGGCGGGAGCCGCCTCCCAGCGCGCCTCGAGCGCCTCCTCGGCCAGCGCGTCGCGCGGATCGGCCATGAGCGGATTCTGGAGGGCGCCCCGGCCGCCGCCGGCCGTGCCCCGGGGACCGGCGCGCGCCCGGACCGGGTGCGCTACGGTGGGGGCAGCGTCCCCGTGTCCTGACTCCCGCACGAGCCCGCCGTTCGCTGTTTCGGGGGAGTCGCGAAAGGGAGCGACATGATGATGAAGCGCCTGTGGCGCGTGCTCGACCTGCTGCGCAGGAAGGCCGGCGGCCGGCCGCGCGGGTAGGAGGCCGCGTGCGCGTCGCGATCGTCTCGACCTACCCGCCGCGGGCGTGCGGGATCGGCGCCTTCGCGGCCGACGTCCGGTCGGCGCTGCTGGGAGTCGACGGCGTCGAGCGGGCCGACCTGGTCGCCGTGGTGAACGAGCCGTCGAAGCCGCAGCGGCACGACCTGCAGGGGACGATCGCACAGAACGTCCGGGGGGACTACGTCCGCACCGCACGCATGCTGGGGCGGCTCGACGTCGATGTCGTGCTGCTCCAGCACGAGTACGGGATCTTCGGCGGCCGCGACGGGGAGTACGTCCTCTCCTTCGCGCGCAGCCTGTCCCAGCCGCTCGTGGTCACGCTGCACACGGTGCTGTCGGAGCCGACGCCGCACCAGGCCGAGGTGCTCACCGAGCTGTGCGGCGAGGCGGAGCTGGTGACCGTGATGACGGAGACGGCGGTGCGGCTGCTCGTCGCCTCGGGCGTCTGCCCGGAGGAGAAGGTGCGCGTCGTCCCGCACGGCGCCCCCGCAGAGCTGACGGCCCGCGCGGCGAACGAGCGTGGCGGTCCGAACCCGTGGTCGGCGGGCGGCGATCGCTTCCTGCTCTCCACGTTCGGCCTGATCTCCGCCGGCAAGGGGCTGGAGACGGTGATCGAGGCGCTGCCCGCGATCGTCGAGCGGCATCCGGAGGTCGTCTACGTCGTCGCCGGCCGCACGCATCCGGACGTCGCACGGAGGGAGGGGGAGCGCTACCGGCTGCTGCTCGAGCGGCGCGTGCTCGAGCTCGGGCTCGGCGACAGCGTGGAGTTCGACGACCGCTTCCTCACGATCGAGGAGCTCTCCGACCTGCTGGCCGCGACGCAGGTGTTCGTGACGCCGTACCACGGCCGCGAGCAGATCGCCTCGGGCGCGCTCACCTTCGCGATCGCGGCCGGCTGCGGCGTCGTCTCGACCCCGTACTGGTATGCGCAGGACATGCTCGGCTCCGGCGCCGGCCGGCTGGTGCCGTTCGCCGACCCGGCCGCCCTCGCGGACGCCGTGTGCGAGTACGTCGAGCAGCCCGCGGCGCTCGCGGCAGCGCGGGCCGAGGCGCGCCGCATCGGGTCGGCGCTCGCCTGGCCGGCGGTCGCCGAGGCGACCGCCGCGGTGCTGGACGAGGCGCACCAGGTCGCCGCGAGACGCCGGCCCGCCGGCGTCGCCGAGCTGCACCTGACGAGCCTCCGCAGCGACCACCTCCTGACGCTCGTCGACGACGTCGGGATCGTGCAGCACGCCGACGGGATCATCCCCAACCGCGACAGCGGCTACTGCGTCGACGACGTCGCCCGGCTCGCCGTCGTCGCCCTCGCGTTCGCGCAGCGCGGCGACGAGCAGCCGTGGAGCTCGATCATGTACCGCGGGCTCGCGTTCCTCCGGTCGGCAACCGCCGCCGACGGCATGTGCAACTTCATGAGCTACGACCGCCGCTGGCTCGACGAGCCGCATGTCGGCGACCACGTCGGCCGGTCGGTCTGGGCGCTGGGCGAGATCCTCGCCACCGCCTGGATCCCCGCTGTCGTCGTGCCGGCCGGCGACCTGCTGGCGCGCCTCGTCGGCGCGCTCGCCGGAGACGTCTCGCTGCGAACGGCCGCGTACACGGTGCTCGGCCTGTCGCGGCTCGACACGGACCGCCTCGATCTCCGGGCGCGTCACCTGCTCGGGCGGCTCGTCGAGCAGCTCGCGGACTCCTACCGCGACGCGTCGTCCGAGACGTGGCGCTGGTTCGAGCGCGAGCTCAGCTACGACAACGCGCGGCTGGCGCAGGCGCTGATCGGCGGCGGCGTCGCGCTCGGCCGCGACGACCTGACGGAGCTGGGGCTCGAGTCGCTCCGCTGGCTCGGCGACGAGTCGGGTCTGAGAGACGGCGTCCTGCAGCTGGCCGGCCACCGCGGCCGGAGCCGCGGCGAGGCGTCGGCGGAAACCGGCGACGAGCAGCCGATCGACGCCGCCGCGCTCGTCGAGGCCGAGCTCGCCGCCTTCGCCGTCACCGGCGCGGACGAGCACGGGATCAGGGCGACGCGCGCGTTCGAGTGGTTCCTCGGCCGCAACCGGCTGCAGAAGCCGCTCTACGACTTCGCGACCGGAGGCTGCAGCGACGGGCTCGGCCGCGAGGCGCTGAACCAGAACGAGGGCGCGGAGTCGACGCTCGCCTTCCATCGCGCCGCCCTCCTGCTCGACGCCGCCGGCGTTCGAGCCGAGGCTCTGACGCCCGACCTCCAGACCGCCCCGGCGTAGTCCGCATCGGGCGGCGCGCCGATCCGGGTTCGCCCGCGCCGAGGCGCCGCCGCTACCGGGCAGCCGACGCGGCGAAGGCCTCCGCGTGGCCGAGCCGCCTCGCGAGCCTCCCGACGTCGGCCCGCTGCTCCGGCAGGACGAAGGTGACCCCCGTCCCGCTGCGGCCGGCGCGACCCGTCCGCCCGACGCGGTGGACGTAGTCCTCGGCCGTGCCGGGCGGGTCGAAGTTGATCACGTGCGTGATCGCGTCGACGTCGAGGCCGCGGGCGGCGACGTCCGTCGCGACGAGCGTCGACACGCGGCCCGTCTCGAAGCGGGCAAGCGCGCGCTCGCGGGCATTCTGCGACATGTCGCCGTGCATGACGGCGACGCGGAGGTCGTGGTCGCGTGTCAGCCGGCGTGCGAGCCGGTCGGCGCCGCGCTTGGTGCGGACGAAGACGAGCGACAGGCCGTCCGCACCGCCGATCGTCTCGGCGAGACGGTCGAGTTTCGCGTTCGGCGTCACGGGGACGAACCGGTGCTCGATCTCGCCGAGCGCGCGCTCGGCCGGACGCGCAACGCGGACCTGCACCGCGTCCCGGGTGTACGCCCGCGCGAGCTCCAGGACGCGGGCGTCGAGCGTGGCCGAGAAGAGCAAGGTCTGGCGGTCCGCGGGCACCTCGCGGAGCGCGCGGTCGACCTGCGGCTTGAAGCCCAGGTCGAGCATCCGGTCGGCCTCGTCGAGGACGAGCACGCGGACGTCGCGCAGCGACACGAGACGGCGCTCGATCAGGTCGTTCAGCCGTCCCGGCGTCGCGACGAGGATCTGCGCGTCGCGGGCGTGCTTCAGCTGAGCGCCCGGAGATGCGCCGCCGTACACCGCGGCGATCTTCAGCGACCGCGCCGCGGCGAGCGGCGCGAGCTCCTCGACGACCTGCGCTGCGAGCTCGCGCGTCGGCACGAGCACGAGCGCCGCCGGCCGTCCGCGCGCGCCGGCAGCCCGCTCGATCAGCGGCACGCCGAAGGCGAGTGTCTTGCCGGAGCCCGTCGGCGACGCCGCGAGAATGTCGGCTCCGCCGAGGGCGTCCGGCAAGAC
>Ga0070741_10017426_pt1 | contig 11799 bp, 7 predicted proteins | sample Coa_R1_4_FD_66440 | JGI IMG/M metagenome (GOLD analysis project Ga0070741, IMG submission 66440) | Surface soil microbial communities from Centralia Pennsylvania, which are recovering from an underground coalmine fire - Coalmine... | ecosystem: Environmental > Terrestrial > Soil > Unclassified ...
TAGGCGAGCATCACGATGCCAGCGTTCGACAAGCTGCTCAGTGCTCTCGGTAATACCGGCAAATAGCGCCTGGAGAGCTATCAAATTGAGCGGGGATCTGTGCGAACGCTGAGGCACCGCGCCTTTGCTACGCTCGCTGCTTGTGGATTCTTCGAAAACGCGGTCGCGTACGATCCAGCGCGCGAGTGTACGCGCCAGAAGGTTTTGGTCGAGTGGCTTTGAGAGGTAATCGTCCATACCTGACGCCAGGCATTTTTCCCGATCTCCCGGCATGGCATTGGCAGTCATGGCGATGATGGGAACGCGAGCGCTGCCTTGCGTCTTTTCTCGCTCGCGTTGCACACGCGCAGCTGCGTACCCGTCCACATCGGGCATCTGGCAGTCCATGAGCACGGCGTCATAGGTGTTCCGCTCGAGGTGACGTATCGCATCGCGCCCGTCTTCGGCGAGGTCTACGTGCACGCCAAGTTTGCTTAGCACCTGCTGTCCAACCTTCCGATTGATCGGAATATCGTCTACGAGCAAAATGTGCGCCTCTTGCAGATCGATGGGACGATCGTCCGGAGCGATGTTGATGAGTGGCTTCTCGCTTTTGGCCGGCGTGGGATCGGCTTCGAACACTTTGGTAACCGCTTGGGCGAGTTGCTGCTCATTCGCGTGACGGTCCAAAAACAGCGGGCGCACGTGTTCGCGCAGATCGGCCGGAGCCTCATCCTCGGTCCCCACGGCGATCACCTTCACATCATGCAGACCTTCTTCGCTGAGCAGGGCTCGCGTCAACGAGAGGATCGTGTGCCGGAATGTCTTGAGGTCGACGATTACGAGTTCTTGCCGATCCACGTTTGCCTGAGCTCGCAAGATGCGCAGAGCGTCGAGAACCGTATCGGCGACCAATGCGTGGACACCCAGGGTTCTCAACGATGTGGTGAGATGCGAAAGGACCTGCGGTTCCTTGCACAGGACGAGCGCACGCGTGCCCTCGATGCGGTCGCGCGGGGCAATATCGCCCGCTGCTTTGAGCAACGTAGTCGAAAACCAGAACGTAGAGCCTTTCCCAATCTGCGAGCTCACTCCGATTTCACCGCCCATCGCGCGCACGAGCCGTTGTGAAATGGCGAGGCCAAGCCCGGTGCCTCCGTACTTGCGTGTCGTGGAGGCGTCCGCCTGCGAAAAGGGCCGAAACAGGCGCTGCGTGGCATCCGGCGTGAGGCCGATGCCGGTATCGGTCACGGAAAACACCAACGTGTATTGCATTCTGGATTCGGAACGCTTGCTGACGGAGATCGTCACCGAGCCCTGCGCCGTGAATTTAATGGCGTTGCTGACGAGGTTCATGAGGACCTGCCGCAGACGCAGGGCATCACCGCGAACCGAGAGTCGCACGTTCTGGTCGATATGATGGGAAAGCGCGATGGATTTCGCCTGTGCAGCACGCGAAAGCAAACGCGTGACGTGCTCGACGGCTTCGCGCAGGTTGAACGTCTCGGTTTCCAATTCGACGGCGCCGGCCTCAAGCTTCGAGTAGTCGAGAACGTCGTTGACGATACGCAGGAGTTCTCGAGCAGACCGGTATGCCGTCGTCAGATGATCTTTCTGATCGCCGTTCAATGGCGTTGAGAGCAGTAGTTCGAGGATCGGCACCATGCCGTTGAGCGGTGTGCGAATTTCGTGGCTCATCGTGGCGAGGAATTCGCCCTTGGCCATGAGCGCGGCTTCCGCCGCGGCTTTCGCTGTTCCTAGGTCTTTTTGCAATCCTTCGAGCTCACCGACTTTGCGCTCGAGCGCGGCCATGTGTTCTTCGTGGGGATGGCGATCAGGTGCGGATTCTGCGATCGGCGGGGCAACGGCTGTCTGCGGCGCACGTCGCAAGTGAGCGAATATGGCGATCAGAGCCACGGCAGCGATGAGCAAGCAACCGACATAATTTCCGCGTATGAGATCGGCGGCGATTGCCGCAAGCGCGAGAGCAGCAAGCACGGCCTTGAACGCGAGCGCAATGTCGCCGAGCGGGTACGGATTGCCTGGACGCAGCGAGGAGGGGCGTACGTCGCCTTGTACGATTGCTGCCGCTGGCGATAGGTCGGAATGTTGGATCGGTGAATTCGACGGCTGGCAGGGAACGGATGGGAATTCGTGTGCTGACGGTTCTATGGGCAGTTGCTTGGCAATCGTACGTTCCATGGCGTTGCGCTCATGTCATGAGTAGTAGTGAGTACGCACTAGCGGTACGGCACCCGCCAAGACGGGTCGCGAATGCTACGCGTCGGCGGGATTGCTGCTGGTACGCCGTATGAGCGCTCGGAGTGAGCGCATGCACTGCCGGTCGGGTTTCCAGGGTGGCGGCCGTTAAAAGGGGGGTAATAACGGCCTGCAGGAGGCTCCACGCATCCGTACCATTGCCGCCGGCAGTGCATGCTACTCAATATGTGGGTACGTCGAACGAACCACGGACCCGCCAAGGAAGACAAAATATTTTTGGAAGCCGTGGTTCTGTCCGTATTCACCAGCAACCGCTATGACTCGCAGACCGCTCACCCGAGCTCGTCAGCGTGAGTGTTCCGCAACTGTCCTTCGATTGCACAGCACCCTGTGGGGTTGCAGTAATCGCGTAGCACAGATTGTCGGTGCATGCATTTTGATTTACGGCAATTGCATAGCAAGCCGAGTCGGAGGATTTGGCGTCGCATGTCGTGTTAGACAGGCCCAAGCCACTGCTCGCGGCATTGGCGCCGTGAGGCGCCGTTAGATTCGCAGTGTACTGCCCGTAGGAATACAGAAAACGTTCCTCTTCATAGGCCACTTTGTTGACTGCTGCAATCGCTTTGCTGCGGTTCGACCGTATTACGTATTGTTGATAGCTGGCGAAAGCAATTCCGGCCAGTATCGCGATAACAAGCACGACGATCATCAACTCGATGAGTGTAAAGCCGCGGAGCGACGACGCGCGCCTGCACAATTGGGGATTCAGTTTCATTTGATGAGCTCCCTCCAGTTTCGGCGCCGCCACGTTGCTCCAGGCACCTGCAGGCCAGCACCCGTACCGACGACCGTACCCACGCCGCCTCCTGGAGGCACGAGGACCGAAACAGATCCCTCGGTTGTGCCTGACGTCAGGCTTACTCCAACCGCATTTGGATCGTCGCCCGCTCCGATCTTGTGGTCGCCGTTGGTATCAATGAAGGGACCGCCGCTTGGAGCGAGACCGGTTGCCGCGTCCAGCATGTACAGATTGCCCTTCGTGCCTCCGTTGCATGGATCGCCACCATTCGGGATCACTGTCTCGACAATGGCGATTCCTTGCGAAAACAGTGCAGTGGCGCCGTTGATCATCCGTTCGCCCAGGTCCGGGAAATCGACGCGCCATCCTCTTTGATTGCTCTGGAGTTTGTCGCCGGAGACTACGAAGTAGTTGGCACCGGCATACGGTCTGCTCAATGTTCGCTGCGCGAGCAACGATGAATCAGGAGCGATGGGATAGCCGGCGGAAGCATTGGGTCCTTGGCCGGGCTCGGGAATCGCGTAGAGCGTCTGTACGTTGGTATCTCTGAGATCATCATTCCAGCTCGTGCCGTTGTCGCTGCTCGTCTGTCCCAACAAGCGGCCCGTTCCGAACAGTACGAGTAGCCCACCGCTCGAGGGGTCTTGGAAAATGCGCGGAGCGGCCGTGACGGACTGCTTCCAAGCAGTCGAAGTGGAGGGCGCAAAGATACGCGTCGCTTTCCAGTCGCTTCCAAGCGTGATCCGCCACACGTTCCCCTTCAGGTCTCCAGCCACTGCGAACTGATCGACGTAGGAATTGACGTCGTAGCTGCCCGTCGTGGCGAAACTCAAGCCGTAGGCATCCGGATCCTCGGTCATATCGATTTTCTGGATCAACTTGCCCGTAGCGAGATTGATGACGAACAATGCCGCTCGACCGTCGCCCGTCGAGCCATCGTTCATTGACGTGTCCAAAATGCGTTGTTGCTCGCTACCGTAACCTCCCGGGACGAGTGCCACCCACTCGCCGGAAGCCAGGCGTGCAATATTCGCCTTGCCATACGTGTAGCCGAGATTTTGTCCCCCAGGCGATTTATCGGAGAACTCCCAGAGCACCATTCCAGCGGCTTCCTGCTCGCTGCCTGGGCTCGCGTTGGTGATGTCGAGGGCAAAAACGCCCTGCCCACCATCGCGCAAGGTGCCGACCAGCACGGTACGCCAGCCCTTGCCGTTGAGGTAGACGTCACGTACCGTTGGCGTGTTGTTCACGAATGGCTGATATCCCGACGTTTGGTCGGCAAGCAGCGGGAGTTTGGCCGCGAGGATTGCAGGAATGTAGGCCCATTTCTCGTTGCCGTTGTCATCGAAGGCATGCAGCATTCCGTCGTTCGCTCCGGCGATGATTCTCCTAGCGCGATGTTTATACGTGTTGCGGAAAGCCGCATATCCGCCATTCGGATCGGTAGCTTCTGCGGAACCAGCAGGGAATTTCGCGTCGTCGTAGTCCGCCGACGGTCCGGCTACCATGACGACTCCTGAATTCACGATGGCGCCCAGAAGCGTCTTGCCGCGGATTCTGAAATTATGACCCGTGCCCGGTTGATCGGCTTCGTTGCTGAAGTCGCCGCGAATGTAGTTTAGCCACGGCTGGTCGTACAGGGCCGCGGTATAGAGATTACCGATGCTGTTCCATTCGAAGGGCGCGCCCACTCCTGTATCCAGATTGGTCGTGAAAATGATGCGCTTGGTCGGCAGCGTAGGATCGTTGCGCGAGTTTAGTTTTGTTTGCGCACTCCAGACAGGCGTGCTCGATGTGGTGCCATCTGGATTCAGTGTGTAAGCCTCGACGAAGCCGCTCCAGTCCGTGGTGTCGAATCCGGCTTTGTAGGCGAGCGTGCCCGACGACGCAACGCCAGAGGACACGGTGGCCGAAGCCGTGCTGCCGCGCGTTGAGTTGACGGCGTACAGAACTTGATTGAGTTGCTTCTGCAGATCTTGTGTGTTGGAGGCGAGGAAATAGTCTCCGCGGCTGTTGACGGCCGCATGCCACGTGTCCTGAATCGCGCTCGTTGAATATCCAATCGCTTCCGGCCAACGCATACTTCCTTGCCGCAGCGCCGTCAGGTCAGTAACGCTGGGCGGGTTGGGGTGGGTTCTTGAGCTAATGCTAAGCCCAAGGCCGACGATGTAGTTGACCAGATGCGGCCAACTTGCGGGATCGTTTGCTGGATTGAAGTAGGCTTCGCTGTAGCCTTTTCCCTTTTTTGCCTGCTGTATGGCTTCGAGACCGGTCGCCGGCGCGGGGATATTGTCTATGAGGCCGGTTTGCAGGTTCTTCCACCGCTGCGGCACGTTGAGAATCGGCGTGTTATTGGCTTGAAAATCTGGGCGGAGGTTTGTGGCCCAATAGTAGAACGCCAAATCTGCGAGCGTGGGCAGGCATACGGGGGTGCCGCACTGGCCACTCCAGTCGGTTTTTGACGTCCCCTGAGGAACTTCATTCCAGTAGACTGCCGTCTCCGTATCGGACGGGCTATACGGGACCCCATCCGGCAAGATGATCGGTTTCGATTCCGGTTGCACGCCGCCAGTCGGATCGGCCGCGCCATTTGTCTGACCTCCCGCGCCAAAGACGGGACGCCTTAGCTGATCCGGGTCGTTCCATTGGCCATCCGTAACCAGCAAGTGATAATTTTGTCGGCAGGTCAACTCGATGCCCTGAGTGGTGTCGTAGTACGGATCGTAAATATCGTGTGAATTCTGCTGAAAGAGTTTACCGACTCGATACAGCGCTGCTCGTGTCGGGGTGAGATTGTCGGTAGCATGGGCGTACAGCCATTTGAAGAAATTTGTCTTCGTAGTCCCAGAGAATGTTCCTAGTTGGGTGTGAGCTGGGTCGAGCTGTACCCGCCAGTCCGCCGAGCCATGGGATGGCCAGTTCAAGTTTTGCCAGGCCACGCGGAAATTTCCAGTGCTGCTGGCGAATACTTGCCCGATCGTCGTTCGGACGAATTTCGAACGCGTGTTGTAATAAGAAAACCAGTTCGCAAAATTCGTCTTCTCATCGACACCATTGACTACACCCGCGTCGCCGACCTTGTGATAGTCATAGCCCTGAGGCTGCCCTCTCACGGGTGCCTGTGGCGTGTAATAGAACGCGGGCACGTGCCAACTCAATATGTTTGGTTGGCTCAGGTCTTGAACCGCATGCAACACTGACACAGGGGCGGTGAGCTGCCGAGCATCGGCCGGTGGCAGATCACCGGAAGTCGAGGTGCAGGCGTCCTTGCCAGCGAGGTTTGAGTCGGAATTTGGAAAAATCTGCATTATATGTGGCTTGGAGCTGCTCCAAGTCTGCAAATATGCAGTGTTTTGGGTTTGATCGTACGCCGGCTGGCCGTACGTATTCTTGAACATATAAATGGGGTAGTAGTTCTCCGAAAGTTTGACCACGCTCGTGTTGTCAGCGCCGTAGTTATAATTCCGGAAAAGATAGTGCGAAATGCCGTCTACATAGGCAGCATCGAACACGGCGTCGGGAAACGGCTTCCCGTCTGGACCAACAGGAGGGGTGTAAACGACATTCGGATCGTAGTAGATCGAATTGAAGGATGACGAATAGAATTGTGGATAACGCCACCCGCAGTCGTTATCCGCGGTGGCTGGCATGAAGCCAGAGGCCATGGATCCCGAATCGTCCAATGTAACGACAAGGTTCGATTGGACGAGATCCGATAAGAACAGCGGCACGCCAGAGAGCTGGAGCTTGTTCGGCGAAGTAGGCGACGCAGGTACGGCAATGGAGAACATCGCACATGTGACTGTTGCGATGCTCGCAATGAGCGTGACGATTTTTGGACGGAAGTTCATATTCCTTCTCCTTCACCCTTGCGTGCGGCCTGCAAAGACGCTTTGCATGGTGGTTATGGCGCGCGTCGTCGGCCCCGTGCTTTTGCTCGTGATGCGGTAGACACGAAGATCCGAATTGCCCGCAGGCGACCCGCCTGCGCTGCCTTCATACCCCGTACCGCCCGTGGCGCCGAGTTCGCCGGAAGTCCCGCCGCCAGGTCGCGCTGGACCGAGATCTTCGATGATGAATCCAGGTTGATACTTCAACGCCTCCGAGGCGCCCTGGAAGTCAATTTCGGAATTGGCGACCATTTGAGCTCCCGGAATCGAGCCGTCGCCTGTACCGGGCCAGCGATCCGGAATCATGAAGTTCTGCAAAGCCGTGGAACTCAAGACCGCGTCCGGGCTATAAATCCCTTGCGAACCCTGCAAATCGCCTGCGAGCACAGTGCCGTTGGAGACGAGATATTGCACGAGGAGCAGATGCTCTCCGCGACGCAGCGCCGCCTCGGCGGCCGCATCCGCTAGCGATTTCGCGCGCTCGTTCGCCGCGACCGTATGCATGAGCTGACCGGATCGAGAGGCGGCAAGCGCAAGCACTAATGTGAGCGCCAGGAATACCAATGCGGTAAACAACGCGAAGCCTCGCGCGGCGCGACTTGGCAGCTCAGGTTTGAGATGTGTAGCGAGGTGTCCCATATGCCCTCCCTGTCGGCATAGAGCGTCAATGGTTGTAGCCACGCATGGCCACGAAAGTGCGGAGCGATCGGCGCAGCATACGGCCCGGCGGAAGGCCGTTCCTCAGCGTCGGGTAATCCGATGGGGTCTCAAAATCCGCCGTCGTGTTTTCGGAGCCATCGTTCTTCCATTCATAACGAAACGCGTCGCCGTTGGTCGACTGTCCACTGTCTGTCGAGGCGATGTCGTCCACGCTGTTTGCGAGCAGAAACACTTCGATTCCTTTGAGCGAGCGCCAACCACAAGACGCCGTGGCAGCAACGGATTTCCCCGCGCTGGACACACTTCTGCAGCTCGCAGAGGTCAGTGCGTCGACTTGGTCCGCATATAGGACGGAGGTGTTACCGTTCGGATCCTCTACGTGATACAAGAAGTCGAGCCTCTCGATCCCGTCCGCAATTGCGTTATCGACATAGGCGCCGCCGGATAACACCTTTCGGACAAGCGTACTGATCGTTTTCGTAGGCGCTCCATTCGACGGCGTGTACGGGTTCAACCGCAGGTAGTAAGTCACCGTGGTGAAATCAGTATCGAGATTGAAAAGGCGCGCCTGCTTGGGATCCATGCTCGGCGCGGTGTCGTTGATGCCATTTGCATTGTTGAACGTCACGCCGTTGCTCCCGCTGGCTGTTACCTGCGAGAAAACAGCGTTACTACAATCAGCCAAGATGGCGGCAACCATGCCGTTTGTGGACCCGCTTGCAACGGTTACCGACACGGGTACGCCATCCTGTTGCGTACTGTTAATACTTGTCACGGGTAGACCCGATCCCGAGATGTAGCGCAACGAAAGTACGTCCGCGCCGGACGCCACCTGCGTACCTGGCGCCGAGTTCAACGGAAGTTGGCGAAGAGGATTGAATTGCGAGGGCGCGGGATTGCAATTCGGGTTGCATTCCGAGCCGAGTATGAACTCGGCGGGATCGATGCCGTAGGGTACGCTCGCACCGGGAGCACCAAGCCAATACGGCGCTCCGGTTGCGTTGAATTGCGCTGTAAGCGGCTTCACGTTGTCGACGTAGACATTTCCTCCAGAGTTCGCGGCCACCTGGCTGCCGGAGTAGTTCAGGCAATATTGATTGGCCGATGCGCGCAAATCTCTTACGATGGTGGCCATGGCGAATCTCGCGTTCTCGATGACGCGACGCTCGCCATCCTGGATGCGATTAGCACTCGACGTTGCCGCAAACATCATGACGGCAACCCCACTCAGCAGGATTCCAAGCGTCATGGCGATCATGAGCTCGATGAGCGTGAAGCCGTAATTGGTGCGGTTTGGTTTTTGCGGATTAGATATCGTCACGGCACGAACCTCCAGCTGACGTCCTGCGCCTCGGTCGCGCTGTTGCTGCTGCTATCTTTGTCGCTCCGGTTGTCTTTCCACTTCAGCTCTATTTCGCAGTAACCGTCGTATACCGGCGCAGCCGCGAGCGCCGTAGGCGGCTGACTTCGTGGAGTGCAGGTGACATTGCCGCTCGCTCCCGCCGGCAGCGCCTGCAGGAGTTCTGCTTGCCATTGATTGCGGTCGAGCAATGCCAATTGGTCGGGATTGCACTGGCTACAACCCCCAGGCCCCATCGGTTTTCCGGAATAACTTCCGTCATAGTCCTTGTTCCACACGCCGACGATGTTCGCTGACATGCGATCCATCATTGAATTTGCTACGAGCACTGCTGCGGATCGCGTCGCCGCCGTCTGGTTTTCCCGTATCGACACGGCCATGAGTAGGCCTGTCCCAAGCATGCCCACCGCGACAACCAGCAGGGCGATGAGAACCTCGAGCAGGGAAAATCCGCGCCCTTCGCGCCGATGCGGATGGCTATTGGCAGTTTGCCGCGACATTGCTGCTGATCTCCGAACGACCTGAAGGTTGAACATTCACGCGTCTCGCGTGGGTCGTGGCTCCGGCGACGGAGCACAGGTAGAACGCAGGCGAGCTGCTCGCGGTGGAAAGGTTCCCGAGGGAATTGAAGACCGCCGCTCCGGTCGCCTTGACATAGTCATTCGGATCGGTGATTTGACGAACCGTCAGGACGATCGTCGATGGCGTTGCAGAGCTCGCGTCCACGACTTGCGTTTGCCACCCCGTAGCGCGATCGGGCGCTGTCGGTCCGGTGCTGGTGAGCGACGCTTGCCCCCCGCGACGCATCGCTTCCATGCGGGCAGCGTTGAGATCTGCAATTAGTTCGTTCGCTCGCGCTGCGACGTGTTGTTCGGCTCGAAAATTTTGATATCCAGGCATCGCCACACAGAGAGCGATGACCGCGATAGCAATGACGGCCATCAATTCGATCAGGCTGAACCCTCGAGCATCTTGGTGCGTGCATCGCATTTTGATCCGGAACGTTATTTCCACGATTGACCCCCAATGCGTAGTTGTGTGCGAAGCTCGATTCGGAGAACTTCGCTGCTTTCGATCTTGGCTACGCCCGTGAGGAGGACGGGCCGCCGCGGAAGCTGAAGGCTGCAGACGAACGGTAGAGGACGGTCGATGTTCGTCCGCTCGGCGCCTGCCATCGATGCGCTGGAGGCCTCGACTATGCTCGAGCAGGGTCTAAAGACGCGACGTGATGAAGTTCAGCGATTCGATGTCAGCCTTGCGTTCAGCGCATTCGTCCGCGCTAGGCTGATAGGTATTGTTGCACTCGAATTGCGGCCACTGGCTGTCGGTGGTTCCGTCGAAGGAATGGATCGCACCCGGATACGTTTCGAAATCTGCCCAATGGCCGCTTCCCGAAATGGCATGGTATTGAGAGACTGCGGTCTGAACACGATCCTGGCAATCTTGGACGAATGTCGGCGTCGTGGTGTCGGACAACCCCATATTGATGCGGGCGTCGAAATGGGGCCGCCAATCGCTCTGCACTATTGGATTGGTCATATTGAATCCAAGGGCGTGTCCGCATCCGGGATAAAACGTCACCGTTGCCTGGATCGCACCGCTTTGATCCGTCGGAGACGCGTAAAGGTCTTGTTCCGTACCGTCCGGATTCATGAGACGCGCCGTTTCCGCCGCTCGAACCAGTACTGCCTCCCCACCCTCGGACCAGCCGATCAGCCCCACCGGGCTGGATGCCGGCAACCCGAAAGTCGCTCGAAGCCATCCGATTCCCGCATCGATATCGGCAACCCGAGTCGTGTACGGATCGACTCCTGTCACGCCCGACGGCAGCATGTGCGTCGTTGGGTCTCCGTTGCATTGGTCCTGGTAAGTTTCGGGCGTCACGCCGGCAACACCTTGTGGCGTCCTTACCGTGAAGCTGTCGATGGCGAGCGCGATGTACCCGTATTCGGAAACCTTGAGGCCCCAGCGCTCGATGGCGCTCTGCGCGACAGCATTGTCTGCGTCGGGCCAGGGCTGCTTGTTGCTCCACATGCCGAGACATCCGTGCATGAGGATGACGATCGGCGTTGTCGAGTTTACGGATCCCGGTCGATAAAGCCTTCCGCTCAACGTCTGACTTGAGCCTGAGAAGAAGAGATTTGCCGGATTTTCGAAATGGTCGTTGTAGATGCCGTCGAAAGGCGTGATAGCCCCACCGGTCTGGAGACCCTGGTCAAGCGCACTCGATGCCAATGCGAGGTGTGCCGAGACACATATCGCTCCTACGAAGATTTTTCGGCCGCGGAAACGCGACAGCGGACCAACAACACAGGGAGTCGCAGCTGCGTGCCTCATATTCGTCGGCATCATAGGTAGACCGTATACGAAACCAGTTTTGGCTTGATCGTGCCGCTCGGAATTTCGGCGACGGCGAAAATCAGGCAGTCGTACGATTGCTGACACGCCGTCTCGTCGGCGGGGACATCCGCAAGAAAATGCGTCGTAAGGCGAAGTTCGAGAGTGCCCTCTGCCAGGGCCCGCGATTCCAGTAGCACAGGCCCGGATTTCCAAATCCTGCCAGCGAAGAGCTCGTGTGGGAGCTGCTTCAGATCGTCGATTCCTATAAGGCATGAACGCTCGGGTTGATCAAAAGGGACGATTCGAAGGAGAACCGGCGAGTCCGCGACTTCTGCAACACTTTCGCGGCCGGCCGAGGCGGCGCCGTTCAGCAGGCGGTCGCTAAGAAAATGGTGGACTCCCTCGAGCCATCGTTGCGCCATCTCCAGATTACTGGCGTAGCGTTCGAGGAAGTCGAGGAAATCCGGCGCCAACGTCGGCTCACGCAGCTGACCGACGGGCAGGCACGCTGTTTCGGCGGTGTCGGGCCGAGTCTCTCTTGCGAGCATGAG